>Ga0209542_10007229_pt1 | contig 21223 bp, 28 predicted proteins | sample RifCSPhighO2_01_FD_184028 | JGI IMG/M metagenome (GOLD analysis project Ga0209542, IMG submission 184028) | Soil microbial communities from Rifle, Colorado - Rifle CSP2_plank highO2_0.1 (SPAdes) (version 2) | ecosystem: Environmental > Terrestrial > Deep subsurface > Rock core/Sediment ... | reverse complement strand
TATTGCAGACATAAGCCTTTTTTGCCCTGCTCTCCCTTACTGCCTTTGCAATGCCTCTTACTATCAGATTTGATAATACGCTTGTATGCAGGCTTCCAGGGCCTATAACAACAAGATCGGCTTTTTCCGCCAAAAAATCGGTTATTTTCCCCTTTCCCTCATCCCCGAATTGGGATCCAATTACAACAGTTCCGGCCATTTTTTCCCCTAGTATAATTCGAATGGTCTTTTTATAAAGAAATCCATGCACAATGCTATTGGTGGGCTGCATTGACTGATGTAATGATTGTTTTTGGTTCGGCTTCTGATAAGGACACTTATCTTCCGCTCGTGGATTCGGTAAAAAAAGCCGGGCTTTCTTATGAATTCAAAGTTCTGAGCGCGCACAAAACTCCTCGCGAATTAAGACAGGCTGTTGCGGATACAAATGCTTCGATTTTTATTGCTGGCGCAGGACTTGCGGCCGCGCTTCCTGGAGTTGTTGCCGCGGAACAATTGCGCCCCGTAATTGGTTTGCCTTGCGAAGCTGCTTTTTCCGGACTTGATTCTTTTTTGAGTTCTTCGCAAATGCCTCCCGATATTCCTGTTATTGCTGTGGGCGTTGGAAAAGCCGCGCGCGCGGTTGATTTGTGCATTGATTATTTGCACGGCATGAATGAAATTGTTCTCGTGAAAAAGGATTCCGGTTTGGAAAAAAAGTATTTTGAAAAATGCAAATCCTTTATGGAGGAAAATAAAATTCCTTTTGCAATCGGAGTTGCTTCGAAGAAAACCGATCATTCAAAAGTTTACATCGAGTTTACAGAATTAGGAAAAAAGTTCAAGGAAAACCAGAACACTATTATTCGTGTTCTTGTGAAAGAAAAAACCGATAAAAAAGATTCTTTGAAATTTTTTGACCAACTCCAGGATTCTTATTCCGTTGCACTTAATTCGTACAAAAATGCTGCAATTGCAGCGCTCCAACTCATGAATGTGAGAGGGAGACAAAACGACCTGCTTTCTACTATAAGGAGAAAAGCAGCACAAAAGGTTTTGGATTCAAACGATTAAGCTGCGAGAATGATTTAAAAAGTAATTCTTAATCAATTAATTCGGTGATTTTTGAATGGGTTCCGTGAAAAACTTGACTGTCCTAAAAGAGCCAACTGTGGACAAAATGGGACAAGGTGTTTTCGAGTTTACCGATGATTATAGTGTTTTTGATTATGGCAAAATGCCGGATACGATTCCGGGAAAAGGCGAAGCACTTTGCAGGCAATCCGCTTACAATTTCAAGGAAATTGCCGAAAAATTCGAGCTGAAAACCCATTTTAGGAAATTCATAAAACCAAATAAAATGGAAGTTGATTTGGTTCGAGTTTTATATCCACAGAACAAACAAATTTATGAGGAAACAAGAAATTATTTAGTTCCTTTGGAAATTATTTTCAGAAATCAATTGCCTGAGGGAAGTTCTGTTTTCAAGCGCCTTGATAGCGGCGAACTTTCTTTGGACGATCTCGGCCTTGATTCGATTCCAAAACCCGGTTTCAAATTCGAAACCGCTTTTTTGGATGTTTCAACAAAATTAGAGCCCACAGATCGCTATCTTTCCTGGGATGAGGCATTGGATCTTTCCCAAGTTAATGAAGATCAATTGTACGAAATTAAAGAAGCTGCTTTGAACATTAATGATTTTATTACCGAGAAAGCACAGTCAATTGGTTTGGAACATGCAGATGGAAAAGTTGAATTTGCAATTACTCCTAAAAATGAGGTAATGTTGGTTGATGTTCTCGGAACATTGGATGAGGATAGATTTTTGTGGAATAATATTCATGTTTCAAAACAGGTTGCGAGAGATTATTACAAAATCACTCCTTGGTTTGAAGAGCTCGAAGCAGCAAAAAGCAAAGGCCTTCCAAAAGAACAGTGGCCGGATCCTAAACCGCTTCCGGTTGATTTGAAAGCAATTATTTCAAACATGTACAAAAGTGTTTGCGAAGCATGGGTTGGAGAAAAAGTTTTCAAAGCCCCTTCGATTGAAGAAACAATGAATTCTTACTCCGAATTCTTAGAGAAGAACAAATAAATAGAAGTTCGAATTAATATTTTGTTGATATTATGCGTAAACAACCGCCAGCAAAGAAAAAACCTTTTCAGCCTCAGGTTCCCGGTAGAAGTGCTCCTGTTCCGCCTTCTAATCCTTTGCCTCGCGGTAGGGGTTCAAATCCTTATACCGGAAGACGCGGCAAAAAATAAAATTAACTTTCAAAAATCCAGTCGTAGCCTTTTTAAAAGCTTAAACCCATAAATCTAATAGGCGTTTTTTTGATGGATCAGTTTGACTTGTTCTCCCCTCTTGATTACCGCTATCTTAACGGTCCGCTGAGAAAGCGTTCTGAAATCTATTTTTCCGAAAATGCACGCGTTCACTATCAAGCACTTGTTGAAGTCGCGCTTGTGAAAGCTCTTTCAAAGCAAGGGGTTTGTTCTGCAAAAATTGCAAGCGAAGTAGCAAAAGCCGCATTGAAAGTAAAAGCTGCGGAAGTTTATGCGGAAGAAGCAAAAATCAAGCACGATGTCCGCGCGCTTGCAAATGTGTTGCGCTCAAAAGTTTCAAAAGAGGCAAAACCATTCATTCACTTTTCCGCAACTTCATATGATATTGTTGATACTGCCTCAGCTTTGCGCTACAAAAAAGCAGTTCTCGAACTTGTTCTTCCTGAATTAACGCGCTTATTAAAATTGTGGATTAAAATTGCTTTGCGCGAAAAGAAAACATTGCAAATTGGAAGAACTCACGGCCAGCACGCCGAACCAATCACTTTTGGTTTTGCAATGTCCTCTTACATAAACAGATTGGGAAAAAGCATTTCAAACATGGAGTGGACAGCAAACAATCTGGAAGGAAAATTCTCCGGGGCTGTAGGATCTTACAACGCTTCTTCACTTCTCGTGAAAAATCCTCAAAAACTTGAAAAAGACATTATGGCTGACCTGGGGTTGAAAACAGGTTTGCATTCCACTCAGGTTGTTGAACCCGAATCCCTAATGGATTTGTTACATTCAACAATGGAAGCTTTTACAGTTCTCGCGAATTTCAGTGATGATATGAGGAATTTGCAAAGATCCGAAATTTCCGAAATAATGGAAAGCTTCGGTTCAAAGCAGGTTGGTTCTTCTACAATGCCGCACAAGCGCAATCCGATTAATTTTGAAAATGTGAAAAGCATGTGGAAGGCATTTGTTCCGCGCGCAATTACATTTTACATGGATGGAATTTCCGAGCATCAAAGAGATCTCACTAATTCCGCCTCGCAGAGATTTGTCCCGGAATTATTTTTGGCATTGCTAGTTTCCTCCGAGCGCTTGGAAAAAGTATCGCAGAACCTTGTTGTTGATAGAGCCGCAATGAAGAAAAATTTTGATTCTAGCAGAGAAAATGTTCTCGCTGAACCGCTTTACATTCTTCTTGCAAAGCACGGGCATGAGAATGCGCACGAAGTTGTCCGAGAGTTGACAGTTAAAGCTAAACAAAAAAATGTTGCGGTTTTGGAATTGGCAAAAAGTGATAAGGAAATTTCTGAGTATTTAAAAAAGTTTTCCAAAAGCGAACTTTCTTTTATTGAAAATCCTGAAACTTATATTGGTTTGAGTGCAAAAAAAACAGAGGAAGTCTGTTCTTATTGGAAAAAGCGGTTCAAATGAAAGGTTATCTTTAAATAGAACTTTTTTCATTATTTAATAGTTACTATGGCGCGGAAACCAATAATTAAGCGAATTGCTATAATCCCTACTGTAAGAAAAAATCCGCTTGGAGAACTTGTCCAGGGGACTGAAAAAAATTTGAAACGGGCGGGATTCACTGGGGAAATAATGAAATCTCCTACAAAAGGGCAATTTGTTACGCGTGGGCGAAGATCCTACACTTTAGACGAAAAACCCTTTGATAAAAGAATTGAAAACTGGGATTCTTATGAAGAGAAAAATAGAAGAAGAAAAGTAAGACGACGTTCATAAGTTGATGCGTTATAATAAAAATCTTCTTAGTTCATATTCTCATATGTCCTCTTACAAAGATGCAGGCGTTGATATTGATGCCGGCAACAAAAGTGTTGAACTGATAAAAAAAGAAGTTAAATCGACTTTTAACGCACAGGTTCTAACCGATCTTGGTTCTTTTGGCGGTGCGTATTCTCTTTCAAAAGCAATGCAAATGAAAAACCCGGTTCTTGTTTCGACAATGGATGGCGTTGGAACAAAATTGAAAATTGCTTCAGCAATGAATGATTGGACAACAGTTGGAGAGGACATTGTAAATCATTGCGCGAATGACATTCTTGCTTTGGGCGCAAAACCTCTTTTCTTTTTGGATTATGTTGCTTCCGATAAAATAATTCCGGGAAATGTTCAAAAAATTGTTTCCGGCATGGCAAAGGCCTGCCGCGAAAATGATTGCGCTTTGATTGGAGGAGAAACCGCGGAAATGCCGAACGTTTATTCTCTTGGAGAACACGATGTTGTTGGTTGCATGATTGGTTTGGCGGAAAAAAATCGCATGGTTGACGGTTCGAAAATAAAAAAAGGCGATGCAATGATAGGAATTGCTTCAAATGGTTTGCACACAAACGGCTATTCTCTTGCGAGAAAAGTTTTGTTCGAAAAATCAGGTTTTAAGCCAAGTGATTTTTCAAAAGAGCTCAATTCAACTTTTGGTGCGGAATTATTGCGCGTGCACAGAAGCTATTCAAAAGTTGTTTTTGCATTAATGGAAAAAATTGAAGTGAAAGGAATTGCCCACATTACAGGAGGCGGTTTGGCGGAAAATGTTCCGCGCGTTATTCCAAAAGGATTAAAACCGGAATTTGATTTTAAGAGCGTTGATGTTTTGCCAATTTTCAAACTTATTCAATCTCTTGGAAAAATCGATGAAAAGGAAATGTTCAGGGTTTTCAACATGGGCGTTGGTTTAGTGTTGGTTGTTTCAAAAAAAGATGCCGATTCCACGATCAAGTTTTTGAATTCAAATAAGGAAAAAGCCCGGTTGTTGGGTTCAATCTCCGAAAAATAAACATTTTCCATTGCTGATCTTTTTTGCTTTTTTTCAGGGTTAATCACCTTTAAATAGTAAAATGAAGCTATTTTACCTTGCAATGGCAGATAACATTTTTGATAGGCTGAAAAAGCGATTGCAGCCGGAAAAGCAGGCGGATCAAACACAACAAAATCCGGAAGGCGCGCCTTTGGGTGATGTTTTTGGAAAATCAGATCCGGTTTCCACTGAAAAATCAAAAAAAGACAAAACAGAAGAAATTCTTTCAAAAATAAAAGGTCTTGGAGTAGAAACGCCAATTGCGGAAACTCCTAAACCGCAAATTGTTCAACCTAAAAAAATTGAAGAAAAGAAACCTGGGAAGATTTTGGAAGAAAAAAAGCCGGAACCAAAAAAGCCTGAAATAAAAGTGCAGGAAAAAGTTTCTGAAAAACCTATTGCTCCTATTTCCGCTGCTCCAGAAAAAAAAGCCAGTTTATTTGAATTTTCAAAAAACGAACCTTCAAAAAACGAAAAAAACAACGAGCAAAAAAATCAAAAGCAACAAAGTAAAGATGCTGTTTTGTTTGAGAAATCCGCGGAAAATGTTGTCGGATCAATTACTGTTATTGACAAGAGCGCGGGCAAAGTTGTTATGGGAGAAACCCGCAGCGGGAAAGCGGGGAAAAAATATTTTGACAAGCAAGGGGGAGAATTGGAGCTTTACGAGAGGAAAAAAGAAACAGAAGCAATGGTCGCACACGAGCTTTTTGATGACCGTGTTGAAAAAAAACAGTTCAGAAAATCGGAAAGCAATGCAATGAACATTGCAATTGTAGTGGTTATATTGGTTTCTGTAATAATTTTGGCTGTAATTTGGTTCAATGTTTTCAAGTGAATTTCCATGAAAACAATGTTTGAGGAAAGCACATGATCCTTCTCTATATTACTGCGCCATCTTTTTCCGAGGCAAAAAAAATTTCAAACGCGCTACTTGAAAAACATTTAATTGCGTGTGCAAATATTGTTCAAAGCACTTCTTTTTATGTGTGGAAAGGCAAAAAAGTTTCTGAAAAAGAATTTATTATTTACGCAAAAACCTCGAAAAAACTCGCAAAAAAGGCGGAAAAGCTCGTTAAAAAGCTTCATTCCTACGAATGCCCTTGCATTATTCAAATTCCGGTTTCTGCGAATAAAGAGTACTCTGCTTGGATTGAAAGCCAAACAAAACCATAAGGCAATCAACGATTTTTTGATGGACGTTTAACGTAACCTTTATATAATATATTAACGACTTTTCTTAGTGAAAGAGATAAGATTGCATGGAAGGGCGGGCCAGGGTATGGTTACCGGAGCTGAATTGATAGCTTTGGCGGCAAATTTTGAAGGCAAGAACAGCCAGGCTTTCCCGTTTTTCGGTTCTGAAAAAAGAGGTCCCCCGGTTGAAGCCTATACAAGAATTGATAATAAGCCAATTACAATCCACGAGGAAATTGCGGAACCGGATGTTGTGATTGTTGCAGATCCCTCAATCATGCATGAGGTTGATGTTTGCGCCGGTCTCAAAAAAGACGGCATTGTAATTGTGAATTCTGAAAAAAAAGCAAGCGAATTGAAATTGAATGCAAAAAGAATTTTCACAGTTAATGCAACCAACATCGCTTTGAAGCATTTCAACAAATTAATTTTCAACACTGTAATGCTTGGCGCTTTCTGCAAAGTAACAGATATTGTTAAAATTGAAAGTGTGAAAAGAGCTATCAAGGAAAAACTTTCGGAAAAATTTCCTCAAAATGTTGTTGAGGCAAACATTAATGCTATCCAAGAAGTTTATGATACAATGAAAGTTGAAAAAGTCAAGGTGAAAAAATGAACCCGCGCAGCTTTTTTTTGATCAAACTTTTTTCCAAAAAGTTTGAGGTGAAACAATGAACATCCCGCATGCAAAACCCGGAACAAGTGCTGAAAACTTAACAGGAGAATGGAAAGCTTACATGCCCTTGGTTAATGGAGACAAATGTATCAAGTGCGGAATTTGCCAGAATTTTTGCCCTGAAGGAATAATGGGTGTGGTTAAAAAAATTCCCGAAATTGATTATGAATACTGTAAAGGCTGCAGCATCTGCGCAAACGAATGTCCCGTAAAGTGCATTGCAATGGAAAGGGTCGGGGAATAAATGCTAAAAACAAAAGAGGGAGCAAGAGTTATTGGAGAAATGGCCGCAAATTGCAAAATAGATGTGTGCGCATGCTATCCTATTACTCCAACAACACACTTGACGGAAGAATTGAACAAGTATTATGCCGACGGAAAAATTCCGGAATACATTACCGTTGAATCAGAATTTTCGGCTTTGAGTGCTTTGGTTGGTGCAAGCGCTACCGGTGCAAGAACATTTACTACGACCGGCGGACAAGGACTTTTGTTAATGCACGAAGTTTTGTTCAGTGCAGCAGGAATGAGACTTCCAATTGTAATGCTTGTAGGGAACAGAGCGGTTTCATCTCCATTAAATATTTGGAATGATGAGCAAGATACAATAAGCCAGCGCGATTCCGGTTGGATTCAAATTTATTGCAGAAACAATCAGGAAGCCGTCGATTCTTTGCCGCAGGCTTTTTACGTCGCCGAAAAAATTTTGCTTCCGGTAATGGTTTGTGTTGACGGACATTATCTAACTCATGCCGTTGAACAAGTTGATGTTGTTCCAGAAGAAAAAGTTCACAAATTTTTGCCTCCCTACAAATATCCTTTGAAGCTTGATCCGGAAAATCCTGTTTCGCTTGGTGTTTACGCAAACCCGACTCATTACCAGGATTTCAGAATGGATGTTGTAACTGATATGTTTGAAGCAAAAAAACTTTTGATTGAAGCCGGCAAGGCATGGGCGAAGATTTCTGGAAGAGAATATGGTTTGATGAACGCTTACAAAACAAAAGATGCCGATAGAATAATTTTGGGTTTGGGTTCCGTTATGGATAATGTTTTTACTGTTGTTGATGATCTCCGCGAACAAGGTGAAAAAGTGGGGGCGTTACACTTAAGAGTTTTCAGGCCTTTTCCTGCCGAAGAGCTTGCGGAAATTTTGAAGGGCAAAAAAGTCGGGGTTATTGATAGGGACATTAGTATTGGAGGTGCAGCGCCCTTGTATTTGGAAGTTCTTGAAGCTTTGAACGGCCAGAAAGCAGAAGTTTCAAGCTTTTTCGGTGGTCTTGGAGGGAGAGGAATAAAGCGAAGTCATATTAAGGAATTATTCGATAAAATGAAAGGTTCTCCTGTAAAGGAATGGATTACAAAAGAACCCCCAAAAGCTAAGATGAACGGTTGATTTTTATGAGCGAACAATCAGAAATGCATTTGTATGCCCCCGGCCATTCAGGTTGTCCGGGCTGCGGTCCAAGCAACGCTTTGATACAAATTTGTGACACTCTCGGAAAAGATATTATTGTTGTAAATGCAACGGGCTGCATGGAAATAACTTCTTCGCAATATCCACAAACCGCGTGGAGAGTTCCTTACATTCACTCTTTGTTTGAAAATGCTCCGGCAGTTGCATCAGGAGTTGCCGCTGCATTGAAAGCTCAAGGAAACGATCACACAAAAGTTGTTGTAATTGGAGGGGATGGTTCAACTTATGATATTGGCTTTGGTTCTTTGAGCGGAATGCTTGAGCGCGGGGATAATGTTCTTTATGTTTGTTATGATAACCAACTGTACGCAAATACAGGTGTCCAAAAATCAAGTGCAACTCCTTTTGGAGCAGCAACAACAACAACGGTTGTCGGGCAAAAGCATAAAGGAAAAGAAACCGAGAGAAAACCGATTGTTGAAATAGTTGCCGCTCACAATATTGCTTACGCAGCTTCAACTTCCATTGCTTATTATGCCGACATGCAGATGAAATTAAAAAAGGCAAAAGCAATTAACGGCCCGACCTTTGTTGTAATAGACGCCCCGTGTTGTTTGGGTGCAGGTTTTGATGGTGCGATTACAATGAAGGTTGCAAAGCTTGCGGTTCAATCCAGATTATGGTTTTTGTTCGAAGTTGAGAATGGGCAGTATAAGCTTAATTTTAATCCCGGAAATCCAAAGCCTGTGAAGGAATATTTGGAAATGCAGAAAAGGTTCAAGCATTTGAGCGAAGAACAAATAGAACATATTCAGCGTCAGGCAAATGTTACTTACGAAAACCTTCTTGAAAAGTGCGGAATGGCTCCGAAAAAAGAAGAGCAAAAGCAATAATTTCTGCTTATTTTTATGAATGAAAAGCACGGTGTTACCGCCATCATTTTTGATGAACAAAATAATAAGCGTTTTTTTCTCGTTCTTCATCGCGTTTTAAATTGGACCGGTTGGGAGTTTGTCAAGGGCGGAATTGACCGGGGCGAAAATCCCAAAGAAGCTATTTTTAGGGAAATTAAAGAAGAAACAGGAATAAAAAAAGTTAATCTTATTGCAGAACTTTCCGAAAAATATTCTTGGACTGCAAATAATACAAAATACATTTATGTTCCTTTCATAATGACTGCAAGCATGAATCAAAAAATCAGTTTGGTGCAGGAAGTAATCGAACACGATGATTACAAGTGGCTCCCGGAAGAAGAGGTTGAAAAGTATTTAACCCACAAAGACAACAAAAGAATTTTCCGCGAAGCGCTTTCAATTATTGGAAAATAATGCATTGTTTTATTTCGAATTTTCAATTTTTTGAGTTTTCATTTTTAAAATTTGTTATTTTAATTAAATATTTTTTTGATTATTTGTATTTTTTCATCTTATTTCAAATTTTTTAAATTCAGCGTTTGATTCTGAAATATTTGATTCTATTTTTTCCACTCTTCCAAGCGGCGGGCCTTTTTGGAGTTCTTTGAGAAACGCTTCAAGCTGTTCTCTTGATCCTTCAGCCACAACTTCTACTGTACGATCAGAAAGATTTTTTGCGTATCCTTTTAGTTTCAGTGAATTGGCTTTTTGTGATGCAAAAAATCTATAGCCGATGCCTTGGACTCTTCCAAAGACTTTTGCTTCGAGGCGCATTTAATCCTCTACAAATAATTTTTCGGATTTTTCAAATATTTTTCCGTTAATTGTAAATTTTGCAACAATTGTATATGTTCCAGGCAAAACATTTCCAACAGGGTTTGCAAAATAACCTATTCTTCTTGAAGTATTTTGTGAAAGCACATTTATTGTTCCATTGAAGCCTTCATTTTTTGGGAAAACACTGAACTCGCTTGTCTCCTTTATTTGAAGGGAAACGGTTGCATTTTGAGCATCAGTTTCGGTGTTATTTTGTATAACAACTGTTACTTCCGCAGTTTCCCCTGTTTTTATGGGGTTTTTTGCAAACTCAATTGAAACAGGATTAGAATCAAAACCTTTTAGGATAAAATGTCCAACTAAAAATACAACAATAAGTGCCGCGACAGCAAGCAATATCGGTTTCACTTTGTCTCCATTAAGTTCTTTTGGGAGATTAATGTCTATTCCTGAATCGTATATGCCCATGTAAATCATGCCTTTTCTTAAGCTATTAATCTATGGTTCTTGAGTTTTTATTTATTTTGGCAACACGAACAATTGATCGTCGTTTTTCCCGTCTAAAAACCCAAGCCTAACCCCGGCGTCTATCCATGCATGCGCGTAGGAATAAGCGGCAAGTGCTGTGAGAAGTTTTCCTTCTTTTTCAAAGTGTATTGCATCATTGTAATAGTTGCGCGCCATTTCGATTAGTTCATTCCCTTTTTCTTTGTCAATAATTCCGACTTTTGCAAGTGCTTTTTTTGTGAGCTCGCGATATTTTTTGAGTTTCTCCTCGATTTTCTCACTCATTAAACTCACTCAATACTCTCAATCCTTCTATTTCTTTTTCATTTAATTTTCCACACACAATTAGTGTTTGAGGATAAGAAGAAAATTTTGTTTTTTTTATGTCCTCCATCATGCCGGCTTTTATTTGCCCGTTTCCGGAACCCATTCCTGCTAATGCAACAAAAATGCTTTCGCTCAAAATACTGCTTTCGCGTTTCTCTTCAATTCTTTCAAGTAAAGAGATCGCATGGTTTACATCCATCATTTTATTTTCATGTTTTTTGATATCCAGCAAGCAAATAGTATGTAACCCTGCTTTTTTGTTTTCAAGAATGGTATCGTAAAAGCTTTCAGGTTCGTAATCCTGTTCGTGGAAAACAATTGATGTTGTTCTGCCGAACTTGTATCTTTCTAATCCCGTGAATGAAACAAATTCGAAAATGCTCAATCCAGGGATTATTTCTGTTTTGATTTTTTGTTCATGCGCATCAAGAATTATTTGCAAATGTGTTGTCGCGTTCATTGGATTTCCGAACACACATAAAGCAACTTTTTTTGTTTTTGCTTCGTCGAAAATTTTTTGAAACTCTTGTTCAACTTCCTCGCGTTTCAGTTCCGTAACCGCTTTTCCGATTAGATCTTCTAAATCGGCTTTTTTGCCGGTTGAGTAATGCGAAGTGTATGTTTCCAAATAAACTCTATCACATGCTTTGAGTGCTTCTAATCCTTCAATAGTTAGATGTGAAGGTTTCAATCCAAGGCCGATTAAATAGAGCATAATTCAAGGATCTAGGAAAAAGCTTTTATATAGCAGACCACGAAAGTTTTTCGGCATTTACTGTGGTCTGCTAGACAGCAAACCATGAAAATCAGCCGGTTTACTTTATTGGTTTGCTATAAACACGTTCCCGCGCCTAAAGTGAGAACATCCCTTGTTCCGGTTGCAAATCCGAGTATTATTACAGCAATTTTGATGAAATTTCGCAATCGCGTATCTTCTATGTCTTTGTCAACGTAATGGATTATTAGCAATGCCAATACTATTTTGACAACCAAAAAAAGCAATGGATTAACCCCTAAAATCGAATCACTCAATGGATGCTGTTCCCCGCAATTGTACAAGTTTGTTGCCACAATGGTTGCGGTTGCATCCAGAACCTGTCCTCCGAGAACAAGTACATTCAGCTTTTCCTTGAAAAAATCCTTTTCCTTTATTTGAGCCAAAAATTTTATTACTAAAGTAACCAGCGCGGCCGCGATGAGAACCAAAAAGAACCCGTCCCATGTTTTGAAAACCGTGAAAAGGTACAGAACTATTGGCACTGAGATTAGCAATCCCATTATTGCTAAATTTTTACAAAATTTTTCGTGGTTTCCATTGGAAGTTTTTTTTGCAATAAATATTCCGAGTATTGCAAGGCCAGCGGTTAAAAACCATATTCCCGGTGTGAAAGTATAAAATCCAAATTCAAGTGGATTGCATGATTTGGAGAATATTCCAATATCATTCAGCACGCGGAATGCGGATCCGAAAACAACAAACGGAAGAAGCGCAAGCATGAATTTGATATCTATTTGTATTTCCTGTTTTTTGAGAAAAGGTATTATGAAAAACCAAACCAAAATAAGTAGAATGAGCGCGTAAACCGATGTATTCACAAAATTGTATCCTTGAACCGTTGGATCAATCATGGGTCTGCAAAAATTTTCAAAAATAAAGTCTTCAGCCATTCATTTATAATTCATTGTAAACCGTTATTAATTTTATGCCCTCGTCCGGAGTCAAGGTTGAAAGGAAATCCGCGCAAAAAGTTCACTTATTTCTTTTAGAGAACGCTTTGCTTGAAAAATCCCTTAAACCGATAAAAAACGATGAAATTATTTTTCCTGTTCGCGAAATTTCGCAAAAGCAGCTTGTTTTGCTAAAAAAAATTTCTAAATCAATTTCTATTGTTTCAATGAATTTTGAAACGCGGGAATTGCTTCCAAAAAACATGAAAGATGCACTTTCCGGAAAACTTTCCAATGAAGAATTGTCCCTTGTGCAAAGCTCCTATGATTCTCTTGGAGATGTTGCAATTGTTGAAATTCCCGAAGAATTAAAGGGAAAAGAAAAAGTCATTGGAAATGCTTTAATGGATTCTCGAAATGCAATAAAATCCGTGTACATGAAAACCGGCGCTCATACAGGAGTTTTCCGCCGGGAACCTGTGAAATATATTGCAGGAGAAAAAAGAAAATACGCTTTTTACAAGGAGCACGGTTGCACTTTCAGAATTTCTCTTGGAAAAGTTTTTTTCTCTCCAAGATTGAGTACTGAGCGTGCGAGAATTGCCTCTAAAATAAAGAAAGGAGAATTTGTTGCAGCGCTTTTTGCCGGAGTCGGTCCTTTCCCAATTGTTTTTGCAAAAAAATCCAAAATGGAAAAAGCAATTGCAATTGAACTAAATCCTGTCGCGGTTGCGGATATGAAGGAGAACATCAAATTGAATAAAGTTGAAGCTAAAGTAGAGCCTGTTTTGGGTGATGTAAAAAAGTTGGTGAAAAAATACAAGGAGAAATTTGATCGCGCTGTAATGCCGCTTCCAAAAAGTTCCGAAGATTTTTTGGAGGACGCAATTTTGTACATTAAACCAAGCGGCGGAACAGTTCATTTTTATCAATTCACTTCGCGCGAAAACCCCTATGTTGTTCCGCTTTTGCAGATAAAAAAAGCCTGTGAAAATTTGAAGAGAAAATTCCGCGTGGTTTCAAAAAGAAAAGTTCGCGAGTATGCGCCTGATATTATTCAAGTAGTAATCGATTTCAGGGTATGGAGCTAGTTCAACCGAAGGTTGGACACCTCTGAACGCGAAGGTTTTCGCGTCGGCGGACCTTTCCGCCGATTTTCGACAATAGCATTAATAATCGCTTTAACATCAATTGTATTGGTTTTTTTCATGCGATTGGCAATTTTGGGTCCGCCGGGAACTGGAAAAGGAACAATTGCCAGCTTTATAGAGCACACTTTTAATCTTGTGCATATTTCAACCGGGGATTTGCTCCGCGAACAAGTCGCTAAACACACTTCTATAGGATTGAGGATTGCGCCAATAATGAATGCAGGCAAATTAGTTGATGAGGAAACTGTTACTGAAATACTTAAAATGAAGATTATGGAGAGCGGTTCCGCGTTTATTTTGGACGGTTATCCGAGAACTCTTTCGCAAACACAAAAACTCGAACAGGTCCTAAAAGCCCTTAAAATGCCTTTAGACAGGGTTTTGTTTATTGATTCTCCTGAATCTGTTATTGTGAGAAGGTTGTCCGCAAGAAGGCAGTGTGTTAGTTGCAAGAGAATTTATGGTTTGGATATTCCTTCGCAGAAAGAAGGAATTTGTGATGAGTGCCACGGGAAAACAATTTTGCGCGATGATGACAACCCTGAAACCGTGCGCAAAAGAATACAAGTTTACAATGAAACCGTAAAGCCTTTGATTGCTTTTTATAAATCAAAAAAATTGCTTGTAACAGTAAATGGGGATAGGTCGTTGCAGGAGATTTTTGGGGAAATTGAAAAGCTTTTAAGCACTATTGAGGCAAAAAATTAGAAATGCCGAAAATTGTAATAGTTGGTTCGATTGCGCTTGATGATGTGAAAACTCCTTTTGGCGAGGTTTCAAATGCGCTTGGGGGTTCTGCAATTTATGCTTCGCTTGCGTGCTCTTTGTTCGAAAAGCCCGGTGTTGTCGGGGTTATTGGAAATAATTTTCCAAAAGAACATTTGGATTTGCTTTCTTCGAAAGGAATTGACATTAATGGTATTGAGAAAAGAGCTAATCAAAAAAGTTTTTTCTGGAAAGGTTCTTATGGTTTGGATTTGAATGTCGCCAAAACAATTAGAACTGAATTGAATGTTCTTAAAGATTATGAGCCAAAGCTTCCAAAAGAATATCGCGAAGCGGATTTTTTGTTTTTGGGCAACATTGATCCTGATCAGCAGTTGAATGTTCTTTCGCAGATGAAGCGCCGGCCAAGCTTTGTTCTTGCAGATACAATGAATTTGTGGATTGACGCAAAAAGGGATAAGGTTCTTGAAGTTGTTAAAAAAGCCGATCTTGTTTTGTTGAACGATGGAGAAGCGCGCCAATTGTTTAGAACAAACAGTCTTGTAAAGGCTGCGCGCGAAATTCTAAACAGACATTCAAAAATGGCGGTAATAAAAAAAGGCGAGCACGGTTGTATAATGTTCACCAACGCAAAACATTTTTCCTGTCCCGGTTATCCTTTGGAAAATGTTTTGGATCCAACCGGTTCGGGAGATTCTTTCGGCGGCGCCTTGATTGGATATCTTGCAAAAACAAATAATTTCAGCGAAGCAAACATGCGAAAAGGAATTGTTTACGCAAGTTGTGTTGCATCATTCAATGCGGAAGGATTTTCTGTTGAAAAATTAAAAAGAATTGCTTTGAAAGATGTTGAATCAAGGTACAGAGAATTTGCCGAGATTGTTAGATTTTGAATTACTATCTAAATCTAATTTTGCCGTATTTGATTTGTAGTTTTCGAACTTTTTCTTGTAACTTGAATTTTTTCTCTCCATGTGAATTTTGAATTGCTGCAGTTAAAGAACGTATTTCTCTTCTAAAAAATGTCTGCTTAGCTGCGAGTGTGCCTGCTCTTCCTCCAGTAGTCCATGCTATTGAATAAGTCCATGGGGTTGTAGAACCTTTTCCTGCAGAAGAGCTTCCTTTTTTTCTCTTTGGCATTTAATTAGTAAGGTTACTGTTATTTTTAAATTTTGTCAAAATCCGATTTTCGTACCAATCCCTTAAAAAGGGTTGCAAATCCAATTTCTAGTGATTTTATGCATTATAAAGTAAAAGACATCAAACTCGCGAAAGAGGGGAAAATGCAGTTGGAGTGGGCCGAATCTCACATGGGTGCGCTTCTCGAGGTTCAGAAGAGATTCAAAAAAGAAAAACCCTTGAAAGGACATCGCATTGGAATGGCTTTGCATGTTACAAAAGAAACCGGTATTCTTGTTAGAACTCTAATTGCAGGCGGAGCAAAAGTTGCAATCACGGGATGCAATCCTCTCAGCACACAAGACGATGTTGCAGCAGCGCTTGCGGAAGAAGGGGTAAATGTTTACGCAAAAAAAGGCGAAACAAACGATGAGTATTATGAATATTTGGAAAATGTAATTGATTTCAAACCAACCGCGACAATTGATGATGGTTTGGATTTGGTCACGCAGATCCACACAAAACATCCGGAAATGCTAAGAGAATTAAAAGTCGGAACAGAAGAAACAACAACCGGAATTATTAGATTGAAGGCAATGGAAAAAGATCACGCAATAAAATATCCGATCATTGCGGTGAATGATAATAAAACAAAACATTTGTTTGACAATTATTACGGCACGGGCCAAAGTACAATAGACGGAATTCTGCGCGCAACAAGCATTTTGTTTGCCGGAAAAAATGTTGTTGTGGTTGGTTATGGTTCCTGTGGAAAAGGAGTTTCGCAAAGAGCCAAAGGAATGGGCTCGATTGTAATTGTTGTGGAAGTAGATCCTGTGCGAGCATTGCAAGCGAGGATGGATGGCTTTGAAGTGCTGTCTCTTGAAAAATCTCTTTCAATCGGAGATATTTTTATTACAGTAACAGGAAATAAGCACGTGATTCCAAAAGCAGCTTTTCAGAAAATGAAGTCCGGTGCAATTCTTGCAAATTCAGGTCACTTTGATTTGGAGATTGATGTTAAAGGCCTCGAGGAAATTTCAAAATCAAAAAGAAGGTTGCGCTGGCAATTGGATGAATACACTTTACGTAATGGAAAAAAATTGTATTTGTGTGCTGAAGGGAGATTGGTGAATTTAGGCGCGGCGGAAGGACATCCTTCAGAGGTAATGTCCTTGAGCTTCTGCGGTCAGGCACTTGCATTGGAGTACGGGGTTAAACACTCCCTTTCTCCGGGTTTGCATCTTCTTCCAAAAGAGGTGGATGATCACATTGCAAGGCTTCAATTGAAGGCAATGGGTATTCATATTGGCAAGCTTACGAAAGAGCAGGAAAAGTACCTGAATTCGTGGCAAGAAGGCACCTAATCTTCTACATAATAGTTGATACATAATCTTTTATTCCGCTCTTTGTTAAATATTCCTTATGGAAAAGCTCGAAACCGAGGATTTGGATGATCTTTCAGAGGCGGAAGAATCGTTTATTCAGCTTCCCGAATCAATGGATCAGGAAGGTTTGATAGACCTAATAGAACAGCCCGCCTGGAAAACCATTCTTATTGAATTGGTAAAAAAAGAAAGAATGGATCCATGGAGTATAGACATCGGACTTCTTACCGAAAAATATCTTCAAAAAATCAGTGCACTTAGCGGTTCAGATCTTCGCTTGCCCGCAAATGCAATTCTAGCTTCCGCACTTCTTTTGAAATTCAAATCCAATGTTTTGAGATTAAGTGAAATTGAGGATGAGGAAGAATTTTTAGAACAGAAAAAGCAGATGTCTCCGGAAGAGCGCGCCGAATTTGATGCAATGCTTCCTGAATTGAAAAGCATCCGCAAAATTAAAGAAGGAAAAGTTTCTTTGGATGAATTGGTTGCGAGCATTGAGAAAATGCTTGAATCATCCAAAAAGAAAAAGGATTCAAATTTTTTAGGAAGAGAAAGAACCACTTTCAAAATTCCAATGCCGGATTTCAAAATTGATGAAGCAATGGATAAAGTTTACAAGCAGATTCAAAAGAATGCAGACTCGCAGGGTTTGATCATGTTTTCAGTTCTGGTAAAAAATCATTCCGAAAACCCGCAAAGCGTTGTGAGAACTTTTGCCGTGCCTGTTTCTCACAAATAAAGGAAAAATAAACATGTGGCAGGAAGAATTTTTTGGCGAGATTTTTCTTTCCATCAATAAACCAGTTCAAAACGGCGATTAGAAGCATTTTAAAAAAATGTGGCAGGAAGAGTTGCTCAGATTTTACAGAAAAAGCTAAATTATTGAGTTGAGTATTGCTATAAGTGTTCTGATGAGAAAATTTTTAATTATATTATTTTTGATTGTAATTGCGTTTCTTGTTAATGCTCATGATTTGCCGCTTGAGGAAAAAAGTGTTGAGGAAATTGAAAAGCACCTGTTGTCAGAAATTGGCGAGTTGGGTATTAGGCAAACTCTTTCACAATTACAAAGCTATTTTGATGCAGGAAAATTGTCTAGCAATGATTGCCATAGTATTGCACATCGCTTGGGGCAAAAGGCAGAAGAAGTATACAGAAAGTCAACAGCTGCTGTAAAAGCTACTCATGTTTGCAGGTCTGGTTTTATTCATGGGATTTTTGAAAATCTTACAAGCGAAGAGAAAGAATCCAAAAACTTTATTTCGTCTATTTGCGATAAAAGTTTTGGAATGACAGAAGCCGATTCACTGCAATGTTTTCATGGATTGGGTCATGGGCTGATGGCATACGATTACAATTTGGAAATAGCTCTTACTAGCTGTGAACTTCTGGATCAAAAAGTTTTCCGGGAGACATGTGCCTCTGGAACATACATGGAAGCATTCATCCCAGGTTTATATTTGGTGCAACCAGCTGATAATTCTTTTTCAACACCGTTTGAGTTTTGTAATCAAAATAAATTCAAGGAAACGTGCTATCTTTACAGCGGCTTGAGCATTCTGAAGAGAACAGGCAATAATTACTTTGACTCAGTTGCTTACTGTGATAATGCGGGAGAATTCAAATCACTTTGTCTGAGAGGAATGGGGGTCATTATTACTAGGGATTCTGATTATTCTCCTGAAAATGTTATTGCAAGATGCGGAACCAATCTTGGTTTTGAAAATTGCTTGCTCGGAGCCGCTTCTGAATACGGGCTTTCACTTGAAATTGCAGAAGGAATCAAATTTTGTTCACAAACAGGGTTATTGGTATTAGGGTGTTATTCTGAACTAATCAATGCGTTTTCGAAACATATTTAAACAACTAAATACTTTGTACTTTTCAATGGAAAAAACATCTCAGGTTCCAGTAATTTTTTTATTGGCAATAGTGTCTTTACTTCCAATTGTTCATGCTGATTTAATTGCCGGGCCGGAAGTATTTGCTCATGCTGACCTAATTACTGGGCCGGAAGTATTTGTTATAACCGGAATATTTCTTGTAGTTTCCTTACTAATTTTGCTTGGAGTAAATTTCTTATTGAACAGAGGAATCAGCTACGTAATCTTATTGTTTTTCAAAGGCCACATGAAAACTGACAAGCACCCTTCAAACAAAACAATATTATTCATGACAATAGCGGGATTACTTATAGATATAATTGTGATTGGAGTTGGTACTCTTTTCCTTGCAAACTCTGGAAGTTTGACTGATTTTCCGCTAATACTGGCTGAAGGCTTAGGGGTTTTTATTCTTGTATCGATTGCCGCAAACTACTTGGTGTTTAAAGACATCCTTGTTGGTAAGGACAAGCTGATAGCCTCAATCCTATTTGGTATACTAAGCAACCCGTTTTGGATATTGCTGTTTACTTCCTTAAGGTAGATTTAAGTTACTTTTAAATAGTTTTGAAGCGCGTATTGGTATAGCGATTGTAATGTACTCGAAGACTGTTCAAAAAGGTGTCCGTTCGAAGAAGGACACGGCTCGGCTAAGGAAGATAATGGATGACATTGTAGAAGCGCGTAAGGACCCGGAATTTATGAAAGCCGCCAGAGCATTTGTCAAATATCATACTGGTTCAAAGTAATTGCTCTAATTGTTTTGGTGAATAGAATTGCGGGGTTCGTAAACCATTTTGGTTATTGACTTTCAAATATGCCTCTATTGCCTTCTTTGAGAACATTGAATGATTATCTGCAGAAACAAGGATATCAAGGCCGTTTAGGCTGGCACATGCAACAATCATAAAATCAGATTTTAATTTTGCTTTTGATATTCCACCATCATAACTCTTCAAATATTCTTCTGCCAAAACTTCAATTAGTCTTGTAAGGGGTAAAAAGTGTCCTTCGGTTATAAAGTCATAATAACCAAGCAATACATTTCTGAGTTTCCTTCCTTTCTTGACCACAGTCTTTGGAGTGTCTCTAAGCTCTTTTCTCACAATACTAAAACCATAAACAATAATTTTTTCCGAAGAGGCAATTTTTTCTACCAATTCGAGTGCCTCACTCTCGGCAAAGATTCCGTAAATGCTTGTATCAAGTAACAATCTCTTTGACTGTGGCATACTGAAAGAATCTTCCAATATTCTTAAATAGCGAAAGACACTCAAGGAATCTAAATTGGCATGAAGTATCTCTGAAAGTAATTTTTCAAGTGACATATAATTTTTTGCTTATTATTCACCACGCGATGAGTTCTTTGGCGAAATATTTTTGAGTTTGACTAAGGAAATTAACCAAAATAAAAAAGCTAATTAAAACTCAAGTATTAAATTAAGGTGTGATTTATGGTAGTTATGAGTAAGTCAAAACTGTTTTTCTTATTCGCAGCAGTATTATCAATTTCTTTTTTTGTGCATTCTACTTCTCCATCCGTTAGTGTTCCCGTTATTTATGAATCTGGTGTGACGTTTGGAACACAAAATCAAGTTAGAGATTATTTTTATTCAAATTTTGAAACAATTAAGGAGGCTACTGTAAATTTTGATTTCAGAGGTACTGACAGTTCCGGATCCAGAGTAGAAGGTACTGGCATTCCACGATCAGGAGTGGAAAACACATTTAGTAATTCATTTCAAAAAGATTATATTATAGTTGAGGACGGAGACATAAAAACTTGTATTGATAAGATTTGTTCTTCAACGCCAATACAATACGTAGCGTATATCCCTTACAATGGGGGAGAGAATTTTGAAATTAAAAATGGTTGGCCTTTTAGGACAGTTCAAGATTGCAAAGATCCGACTGAAGAATCTGGTGTAGATACACAAGGAGAATTTGAATGTCCTGGTTCTGAAGTAATTGAAAAACAGGTTCCTGTCTCTGGGGTGCGTTATTTTGTTGGTGAAAATGGTGAAATTTCTTATGCTTTTTCTGGAAAACCAGCTGCAATAGAATCTCGGCTAGATTTTGGTAATGTATCCTTTGATGTCATGACAATCCTTGCCGTAATTGCAGTTGTTGTGATTGGGGTTGGACTCCTATTTTACTTCAAACACAAGTGAATATCATAGTTTATTTTGCTTCGTGAATGATTTCCGGATGTGATCTTTTTGATTAAAGTTACTTTTAAATAGTTTTGAAGCGCGTATTGGTATAGTGATTGCAATGTATCAGAAGACTGTTGAAAAGGAAGTTTATTCGAAGGCTGAGATAGAGCGTATTAAGGCTCTTTTTCGCGTCCTTGAAAAAGCTAAGTATTCAAAGAGTATCAATGCTTACACGGATAG
>Ga0209542_10007228_pt1 | contig 21223 bp, 21 predicted proteins | sample RifCSPhighO2_01_FD_184028 | JGI IMG/M metagenome (GOLD analysis project Ga0209542, IMG submission 184028) | Soil microbial communities from Rifle, Colorado - Rifle CSP2_plank highO2_0.1 (SPAdes) (version 2) | ecosystem: Environmental > Terrestrial > Deep subsurface > Rock core/Sediment ... | reverse complement strand
GATGTAAAGGCAAAAGCTGCTTCCCAATACATTTTACTTGAGATACTGCAAACCAACCTCAAACTCTTGCACCCTTTCATGCCATTCATTACAGAAGAAATCTACCAAAAACTCCCCCTCAAAAACAAAAAGAAAACCATAATGATCGAACCCTGGCCAGTGTCCTAAGCTTCGCTTAGGATGCGTATCCTAAGCGAAGCTTAGGACAAAGCCTAGGCACACATGCATGAACTACCCTTTATTCATAGTTTTCGGACTCCTGCCCAGCCTGGCTTGGCTTGCTTTCTATTTAAGGAAAGACAGCCATCCTGAACCGAACCGAATGATCATAAAAGTGTTCTTCTGGGGAATGCTTGCCACCATTCCCGTACTTGGCATTGAGCTCGCCCTCAAATTTTTTGTTGAGATTCTCCCCATTTCAAGGGATCTCGCACTCATACTCTATATCTTTTTGGGAATCGCACTTGTTGAGGAAGTGTTGAAGTATATGGTGGTCAGATGGCATGTATACAGGAGTTCGGCGCTGGATGAACCCGTAGATCTCATGCTCTACATGATCATTGCTGCTTTGGGATTCGCGGGCCTTGAAAATATCCTGGTGTTGCTCGGCCTTGGAGGGCTCGCGCCTGTGTCTAATATCGCAACCCTTGCCGTGTTCCGCTTCCTGGGCGCAACCTTTCTCCACGCCCTAGCTTCGGGCCTTTTTGGATACTTTCTCGCAATGGGCCAAGCACAGCATAGAAACCATACCTCCTCGGTGATAGCAGGTCTTACTTTTGCAACGCTCTTGCACGGTTTCTTCGACTTCATTATAATAAAGGCTGGAGGGGCCGAAAGATTACTCATTCCCCTCGTACTATTTTTGATCACCGCGTCCTTCATTTCTTTTGCGATCACAAAACTGAAGCTCATGAAGGGGCTGTGCAAGATATAACACAATGTCATTTTTCGAAAAACTAAAGAACAGCATTGGGGTGGAAGAAACAGAAGAAAAAACTGTTGAAGAGGAAGAAGAAACAAGGCCCCAAAAGCAGGTTGTTCAGAAAAGTCAGAAAATTCATGTGAAGGGTACGACAAAAAGAGAGGAGCCATCTCAAAGAAAATCTCCTAAAAAGGAGGAACCAGAGGAAAGCCCTTGGTTCGAGCCGGAGGGCGAGCTCGCGGTGGATGTGTACCAAACCAATGGGGAGATCGTTATACAATCTACTATTGCGGGAGTAAGCTCAGACGATTTGGATGTCAATATAGAGAACGACGTGGTTACCATCAGTGGGGAACGAAGGAACCCCAACGAAGAGGAAGACAAAAGCTACTTTTACCAGGAATGCTACTGGGGCCCGTTCTCGAGGCAGATAATCCTTCCCGAAGAAATAGACACGAGCCGTATTGAGGCAAGTATGAAAGACGGGGTATTCACCCTGCGCCTTCCCAAACTTGAAAGACAAAAGGTAAGGCGGATTAAAGTAAGAGGATAACAAAAGCGGGGATAAACCCCGCTTTTGATTTGTGCGGGCGGAGGGACTTGAACCCCCAAGCCTTACGGCACGAGATTCTAAATCTCGCGTGTCTGCCATTTCACCACGCCCGCGCGGCGCAGTCTTACGATAAAACTCGCTCACTGCACCTCGAGAAGGCTCTGGAGAAGATCATCCGCAAATACTGCCAGCAGCGCAAGCCCAATGCCAACAACCGCCCACATCAACTGATCTCTTGCTTTCATTACCTTGGCGGGCTCTCCTTGGGCAAAAACGAACCAGAACCCTCCCCACGCCACGAATACCACTGAGATCAACATGAAAACCACGAACAAAAACTCGCCGACTCTTTTTACGATCTGGTAGATTTGCCCCGGTGTTTGCGGACCTTCACCCAATGAAGCGTAGCAAAAGTTCCCATCGACATCACACTCCAAACCTTCCTTACACGGGCACGAATCCCCAATGTCACCTTGGGCCGCAACCACGCTAAGCTGGCCAACGGAAAAAACTCCGAGAACGCTAAAGAGTAAAACTAAATAAAATACTCCGAGTCTCTGCTTCATGGGTACCGTGGTTTTAGTCGGTTATGGTGTTTCGGTTATGGTGATGTTCAGAATGCTTGCCGCGATGTTGTCAAAGAATGCGGCCAAGAGCGCAAATCCGATCCCAATAAACGACCACATCATTGCGGTTCTGGCTGTTGAGATCTTTGTAGGATCTCCTTGCGCGGTCACGAACTGAACTGCGCTCCACACGATGAAGATAATGGCTATGGAAAGGAAAATTGCGAAAAGAAAGTTTCCTATACTGCCAATCCTCGCCAAAAACTCTGCGGTGGTTTTAGGCCCCGCTTCGGGAAACGTCTGCGGTACTGGCAGGTTCGTGTCGTCTGCTCCCGACACTACCATAGGGACTACAACCAAAGTCAGAACGCTCAGCAACATCAAGGATGTAATAATGTTTTTCATATCTGTTTTCCTATTTGAATCATACACCGACCTTTTTAAAACCCTATAATCTTTCTCAAGACTTCTGTCAATCCTCTTGCAAGTAGTATAACGCCGAATCCCACCATAGTCCACAACAGAAGGTCTCTTGCTTTGCCAACCTGGCTGGGATTTCCCCCTGCGGTCAAGAACATGAAGCCTGCGAATACCACCATAATGGGCAGAACTACAATGGCAATGTTAAAAAGGAAGGTAAGAATGTTGTCTATAAGATCGGTAAACGAGCAAGCCTTGAGAGGATTCTGAAGGCAGATTTGGCCCGGGGGGCAGGTTTGCCCGCAATCTGCCGCATATACTCCCAAGGGCAGCACAAACAAAGAAACAAGCGCCAACAAGAAAACGGTTTTCATTCCATCTATTATAGAAAAGGCTGGGTGCTTTGCAATATTTTTCTCCACAGTTATAAACATGCTGCCGACGCTACCTTGTCGCCCGGGTCAAGCCGCATGATGCGGACCCCTTGGGTGGAACGGCTTATCTTGGGGATGGAAGTAACAGGAGTTCGAATAACCTGACCCTTTCTTGAAATCACAATGAGGTCTTCTTCTGTGCCGTTGAGAATTCTCGCGAAAACAATACTCCCGGTTTTTGGGGTAACATTCGCTGTTTTAATGCCAGACCCTCCTCTGCTCTGCAGCCTGTATTCTTTCACGTCTGTTTTCTTCCCGTATCCGTTCTCAGAAAGAATGAACAGGTAATTCTCACTTTTGCCGCCTTTGGCGAGCCTCGCCTCCGGCGGGACGTTTGGCATTTGGCCTTTGGCATTGGGAATGACATCCATTCCAACCACCTCGTCCCCCTTCTTAAGCCTTATTCCATGAATACCTGCTGCTTGCCTTCCCATGACCCGCACGTCTTTTTCTCTGAAACGTATAGACTGGCCGAGCTTGGTTACAATGAGCAGTTCATCTTCTCCTGTGGTTTTTTGCACGTCGCGCAGAAGATCCCCTTTTTTGAGGGTAATAGCAATGAGGCCAGATCGGCGAACGTTCTTAAAGTCTTCCAGGGCGCTCTTCTTAATGACTCCATCTTTCGTGATCATGACGAGGTTCTTGATCCCGGCGGCAGTGTCTTCCTTGCCCATGGAAAACAGGGTCAACACTTTGTCTTCGGGGGTGATATCAACAAAGTTCAAAAGCCCTCGCCCCTTTGATACCCTTGTTCCCTCAGGGATCTCATACACAGGGGTTTGGAAGAGTTTTCCCGAGTCAGTGAACACCATCATTGAGTCGTGGGTTTGGCCGTACAGGAAATGTTCCACAATGTCTTCTCCCATGGTCTTCATGCCCACAATGCCTTTGCCTCCCCGTTTCTGGATCTTGTATGTTTCGGGATTGATACGCTTGATGTATCCTCCCTGGGTCAAAGTCACGATGGTATCTTCCTGCGGGATCAAATCAACTTCCGCTATTTCTCCCACCGCGCCTACCACTACTTTTGTGCGCCTCTCATCTTTATACATTTCTCGCAATGCTTGCAGTTCTTTGACAACAACCTCGTCAATTTTCTTGGGGCTCGCGAGAATAGCGCTCAACTCTTTAATGCGCTCCCGTATTGCCTTGAGCTCATCTTCTATTTTGTTGCGTTCGAGTTTGGCAAGCTGAGACAGGCGCATATCGAGAATGGCATTCGCCTGGATCTCGGTGAGCTTAAAAACCTTCATCAATTTTACCTTCGCGTCCTCTCTATCTTCAGACTTCCTGATAAGGGCTATGACCTTATCGATGTTCGCGAGAGCTTTCCAGAGCCCTTCTAAAATGTGTTCCCGTTCTTTTGCTTTTGTCAGCTCCCACTTTGTTCTGCGGGTGACAACCACCCTCCTGTGGTCTACGAACAAAGAAAGCATGTCTGCCAAAGACAAGACTTTTGGCTGAATGCCGTCTACTAAGGCTAAGAGATTCAAGTGAAAGGTTTTTTGCAAGTCTGAGAACTTATAGAGGCGGTTGATGATTTTTTGCGGATACGCGTCGCGCTGAAGATCAAACACGATCCTCATGCCGTCTTTGTCAGACTCGTCACGGATGTCTTTTATTCCTTCGATTTTCTTTTCCTGCACGAGTTTCGCGAACTGCTCAAGAAGAGAAGACTTCACCACTTGGTAGGGAATCTCGGAAATTATGATCTGGGGAACCTTGCCTCGCCCGGCGCTTGCTAAAGGGTCTTCCTCTATCACATCTGCCTTGCCCCGCACCACAATAGGGCCCTTGCCCTGTGAATATGCCTGAAGGATTTCCTGTTTGTTGAAAATAATGCCTCCGGTAGGGAAATCAGGGCCTTTTACGAACTGGAACAAGTCTTCAGTGTCTGCTTTTGGATGGTCAATAAGATACAGCAAAGCATCAATAACCTCGGTAAGGTTATGGGGAGGAATGTTTGTTGCCATTCCTACCGCAATTCCAAGGGTTCCATTCAAAAGAAGCTGGGGAAGTGGAGAAGGCAAAACTATGGGCTCTTTCCTTGTGCCGTCATAGTTATCAACAAAGTTTACCGTGTCTTTCTCAATGTCTTGCAGTATTAATTCCCCAATGCGCGACATGCGCGACTCTGTGTAGCGCATCGCCGCAGCAGGGTCATTATCTATTGAACCGAAATTGCCTTGACCCTCGATCAAGGGGTAGCGCATGGAGAAATCCTGGGCCATACGCACCAAAGAGTCATACACCGCGATGTCTCCGTGCGGATGATACCGTCCAAGAACCGCACCAACCACTGTGGCAGACTTCCTGAACTTTGCCGCGTGCGTCAACCCTTCTTCTTGCATGGCGAATAGTATTCTCCGATGAACAGGCTTCAACCCGTCGCGCACGTCGGGTAAGGCTCTGGCAACAATAACAGACATTGCGTAGTCCAAATAGGAACTGCGCATCTCTTCCACGATCTCCCTGTCTTTCACTGCTCCAATGGCAGTGGTTTTTTCTGGTTCTTTCATATGGTTCGTCCTAAGCTTCGCTTAGGATGCATCCTAAGCGAAGCTTAGGACTCAAGGATTTAAGACAACAACTTTTGTTTCTTCGGTGGTTAAGTCTTTCGCTTTCACGGTGAGCTTCTCTTCGGGCTGCACGGCTTTCGCTCCCATCACTTTCAAAAATTCCTCTACCCCGGCAAGCTTCACTTTGAGCTTGGGGAGCGCGTAATGCATGGGAACTGCTATTTTCGGCTCAATTTGGTTCACGATATGAGAGGCGGTCTTTGCGTCTATGGTATACGTTCCTCCCACAGGAACCATCAAAATATCAACGTCTCCTATGGCTTCCAGCTGTTCGGCGCTCAGCTCTTTTTGGCCAAAGTCTCCCAAGTGGCATATTCGCATGTCCTCTACTTCAATAATATATATGGTATTCGTGCCGCGCTCTTTGCCCTCTTGCTCGTCGTGATACGAAAAGATGCCTTGGATGAACGCTCCTTTTGCGTCATACTCCCCGGGGTTGGCAATCAAAAAAGGAGTACCCTTGAGGGCCTTTGCGTTGTTGTGGTCAAAATGGTCGTGAGTGAAAAGCGCGATGTCTGCTTCCAGGGGAGAAAGCTTGAGCCCGATCTCCTCGCTATAGGGGTCAATGACGATTTTCAGGCTCTCTTGCTTCCCTTTTTGGGCAATGATTTGGAAGCACGCCTGGCCTTTCCAGATAAGCTGCATATAGAAGCATTGTAGCATGATTGACAAAAATACTCAACCAAGATATATTTGAAAATATGCTTGAAACCGCAAGGCCCTATCGGGCAGGAGAAATTGTGGAAGGCAAGGTGGTCGGAATTGGAAAGTCCGCCTTGTTTTTGGATTTGGGCCCGCAGGGTGCCGGCATTATCTATGGAAGAGCATTCTTGGAAGAAAAAGAGAAGCTCAGAGATACGAAAATCGGCAACATGCTTTCAGTAAAAATACTCGACATTGATAACGACGAAGGATACATTGAGCTTTCGGTCAGAGAAGCAGGAAGAGAACTTACCTGGAAAAAACTCCAGGAACTCAAAGAGAAAGAAGAGCTGTTCAAGGCGAAGGTGCTGGGAGCGAACAAAGGAGGATTGCTCGCGCAGATCGAAGGAGTACAGGCCTTTTTGCCTGTATCCCAGTTGAGCCAGGAACACTATCCAAAAGTGGAAGGAGGGAATCCAACGCAGATCTTAAAAGAACTTCAAAAGTTCGTGGGAGAGGAAATGGAGGTAGAGATCCTTGACCTCGACCCGCGGGAAGGAAAGGTTATCCTCTCTGAGAAATCCAAAGAGAGAAGCAAGATGAAAGAACTCCTTGCCAAGTACAACGTGGGAGACGTGGTGGAAGGGGAAATAACCGGCATTGTGGAGTTCGGGGCGTTCGTGAAGTTCCCCGCCTCCGCTGAAGCTACGGCGGGCAAGGACGAAAATTCAATAGAGGGGCTCATTCACATTTCTGAAATTGACTGGCAAATAATTGAAGACCCTTCTTTGTTCTTGAAGGTGGGAGAAAAAGTCAAAGCAAAGATCATTGATATCGCCAACAACAGGGTGTCTCTTTCCCTGAAGGCCCTGAAAGAAGACCCCTGGAAAGACATTGAAACGAAATATAAAAAGCTTGACCTTATTCAAGGGAAAGTGACAAAGCTCAATCCCTTTGGAGCGTTCGTGGAAGTGGAAGCTAAGATCCAGGGCTTGTGCCACATTTCAGAGTTCGGCACGAGAGAGAAAATGGAGTCTTCGCTTTCTGTGGGCAACACCTACCAGTTCCAGATCCTTGACATCAACACCCAAGAACACAGGATGAGTCTCAAGCTTGTTGAGCCAGGCGCCTCTGCGCCAGCTGCTTAAGGTTATCTCCCGTCGAGAGCCCTCTTCTCTCCAATGCGGTCGAGAACAATGCGGAACCGCTCAAGAACCGGGGAGAGCGAGCCGAGCCCCAATACTGCCTTAGTATCAATAAGGGTAGTATCTATTCCTGGAGGAAGCGGCGCTTCCGAAGAAACCTGGAATAGATGAGCAAGAAATGTAGTGGCGTATGCGCCCTTGGGAAGAGAAAAAGAAATGGCCATCATTTTTTCGAGAAAATGCACGGCATGAATTTCCACGCTCTGCAAAGTTGGAACAGTGGGAGGCACGACAAAGCTCGGGGTCTGGAGAAAAGGAAACGTACGGTATATAGGGGAGGGCAAATGGACCCCGTCCTCTTGTAAGAATGTTTTATAATGCTCCCAGTCTTGAGGGTATCGAGAAGTTATAAATGGAAGTTTTGCAAGGACTTCTCCTTGCGAAACTGCCTGGGAAATCTTTTTATTAAAAAGCAAAGAGGCATATGCGTAAATCCACAACCGTACCTGGTCGGGGATGGCCCGAAACGCGCCAATAATATCTTTCGGGTTGCGAACTAAAGAACCAAGAACTTGGAGTTCTGTGGGAAATCTCGAAGGGAAAGGCGCCATTGCCCTCATAATATGCTCCCAACTCCCCCAATGCTGCCTTGCTTCTTCCCTGATGCGCTGAAAGTAGGGTTCTTCCCGTGGAGATTGAAAGAATAAAAGGTTCTCAAGCGCCTCTTGATATTCCTCGCGCAATAAGTGTTTTCCTATGAGGTGGCCATTCAGCCGAGGGGCCGCAAATCGCTGGAATGAAAAGAAGTTCCAAAAACCCTGCTCTGAAATATTCTTGAGTTCGTTCTGGATCCTCACTTTTTCTTTTTCTGAAATAGTTTCTTGCGTTCGCACCACAAGCGAGAACCGATTACCCCACAGATCCCCCCTTTTGAAAACCCCTTTCCCTCGCGTGAGATTTTTAACAAAAAAGTGTTCGCTTTGGAGCTGGGCGAGCTTCTCTTGGTTTTGCACCTCGCGCAAACTCACTTGCTGGCTCGTGATTGCGACCTCGTCTTTCAGGCCGGCAGTTGCCACTTTCTCCATAGGAATCCCCAGCATGCGAGCGAGCTCCTCTCGCATCTTAAAGGTTGTCATTCCCACCTTTACCGCCTGCCCATAAAACGTTCTTCCTTCTCCTTCAAGGCTTTGAATTGGATCTCCGATGTCTATGGTGGAAAGCGTTTTGTCTCCGGCAATTTCTTCCACAACAAAATCTTGCGGCATGTATTTTATATGCCCCAAAGGGTACTCTTCAAAAACGTTCTCAATGCCGATCCAGCGAAGCATTTCTGGAGAATCAACGATCGGCTCTGTGCGAAAAAGATCGGGGAACCGTTTTCGTTCTTGTTCCAGCAAAAGATGCTCTTGCTGTTCTAGGTCTGCCATATGTTGGTACACTATACCGTAAATTGGAAGTGAAGAAAAATCAAAAGTCCCGTAGCTGGCTGCAACGGGACCTTGTTTGTTGGGCGTACTCTCGGAACTTCTAGGAGGAGCCCCAGAGTCCCTTGCGGAACTCGAGCGACGTGACGGGCTCCAGGTCCTCACGGCGAATACAATTCACCGTGTGAACGATGAGACCCCCTTCTGGAACATTGACACTGTCTTTGAGGGCTGTGACGAGGTACCCGTCGCTTCCCCGGGGATTTGCCCACACGTGGACAAATTTCCAGGATGACTCCCAGAACCGCGAAAGCTGCTGCTGGGCAGGGAACGGGACCGGGCGCCTCTTCTGGACCAGGTCGCTCCTCACGAAGACCTCGGCGAGGATGTCCTTCTTTTCCCCGCGCTTCAGCACGAGGTGGGTGTCTACGACAACATATCGCGCGTTGCCCAGATCGTCTAGCATCTGGGACAGCTGAACTCCCGGAAGACCCTTCTCCCCGAAGATCTGCACTCCGGCGTCGGCGATTTCCCGGTACTTGTACGGATTGCGGCCCGCTGCCTCGGCAGCAGCAACGTGCTGCTCCTCCTGCACTTCCTGGTCAACCGCGACCCTTCGGATCCCGGCAACCTCCAATCGCTGGGACTGGTTGGCGTTGGTGAAGAACTTCACCAACACTACGTCGGGCTGAGGCGCCGTCTGAACCGAATCCTGGTGAACAGGGCAGCGCTCGCTGCCCTCTTGGGCCTGGCCCTGGCACCTTGCTTCCAAGGCCTCAACTCCCGTGCAGGCGTACCACTGAGTAACCAATGTTTTGCTCCGTTCCTCTTAAGATTTCCTCTTAAGAACTGAAAGCCGCTTTACCTAGTTTGCTAAGATATATTATATACCATGTATTTAAAAATGTCAAGGGCTCAAAAATAGAAAACCCATGGTAGTTTCCATGGGTTTATGGTCTTGTTTCCGAGGGCTCTTTTACTCCCCAGAGTCCCTCTTCGAAACTCAGCTCGTACAGAGGGGGAAAAGACAGCTTATGTGCGCAGTTTACTATGTGAATGACCCGCCCGTCTTCAGAGTTTGGAGCTACTAAAACCTTGCAATAGCCCCAGGTTACACAGAGGAATTGCTCGACGCCTGCCGGGATATCTCTTGAAGAGCTTGTCCGACTAAAGGGAAGTACCAGAATGTCCATTGTCTCGTCGCGCTGCAGAAGGCTCGGTTCCTCTGCGCCATACCCATTCTCCCGCATCTCTTGAACCGCGTGAGAAATCTGAACTCTTGCAAGGCCATATGCTCCGAAAACTTGGGTGGACTTGGGCGGAATCCCTTCGTATATCCCTCTTCGCGGTATGCCGCCAAGTTCCAGACCCTGGCTTTGTTCAAGATTCACATGAAGTTCAACTTGAATCATATCGGGTTGGGAAGCTCGAGGAGCCGTCGGATGGTCCAGACAACGCCCCTCTACTTGAGCGTCGTTTTGACATCTTCCCTTTCTTTTTGTTTCCGCGGTACAGGCGTAAAACAGGGGTGGCAAATTATGCCTCCTAGGATCGTTTCTTTATATCTTGTGCGAAAAAGAGCTTACCGCCTTATAATATACCTCTCTCCCTCCATTTTGTCAAGTATTGACAAAACGCTACGGGGAGTATATAATATGAATTACGGAAGGTATAGGAAAGAAAGGAGGTTGGTGATGAACCAACAGGACGCAAAGAAAGTGCTCTCGTGTCCGGTTTGCGGAAACAAGAGGCGGCCGGACAGCCTGGTATGCTCGTCATGCTACCAGGTGTATAGGACCGAGGCCAGTGACCGGCTTCTGAGAGGTGAATCGGTAGACCCGCTCTCCTGGGTTCATGAGAAAGTAGATTCTCTGCTTCAGGGGATGCGCGCAGAGGCAGAGGACCTCACGCAGAAGATCGATGAACTCTCGGAAGCGAACCGGGCTGACGCTACCGCGTTCGTGAACGAGATGTTGGAGACCGCAAAGGAACAGGCAAGGCAGAAGATGCCCGGAGTCGAACCGCGACCATTGCCCCAGGAAGTCATCAATGGAGCGATCAAGAAGAAGCGCGACGAGCTCTGGCAGGCAAAGGGCGGCAACAAGATGTGGCGCCGCCGCGAAGAACTCAGGCAAAAGATCGAGCAGGTGGAAGCCTCTCTCTTAGAAGGGGCCACTACTGGACAATCCTCTGAAGCCGAGCCCGATCCTGATCCTGTCCCAGAAGACCCTGCGGTTGCGCGCGTGGTAGAGGCTGCTCTCGCAGCAAGCGGTTCCAAGTAACCATCAACCTTCAAGCCCTTACGCAGCCAGCGTAGGGGCTTATTGTTTCTGCTTGAGTTTTCCTTTATTTCTGCTACCATTGACTTTGCTATGAGGAACTTTTCAAAGAACATTGTTGTGGTGGTTTTGATCCTGCTGGGCTTGGCAGTGCTTTTTTCATTGTTTGCCCAACCTTTTGAAAAACCCAAAACAGTTTCGCTCACTCAGTTGGCGCTGGATATCAACGAAGAAAAAGTCCAGAAAATCGAGGTAACCGAGCAGACGCTCAAGGTTCTGTACAAAGACGGAAGCGCTTCTCAGTCTCGCAAAGAGACAGAGGCCGCGCTTTCTGAAAGCTTGAGCAACTTGGGGGTACAAAAGGAGAAACTGGCGCTCGTGGAGATAGCGCAGATAGACGAGCAAGGATTCCTAGACGTTGTTGCTCCTCTTTCCTTTGTGATCCTGCCGATCTTGTTCTTCGTGCTTTTCTTTTTCCTCATCTTTCGCCAAGCACGAGCGGGTTTGGGCCAGGCGTTTGACTTTACTCGCTCAAGAGCACGGCTTTTTGGAGCAGAAGGGCATCCTCGGGAACAGGTATTCTTCAAAGACGTTGCGGGGCTCAAAGAACCGAAAGAAGAACTGTATGAGGTGGTGGACTTTTTGAAGAATCCTAAAAAGTATTTGGAAATGGGGGCAAAAATACCAAGAGGCGTATTGCTCGTGGGGCCTCCGGGTACCGGGAAAACTTTGCTCGCCAGGGCCGTGGCTTCTGAAGCAGGGGTGCCGTTCTTTTCAGCTTCTGGTTCTGAATTTGTAGAACTTTTCGTGGGCGTTGGTTCAAGCAGAGTACGAGATCTTTTCGACACCGCGAAGAAAGCAGGCAGAGCAATTATTTTCATCGATGAATTAGACGCAATTGGACGGGTGCGAGGCATGGGATTCACCGGAGGACACGAGGAACGGGAACAAACCCTGAACCAAATACTGGTGGAAATGGACGGATTCGATAGAGATGACGCGAGGATCGTGCTGGCAGCAACGAACAGGCCGGATGTATTGGATCCTGCATTGCTCAGGCCCGGAAGATTTGACCGAAGGATCATGCTTGACCTTCCAGACGTGAACGACCGGGAAGAAATACTGCGCATCCACAGCAAAGGCAAGCCATTGGCCCAGGGCGTGAAGCTTCGGGAAATTGCCGAGAGAACTCCTGGATTCGCGGGAGCGGATCTGGCAAACCTCATGAACGAAGCTGCTATTTTCGCAGCCAGGCGGAACAAAACCCAGATCACCCAGGCTGAATTGACCGAATCTATTGAAAAAGTCCTCTTGGGGCCAGAGCGTAAAAGCCACGTGCTTTCAAAGAACGAGAAGGAGATAACGGCGTACCACGAAGCAGGGCACGCGTTGGTTTCTGCTTCGTTAACGCACGCAGACCCTGTGCGAAAGGTTTCCATTATCTCCAGAGGCAGGGCAGGAGGATACACCTTGAAGCTCCCTGAGTTCGACAAGCATCTGAAAACAAGAGCTGAGTTCCTTGCGGATCTGGCAACGCTTATGGGCGGATACACTGCGGAGAAGTTGGTATTCAAAGACGTTACTACGGGAGCAAGCAATGACTTGCAGCAGGCTTCGGAAACCGCGAGAAAACTGGTAAAAGAGTTTGGCATGTCTGAAAAGTTCGGGCCTGTCACGTTTGGAAGGCCTGGAGGGGAAATGATGTTCCCGGGAGATTGGGAAAGCAGACCCTATTCAGACTCTGTTGCTGGAGAAATTGACCGGGAAGTCTACAAGCTTCTCGAACAAGCCAGAGCCACTGCGGAACGCGTGCTCAAACAGAAACGCAAAACCCTTGAAAGGATTGCCAAAGTTCTGATAGAAAAGGAAACAATAGAGCGTGATGAGTTTGAGAAGCTCATTGCAAAACGAAGGGGCGCGTAGCTCAACGGCAGAGCAAGCGGCTTATACCCGCTCGGTTCTAGGTTCGAATCCTGGCGCGCCCACAAGCGTCATGGGCGGTTAGCTCAGTTGGTTAGAGCGCAGCATTGACATTGCTGAGGTGACAGGTTCGAGACCTGTACCGCCCACCATGGAGCCATTGAAAATAGTCTACGAAGATGCTACGATGCTCGTGGTAGAAAAGCCTGAGGGACTGGATATTGCAGAGTTCCAGAAGCTCCTTAAAGAAGGATATGCTCCGAGCCACAGGCTCGACAAAGAAACTTCTGGCCTCTTGCTTGTAGCAAAAACGCCAGAAGCCCTGGATTTCTTTCACCAGCAATTCAAGGAAAGAAAGGTAGAAAAAAAGTATCTGTGTCTCGCGGTGGGGAACATACAGGAGAACGAAGGAAAAGTTGAAACGCTATTGGGAAGAGCTCCTGGAGACAGGAGAAAGCAAAAAGTGTTCTTGCCAGGAGAAACCGCTGGAGGAGAAAAGCGAGAAGCGGTGAGTGAGTACCGGGTGCTTGAACGGTTCAAGGCCCGCCTCGACTCGCCGTCTTCGGCGAGGCGGGACTATACACTCCTTGAGGTAAGCCCCAAAACAGGAAGGAAGCATCAGATACGAGCGCAATTCGCTTCTCTCCATCATCCACTTGCAGGAGACAAACTTTATGGGTTCAAGAACCAGCCAACTCCAGCAGGATTGAAGCGGCACTTTCTCCACGCGAGCTACCTCAAAATACCAACTCCACAGGGAGGTTCAAAAGAATTCATTTCAGAATTGCCAGAAGATTTACAAAAAGTAATAGAAACACTACACCATGCAAACCAAAATTGAAACATTCAACGCGTCACTCCTGAAAACCGATATCCCAGACATTCGTTCTGGAGACACGGTTCAGGTTCACCAAAGGATCAAAGAAGGAGACAAAGAAAGGATCCAGGTGTTTGAGGGGTTGGTTTTGGCAAGAAAACACGGGAGAGGAGTGAACGCGACCATCACGGTTCGCAAAGTAAGCCAGGGAGTAGGCATTGAAAGGATTTTCCCCATTCATTCGCCCATGATCGCGAAAATAGAGATCGTGAAGCGCTCGAAAGTGAGAAAAGCAAAACTGTATTACTTGAGAACAGCCAAGGGAAAGAAAGCAAAGCTGAAAGCAAAAGAGTTCAATCTGGAAAAACCCGAAGAACCAGCTCCTGTAATGGAAGAGACGAAACCAGAAGAAACAACCCCGAAAGAACAGCCCCAGGAGCAACCTGCTCCAGCAGAGGAACAAAAACCAGCAGGGGCATAGCATATTTGCGGACGTGGTGAAACCCGGTATACACGCTAGCTTGAGGTGCTAGTGCCGAAAGGCGTGGAGGTTCAACTCCTCTCGTCCGCACATTCTAAGGGCGGTTAGCTCAGTGGTAGAGCGACTCTCTTACACAGAGTAGGCCATAGGTCCGAGTCCTATACCGCCCACACTTCGACTCGGTCGCCAAAGGCGACCTCGCTCAGTGTAAACACTTGGCGAGGCGAAGGACTACCTTAATAACTAAATATGCCGCAGTAGCTCATTGGTAGAGCAGGTCTCTGAAGAGGATCGTGTAGGGGGTTCGATTCCCTCCTGCGGCACACTGAGGCCAAATGCAGTATGCGGGCGTCGTATAGCGGCTATTATGCTACCTTGCCAAGGTAGCGACGGCGGTTCGACTCCGCTCGCCCGCTCCACAAGTTTTATCTCACCATATCGTACTGCTTGAGTTTTTGTTTCCTCAAAGTAAGCGGCATCTGCTGCAAAGCCAAGAGCTGGGCGAAAATCCCACCAGTTGTTGCGAGCTTCTCGGGCGTTCCTATTTCATCCACCCTGCCTTCTTTAAGGGTGACGATCGTATCCACGTTCTGAATTGTTGAGAGGCGATGCGCGATAATAAGGGTAGTGCGGCCCTGCATCAGCACTTCCAGAGCCTTTTGCACCTCTCTTTCTGACCTGCTGTCTAAACTGCTGGTTGCTTCGTCTAGAATTAAAATGGGCGCGTCTTTTAGTACAGCTCTTGCAATGGCGATCCTTTGCTGTTGCCCTCCTGACAGTTTTACTCCTCGTTCTCCGATCAAGGTATCATACCCTTGAGGAAGTTTTATAATGAAGTCCTCTGCGTTTGCCGCTTTTGCTGAACGCATAATTTCCTCTTCTACTGCCCCTTCTTTTCCATACGCGATGTTTTCTCGCACAGTGCCTGAAAACAAAGAAGGGGATTGAAATACGGCAGCGATATTCTTTCGCAAAGAAGTTTGGGTTGCGTCTTTGATATCCGTACCGTCAACAAGTATGCTGCCTTCCAAAGGCTCGTAAAAACGCATGAGAAGGTTCGCAATGGTGGTTTTCCCTTCTCCGCTCTCTCCTACCAAAGCGAGCTTTGTTCCAGAAGGTATTGCAAAAGATATTCCCTGCAGCACTCTCGCGCCTTTCTCGTATTGGAATGACACGTTTTGGTACTCCACTGTACCTTTTTGAACCTGCAATTCTTTTGCCCCAGGTTTGTCTTTAATGGAAGGCTCCAGAGCCAAAGTATCAAAAAAGTCTTTGCTCCCTGCTTTTGCTTTTTGTATTTGCTCAACGATAAAAGAGGAGGCAAACAGAGGGAACTGGGCTTGCGTTGCGAGCTGAATGAGCAAGGTCATCTCTCCTAAAGTGAACTTGCCTTCAAATGTTTGCCACACAATGAACCCGTAAATGCCGAGAAAGATAACGTTCAAGCTCAGCCTGCGCACAATGTCATACCAGTGCCATTTTTGAGATTGGATCTTTGTGAGCGCCTCAATAGTTTCACGCTGTTTTCCAAAGAACGAGTACTCAAGGGATTCTTTTACAAAAGACTTTACCGCTCTCATTTGAATCATTGTCTCAACAAATCTTCCCTGGGCAACATCAGCGTGCTGATTTATCTCCAGCTGCTTTTTCTGCCAGGCCTTGGAAGAAAGCGTGGTTATCCAGATATAGAGAGGGAAGAGAACAGCTAAAAACAAAGCGGTGGGCCACGAATAGTAGGCAATGATGCCGAGCGTTACAAAAGACGTGAGGAAGAAACCGCTGAAGTTGTTCGTAAACGTCTGCATGAAATCAACCATGGTTTCAATGCCTCGCACGAGCTTGCTCGTGATGCTTCCCACTTGTGTATTGTCAAAGTACCCTATGGGCAAGGACAACAAATGCTGATAATATCTGCGGGAAAGAAGCGTGTGGAGTTTTGCAGCAAGCTGATCCCCCCAATACCCTGAAATATTGGAAAGCAGGGTAATCACAATTCCTGCTCCAAAGTTGATGCCTATCAAAGTGGCAAAGTATGACAAAGGAATTGTTTTGCCTTGGAGCCCGGCGACTATTCCGTCTACGATATAGCGCATGACAAAAGGAGTAGTCTGGTTCAAAAGAGCGATGAACACGACAAAAAGAGCGATAGGAATGTAGTATCGCTTGAGCTCCCAAGAGAACCTAACCACGCGGATAATGTCTCCCATAGTCCAGTATCTGTTATACCACAGAACTAGGCTCGTCCTAAGCTTCGCTTAGGATGCATCCTAAGCGAAGCTTAGGACGACACTAAACTCGGCTTAGTTTTAAAAAGATAGGCTTTTGCAAACTCGTATGCTCCGAAGAACATCCCAGTGAAGAGCAGATCTCCAAGAAGCGTGGCGCGAAAGAATGGAAGCGCCAAGGTGTAGGAAAGCATAAGGCCTTCAACGCTTTTCTCATACCAAGGAGAAAACATCCACACCGCAAAGTTTGTTGCGAGATAAAAGAATACAGCTCCTCCTAACGCTCCCCCAAGAACAAGTAGGGGATTTTGTTTTGGAAGCACTCTTCCAATGAGCGCGTACAAAAGAAAACTCCCGTACACAACTGCCATGAGTTTCACATCATAAAATCCAATGAACAGATCCGAAACAAACATGATAAACAAAGGAACGAATAACCCCCACCAGTGCTTTTTTGCAAGATACGCACCCGCAAAAAGAGCTAGGGCTCCAATAGGGGTAAAGTTTGGGAGATGAGGCAGCAGCCTTGCTCCAAAACTTAAGACAGCAATAACGACAGTAAAAGTAATGAGAAGCTGTGTATTTGTAACTTTCATGCGATTGTCTGCCTTAGTGTCACTAAGGCAGAATCTTATTTATAGGTTGGTTTTGTTTCTTTTATTTTCTTCCTGTGAGCTTCCATGCGGGCTAAGGCGTATAAATAGCTTGAGAGGCGGTTTAAATATGTTAACACTTCCTGGGATACTTTTTTCTTCTTTGAAACAATGAACATGCTCCTTTCCGCTCTTCTCGCAACGCTCCTCAAAAGGTGGAGTGCAGCAGAAGAGGTGTTGCTTCCAGGGAGCACGAATGCTCGCTCTGGCTGGATCTTTTCCTCCAAAGCGTTGATCTCTGTTTCCATTACTTGTATCTTTTTCTCTTCTATCTTTGGAGCTTTGAACTTTGGGTACAAAAACCACGCGGTTTCTGCTTGGATAATAAAGAGGTCTTGCTGAACCTTCTCGAGTTTTTGAGAAAGGCTTTTGTCTTGAACTAGGGAGCGCGCAAACCCAATGAACGAGTTCAGTTCGTCGAGATCCCCCAGGGCAACGATAACAGGATTATCTTTGGGAATCTTTTTCTTCCCTATGGAGGAACTTCCCTTGTCACCCTTGCCCGTGTAGAAAAGGGGCATAGGGCTACGTGCAGCGGCTAAACCCGCAGCTCTTGCAGCTCATGCATCCTTCAGACATTACGAGCTGAGATCCGCAATCGGGGCATCCTGGCATGAAACCGAACTCCGCTATGGACTTCTCGTCTTTTGTCAAAGGCAGCACTTCCTGGTTTTCGGGGCGGGTGAGCACTTCATCAACATGATTGGAAAGCTTCGCGTGTTCTTCCAGCACCCTTCCCACGGCGTCGGGCAGGGAAAGCACAGTGCCTTTATCGGTAAACACGGGCATGGGCCCCCGGATGCCCTTTAACTGATCCACGACTTCTTCGATCTTCACCCCTGAACGCAAAGCCATAGACGCGAGACGGCATATGGCTTCTGATTGCTCTTGGTAAAACCCTCCCGACTTCCCAATGGCGGCAAACACCTCAAAGGGGATCCCTTTTTCGTCATTGTTCACGGTAACGTACAGATTCCCATACCCGGTTTTCATTTTATAGGTCTTTCCCGTCATAACCTCGGGGCGAGGCCGCGGAGCGAGTCTGGTTCTGTCCATCGCGAGCTCCAAAGGTTTCTTTTGCGCGATCTCCCCCTGGGAAGAGATCTCGGTTGGAGCCACGATATTCTCTCCTGTTCCCAGGTTGAGGATCTGCACCACCCTGCTCCCTTCGCGGTACACGGTTGCGGCTTTGCACCCCAGCTTCCAGGCTGACACAAAGCTTTGCGCGATATCTTCTCTGGTGGCGGCGTTGGGGAAGTTGATGGTTTTGGAAATGGAGTTGTCAACGTTGCGCTGGAACGCAGCCTGCATTTTCATATGCCCCTCTCCCGCAATATCCATGGAAATGACAAAGGTGTCACGGAATGACTGGGAAAGACTCTTTATATGCTGCACGCTTCCTGTTTTTATGATCTCCTGCAGGATCTGGTCTTTTTCTTTTTTGGGAAGTTTCAACTTCTCCAAAGCCTCTTGGAAATACTTGTTGAAGTATTGGTACTGCTGACCGTCTTTGTCTTGCTTGGTGTAGAACAAGGCGAAGTTGGGTTCAATGCCAGAACTGGAGTCGAACATCATGGAAATAGAACCGGTTGGGGCTACGGTCGTCAACGCCGCGTTCCTCAATTTCTTGCCTATGCCCCATTCTTGCGCGGGAGCATGCACGTGCTTCTTTTTGGCAAACACGCTTTTGGGGTAGTTGGGGAACGCTCCCTTCTCTTTGGCGAGCGTTTCCGACATTTCATAGGCAGACTTATTGATAAAGCCCATCACTTTTTCAGCGGTCTTAATCCCTTGTTCAGAGTCATACTTTACCCCTAATTGGTACAGCATGTCTGCGAATCCCATAATTCCCAGGCCAATTCTCCTATCCTTTTGCGCGAGCTCGGTGCACGCGGGGACCGCAAAGTCAAAGAGGTCAATGACGTTGTCCATGAGCCTTGTGGCTGTTCTGGTTGCAAAACGAAGGCGAGGAAAGTCAATTTTTCCTGCTTTCACAAAAGCAGCAAGGTTAATGGATCCCAGGTTGCAGTTATCATAAGGATGCAAAAATTGTTCGCCGCAGGGATTGGAGCTTGCAAGAGGCCCGAGATCTGGAAGGGGATTAGTGCGGTTTATGGTGTCTATGAACGCGATGCCAGGCTCTCCATTCCTCCACGCTCCCTCAACCAGCTGGTTGAAAAGCTCTTTCACTGTTATATCCACCTCTTCTGAGCCGTACACCGAACCATTGGGGTGGCGGAACACCCTGTGAGGTTTCATCTTCTTCCCACCGAACGTGCACATCCAAAGGCTGTCGGGCTTTTTGGTCAAAAGTTCCATGAACTCGTCTGTCACCGTAACAGAAACATTGAAGTTCCTAATCTCTCCTTCTTTTTCTTTGCAGTGGATAAAATCAAGAGCATCGGGGTGGTCCACCCTCATCATGGCCATATTCGCGCCATGACGGCTTTGCTGCTTAATGGTGGCGAATGCGGCGTCGTACACGCGCAAGAACGAAACAGGCCCCGATGCTCTTCCCCTAGACTTCTTAGTGGGAGAATCAGCTGGCCTCATTTCAGACAAATCAAAGCCAAGCCCACATCCTGCTTGCTGCAAAAGCGCTGCGTCCTTAAGTGTTTGGAAGATGCTCTCCATGGAGTCATGAATGGGCAAGACCACGCAGTTTGCAACAATGGGGGTGTCTCCTCCCGCGTTGGTAAGAGTTCTTCCCGCAGGGGTGTATTCTTTTCTCCCTATGATATCGAGGAACTCCTGGGCGGTTTTGGCAACAAACTTCTCGCTTTTCCCGTACTTTTTCTCAACCCTGGCTAGGGTATCTGCTACTCTCGCAAACAAGTCTGCCGGAGTTTCCTGATTCCCTTTCTCGTCAACCAAAAGATACCTCTTCTTCATCATTTTCAAGGCATTCTCGGAAAAGCGGCTGTTGATTGTTTGCTTCTCTCGAGAACTGACCTTGAAAGAAAGGGGCTGAGGATTGGGCATAAAAAATAAGGTTATTTAGTATCTTGCTTTGTGCTTTTCTCGAGCTTTTGGATCTCTCGTTCAAAGGCTTTAGTGCTTCCGAACTTGCGGTATACGGAAGCAAAGCGCAGGTAGGCTACTTTATCAAAGGTTTTGAGGTAGGAAAGAACTATCTGTCCCACCTGCTCAGATGGGACAAGCTCTTTTTCAAGATTGAAAATGTCTCCTTCAATGCTGGAGACAGTTTTTTGGAACTGCTGTTCAGTGTAGGGACGCTTCTCAAGTGCTTTTCTTATGCCCAACTCGATCTTGTGGCGCAAATAAGGCTCGCGTGACCCATCTCTCTTCAAAATCTGCAGGCCCAGGAGCTCCAAACGCTCGTAGGTGGTGAATCTCTTCTTGCACTGAACACACACCCTTCTCCTTTTTATGGCTTTTTCCTCTCCCGCGGTCCTGGAATTGATGACTCGTGTTTTACTCTGGCACAGTGGACAGTTCATGAATCCATCATTCCATATCTTGTATAGCTGTCAATAGTATGTATACAAGAAATTTTGTGTGCTCCCAGCATTGATTTTATCAGACCAAAGAAGAGTGTCAAACGCCCGTATGTGGATAATTTGAGAGCTGCCATACAAGCACTTGACCTCACTCTTGACTTTTTGCTGCCAGTATGGTATATAGATATTTGACCCCGCGAAGGGGTTTTTGTATGAAAAACACAATCAAGAAGATATTCGTTATGGGCTTCTCTGTTGCCCTGACAGGCCTTACCCCTGTTTTTGAGGTTCAGAACCCAAAAGTGCCTGACTTTGAGCCTCTTTCCCAGTTGGTTTCTGTGCAGTCTCATTCTCTCTTGCCCCTTGCAAGCCCTGAAACCCCTCAAAGGGTGGTAAGCAAGGTATTGGTGGTGGTTACCGCCTATTCTTCCACTGTTTGGCAGACTGATGACACGCCATTTACCACAGCTTCTGGAACTCAGGTTCGAGACGGTATTGTTGCAACGAACATTCTGCCCATGGGAACCAAGATCAAGATCCCTGATCTCTACGGAGACCGCGTGTTCGTGGTAGAAGACCGCATGCACCCCAGAAAGAACTACCAGGTAGACATCTGGTTCCCCGAATACTCAGACGCTCTGAACTTTGGCGCAAAGTACTCCTACATTGAAGTTCTGGGAAGCTAAAACAAATCCCGTCCAT
>Ga0209542_10007226_pt1 | contig 21227 bp, 4 predicted proteins | sample RifCSPhighO2_01_FD_184028 | JGI IMG/M metagenome (GOLD analysis project Ga0209542, IMG submission 184028) | Soil microbial communities from Rifle, Colorado - Rifle CSP2_plank highO2_0.1 (SPAdes) (version 2) | ecosystem: Environmental > Terrestrial > Deep subsurface > Rock core/Sediment ... | reverse complement strand
TTACAATCAAAATTTAAACGGAGGAAATAATTACAATCAGAACTTTGGATACGGAACAATGCCTATCAATACCGGGGCAAATAATTCCTGGAGCTGCAATCAAGGAGGATTTGCGGTTAGAAATAATTGTTCTACATCAGTTGACTTGTCTTTCAATGCTCAACCCGGAATTACTGTTGCGGAAAGAACAATCAGTGTTGCTGCCGGAGAAGAGGCTGAGGTTTCTATTGAACCGACAAACTTTTTCGGAAGATATTCACTTGATGTAAGCGCAAAACCTAGCGAGAGCGCGGAAAGAAGCACGGAAATCAAAAGATTAAGTGTTAATGTCGTAAATGAAGCCGCAAAGAATTATCAGGATTGTATCAGCGTTTCTCCTGCAAACACGCTTAATTTCAACAACTTTTTCGGAAAGCCGGCTGTTATTACGCTTTACAATTCGTGCTACAATGAAGGGGTTCTCTTGCAGGAAAATAACGGCGCGATCTTTTTCCAGGGAACGGGAGTAAACACTCCGACAAATGCGGATTCAGGATTCAGGGAAATGATTGAAAGCTGGGCGTTTTTGCCTCCAACACAATTCATTACGGGAGCAGATGGAAAAGTTACACAGGTTTTGAAATTTGAGGTTGTAAAAAATCTTGAACAATACAGGAGAAATGCGCCCCCCGCAAATTTCTTTGAGGCAAACGATTTCGCAAACATTGGAAACCTTAGGTATTTCATTTCAAACAGCTATTATTCTGTTTTCGGAAGAACGAACATGATAGTTAACTTTACCGCGCCTTATGGCGGCCAGAGAAGCACGGCTTTCCCAATGAAAATTTCGGATTACTGGGCTGTTCTCGGATTTGGAGATAGCATTGGAGAGAACTTCCAGAGTTATGGAGATGGAAGATTTGCGGCAAAAGATTGTATCAACTCAAAAGCACTTGATTTCACATATCTTGAATATACTTCATATGAAAGGGAATACAAGACAGTTGACAATCAAAACGGAAAACTTTTCATAATCGGCGAAAAAGGAGGATGTGGAAGCGCGGATTCTTTGAAAGATGTTAGCCCATTAAGATTCACAAATTCTTCTACAGGAGTAACAATGATTGTAAGTCCGGATCCCGAGGATCCAAGACACGAACTTGTACTTACTTTCGAAGCCCCAAATGGAATTTCCAGGAGAATTGATTTCAGAGAAAGCTCGCAAGGAAGGGTTGTGAGGGTTTCACCTCCGAGCAGCGCATTGGTTGGATTGCCCATTAAAATTAATATTGAAAAAACAGAAGGAACTCCGGGAAATGGTGAACCGGGCGGAACAGGAGAAGGACAGTTTACTTGTGCGGAAGGAAAATCAGGTTCGGAAATTTACAAAAAACTCGGTTTGCAGCATATTCATTATGCTTGGGAAACCGATGAAGACAACAAGGAACTTGGAGTAAAAGAGAACGCATGTAACGCACTTGAGAAAGACGGAGACACGTTGATCAATCTTGATGCAGATTCGCCTATTGCTCCATGGTTCTGTGACGGAGCACAATCTCTAATAGAGTTTGACAGGAAAGTGGGCAGGGTTAAAGCGGTTGTTGCTGCTGCAGGACTTGAAAGCGGAATCGGAACATGCACGGAAACAACAGAAAATGTGTTCGACTGCGAAAATGAAACCAACAAGAACTCGCTTGAATTGTTCAGATATGTTCTCTCGCAAAAAAGCGGTTACTTCACACAGAATGGCAACACAGAAGTATTGAATTTGCTTGACAATGCCCAATCAATTACCGAATTAAAAGTTTCTTCTGCAAATGAATCAAGGATAAGTAGTATGAACACGCTTGTTCAGCAACTGAATGCCCCTGATTTGAGTCCAACTTATGTTGTAGCAAATGAGGATATAAAGGACAGAGTCACTCAGTCAAAGATTTTCAATGCAAAGCAACAACTGATTAACGAAATAATTGCACTGCAACAGAATGATTTTAAGGGAATAGAGGTTGCGCTTGAAATCAAAGGATGGAACCAAAGCAATGTCACAAATGGAGACATACTTAACCCAGCATTAGACATTGGCGCAGTTACACTAGGAAATGAATGGCAGGTTTTGCCGCTTGACAAATTCAAGGATTTAAATGACAAGGTTGTTGAAAACCTGAACCAATCAGGACTGTGCGCAACTGCACAAGTGTGCGAAATTACTCTAGACGGAAAAACAAGGAAACTTGGAACAACTTTCCTGCTTGAACTAATAAGAACAGGAAACTGGAAAGTTACGGCGAGAAATACAAACGATCTCGGAGATCTTGCGAAGAAACTTGTGATGAAAAAAGGATATTGGCCGACAAATCAGCCCGGTTATGATAATTTCTGGCAATTCTACAAGAACAACATCAAGCCGGACATGTATTTGATTGAGGAACAGTACGATCAGGGATTGTTCACAACATTTGATTCAAAATACGAATCAGATTTGGCCGCTGTTCTCCCGGATAAAAAAGTCAACGCGGGAAAAGACGAGGTTGAATTGAAATACTTCTGGGGCACAACACAAAAAGGAAAAACCCTAGTAACATTCAAGCACATTATTACGTTGAACGAGATAAACGACGGTTATCAGGACAACGTGCTGTTCACAATCCCGATTGATGGAGCACTTGAATGGGGAACAGGATTCCAATTAGGAAATAAGGACGCATTATATTTCAACAATTATCAGCCTGGAACATATTCTGCCAAATCAAAAGGAAATATTTCGGCAACACTTGAATACAAGAACAATTATTCCGATACAAAAACCGGACAGTTGATGAGCATTACAAAAACCAAGTTCATTGTAAGCCCGTCAGATCCGGTAAGATTGGATGTCAGTGTAAGCAAAAGCGAAACTCAGAACGCGGGATTCCTGTACAGCCTGCAAAAAGGAGAAAGTGCAACTATTTACATTGATAATACGCTCAATTGGACTGTAAAGGATTCAGGAGTTTCAGGTTATGGCAATGGAAGCATTGAGGAGGAACAGCATTTATTCAACGAGCTCTGCCAAAATGACAGAAGAGTTGCAGGAACAAATAATTACAATGGTTTCATAATTGGCGGAACCGGCAATGGAAACGTTGAATACACAAGCATTGCATTCCTGCCCACAATAATAAACACAGACAGATACTTTTTCAATTTGCAATGTATCAAACAATCCGGAAGCGTGACAGCAACATATTTGGATGAAGAAACCACAGAACTCGCAAGCACAAACGGAGCAGGCATATTAGCGATCAGCGAAAGAGTAAGGGATGATATAAGCAAAGTTCCGCAGCGCGAAAAATATAATTTGCAGAGATTGTTGGATCTTGTGAATAAAGGAACTGTCTGCATTGACAGCAGTTCGGGTTCTGCCACACTCAGTTGGAATGACAGATTCTGGGAAAGCGAGTGATTACACTTGGCGGGAAACACTGCTACAATAATACTCGGAATAATGCTTTACATAATTGGAATCATATCCGCAAACCTTTTTTTCGAGCCCATTGAAAAGGGATTCACATTTCATCCCGCGATAGAGTTGATGATTTTTTCGCTTGCAATTTTTGTTCTCTCGGGCTTTTTTTACGGGAGAATTGCGTTCGTACTATTGCTTTTTGCCGGAATTTTTTTGGGGCAGAGTTTCTCAACACTTCCATTGCTTGGAATACTTGGTTTGATGCCGCTTCTCCTTGCATTGCTCGGGGGAAAATTTATGGGGGAAACCGCGAAAGAGGATTTGAATGGCAAAAAGAATTTTTTCGAGGAAAAACAATCCTACATCGCCTATGTTATACTCATCATAATTTCATCGCTTTTGATAGGGTTTGTTTTTGGAGTAGAAATAGCGCTTCCCGCCCTCTAAAACCCGGATAAACCTTTATAAACAAGGAGAAACTTATATAATCTAAACTTAGTTATTACTAATATAGCATTGAGTTGATTCGGTTAACCGGTGATTAAGTGGGCATTTGGGATTCGATTAAAGACTTTTATTACTCCATTGAGGAGAAATACTACAATTTTTTGGATTCAATCAATGACACGGTTCCTGTTTACAGCATTGTGGATCCGATTGATAAAGTTGTTCCGAGCTTTTTGCTTTTCGGAGCACTGTTTTTCTTATTGATAATTCTCGCGGTATTTTTTGTTACAGGCGGAATAAGCATTGGAAACAATGCATTCACAATTTCAGTTCACGATTCCGAGAATAATCCTGTAAGCGGTGCAAGCGTAACTTTTTTGCGGAACAATGATGTGCTAAGCACTCAACAAACAGATGTTCTTGGAATAGCGAGAATAACCGGAGTTAATGTTGATGATGAAATAGAGGTAATCGTGGAAAAAAGCGGTTTTATTACTTTCAGAGATTCTTTTTTAATTTTTGAATTGCCGCAAGCACAAAATATTCTTTTGCAGGGCGAAAATACCGGTTCTGAAACAAGAACAATAAGATTGGTTGATTCGCTCGGACAACCTATAAGAGAAGCGTTTACACTAAAATTCAGGTGTTCTAATCCTTACGCGCCTGCAATCGCAAACAAAAGCATTACTCCTGCAGACAACGGAGTTGCAACAGTTCAGGTTCCTAATACATGCGAAACATTGAGGGTTGATGTAATTGATTCGGACAGGTTCACGGAAGTAACGGGAAGAACAATTGTTGGAGATGATGAAACAATTTATCTTGACGCGGAAACAATTGACAAGGGAACAATAAATGTAAATGTCCTTGATGCGGACAATGCGCCTTTGAACGGAATAAAAATTGAACTTTACAAGTACTCGGATTTGGTTGATAATCCCAATGTGGGGCCATTGAGCGCTGACTTCACTTTTTCGGGACAGGCTTCATTTGATGTTTTCCCGGGAACCTATGTTGTAAAAGCGTATGATGAGCAGGGAAATTACGGAGACAAACAATCTGATAGAATCAGTGTTGCGGCAGGGGCAACACAAACAGTTACTCTTACTCTTGGAGAAGAAATAAGAGGGCAAATAAAACTCAGGATTGTTGACAAAACAAGCAATGCGGAAATCAAACAAGCAAAAGTAACTCTTTTCTATTCAAGCAATGATGAGGAATTGACAAGTCTTAATACAAATGACACGGGAAAAGTTGAGTTCAACATTTCAAGGGATGTTGAGTACAAGGCAATTGCAATAGCGGATGGTTACAAAATCGGCAGAATAAGCGGCCTTAGAATTAGCGCGAGTTACGTGGATTTGAAAATGGAGAAATGCACTCCAAGCACTTGCGGCGCACTAAAAGTTCAGGTTATTGATCAAGATGCAAATCCAATGGATAATGCAACCGTTGTGCTTTACAGCGCTTCAACGAATTTTATTGCGGGCTATGAAAACAGGACAAGTGACATCAATGGAATAGCGCAATTCAACAATGTTGGAACGGGAAATTATTTTGCGGTTGCATTCAAAGAAGGATTTTCAGGAAAAAGTGATACCGCTTATTTCAGCGGCGACGCAAACAGAACAACAGGAATAACATTAACAGTTACAATGGAAGTGGGCGATGGAATAGTGAGATTGCAGGTTCAGGACAAGGAAGGAAGAGCAATTCCGTTTGCGACATTTGGAATATTTGATGCAAGAACCGACCAATTGATTGGAAACGACCTAACCGATGCAACGGGAGTAAAAGAAGTTACTATTAGGGCAAACAAAAAAATTTATTTGATTGTCGGAAAAGCAGACAATGAAGCGGTTTACACGAATTATGTTACCGCAAAAAAGAAAGTTATAGTTGATACGGTTCAGGAATTCAAAGTAACGCTTGAAAGACCGATTATTGGAAAGGAAATTGAAATGGAATTCCTTGGATTGTACGAAAACGGTTTGAGGGCACAGAATGTGAAAGCGGGTCAAACTTATGATGCAAAATTCAAAATCAGGGTTCCTGAGGATAAAGAGTATGATGAAATAGGATTCCACTTGCGAACAGGCCAGGATGTTTTAATGGAGAAAGATGAGCTTTTGATAAAAGAGGTTAATGCCCCGCAAACATCTCAAATACGAGCTACAAGATTTGAACCGGAGCAAGGAAATTTGGATGAAGAAGATTATGAACTTACAAATTCGGATGCAAAATGGGTTAACCTCAAGTGGGATTCGGATGATGTTACAATTGTTCCCGGAGTTTATGAGGTTGAAGCTGAAATAATGGTGAAGGATTCTGCTTCGCTCGGAGATAAATTATACATGTTCTACCGCGCTTGGGGAGAAAATGGAGATGGAAGAGAAAGATTCCCGGAAGACGCAACAATTGTGAATGAATTGTACAGCAATGTGAAACAAGAAATATTCCAAGTTGGAATAGTAACCCTTTGTGATACTGATTTCTGCTTTACCGCAACAATAACAGATCTAGAAGATAAAGGACCGGGTTCCGGAATAATAGAAAACGTAACCGAATCTTATAATGCTAAAATATTCAACCAATACAAAATGCAGTTTGGGATTACAAACAATTCTGAAACAAAAATACACAATAGCGCAAACTTGAGAATTGAAAATGTTGATGAGAGCATAAAATTCTTTGATTATAGTTTTACGAACTCGCAAACACAACCAACAAACGGAACTGTGAATGGTTTTACATTCCCAAGGCTTGATGTTGGAAATTTATTGCCAAAGAATTCGCTTAGAGTGGAAACGGATTTCACTCCGCAAAAAGCAATCAACGGAGTTGTAAACATCAAAATTGTTTCAGATCAACAAATCGTGTTTGAAAAGAATTTGAATATTGTTGTTGCGGCACCGAATGAATTGAATGCGGAAGTTGAACCTAAAGTTTATTTGAGCGGAATCCAAAATGATGTGGAAATCTTTGTAACCGATGTTGCTACATCGCTTGAAATAGAAAATGCGATTGTAAGATTGAAGGATAAGCGCGGGAACATACTTGACTTTGACAGGACAAGAAAAGATGGAAAGGCTTTCTTAACATTGCCCGGGCAGAAGCCCGGAACAACATTGGAAGTTGAAATTGAAAAAGAAAATTATAATGTGAAAATTGTAAATTTAACGGTTTCAGATGATCTTTTGGAAATAACTCCTAGCCAATTAGGAATTTCTTTGAACATTCAGAGAAAAACAGAGAGCGATGAAAAATTAAACATCAGAAATACTGCGCCATATTCTTTGAGGATTAAGAGCATTGCTTTGCAGGGAAATTTCAAAAATCTTTTGGACAAAGTCCAGATTAGAAATTGGTTGGACAGTTCCTATAAAGGATTGGTAATTGATTCCAAAGCAAAACAGGAAATTACACTTAAAACATTTTTGAGCGAGGACGCACAGAACATTAATTCAAGACAGGATCTTGAAGGAAAACTTGTTATAATTGCGGAAAATTTCGGACAAGAATGGTTGTTTGAGATCCCGGTGAAAATTACTGTTGGATTAGGAAGCGAAGTTGATGATCCTGCTTGTTTGGTTGTTACAAGAAGCGAGTGGATTACAAGTACATCAGGAACACCGAAAAGAACCGAATTCCAAATACAAAACAATTGTACTGTTGACGGGAAGCCTGTTGCATTGCGCGATTTAGAAGCTAAACTTGATTGGAAAACAAATCAGCTTGGAGAGTATTCGCTAAATTTCGGTGCTGATGAAGTTGTTTTGAGAGCCGGTTATTATAGGTTAATGCTTGGAACTCTTGCGCCTGAGCAAACTATAACGGCTATTTTGAGTTTCACTCCTTTCGGAGGAGTAAATGGGGTTGCACAGGCTGATGTTGTGATACAGGCCGCAAATCCGTTGGATGAGGAAAACCAAGTGTTACAAAGTAAGATTGTTACGGAAATTAACACGGTTAACATTGCACAATGCATTACGTATGATAAAGAAAGACTTATTTTGAATCAGGGAGAGGTTGGCGCGATTGTTATTACTGCCGATGAAACCTGCGGAGAGAGACTTGACTTTGATGTTGAAAGTCCTTTGAATACAAATCCCGGAAGAGATTTTTCAATCGAGCCCGGAGAAAGCAAGACAATTGAAGTGTTTGCGGAAGACAATTATCCGGGACAATATGGTTTGTTGATTTCTCCAAAGTTTGCTTCCGAGAAAAAAGAACAAACCGTGAAAAACCTTAAAGTGATAATCAATGCTACGGGTTGTTGGCAGTTGTCAAAGTATGAGTTCGATGTTTATGATGCGCCCAACAATGAATTTGATGGATTTGATATTGCAAAATTCACAAACAATTGTGTGGAAAAGCCTGTAGAAGTTCGTGTTAAAGTTAAAGATTTCACGGACGCATTCCAGGATGGATTACTCTGGGGTTTGGCTTCCGCCGGAATAACAATGTTAACCAATTGGAGCGATGATTCAACAAACATTTGGGGCGGGCCGGAAGACAATTTGGATGCTGCGGGAACAAATAATTATAATTCAAATGTTTCAGGCAACGACCTTCCGGTCGGAGTAAGAACCGGCGAATATGTTATTGGAGGCGATGGTTATTGGCACATAATTGATGGGGCAGGAAATGCAATAGGAAGAGCAAATCCCGAAACAAGCGATTTCCTAAACACAAGATATGGGATTAATGCTTTAAATGGCACTCGTGTGGCGGTTCAATCAGACGGAAAAACTGTTATTATAGACACGGCTCTAATAGCACATGTCGTCCTCCCCCCAATCCAGGGTTTGGCAGCAGCTTCTGGAAATAGACAATCCAACAATTCTGCAGGCGGTTTATTCGGCGGCGGAAGCAGCTTGACAGGCGGATTACTTGGAGGAGTTGGAGGAATTGCAAGAGGAGTCCTTGGAACTAATCCGCTTGGAGCGGGAATCCTCGGAACTGCTGCAGGAACATTCTTTGCATACAGCCAACAAGAATCTGAAATATCATTTACAACTTTACAAAAAGATGTTGAAGTAAAGGACATGGATCTTGTAATGGGCGCAGGAAACCTTGAACAGGAAAATAAGGACATTGAATTGGAAGTAGAGGGATTGAGAGGCGGACAAGGAGCCCCAACAGTTCCACAGCCTTTGGTTAACAATCCGGATTTGATTTCACAGGGAATTGAAACATTCAGAGCAATATTCACAAACGCAACACAATTTATAACAGAAGAAGAAAGGCCGAATTATTCACAATTAAAAGTATCGGGAATCAGACACAAGTACAAGGACAAAACCTATGATAAAAAAGATTTCATAAAAGAAACCGGCGGGTTCCTTGGATTCTATGACGAGGATTCGGTTGACAAAACAAAAACAAAATTAGAGGAAGACACGGCACAGAATTTGGAGCAGAGGTTCAGTTTGGAATTCAATAGTGTTCCGCCACAAGTTGAAAGCATCGAACCATTCGGATTATTGGATTGCCAAGCATGAACAAAAATCGGTTCAACAGGATTCGAAGCGCTTCCAAAAATTGAGTTTGCTTGGAATTGGAGCCAAATCAAAGAAGATTCATGCAACGAAGACAATCTTAATTCAGTTTATTGTGACGGAACACAATTCAGCATAGCATTATTGCAGAAAATAAAAACAATTCAAGATTTTGTGGAAGAAAACGGTTCTGAATTCGCTTGCCCAAGCCCGAGAGAGGAAGATGCGGCCGAAAATGAAATTGATTCATTTGATATTGGAGTAGCATCGGTTCAAACCGCAAAAGCAGGAAATGAAATAACAATAATCGGCACAATAGAAAACACAAACCCGGGAATAATTGACACAAGTGTTGAGATTAAAGCTGTTCCATTGAATGGAGGAACGGCAATTGCATGCGCAAGCGGAACACAAACAATTACTGTTAGCGCGGGCGGAAGAGAAGAAGCCAGATGTACGTTTACAGATTTGCCGGAAGCATTCTACCAGGCACAAGCTACAATAACACCAACCGTAAACTGCGAGAATTGCGAGGATGTGCAGGCAACGAACACGCTTTCGAGAACATTCTTTGCAGGAGAATCAGGATTACAGGAATGCGAACCATATTCAACAGCAAGATTGGATTTGTTCTTACAGGCTTCAGGAATAACAGGAAATGAAGCGGATGCACTCAATAATTTAACAAAATTCAACGCGCTTTTGATGGTTGACGGTTATTCAACCGATTTCCAACAGGACTTTGATGTTGCACAACAAAAAGGATTCTTTGATGCTCCCGATTATTATTTGAACGAAGAGCAAGGCCTTGGAGTTTATTTCAGGGATCCAAAATTATTCAATTTCGGCGCATTTAGTCAACCTGAGTTCACATTGCCGGGATCGGGAACTTATAGTGTTGGAATAGACATTGAATATGAGGATGCTTCTTGGAGATTATTCAAGGATAATGGAAATCCGAACGCGAAAATAACTGTTACGCTTGAAAAACTCAAGGGAGCTGAACCTGATTCGCCGTTCTATTATTTGCCCCTTGACGGCTTGGTTGGAGAAGATTCCGGAAGAGTTGGTTACGGAGTGAACTTTGCCGGAGATTCAATTCTTGTTGATAATGGAACTGTTCCTGTGAGAACTGTTGAAATAGCGGGTAGCGCTCCGATTAATGACGGTGTTCTCAGGGTTACGAAGAGCGATTCTTTCCAGAGAATGCAGATTGGAAATGATAGAGGGATAATTGCAAAGCTTTCAAGAGCAAATGGAAGCCCCACTTTATTGTTCCAACCCAATCATGCAACTCCTGTTATTCTGAAGATTGACAAGCAAACAAATGGAGATGCTTATGCTGTTTACCAAATTGAATCAAATGGAGGGGCTATAGACGCAGGCCAGACACTTACTTTGTGGAATGGAATAGGAGCAACATGCAGAGGATTTGATGATCAAGTAATGGCACAGCAACAGTTTGTTCCCGACACGCATGGAATTAGCACAAGATGCGCGCTAGTTGGGGAAAACCAGAGGACAAAGTATGCACTTGAATTCTGCGAAGATCCAATCAACTTTGGAAGCGTTTATTATCAAACCGTGTTCTACACACCTCAAGAAGGGATTAATGTAATGCAATTAGTTGATGCTGCTTCGGATTCCGCTACAATAATTGCGGTTGATGAGGAAGGAAGAAACGTGTTCCTGAACGGGAATGGGGTTACGAGCAAGATTGTTTCATTGGAAGATGTGTTTGATCTTGTTGAGCAGGAGTTTGTCTGTGTTTCGGGAACAAATTTGAACACTGAATTCTTCTGGAATCCCAAGAAAGTGTTTGATACAATGCAAAACCAAATAGATGATGCGGTTGACGCATGTATAGTCAAATGAAAAAACCAATAATTATTATATATATTACGACTTATTAGTTGCCGGAATGAGCCTAGAAGACCTCAAATTTGCGATACAGGACACTTATGAAAGCCTGAACGAAAAAATACCTTTTTTTCCCGTGCTTATAGGAATTGTTTTTGTTCTGATTGTTTGGCTGATTTTCTTTTCCGGCGGAACACAACAAAGTGAACTAACCGATGTTCTTGTACAAGTGAAAAATAATGCCGGCGCGGAAATAAGGGGCGCAAATGTAACAGTAAAAGGATTGGAAAATGAATTAAAACTCAAAACAGATTCTTCGGGAAAGGTTTCCTTCCGCGCGCCGATTGGAGAGAACCTTGAAATACTTGTTTCAAAGGATGATTTTAGCGGACAGAAAAAAACCATAGTAGTTGAAAAAAATCAAACACTTTCAGTAGTTTTGCAGGTTGCGGATTTCTCATCAAGAGAAGTTACATTGACTTTTGTCGGGCCTGATAGGCAGAAGCTTTCCGGAAAAGAAGTGAATGTAAAATTAATTTGTACTAATTCTGATGCCGGAGAATTTGAAAGAAGCGAGTACACGGTTACAGGAGGAGAGCTAATTGTTACTCCTCCTGAAAATTGCGGAACAATAAATGTTGTTGCAAGCGCAGAGGGGTTGCAAACAAAAACCCTGAACGTACTTGGAAAAGAAGAAATTATAAGATTTGAGGGAATAGAGGTTCCAAAAGGAAGCGCTGAAATTATTGTTAGAGATGCTGATTCGAACAGGTTTGTGGAAGACCTCACAATAAAATTATTCAAATCGGACGGAAGTTTTACAGGAATCCAAGGTTTCACGAGCTTTGGGAGAGTGACTTTTAGAGGCATAGAAACCGGCGCATATAATGCCGTAATTACTGATGAGACCGGGGATTATGGTTCCGCTAGCATTGGGTTTACAATATTGAATACGGAATCAATTTCAAAAGAAATTCGCATAAGCAAGGATGTAAAGCTACGCGCAAAAATTATTGCAAAAGCAAAAACAAGCGGGCAAAAAATTGTGGACGCAACAGTAACGCTTTTTGGCGAAGATGGAACTGTTTTTGAACAGAAAAAAACCGATGCAAATGGAGAAGCAATTTTTTCAATAAGCGATGACGGAATTTATTCTTATATTGCGGAAAAAGAGAATTATTTTTCCTCGCAGAAAAGAGAATTCAGAACAAGCGCGTTTGCAGCCGGAAGCACACAGAATTTTGATGCAGAATTAGAAGCCTGTACCCCTTCAAAATGCGGAGCATTGATTGTTAGGGTTGTTGATGAGGATGGAAATCCGGTTGAAAACGCGAGCGTTAAATTGCTTGATGAAAGCGGTTTTATAGTGAGTGCTTACGATGCACGAAGCACTGACTTTAATGGAGTTGCACCGGTATTTGCCGGGATCGCAAACGGCAGTTACTCTGTTCTTGTGCAAAAATATCCCGCAGAAGCAACATCAGAACCACTGCAAATTGATCCTCTTGGGCAGAACAAAATAGAAGTAATTCTCATTGTGGGAGAGGGAACAATATTTGTAAATGCAAAAGACAATGATAATGAGGCGGTTGAATTTGCGGAAGCCGACATTTACACGGATTATGGAACGTTACTCGGAACTGTTTCATTGAACGCGGATGGATTTGGAAATTTGCCCGGAGTAAAGGCTGATAAAAAGGTTTATGCGGTTGTGAGAAAGGATGGTTATTCTAGTTATTTTACTGTTGCAAAACAGGTTGTGAAAGCAGAATCGATTTTTTTCAATGCAATCCTTGAGAGAAGCATTTTGGGAGAAAAACCGAAAATAGAATTGGACGGAGTTTATACCAAACAAGGAAGGCTGGTTAATTCACTTACTCAGGGACAGAGGTTTGATGCGAAATTTATTTTGACAATTCCCAGCGATACAAGTTTTTCCGAAACAGGAGCATTCATAAGAGCCGGAGATTTTGATTCGCTTGAAAAGGATAATATTTGGATTCAGGAAATTAATGCGCCGAACACATCAAGCACTAGTGGAATAACTTTCCAACCTCCTGATGGAACCCCTGAATTGACGAACGGAAATGCAAAGTGGGTTTCGCTTCAGTGGAATGATCCTGAACCGGGAAGATATGAATTTGAAACGGAAATAAAAGTGGAAGAAGGAACTTCTCCGGGAACGTTTTTGCCGGTTTTTTACAGAGCAGGGGGAATTGACAATGGAAAATATTTGAGGGATCCGCTTGACGCCGAATTAGGAGAAGGGTTTGAAACAAACTCCAAAAAAGAATTGTACGCGGAATCATACCAAAAAGCTTTTTTTGAGGGAATCTCCGAATTGTGCTTTGGAGAATTTTGCACAAGCGAGCGCGTGTTGGATTTGGATGAGGACATTATCATAAACCAACCTTACAATGTGAAAACATTTTCCCCTTACGAAATCGAATTCACTATTACAAACAATTCGAAAAAACTTTTGGATGACGCATTCATTGAAATAAAAAGTTCGATCAACGGAGTAAACACTAATGAGGATATTCAGATTTCGAGCTATGTTATTACAAACGCGGATTCGCAGGAATTTATTTCAAACGGTTCTGTATTTGAAACCGAAAGGATTTTTTTGGGGGATTTCAGGCAGAACAAAACAATAAGAGGAATACTAACAATTCAACCGAAAACCGAAAATCCGGGAGCGTTGTATTTTAGGATTGTTTCCGATCAACAATTGGCGTTTGAAAAATTCATGTTCTTTACTCCGTTTGCTTTGAACGAACTTGATTTGAAAGCAGGACCGGAAACGCTTCCTGCATTTGTGAATTTTGACTTAAATGTTGTTGCATTGCATGCTTCCGGAAGGGAAGAGGGATTTGGAATAGAGGATGCAAAAGTAATTGTTACAAGAGTTTCTCCTGACAGGAGCGAAACAATTTTTATTGCAACAACAAACGCGAACGGGGAGGCTAATATTGGAATTCCTGCTTCTTCGCCCGGAACACGGCTTTTGATAAGAGCCGAAAAACCTGGAATCGGATTTAAGGAGTTGGAAAAAAAGATTTCGGATGAAGTTGTTTCGTTTAATCCAACAAAATTAGGATTCAGCCTGAAGAGGGAAACACAGGAAACGGATCAAAAGGATCTTGTAATTGGAAACTTAATTCAAACGCCGTTGTTCATCAAAAAAATTGTTACAAGTGGAAGATTCAAGGGATTGTTGGATGAGGATAGAATGGATGCATTTTTGGGGAATTATTTGGGATTGGATATTGGCAAAGGAGAAGAAGAAACATTACAGGTTTTGAGCGCGATTGGAAGTGAGGCGGAATTTTTGGATGAACCGGTAACAGCTAAAGGAAAACTGATTTTCGAATTTGGCACAAACGCAAACCCTAATGCTACTTGGGTTTCGGAAGTTGAATTTGATTCAACAATTAACCTTGCGGATCTGCCCGAAAATCAGAATTGTTTGGTTCTCTCAAATAATGTTTGGAAAGATTCCACATTGCAGGGAAAATCAAGCATTGAATTTGAATTGCAGAATAATTGCACCGCGAATGATGGGGGTTTAATTGGTCTTGATAATTTGCAGGCAACAATTGATTGGACGGGCTCTGATGGAATAATTGGTTTGGTCGAAATCACTGTTGTAAATCCTGATACCGGAGAGGCTGCTTCGGAAATATTACAACCGGGTTTGTGGTCAAAGCTTTTCGAGGGAATTGAACCGGGACAATTTTATGTTGTTAGATTAGAATTTGTTTCAAAGCCGGGAACTGTAGGCAAAACAGGGAAATTTGATGTTACAATTGATGGCCAGGTTCACACGAATTCGGGATTTGAATTCATTGGATCGAACAATAATATTAATTCCGAAATTTTGATTGTGAACCTTGATCAGTGCATTAAGAGTACAACAGGATTTGGGGGGGAAGGAATTCTTGAACTTGGAGGAGATGATTTGGGAACATTCACAATTGATACAAGTGCTTGCGGAACTCTTCCATTGAATTTCAGATTGTGCAACAATGATTCAGGGTGCAGGAATGGAACAAGTGAAGGCGGAATTAATGTTAGACCTTTAACATTTTCTCTCAACGAAAACAAAACAACGCAGGAAGTTACGGTTCAAAGAGAATCAATTCCGGGAGTTTATGGAGTTTCAATAGAGGTTCAACCTCAAGGAGGTTCGTGGAGAAAGGTTGGAGAGGTTCTTGTTTCGCTTGATCCGATTGGAGCAAGTAGCTCTTACAATAATCCTTTTTCAGGAGGATTTGGAGCTTATACTCCGGGATTGTTTGCAAGCGGCGGAAGTTCTGTTACACATTCCGGAGAACCGTTTGTTTTGAGCAAGTATGATTTTGCAATCAAAGGAATTGGAGCAACCGATACAGCAACTTTAACGAATAGATTTTTGAGCGAAAGCGTTCCTGTTAATGCGAGCGCGTGCGATTGGGGAACTGCAGAGGAATTGGAAGCAGAAAGCCCTTTCAATTTTGCAACCGCGGGTTTAGGAGCTGCGGGCGGAGGATTGTTAGGAGCAAAACCTGCTTTTGCGGCAGCACAAAGCGCGGCAAAACAAGCGGGAAAAGAGGCAGGAAAGGCGATTAGCGAGGGCACAAAACAATCTAAGGAAGCGGTAGGTGAAGTCGGGGATTTGCAAGGAGAAGTGGAGAACTTGCAGACTGCGCAGGAAGCTCTTGATGCACAAAGCAAAGCCACAGAAGGGACAATACAGGCTGTCGACACCGGAGTTAATGGAACAGTTGTGAGCCAGGCTAATGCTGTTCAGGCAGCTTGCGGAACTTGTGCAGCAGGACCTGCAGGAACCACAGCTGCAGCAACATTAACCGGAACAAAAACAGCAATGACGGCAGCAAAGGAAAGTGTTGACTCGATTGGAGATCAGGTTGGAAAGATTGCCGGACAAACACAGACTTTGTCTGAGAATACTGCCGATGCCGACGGACTTGTGAATCAGGGTGCAACAACTGCAAGGCCGCCGGACACGGGAAAAACTGCATGTGAAGAAGCCCAACCTGAGTTTGGGGATGCGTTAAGCCAATCACAGGGCGCAAGCGAGTTATCCGGAAAAGTAACAAGTAATCTTGGCGATGTTTCAAGTGCTGCGGAAGAAGCCGCATCAAAAACCAGTTCTGAATTAGGAGGAAAATTGGCGTTAACCCAGACTAAAGTAGAGGCAGTGATAACTGCAATTGAAGTATGCGTTCCTGTAACCATTCCTCAATTTGCTACTTGCGGCCCTGCAAAAGCAGAAGCAACTATAGCTATTCATGGGGTTCTTAATACACAAATTGCAGATGCCACTCAAAGCATTAAAGATTTGGCTGATAGTGCAACAGAGCTTGGCAAAGCAAGTTCGACAGCCGGAAAAGCAGGGAATGTTGCAACAGAAAACCTTGATAAGTTAAGCGGCGGAATTGAAAATATTCAAAGTTCATGTTCCGATTTCACTTCACAGGCAACCGCAACGGGAGATGCCGCAAATTTCAGGTGGGGAAGATTTGGCGGAATGATGGGAACTTATATGGGGCTAGGATTTTTGGGCGGAGGATTAATTGGAAATCTTTTCGGGGGAGAGGATGAAGATCCGTGCGATTCAAGGGAAACACAGAACACACAGGATTGGGTTATTAATTTGGCGCCGGGAATTAATCCGCAGATACAAGGACTTGGAAGAAATGTATTGCAACAGATTTTCAGTGGAGGTTTCAATGCACAAACTCTTTTGAGAAGCGTTTCATTAGGAGCAAATGTTGGAGATGCATTGCCTGTACAAACAGATAATGATTCTTTGGATGCTGAATGGAATTTTAAAGACGCACGTTCTTTGGGACAATTTGATCAACAACAAGTTGGAGTAATATTTGAAAACACGGGTTTGCCTGAAGATGAGGAAACGGTTTATTCTATTGTAAGTTTCAGAGCGCTTAAGCATGTGCACGCAAAACCCACAATAATAAAACGCGGACAGAGGTTCGGACAATTCAATGTTCCGGATTTATTAGTTGAACCAATAAATCAAAAATTCCACTTGCGATTTGAAACAGGAGAAGAGAAAACACAATTAACAGAAATAAACTTTGACGCGGTTTCGTGTTCGGTTGGAACACAAATCGGTTACACAGGAGCAGAAGTAAAGCCGCTTGTGTTGTTGAATTGGGGCTGGGATAAGTTTTCTGATAATAAATGTGATCAAGGAAATGATGATTATGTTTATTGTGATGCAACGCAGTTCTCAATGGAAACAACTTACAAGCTTGAAACTTTGAGAAAGTTTTTGGAGATAAACAAAAGTGTTTTAACATGTCCAACAAATCCTGCCGAAACAATTTTGGATGAATTAACATCAGAGTTAAGCGCATTCGGATTATTGGCTGCAATTGCTCCGCAAACAGAATGCTGGATGCCAATGAGCACAATAGAAATTGAAGGAAGGCCAGCACTTGACTTTTATGTTGAGGATCATTTGAATGAAATACAATGGTTGCCGGAAGATGGAATAAATAACAGAGAAGATCTTTTGAATCTGTTAACATTCAATGCATACTTGTTACAGGATGGTTACAGCACGGATTTCAAACAAGATTTTTCTGAATTTTATAACAATCAGAGATTCTTCAACACACCGGATTTTTTCACAAGGCTCGGAACAGATGGAAGCGGCGGCACTTATGGTTTGGACAAATACTTTGAAACGGATTCAATTAGGTTCAACAAAAAGTATTTGGAAGATCGCGACGCACAATTATCAAGCCCCGGACTTTATAGAGTGCATATTAGAGGAGACTTTGAAAAGGATTGGGAATTCTTTAACTCAAACGGAGAACCTTCAGCATACTTTAACATTGAATTGGGTTTGTTGAATACTCCGGAAGTTGATTCACCATTTTACAGGCTTCCGTTTGATGGGTTGGTTGGGTTGCAGGGAGATACACTTGAAAGGCAGGGTTATGGATTGAGTTACAAAAATGAGAGCGAGGAATTTGTAACGGTAAGCAATGAGCTTGCTCCTGCAAAAACATTTGAAACATCGGGAAGTAATGCATTTACAAATGCAAATGTTCAGGTTGAAAGAAATCTTTTCAAGTTGAATACTTCTCCGCAAACAAGGGGAAAAATATTGGAAGTTCAAAAACTTACTGGAAGAGATGCTACAATAGTTTTCCAACCAACACAGGCAACTCCTGTAATGATGAAAATAACAAAAAAAGATAAAACCGAAGAACCATTCAGCGCTTTCTACCAGGTTCTTGAAAATGATGTTCCAGTTGACACAGGAAATACTCTTGCTTATTGGAGTGGCGCCGGAACTTGTCTTGATTTTACCGGAGTTCCTGTAACAGAACAATTCTTTGAAAAGCCGGATAGAGCTGCAACGCAGGAAGATTCTCTGACAGATTTCCAAAGCATTTATGGATTAGATTGGCAGAACGCTGTGAAAACAGGGGATGTTTATTTGCGCACAATAATTTATGCAGATCCTTTGAGCGATACTGTAATTAGAACAATAAAATCCGATGCGGAAACAGAATTTATTACAGCTGATGAAAGAGGTTCTAGAGTTGCATTGCATGGTGTTGCGGGAATGCCTCACAATAATTTCGCAGGGGGAACAGAAGGAACAATAAACACGATTGCGGATCTTTTCGATCTTATTGATGACGGAGAAATTTGCATTACAAGTACGGGCAATTCAACAAGCTTTTGGTGGAACCCACAAACAGTTTACAGCACAAAAGGAACTCAAAGGAATATTTCCGAGTTAACAAACTCACTAGAAGCCGGAAACACCTGTATAAGCTGAAAAAAGCCTTTTTTCGCGGTAAAACTTTATTAAATACATAATTCTTACTATTCTGAGAATGGAAAATTACGAAGAATCAAAGGATTTTGTGGAAAAGCTTCCAGTAGATCCAAAAATAATTGCAGGCGCAGCAATCGGAATAATTCTTGTTGGAATAGTGCTTTTTTTCGTTTTTTTTCAAGGATCGCAAACAGGAACTCTTACTGTAAAAGTCCAAAATCCTGAAGGAAATCCTTTGTGGAAAACAAGTGTTGAATTGCAGGGTTTTGATGGAACTCTTACAGAACAAAGTGACAGAAGTGGTTTTGCGGAATTTAATGAATTAAAAGTAGGGGAAACTTTTACTTTGAAAGTTTCCGGAAGAGGATTCAAAACAAATACAAGCGAAATAACTTTTGATCAACCAGAAAAAAGTATTACAATAAAACTCGAACCTGAAATAGAAAACCAATCCGAATTCAAGAGAATAACTTTTACAGGACCGGCAGGAACAAGGCTTGACGGAAAACTTTTGAGTGTTGAACTAGGTTGTTCAACCGGAATGCAAATTGAAAATTCTATAAGAGAAGTTTCCAATGGTTCAATGGAAATTCAAGTTCCATCCGGATGCGGAATAATAACAGCTAAAGTTGTTGCAATAGGATTTGAAACACAAACTTACAATTTGGATGAAAGCGGAATTATTAGATTGCAGGAAATTCAGGTTGAGGAAGGAAGTATTATAGTTAATGTTCGCAATGAGGAAGGGCAGTTGCTTGATGATATTAGAGTAATTGTAAAGGATTCTTTTGAGGCCTCGCTTGATGAAAAAATTACTGATTTTGGGCAAGCGGTTTTTTCACTGAGGCCGGGATCTTACAGTGTACAAGCGTTTGATCCTTCTCTTGAATTTGATTCACAGGAAGAACAAGCAGTTGTTTCCGCGGGACAGCAAACTCGAACAACCATTGTTCTTTCAAGCGAACCGTCAGTTGTTGGAGGATTAAAAGTAAGGGTTGTTGATGCTTCAAATAATTCCGAAGTAAGAAACTCGAAAGTTACTTTCGAAAAACCAAACGGAGAAAAAATCACGCAGGAATTCATTCAGGATTTTGTTGCATTTCCAATAAGCGAAGCAGGAACTTACAAAGTTAAAGCAGGAGCTGAGGGTTATGTTTCGAGCCAGGAGTTTTCCATAAATTCGCAGAACATTCCAACTATTTTCAAAATCGAATTGCGAAAATGCACTCCACAAACTTGCGGAGCACTTGCAATAAAAGTTTTGGATGAGGATGGAATAAGAGTCGTAAATGCAAGAGTTGCATTGCTTGATTCAAATTCAGGATTTTATTTGGAAGAATATGGATTAAAGTACACGAATTCTGAGGGAGTTGCGGAATTCAGAAATGTAAAACCCGGAATTTACAAAGCGCTTGCGCAAAAGTATCCTGCGGAAGCAACAAGCACAGAATTTAATGTTACAGCAAGTTCCGGAAATGAATTCACAATGGAATTAATTGTTGGAGAAGGAACAATCAATATTAAAGCTGTTGATCAGGATGAAGAAGCAATTCCTTTTGGATTTGCGGAATTCAGGCTTGAAAATGGAACACTTCTCGGAAAGCTTCCTATTGGAGCGGACGGAACCGCCTCTTTGACAACAAAGGCGGATAAAAAAATTTATGCGGTTGTACAGGCGGAAGGTTATACAAATTATACTTCGCGCGCAGTACAGATTTTTCCTGATCAGATAACGGAAATAGTTGCTCCGCTCAAAAAGGAAATTCTTGGAACGGTTCCAAAAATAGAGTTTTTGGGATTGTACACTGAAAGCGGAAAGCAGGCAAACACGCTAACAGCTGGAAATGGTTTTATTGCAAAATTCAGGTTGGAAGTTCCAACCGAAAACGAGTTTGAGCAAATAGGAATTTTTTTGCGGACAGGGGATTCGGAAATAATTGAAAAGGATGATCTTTTCATCAACTCAATCAATGCTCCTGGAGCATCATATTTGAAGGGAACAACTTTTAATCCTCCAAATGGTTTGGAAGAGGATGAAAAAAATATTACAAACAATGATGCAAAATGGGTTTCGATTGTTTGGGATGGAAACCAAGTAAGGCAGGGAGTTTATGATATTGAAGCGGGAATTAGAGTAAAAGAATCAACAACCCCCGGAAAATTTTTG
>Ga0209542_10007225_pt1 | contig 21229 bp, 31 predicted proteins | sample RifCSPhighO2_01_FD_184028 | JGI IMG/M metagenome (GOLD analysis project Ga0209542, IMG submission 184028) | Soil microbial communities from Rifle, Colorado - Rifle CSP2_plank highO2_0.1 (SPAdes) (version 2) | ecosystem: Environmental > Terrestrial > Deep subsurface > Rock core/Sediment ... | reverse complement strand
GGTTCAAATGTTTTGGGCTACGTCGGTGAGGGCGATCAGGAAATTGAAGGCCGTGACGGTTTGGAAAAATTTTACGACGAAAGTTTGCGGGGCAAGGCGGGAGGGATTTTGGTCGAGACCGATACTAACGGCGAGGTAATGAGGGAGATCGGTCGGAGCGAGCCGCAACCGGGTAAAAATTTGACCACAACTCTGGATGCCGGTTTACAGCAAAAAGCCTATGAACTCTTGTCTGGGCGTAAAGGCGCCCTGATTGCCTCTGATCCCAAAAGCGGCGAAATTTTGGCTTTGGTTTCCAGTCCCGGTTTTGACCCGAATTCAGTAGAAAAATATTTAACCGATAAGAATTTACCCTTGTTTAACAGAGCTTTAGGGGGCGAATACCCTCCCGGTTCGACTTTCAAACTGGTAACCGCTACGGCCGCTTTGGAAGAAAATAAAATTAACGCCGATACCCAAATCGAAGACACCGGGGTAATTAATATCGGTCCTTATAGTTATTCCAACTGGTATTTTACCCAGTACGGCCGGACGGAAGGCAGTATCAATATTGTGGCGGCAATCAAAAGAAGCAACGACATTTTCTTTTACCGCTTGGGTGAGATGCTGGGAATTCGGGCTTTGGCCGATTGGGCCAAGTTTTTTGGCTTAGGATACCCTACGGGGATCGATCTTCCCGGCGAAGCGGCCGGAGCCATGCCCGACCCCCAGTGGAAACTGCTGGTTAAAAAAGAAAACTGGTTTTTGGGAGACACTTTGATTGCTGCCATCGGCCAAGGGGATATTTTAATGACTCCGCTTCAGGTTAACCAAATGACCAGCGTAATTGCCTCGGCCGGCCAATGGTGCCGGCCGCACTTGGTTTCTGCCGGCCGGGATTATTGCCGTAAGTTAGATATCCATCCGGAAACAACTGGGTTAATCACCCAAGGTATGATTCAAGTTACCCAAGCCGGCGGCACGGCGTGGCCGTTTTTTAACTTTCCGGTTAGCGTGGCGGGCAAAACCGGCACGGCGGAATACGGGGATAAAACTTCCGCCAAAGGCGGACTGACGCATGCTTGGTTTACCGCTTTTGCTCCGGCCGATAATCCTAATATAGTGGTGACGGTTTTACTGGAGGGGGCCGGCGAAGGTTCTTATGAGGCGGCCCCGGTAGCCAAAGATTTATTGAGTTACTGGTTTTCCCGCCAATGAATAATGATTTAAAATACTGGGTGGGAGTGAGCGGCTTTGCCGGCTTGGGGATTAAACGGTTTGAACTGCTTCGAAACTATTTCGGTTCGATCAAAAAGATTTATCTGGCGCCAAAAGACGGCTGGACTAAAATCGGCATTAGCGCGGATATGGCCGATGCTTGGGATAAATGGCGCCGGGGCAGGGATTTAGACGCAGATATGCGGCGCTTGGAAACCGCTCAAATCAAATCAATCAAAATTGAAGATATAAATTACCCAAAATTATTAAAAGAGACTGATTATCCGCCATTTATTTTATTTGTAAAAGGTTCAATTGAAGTCTTAAGCCAACCCGGGTTGACGGTTATCGGCACCAGAAAAATGACCGAGTACGGCCGGCGGGCAAGCAGTCGTTTTGTTAGTCAGTTAGCTAAAAAATTAACTATTGTCTCCGGGTTGGCCCGGGGCGTCGATGGCTGGGCCCACCGGGTCTGTTTGGGAAATCATGGCAAAACCGTGGCGGTTTTGGGCCACGGTTTGGAAAGAATTTACCCGGCCGAGCATCGGGGACTGGCAGAAGAAATAGCCAGAAGCGGCGGGGCCCTGGTCAGCGAATACCCCATGGATTATCCGATCAGTAAAACTAACTTCCCCCAGCGTGATCGGTTATTGGCCGGGTTGTCTTTAGGCACGCTGGTGATTGAAGGCGGCCAAAAGTCCGGCACCAAAATCACCGCCGGTTTTGCCGCCGACTACGGCCGGGAAGTGTTTTGCGTTCCCGGGCCGATCGACTCGCCCGCGTCCGCCGGGACGGCCGAGTTGATTCAGCAGGGGGCGAAATTAGTCACCAAAGTGGAAGATATTTACGAAGAGCTGGATTTAACCCAGCATTAACTTCATTGCCCGCAGTTTGCGGCTAAACGGATCGACCATTAAACCCATGCCTTCCAGAGTGATTGCTCCCAAAAGCGCCGAGTCATCTTTTTGACCGATGACGACCGTCGTGGCCGCTTCATGACCGTCCAGCTTAACCACGGCCGAGCTCAATTTTCTTTGGATAGTCGTGCCGTCGGCCAAGCTGAAAATTTGGGTCCTGATGGCTTTCAACTTTAATTGATCAGCCATTTTTTTCGGCAGGACAGTGTAAGCCGCACCGGTGTCCACCAAAAACTTGCCGCTGACTTTTTTTGTCTGGTTTAGGTTGGTTACAGTCACCGAAACATTGGTTATTCCCATACAATAAAATTATAGCATAAACTTGACAAGTATGTTAGCTTTAGAGCCATGAAGCTGATTGTGGTGGAATCGCCGACCAAGGCCCGGACGCTGGCCCGGTTTTTGGGAGACAGATTCCAAATCGAGGCGTCAATGGGGCATTTGCGGGACTTGCCCAGCAAGAAATTGGGTGTGGATATCGAGCACGGCTTTGAGCCGGAATACGTCATTCTTAAAAAGAAACAGGCCATTGTCACAAAATTAAAAGCCGCGGCCGAAGCGGCCGAAGCGGTCATTCTGGCTACCGACTCGGACCGCGAGGGCGAGGCGATTGCCTGGCACCTGCAATACATCTTAAAAGATACGGCTAAGGATTTTAAGCGGATTGTTTTTCATGAAATTACCAAAGAGGCAATTGAAACCGCTCTGAAAAATCCCAGCCAAGTTGATTTAAAGTTAGTCGACAGCCAGCAGGCACGCCGGATTTTAGACCGTTTAGTCGGCTACAAACTCTCGCCGCTGCTTTGGCGTAAAGTCCGCCGGGGTTTGTCCGCCGGCCGGGTCCAAAGCGTGGCCGTGCGTTTAGTGGTCGAACGGGAACAGCAAATTAAAGCGTTTACACCCCGGGAATACTGGGAGATTAAGGTTGAGCTCCAAAAAGACGGGGCTAATTTTTTGGTGCAACTGACCAAAACTCTCCCCGGTAAAGCCGAATCGCAGACAGTTGTCAATGATCTGGAAACGGCCAATTATCAGGTTAAAACAGTCGATCAAAAAACTCTTAACCGCCACGCCTATCCGCCCTTGATTACTTCGACCATGCAGCGTTTGGCCGGCAACCGCCTCGGCTGGAGCGCCAAAAAAACCATGACCATGGCCCAGCATCTTTACGAGAATGGTCTGATTACCTACCACCGAACCGATAGCGTTAATCTGGCGCAGGAAGCAATTAGCGCCGTGCGGGATTATATCGATAAGACTTACGGTCGGCAGTATTTGCCCGACCAGCCGAATTTTTATAAAAGCCGATCCAAGAATGTCCAGGGTGCCCACGAAGCGATCCGGCCAACTAAATTGGGCGCCGACGCCAACGAGTTGGGCAAGAGCGAGCAAAGGCTCTACCAGCTGATTTGGCAGAGGTTTGTCGCCTCGCAAATGAAGCCGGCCGTGTTTACTAAAACCATTGTTATCGTCCAGGCGAAAGCGGTTAAAGAATATGAATTAAAGACAGAAGCGGAAAAATTGGAGTTTGACGGTTGGATGAAAGTCACCGATGGTTTTAAACAAAAAGAAATTAATCTGCCCAAATTAATGGTGGGCGACAAGCTCCAGTTAATTAAGGTTTTGCCCGAGCAAAAATTCACCCAAGCTCCGGCCAGATATACCGAGGCCAGTTTGATCAAAGAGCTGGAAAAGCGGGGCATCGGCCGGCCGTCAACTTACGCCCCGATTTTATCGACGATTCAGGACCGCTATTATGTAGAAAAAGAGGAACGGCAGCTAAAGCCGACGGCCATTGGCGAGACGGTCACCGGCTTTTTGTTAAAGTACTTTGATACCATCATGGACTACGGTTTTACCGCCAAAATGGAAGACGATTTAGATCAAATCGCGCTGGGCAATCTTAAGTCACAAAAATTACTCGAAAACTTTTATTTTCCTTTTGATAAGAAGCTAACTGAAGTGACGGAAAAAGCCGAAAGAGTCAAGATTGCCACCGAAACCACCGGCGATAAATGTCCGGACTGCAAGGAGGGTGACATCGTCATCCGCCTGGGCCGATTCGGCAAATTTTTGAGCTGCTCGAGGTTTCCGGAGTGTAAATATACCGCCAAATATAAGGACGTCGTGCCGGGTGTAGTTTGCGGGCAATGCGGCGGCGAAGTGGTCATCAAGAAAACCCGCCGGGGTAAAAGTTTTTACGGCTGCGGCAATTACCCTAACTGCAAGTGGGCCTCCTGGAAAAAGCCTCTAGCGAAGGACTTTCCTAACAACTAAGATAGTCAAAGAGACAGCAATTAAGAATAAAGAAGTTGAAACTTGAGCACTGCTCACGATATCCCAAAAATTTTGTCCGCTCATAGCGAGCTCCTTTCAAGTTCAAATGCCAGCCACAGGAATAATATACCAAATCCTATTGACTGAGTCAAAATAGCCCAATAATTTGAATTAAAAGCGATTTCAAAGCCCGGAGTTATCAGAATAATTCCAAACCAACCGGCGGACAAATTACCGCAAATCCCGGAAAGCACTTTTAACAATGACGATTTATCTTTCTTTAACATCGCCGGCCTCGCAAATTCAGTATAGCATACCTACAAGGACAGTCCCTGTAGGTCTAGTTTGATACACTTCTCGAGTAAATTGGCCATTGAATTTCCCAGAGAGAGAGAGAGAGTATTATCCGGTTGAATATGCCAAAGTATGCAGAATTTTGCCCTTTGGGGTTGACCGATAAAGAGATCACTTTTACCGTAGAAGAGAGTAGAGAACCGTCTCCCACAGAGGGTTGTATTTGTGGAGGTACTGACCAGGAGCAAGCAATGCAGCCAGTAGCCGGTGCTGCCACGGCCGCCAATTTAGGCAATGCAATTGTCGATTCAATACTTTCTCACGGAAGTCCGGTCGAATATAAAGCCTTTAAAGTAAAGGGCGGACATAATTCTGTAATTGTGAAGATTGCTGAATAAACCTACAAGGACAGTCCCTGTAGCCCCACTTTGATATAGTTATTGCTGGTTGAAGGAGGAGCAAGTTTTTGGCTATAGTGCTCTTTACTATGGTAGTTTCTTCTTGGCAGATCAAAAAACGCTCCGGCGAAATTCAGGTCTATTCTGAGGGCAAGATTGCTCATTCTATTTTTCGAGCCCAGGAGAATATTCACAAAGAGGATAAAGACCAGGCTGACCAGATTGCTAAAAAAGTCATTGCCGAACTCAATAAGCGTTTTGCCAGCGAAAAGATTTTGGGTTCGGATGAAATCGGCGACGTGGTTGAGCGGGTCTTAATCGACAACAAGCTCTATGACATTGCCCGGGCGTTCATCATTGCCCGGGAGCGCCAGCGCCAGGAGTCCAAAGCCGAGCACGGTTTAGGGGTGATTGACGATGTGGGTTTGCCCTACAGCTCAATCGTGGTTTTGAAAAACAAATATTTACGTAAAGACGAAGCGGGCAAACCGTTGGAGACGCCCAAACAGTGTTTCCAGCGGGTGGCAAAAGCATTAGCGGCGGCGGAAACAGACAAAAAGAACCGATCTATTTGGGAAGAACGGTTCTTCATGGTAATGAAAACTCTGCGTTTCCTGCCGGGCGGCCGGACGCTGGCCAACGCCGGCACGATCAACAACCAGCTGGCCAACTGTTTTGTCATGCCCATGCCCGACTCGGTCGAGGGAATTTTCGAATCGGTCAAAGAATCGTCGATCCTCAAGAAAAACGGCGGCGGCGTCGGCTTTACTTTTTCGCATTTGCGCCCCAAAGGTGACGTGGTGGCGACCACCACCGGCCGGGCGGCCGGGCCGGTCGCTTTAATGAAGATTATCAACGATGCCTCGGAAATGCTCCAGCAGGCCGGCGGCAGGAGATCGGGCAACATGGTAATTTTGCACGTCACCCACCCGGACATTTTTGAGTTCATTACCTGTAAAGAAGACGAGGGGATTTTACCCCACATCAATTTCTCTTTGGGTATAACCGATAAATTTATGAACGCGGTCAAAAAGTTCAAAAACTGGGATCTAATTAACCCGAGAAACGGTGAGATCGTTAATACCGTCGCCGCCCGGTCGATTTTTGAACTAGCCGCCTCGTACGCTTGGCGGAACGGTGACCCGGGAATGATCTTTTTGGACCGGATTAACCGGGATAACCCGACGCCCCACGTCGGCGTTTTAGAAGCGGTCAATCTCTGCGGTGAACAGCCGCTTCTAAACTACGAAGCCTGTAATTTGGGCTCGGTCAATTTGGCCGCCCATACTGGAGATAAGGATTTAAACTGGTCTAAATTAAAAGACACGGTCGAGATAGGCGTACGCTTGCTGGATAACGTTGTTACTATTTGTAAATACCCGTTAAAGCAAGTTGATGAGGTCGTCAAGTCCAATCGCAAAATCGGTTTGGGAGTGATGGGTTGGGCCGACGTGCTGGTAAGATTGGGAATTCCCTACAATTCCAAGCAGGCTTTGACCTTGGCCGAGAAAACCATGAAATTTATTAGCCAGACCGCCCGTGCCAGTTCGGTGGAATTAGCCGAAGAAAAAGGCAGCTTTCCCAATTTTCCCGGAAGTTACTGGGAAAAGCGAAAATATAAAGCTTTCCGGAATGCCACCTTGACGACGATTGCCCCGACCGGGTCGATTTCCATGGTGGCCGGCTGCGCTTACGGTATCGAGCCGCACTTTGCCTTGGCTTTTTACAAAGAGGTGATGGGCGGGATTCGCCTGCCGGAAATCAACACCGATTTATTGACGGCACTAAAAACTGCCGGAGTAGATACAAGCAACGGTTTAATTGATCAAATCGCCGATTCAGGCACACTTCAATTAATTAAAGTGGTGCCTCAAGCGATCAAAAAAGTGTTTGTGACTGCCCACGAGTTGGAGTCAGGCGATCATATTAAAATGCAGGCGGCGTTCCAAAAATACACCGATAATGCCGTGTCTAAAACCATTAATTTGCGCCATGACTGCCGCGTCGAAGACGTCGCCAAAGCGTTTATGAATGCCTGGGAACTAGGTTGTAAAGGCATCACAGTATACCGGGATACCAGTCGGGCGGTGCAGGTGTTAAACGTTGGTTACAACGTTAGATCGAAGATGCTAGATGCTAGATCTAAGAAAAATCTAAAATCTAAGATCTCTGATCTAAAATCTAACGATAAATGCCCCCAATGCGGCGCGGTCATGTTCAAGGCCGAAGGCTGTGCTACCTGCCCCAGTTGTGCCTTTTCCGTTTGTAGTCTGTAATCTGCCCTTATGTTTGTCGCTTGACAAATCAACGCTGTATTGATATTGTAAATACAATGCTCAAGCTGGATAAGCAAAACCGCTTTGATTGGGACAAAGGCAATATTGATAAAAGTTATTTTAAGCACGGTATTACTCTCAATCAGACGGAAGAGGCTTTTTTGGACGAAGCAGCGGTAATTTTGCGGGATGTCAAACACTCGCAAAAAGAACCAAGATATTTATTAATCGGCCAGACCGCCAATAATAAAATCTTATTTATCGTTTTTACTATCAGAGATAAAAAAATCAGAATTATTTCAGCCAGAGCGGCTGATAAAAAGGAGGCAAAACAGTATGCCGAAAAAATTTAAACAGATCCCTAAGTTTAAAACCGAAGCCGAAGAAAGGAAATTCTGGCAAACTCATAGCTCGGCTGACTATGTGGATTGGTCCAAGGCCGAAAGAGTCAGTTTCCCCAATCTGCAGTTGACCAATAAACCGGTAACGGTCCGTTTGCCGCTGGCACTGATTGACCGGTTGAAAATCAAGGCTAACCAAAGAGATATCCCTTACCAGTCATTGATGAAAGATATTCTCTTCCGGGGTTTGGCGGCGGCGTAAGTTATGGCTAAGAAAAAAGGCAAGTTGGTAGTGCGCCACGGGCCGATGTGGTCGGATAAAACCACTTGGCTGATCGAAAAAATGACCGGTTCATTGAGCTTGGCTTTCAAGCCCAGTATCGACAAGCGTTACACGGATAAAGCGGTACTGCGCAGCCATACCGGTGCCGAAGCCGAAGCGATCTTAGTGGATAAGAACAAACCGAAACGACTTTGGGAAATGGTTAAATCTGCCCGGGCGGAACGGGTGGTGATTGACGAAACCAATTTTTTTGACGACCGGTTGATTAAAGTGATCAACAAAATTATCAGAAACGGCGTCGACGTTTTTGCCGCCGGTTTGCTTTTGGATTCCGACCGGAAAGAGTTCGGCCCGACCAAAAAGTTGAGCCGGTTGGCTGACGAAGTCATTGAGGGCCGGGCCCGCTGTGATTTTCGCTATGCCAACGGTTATTGCCAGAATCCGGCCAAGTATACTTTTGCCAAAACCAAAAAGTCCGGCCAGTTGGTGGTCGGTGCCGCCGACCTTTACGGTGCCGCCTGCGAAGAACACTACCACCTGCTTCACGTCACCAAAGAGCAAAACAATCAGTGGTTGCCGCGTTTGCGCCTACCTAAAAGAGTTAAATTAAAATCTGAGGTTAAGGTTTACTTAAACACCCTGAAACTGCCGTATTTGCGCCGGCCGTTAAAATTTTCCGAAACCCGTTTCCCGCGTATCGAAGTCGGGGCGGACACGATGCGCGTCGGTAAGACCACGGCGGTTAAAGTTTTAGGCGAGGAGTTAAAAGCGCTGGGGTTGCCGGTGAAAGTGATTTACGAAGATTGGCGTCACAATCCGCATTTGACCAAGAGCTACAAAGACTCGTCCTTGGCAATTTTAAACTCGCAAAAATGGTTTGTAAAAAGAAAGTATGAACAAGTTAGAGCCGGAGCGGGGAAAGCGATTTGGATCCAGGACGTTCACCCGGAAATGGACTTTTGCTATGCTTTAACCAACCTTATCCTGGGTCGGATGAGCCTCAAGCACTTTCAGGAATACGCCGACTATTTTTACAGTTTTGACTGGGCCCATTTGCCGGCAGCCGACGCGCTTTTATATTTAACCGCCAGCGACGGGGTGGTCATTTCCCGGGCGCGAAAAAACTTGCGGCCGTTTGAAACGATCGACAACGATTACTTTTTGGTGATGAAGCGGGTCAACCAGGCTTGGTTGGCCGGCACCAAATATTTGTTGGATGTTGTTGTCCTGCCGATTAACACCGATAATTTTAATTTTGCCACGAGTAAGGGTGCCAAATTAAAACTCACCAAAAAAGTTATGCAAAAATTAGCCGAGTTGGGCTGGCGGTACAATGGCCGGTAAGCCTGCCTGCGCAGGCAGGCTGATCGTCTTTGAAGGCATTGACGGCTCGGGCAAATCGACCCAGGCGAAGTTGTTTCCGGTCGATTATAAATTGTCTTTTCCCCGTTATGACGCTTTGGTCGGGAGGTTAATCAGATTTATTTATTTCCATAATTTATTTAACCGTTTAAGTCCGTATGCCACCGCCTTTTTATTTGCTTTTGACCGGTGGCTGGCAAAGCCGCTAATTAATCAATGGTTGTCACAGGGCAAAACCGTGCTGCTGGACCGTTACACTTATTCAAGCCTGGCCCACCAAGGAGCAAGACAAAAAAATTTAATTAACTGGATTTACTGGCTGGAATTTAAAGTGTTCCGGTTGCCGGTACCGGACAAAGTGATTTATCTAAAAATTGACCCGCAAATGTCACGGCGGCTGATGAAAAGCAGACGCAAAGACAAGGCCGAGGCCGATTTTATCTATCAGCAGAAAACCGCTCTTTTGTATGAGCAATTGGCTAAAAAATTTCACTTCACGGTGATTAATTGCCTTGATTCTAAAAAAAGACTATTATCAAAGGACGATGTTGCCAAAAAAATTGCAGCAGCAATTGGTTAACGCCGCTATTGCCGGCTCGAAAAACTCATGGTCGCCGTATTCACACTATCCGGTCGGGGCCGCTCTGTTGACTAAGGGCGGGGAGACTTTTGCTTCCTGCAACGTTGAAGTCGCCTCTTACGGTTTGACCGACTGTGCCGAATCTTCTCTTATCTCTAAAGCCGTCAGCGAGGGAATGGTAAAAAAGCACGGCCGTCGGTTTATTAAGGCTTTGGCAGTGGTGACTAAAAATGGCGGTATGTCCTGCGGCCGCTGCCGCCAAAGATTGCGGGAGCACTGCGACGATTGTTTGATTATTTCCGCTAATTTAAAAGGTAAAATCCTCAAAACTACGACTTTGAAAAAACTTTTACCCGATTCTTTTGGACCGGAAGATTTGGGAGTGGATTAGGCTTGGGGATTAATATCAATTTTGCTTTCAGAATTAATCACGAGCTTACCATTTCCCAATAATTCATTTGCAGCTACTTGGCTTGCTCCTGGTTCTAAAGGCATGCCATTTGTTTGTTGTTGTTTTCCAATTTCGACTCTGGCTGCAAAAGTAGTGTTTTTATTAATTAGTTTAGCTATAGCCCATTCTGGAATTGTTGGCATATGATTTGTTTTGTACTATACTGCTGTTATGTCATTTAAGTCAAGCTCGGCCAAGGTACCGCAAGCTGACGGGTTGCAGTATCATACCCGGTTGAAACCGGGAGACATTCCGCCGTATGTTTTAATTCCGGGCGATCCGAAACGGGTGGCGAAAATTGCGGCGCTTTGGGAAAAAGCAGAAGAAGTGGCCGATTACCGGCAATACCACACCATGAAAGGCGAATATCAAGGCGTCAAGTTAGCCTGTACTTCTTCAGGTATCGGCTCGCCGGGCTTGGCAATTGCCTTTGACGAGTTAATGCGCGTCGGCGTTCATACTTTTATCCGGGTGGGTACCTGCGGCAGTTTACAGCCGGAGATGCGCCTTGGTGATTTGGTAATTACCACCGGTGCGGTCCGCTTGGACGGCGCTTCCAAGGACTATGTCATTCCCGAATACCCGGCCCTGGCCCATTACGAAGTCGTCGAAGCTTTGATTGCCGCGGCGAAAAAATTAAAAGTGAAATACCACGTCGGTATTACCGCTTCGACCGACACTTTTTCCGTCGGCCAAGGACGCCCCGGCTATAATGATTACTTGCCCAGCCACAAAGTCAATATTTTTAAAGATATGCAGGCGGCCCGGGTGAAAAACTTTGAAATGGAAGCCGGGTGTTTACTGACATTGGGGTCGTTATTCGGGGTGCGCACCGGGGCGATTTGCGTTGTCGTTGCCGATCGGGTGCGGGATAAATTTGAGCTGACTGATGAGATGGAGCAGTCCGCCGCCCGCGTGGCCAGCGAGGCAACTAGACTCTTGCAAAAGAAATAAAAATAGTATATTTAGTAAAACAAAGGAAATATGCCAACGGAAATTATCAAAGTTACAAAAGCAGGCGCTGAGTTTGAACAGATTGTTATTGAAAAGGATTTTTTGAGTGAGGCTGAAAAACAACGGGTGGCTGAAATTGGCGCAATTCCAGGTATTTATGCCGATGGAACGGTGCTTAGAAGTGACGGGACGATCATTAGGCCGTCTGTGTCGTAAACTCCCGCTTGACAAATAGAATATATGTATACTAATATGTATGTGTATGTTGAACAAACGTGTGAATTTTTTATTTGATGAAGAAATGCTGATGCGGTTGCGGCAGATGGCGGCCGAGGAATCCGTATCTGTGGGTGATTTAGTTCGAAAAGCAGTTAAGAAAACTTATGCTGATAAAGACGCTGCCAGGCTAAAAAGGATTAATCAAGCCTGCAGGGAAATTGAGAGGGTTAGAACCCTTCAGAAAAATATAAATTACAAAGAATTAATTAACGCCGGGAGAAAGTATTAAGACTGTGGTGGTAGATGCCAGCTTTATTTTGGCTTATTTGTTGCCGGATGAGGTTTTATCGGCTGACGCGCTTATTAAACGATTTAAAGCCGGACAAGCAGTGTTTTTTTCAACACAACTTTTGCCTTTTGAGGTATTGAATTCGTTAAAAAATGCCCTTAAACAAAAACGCATAACTGCAGTTCAAGCGGGAGTATTATCCAGAAGATTTTTGGAAATGGAAATCGAATTACTGCCGGTTAAATTTGAAGAAGTTTTTGAATTAGCCGAGAAGAAAAATTTAACGATCTACGATGCCGGATATTTATGGCTGGCCAGAAATAAAAAGGTTAAATTGCAGACACTGGATAAACAGCTGAAAAAAATTGCCGCTTGACAGTAATGTTTGTGTGACGGATAATATACATAAAGTGTATATTAACTGACATAGAAACTATGAAAAGTCTGGAAAAGCTGGATTATTTGCCATATTTTACGATTCAGTCAGTGAATCAGTTAACCGGCGGATCAATGGCTTCGACCAGGCTATTGTTATCCCGGCAGGAAGAATCAGGCAAGGTTTTCCGGATCAAGCGGGGCTATTACATGACGCGCGAGTTTTGGCTGCAGAATAAGCACGATCTTAATTTCACGGCTATGATCTCGGCAATTATCCAGCCACACAGTTATTTGACCGGAGTTTGGGTATTGCAGAAATACGGCGTCATGACCGAGGGGATTTATTTGGTGACGGCGGCAACTCTTAAGCATACCCGCTCAATCAGTAATAAATTGGCGAGTTTCCATTATTTTCATATTCAGGAAAAATTATTTAATTATTATCAGGAAACCAATTTTGCCGGTATTATCTGCCGCGAAGCAACGGCGGCTAAAGCTTTATTTGATTTTTTTTATTTTAGAAGCGAACACCCGGGATTGAGAAGCAAAAATTATGATTTGGCGGAAGACGAACGGCTAAATTTGGAAGAATGGGATTCTAAAATGAAAACAGAGTTTTTGCAGTTGACGGAAAAATCCAAATCGCCGAAAATGAAGCGGATAGCCGCAAATTTAAGCAGGAAAATATGGGTATAATTACCGGTCAGATCAGCGAGATTATCCATAGTCCGTTATACGGCCAAGCGGGCGATGATTTTAGGCGAATTTTGGCGAAAGATTTTTTCATTGCCCATTTTTTATATTTTATTTACAATCACAAAAATTACCGGCGGTTGGTATTCTACGGCGGCACTTGCAGCCGGGTAGTTTTTGATTTAGCCAGAATTTCCGAAGATATTGATTTGGATAATAGCGAGGGAATCAATCTGGATAAATTAGCGGCTGATTTGATTGAGTTTACTAAACATGAGTTGAAGATAGACGGCGCGGATGTTCATTGTCAGAAAGGCGAGTTGGGAATTATGAGGTGGACGATCAGGATGCCGGTGATGAAAGAATTGGGTTTATCGCCAAACCGGTCGGAAAAACTGCATTTGAAAATTGAGATCAGCCGGCACCAGCAGGAGAAAACGATTAAACAGACACCGGTTTTGCGCCACGGCCGAACAATGGTAATCAGGCATTTTGACGAACCCAGTTTGTTTGCCGGGAAAATTATTGCCTGTTTGGAGAGAATGAGGATAAAAGGCCGAGATTATTTTGATTTAATTTGGTTTATGCAGAAGCAGGTTAAGCCGAATGAAATTAAATTGGCTAAGGACGGCAAGAAATCATATACGACTAGAACAGCGATGTTGGCTTTGGCCAAAAAGATCAAAATCGTGCGCCAGGAAGATTTATTAATTGATTTAAGGCCATTGTTTGCCGAGCCGGTGTTCGTCGAGGAATGGGTGAAGAATTTTAAGGAGTGGTTTGTCCGCTACGCGGCTTTTTATAAAACTGCCGCTTGACACATTAAGACCATTTTGGTATTTTTAAATCCCAGAGCCACAAGCTCTGGATTTTTTATGAAAAATAGACTTTTTGTCAACTATCAACTAAAAATTAATTATTAAACACCCGAGAGGGTGTTTTTTTTAGGCCTAAGGAGGTCAAAATGGATAAAGTTAAAATGACGGTGCAGGGGAAAAAATTCGCGATCGGTTATGACGATCACTTTGCCAATCTGGCAAAGATCAATGAAAGTTTAAACGCCGGGGCCAGAGACAATTATCAAGCCACCGGTTTGACTTATGTCGACGTTCCGGAAATGGTGGGAATTACCGGTGCCTGTGAGAACGTGGACACTTTATTTAAAGTCGGTAATCGCTGGGACATTCCTCTGTTTTTTACCCAGACTGGTCAACTGTCTTTAGAACAGGCATTGCAGTCTTTCCCTGGCTGTTTTACCGTGATTCATTCCGGCCGGGACGAAGAATTGGAAGACGAGCGGCATTTGCGCCAGTTTCGCCTGACCGAGGAAGAGTTTGATTGCTCCATGCTGAAAATGACCCGGAACCATTACGATGAAGAAATCATGTTCACCGAGCTGCTAAAGCACATTCAAAAAGCCATTCAGGGTATGGTTAGAGAAGTTTTGAAGACCAATAAATCGGTTTTAAGAAATGTTTATCGCCGGGATGTCACTAAACTGGAAACGGCGATCAATCACGATTTCTTAAAGATTAACTATGAAGAAGCCGTGAAGCTATTAAACCAGAACGGCTTTAAATCGCTTAAGTTCGGCGACGACTTAAAAGCCAATCACGAACAAATGGTGGTGAAGTTATTAAACAAATCCGGTCAGGAATTACCGGTATTTATCATGCGCTACCCGAAAGAGATTAAGTTTTTTAACATGAAAGTTAGTCAAAAAGACCCGCGGGTGGTTTTGTCGGCGGATTTGATTTTGCCCTACAGCGGTGAAAGTACCGGTTCGGCGGTGCGGGAGCACGACTTTAATAAATTGAACCAGCGGTTGCTGACGTCCACAATGTACCGGCTGCATCTGGAACGCGGCGGCACTTATAAAGACTTTCAGTGGTACTTAAAGATTATTGAAAGCCAAAAAACCAATCCGCATGCCGGTTACGGTATCGGCAACGAGCGGGTGATGCAGTTTATTTTCGGCGAGAGCGATATTCGGAACGTCTCGCTATTTTCTCTGCTTAACCGCCAGTCCCAGGATTGGAACGTGAAGCATTACGGTAAAGCCGCTTTGTTTGCCGGGGCGAAAAAACAAATTTTATTAACCATTGGCCGGCCGGCGGACAAGAAATCGCTGCTGCCGCAGATTAAGGCTTTAGCCAAAAAGCCTAATTTTATTCTGCACGCCACTGGGAAAACCCATCAGTTTTTATTGGAGAATGGGGTTAAAACCGCCCTGGTGTATAAAATTTCCGAAGTCGGCAAAAAGCCGAATATCGGTGACCTGATGGCTAAGGGCTTGTTTGATATTGTCATTAATATTCCGCAAAAAGCGGCCGGCCGGAAAGACGAGTTGACTGACGGTAAGTTAATCCGCCGAACCGCGGCCGAGGCCGGGATCTCCTTGATTACCGATCTGGCTATGGCTAAGATGTTAATAGAAAATTTATGCAAACATTAGCCCTAAGGTTTTTGGGAGTTGAGTTTGCCAATCCCTTAATCATGCCATCGGGGATTTTGCAGGAAGTGGCGGCCCACTACCAGGCGGAAAAGAACGGTTTAGGCGGCATTACGACTAAATCTATGACCATGGAGCCGCGGGAAGGCAATCCGTTGCCGCGGGTGGTCAAGTATGACCACGGCATTTTAAACTCGGTTGGTTTGCGTAACCCCGGTATTAAAGCCGGTGTGGGCGAGTGGGCAAAGTTTGTTAAAGAGACCACAATTCCGGTAATCTGCAGTATTTTTGCCGTGAAAGTAGCGGATTTTGTCCATTTGGCAACTGAGGCGGAAAAGATCAAACCGGATTTTATCGAGTTGAATTTATCCTGCCCCAATACCACTGATGAATTGGGCCAGCCGCTAGGCATGGGGGTGGAATCGACCGCCGCGGCGGTTAAGGCAGTTCGGAAAGCCTTAAAACCAACCACCAAAATTTTGGCCAAGTTAAGTCCGAATGTGACCAAAATCGGTGAAGTCGCCAAGGCCGCAGAATCTGCCGGCGCCGGCGCGATCAGCGCGATCAACACCGTCGGTCCCGGCATGGTGATTGACATTAGAACCAGAAAACCGCTGTTGGGCAACAAAGAGGGCGGTGTGTCCGGGCCGGGCATCCGGCCGGTGGCTGTCCGTTGTGTGTGGGATATCTACAACAGCGTAAAATGCCCGATTTTAGGTATGGGCGGAGTGGAGACGGCGGGTGACGTGGTGGAAATGATGCTGGCCGGCGCCACTTTAGTCGGCGTCGGTTCGGCCTGGTACCGCCATGGCTTCGGGATTTATAATAAAATTAAGACAGACTTATTAAAATACATGGAAGAAAACAAAATTAATAATTTGCAGGATTTAGTCGGAGGCGCCCATCATGGCTAAAGTGGTCGACATTTTGAAAAAGATCGGAGCGGTGATCACCGACGATCATTTTGTCTATACTTCCGGCAAGCACGGCAGCGTTTATATCAATAAAGACGCGCTTTACCCGCATACGAAAGAAACCAGTGAAGTCTGTTTGGAAATGGCAGAAATGTTTAAAGACAAGGAAATGGAAGCAGTGGTCGGGCCGGCCCTTGGCGGAATTATTTTATCCCAGTGGGTGGCGCATCATTTATCACAAATTAAAGGAAAAGAGATTTTTGGGGTTTATACCGAAAAAGATGAAACGGATAATCAGGTTTTGCGCCGGGGATACGATCAGGTAATTAAAGGTAAGAAAGTTTTGGTGGTAGAAGATTTGACCACTACCGGCGGGTCGGTAAAAAAAGTGGTGGATACGGTTCGGCAGGCCGGCGGCGAAGTGGTGGCGGTCTGCGTCATGGTCAATAGGGATCCCAAAAACGTTAACGAATCATCGGTCGGCGCGCCGTTTGTAGCGGCTGACGTTTTGGAAGCCCAGGCATTTGACGAAGCTGTTTGCCCTTTCTGTAAAGAAGGTCGGCCAATCAACACCAAAATCGGCCACGGAAAAGAATATTTAGCCAGAAAGGGCAAATGATTTTTCAGGAAAAGTTAGACTCAATTGTTAAAAAAAATAATTCTTTGCTTTGCGTAGGATTAGATCAAGGAGAATGGAAATTTAACCAAAAAATTATTGACCAGACGCACGATTTGGTCTGTGCCTACAAACCCAATTTTGCTTTTTATGAAGCGTTGGGGGCAAGGGGCTGGGAGAATCTAAAAAAGACAGTTGAGTATTTACGAACATTCCACCCCGGGGTGGTAACAATTGCCGATGCCAAACGGGCGGATATCGGCAACACTAATAATGGCTATGTAACGGCAATTTTTGATGAATTAGGTTTTGACGCGGTGACGGTTAACCCGTATTTTGGCCGGGAAGCGCTGCAGCCGTTTTTGGATCGCCAAGACAAGGGGATTATTATTTTATGTAAAACTTCCAATCCGGGCAGCGGCGAATTTCAGGATTTGGTTTGGGAAAAAGTGGCCCAAAACGTAGCCAAGGAGTGGAATAAAAATAATAATTGTTTGTTAGTCGTGGGGGCGACCTACCCGGAAGAACTAAAAAAAGTCAGAAAAATAGTCGGCGAGATGACCTTGTTGGTCCCGGGTATCGGCACCCAGGGCGCAGATGTGGCCAAAACTGTCAAAGCCGGGCTAAACTCTAAAAAAGCGGGGATAATCGTTAACTCTTCTAGGGGAATAATTTTTGCGGATAATCCCCGGGCCGAAGCGCAAAAATTAAAAGATCAAATTAATCAATACCGTTAAGAATATGTTACAATATTTTATATGTTGAAAAATCATAACTTTACCAAGATTTTAAAGCCATTCATCAATCAATGGGTGGCGTTATCGCCCGATGGTAAAAAAGTCGTCGGTAATGGTAAAACCGTTAAACTGGCTTTAGCTCAGGCAAAAAAAAACGGCGAGGTTAAACCCTTATTGACTTTGGCGGCAGATAATTACGCCTATTCAGTCAGTTAATGAAATTCAAATACAGTAAATTCCTGGCCAAACCCTCTGATGCTTTTCCTGATCTAAAAGAAGTTTGGCGGCCGGTGGTCCCCATAAAGATAACTCATCAAGAAAAAGAATATGGTTATTTGGCTTTGGTTGATTCGGGAGCGGATTTTTGTATTTTTCATGCGGAAATTGCCGAATTATTAGGATTACCGGTTAAAAAAGGAAAAACTTCTCCAATCTTTGGGGTAACTAAAGGCGAAGGAAAGGTTTATTATCACCAGGTTAGATTAGAAATAGGCGGCTGGAAAATAAATAGTTATGTAGGTTTTTCCTATGACTTGAGATTCCCCTTAGGAATCTTGGGGCAGAGAGGTTTTTTTGAGTTTTTCAGTATAGTTTTTGATTTAAAGAAAAGAATTGTGGATTTGCGGCCGAAATATTTATGAAGTATCAGATTGTTTCGGCTAAACAGGGAGCAAAATTAGACGTCGCGCCGCGGTTAAAATTTCCTGAAGATTTCCACGGTTCGACGCAAGTTGACCATTTGGTCAAATTCGGGCCGGCATTCGCCGGCTTAATTGGAAAACATGATGAGTCATTACCAAAAACAGGCGTAATGATTTTGGAACATCATTTTGACGCGGCCAAAAAATTAATGGATCAGATTAATGATTTAGCCCAGCAGATTATTGCTAATCAAACCAAATATGACGATATTGGTTTTTGCCGCGAATATTTTGACTTGGCCAAAGCCGGCTACCGGATGCTGGATAAATATGAACCAGTGGGCATACCCACAAGTTTGGAGCGGGCCGGGTTAGTGACAACGCGTTTGGCCTTAGGTTTAGATCAAGACGTGATTGTTGATAACGAAGTTGCCGTTGTAACTAAACGAACGCATTTAATCGGCGAGCCGGAAACGAATTTATCGGTTACGGTCCAATGGCGTGACCGGGAAAAATTAAAAACTATCGACGGTCAGAAAATATTACTGTCAGATTTTGTCAATCCGGCTTCCGGGGCATCCGGTTTAGCCTTTGTCGTCGCGGCCAAGGAATTGGGTTTTAAACCGAAAGCTGTCAATCATCGCTCGATTTCTTTAACCCGGCAGGGAGTAAGTTTTGTTAGAAAAGCATTGTTGGAGATGGGGATTGAATCGACCTTTTATTCAGTGGGAGAGTGCCGGGAACTTAATAGCATGTATTATTTAATCGGCGATCGGGCGGTGGCCGATGCCGGCCACGCTTTACGGCATTTTTTACCGGAGTGGTATAAAATATAGGTATTGACAATGGATGTACAAATTGATATAAAGAAAGTAACAATTGAGTTTAATGAGGAGAAAAATTTGCTTCTTCGTGAAACTCGGGGAATAGGCTTTGAAGAGGCGATCAAAGCGATAAATAACGGGAATATTTTAGATGATCGGCAACATAAAAATATTAAAAAATATCCGAAACAGAGAATTATTGTAGTAAAAATAAAAAATTATGTGTATGCAATCCCGTATATTTTTAATCAAAAAAAAAGGTCAATATTTTTGAAGACAGTTTATCCCAGTCGGGTGTTTACAAAAAAGTATTTAAAATAAATATGAAAAAAATAAAACTTGATAAGGACGAGCAAAGCCTTGAAACAGCCCTGCAAATGGGTGAATTTGTCAGATCTAGGAATTTTGCCTCCACTAAAAAGATGTTTGAAGAGGCGGCCAAAAATTATTTGGAATTAAACAAAACTAAAAGAATTACTATTCGAGTTAATCAAGCAGATTTAATTAAAGTCAAGGCGAGAGCAAAAAGAAATAATATGCCTTATCAAACATTATTAAATACTTTAATTCGTCAGTTTGCCGAAGGTCGGGCGGCGTTGCAATTTTAGTATGTTGGTATTTTCCGGTTCGTCCAATCAAACTTTAGCGAAAAATCTAGCCAAGGAATTGGGAACAAGATTGGGTAAAATCGAATTGTCCAGATTTTCCAACGACGAAGCCCGGGTATGGATTAACGAAACTAATCCGGGTAGGATTGTCGTTCTGGTCCAGTCTTTGTCAGCACCAACAGATGAACATTTGGTTGAATTTTGTCTGATCGGCGATGCCCTGCAGCGCTTGGGCGTTAAAAGAATTATTGCCGTGATTCCCTGGTTGGGCTATTCCAAGCAGGACAAAATCTTTCGGCCGGGCGAGCCGTTGTCAGTTAAGGTGATTGCCAAGATGCTCCAGGTGATTCCCTTGGAAAAAGTGATTACTTTTGATTTGCACAATTTAGCCATTCCCGGTTTTTTCGAAGTACCGGTGGTTAATTTGTCGGGTCGGAAAGTGTTTCGAGAGTACTGCCGAAAATTAGTCACCGATAAAACCGTGATTGCCGCGGTGGATGCCGGTTCGGTTAAATCCTCGGAACGGTTTTCCGAAGACTTAGGCGGTGTGCCATTGGTCTATATGAATAAAGTCCGGGATTTAGTGACCGGTAAAGTGGTCTATAAAAGCATGAGCGAGCCGGTTGAGGGTAAAACCGTGTTGATTAAAGACGATTTGATTTCCACCGGTAACACTCTGGTGGAAGCGGCTAAGTTTTTAAAACAAAACGGCGCCGAAACTATCGACGTTTGTGCTACCCATCATTTATATGTTCCCGGCGCCCAGGAAAAATTAGACCAAAGCCCGCTTAACCAAATTATGGTGACCGATACAATCGAACTAAAGTCTAAATCCAAAAAACTGAAGGTAATCAGTGTTGCTAAAATGATCGCCGAGGAAATTGCCGCTTGACAGTTTCCGCCTAACTCGTTACAAATAAATTAGGGCTTGAAAAAGGCCCTTTTTTATTGGCCCGACTACGCTAAGGCTACGTCGAGGCCAGGGGCAGAAAGGCAAGAATGCCAGAAACCCTGCATTATGGTTTCGGACACGGCTGTGATCAATGTAAATTAGCCTTAATTCTTCACAAAGGCTGTCCTCAAGTAGCATCGAATAATGTTGAAAAAGTTACACCGACAGTAACTGAAGCTACCGAATCGGTAGCAAAAGAAACAGTTTTTATTAATCAAAGTTAGCTGGCCCTTTTTTATTGGGCGGAAAGGCAGAGTTATGAATGAAATTCCAGGAGGAATCCTAGGGCTAAATTCCGGCCCGCTTTTCCAGGCAGACGGAGCAGGGGTTGGGGCAGGAAATGCGACTGAACCAGAAGTAGCCCCTGTTGAACCTCAAAAGAAAGAACCAACTGTGTTTAGCGAGGCTACAATGGAGCATATCGAAGAAGTAGCCGCAAAATGGGGTCCAGTAGCGGCTGGGGCGGAAGCTCGAGGGATATTAGACTAAACTTAAGGTGACATGGCATTTGTTACACTAGTAATAAATGCATGCGGGTTTCAATCAAAGCGATCATTACCACCTTCAAAAACCTCA
>Ga0209542_10007224_pt1 | contig 21230 bp, 29 predicted proteins | sample RifCSPhighO2_01_FD_184028 | JGI IMG/M metagenome (GOLD analysis project Ga0209542, IMG submission 184028) | Soil microbial communities from Rifle, Colorado - Rifle CSP2_plank highO2_0.1 (SPAdes) (version 2) | ecosystem: Environmental > Terrestrial > Deep subsurface > Rock core/Sediment ... | reverse complement strand
CTTCGCAGTAATATCAGGCATACTTTTAGTGGTCTTTGGACTCATGATGATACTCAACACCGGATTTAGCCTTTTCCAGTTCAAAGTCAAGCACAAGCCGAACGGAAGCATCAGCACGTTCTTTTTAGGATTCTTCTTCGCAGTCGGATGGACGCCATGCGTAGGACCAATACTTGGAGGCGTTTTGCTGCTCGCGGCAAACACCGCGAACGCGGCTAAAGCGGCAGCGCTATTTGGCTTTTACTCGCTTGGAATCGCACTACCGCTTCTTTTTGTATCCGCGCTATCTGATAGGTATGATTTTTCCAAATGGTTCACCAGCAGACACGTTAACTTCACCATATTCAATCATAAAGTGCACACGCACCTTTACGGAATAATCGGCGGAGTATTGCTGATATTTGTCGGCATAATCATGTTTGTCTTCCAAGGAACTCGCGTATTTATGACAGAGATACCAAAGTATATACCGTGGACGATGAGCTTTTTCACTCTGGCCAATGAACGATTAGTCGCGAACACATTTTTCACAAGCGTGACAGCGAATATTGCAGGAGCAGTCATATTAATCGCAGTGCTTCTTATCTTTTGGAGACTCCACAAAACATATAAACAAGAAGCGAGCAAAAGAGAACCATGACTGAAGAAGAGCACAGTTCGCACGCGCAGCGCGAAGCTGAAAAACAAAAACGCGAAGAAGAAAAGCGCCAGCAGCAAGAACTCGCTCAAGCAGCGCAAAGCCGCAAGAACTATTTCTGGATAGCCGCGAGCTGCCTCGCGTTCGTTTTGTTCGCTATTGTGATAATAGTGATGATGAGAAACCAGCCTGAAATGTACACCGACCGCGAAGTCCACTGGCACGCGCTCATCGACCTTAACATCTGCGGAAAGAAAGTCGACCTTCCATGCGAAAATCACGGCGATGGAATAGTGCACGGCCAGCAATTCTGCGGAGCCACGCTCATGCATCACCATTTCGACAATACCGCGCATATCGAGGGAGTCATAGTTAAGAAAGAAGACATCGCACTTGGCAAGTTCTTTGACAAGATAGGAGTGCCATTCGATCGCGATAAAATACTTGACAAGAAAAACGGCGATTTGTGCGACGGACAGCCCGGCGTGCTCAAGATGTACGTCAACAACCAGCCGCGCGACGATTTCCGCGACTACATACCTTTGTCTACTCCGGACGCTCGAAGACAAGTCGTCAAATTCGTTTTCGAACCGCAAGGAGGAATGCCTGCATTGGAAACGAGCAATGCTAATGTGACTGAGACTGAAGAGAGCATTGAAACGAACGAGACTGAACAAACCTCAAGCTCAAGATTAACGGAAAACGCGAGCACTGAGAATCTTAGCACTGAAATACTCGAAAGAGTCTAAGCGTATTCTGCAACATATATGACGCAAGATTTATAAAGGGAGTTCTTGGGCTTTGAGAGTATGATACGAAAAAATGACATTGAAGAAAAACTTCAAAAGCTCTACTTCGGACGTTATAACGTACACGTTGATTGCAAATCAAGACTCGCAATCCCCGTGGAATTTCGTAAAACAGTAATCGAACGCTCAGACGCTTCAATTGTCTTCCTTTCACGTGCGAAACGCAACGATGCGCCATATATCGCGGTTTATGACGCAGAACTATTCATACAAAAAAGCGAAAAATCACCCGAGCTGCTTTCAGGAGAATGCCCGAAGCTTTCATGGGACAATCAGGGAAGAATAGTATTGCCTGATTTGCTTCGAGAACACGCGCAAATCACTGATTACGCAGCAGCAGTTTTCGGAGCTCACGCATTCAACCATTTTGAGATTTGGGCAGTCAAAAACTGCGAACGCTATGGACACATATTGAAAGACCACAGCGCATAAACTCAAATAGTAAAAGACACAAATTTTAGGATAAGAGTTGTGTCTTTTACTCTTTTAGAACAGGACGTAATTGTCCAACACTACTGTCTTGTTCTAAAAGTTCACAAACTTTTTATACTCCCTTTTCACCCGTTGTAAAGGTTAGAGGTGTTCAAATGAAAGAAAAAAACGACGAAGTATTCTCGAACAACCTGGTTTGGGTCATAGGAATAGCAGCAGTGCTTGTATTATTCAACCAAGTGATGCTCTTCCAGATAAGCAGCGCACTTGGCGCTCCGGCTCTTGGAAGCACAAGCACCAGCATCAAAACGTTCTCAAACGGAGACCTTGAATCAGTCGATGTCACACAACTAAAAAGCACTGCGCAAACAGTTGCCGCAGTAATAGACTTGTCTGATGCTAAAGACGCACAAGGAGTCATAAACGCGATGATACCACAAGGACAGCCTGAATATTACAAGGAGCTCGGCATCAGCTATGACGACCCTGTCAAAGCATTGCAATTCTTAGCATACGAACTCTACCCGCGAATCAAACAGGACGTATCGCAAAACAACCCTGAAGTCTGGAACAGGTATTTGGCTTTGGCCACAACGCCTGTCGGCATCAGCTGTGAATACTGCTGCGGAGTAGGCCCGATAAGCATAAACGCAAAAGGCGATTTGACCTGCGGATGCAGCCACGCGCCAGCAATACACGCGGTAACGCTCTATTTAATGCAGAGCACTGATATGACTGACGCTGAAGTCTTGAGAGAGGCCATGCGATGGAAAGCCCTATGGTTCCCTAAGAACATGGTCGAAATCGGCATGAAAATCTCAGGCGGAGACGCAAGCGTACTAAATGATGTTCCTACAATGGTAGGCGGATGCTAAGGAGGTAACAAAATGAACAAAAACGTCGTAATCGCAATCGTGCTTGGCGCCCTCGTGCTAATCGCAGGAGTCCAAGCATTCCAGCTCTTCACTTTGAAGAACACGCTGGCAGAAGGACAATTCAGCACGTCAGCTCCAACACAAAGCGGAGCCACAGCAGGAAGCCCATCGCTTCCAAGCAACCTGCAAAACCTCCCTTCAATGGTAGGAGGGTGTTGAGTTTTTTTCCTTTTTCTTTTTTTCTTTTATAACAATAAAGCATAAATACCACCTCAAAAGAGCGTAACACTATGAAAAAGCCAAAAAACGTGAATACACTGAACACAGTCTTTGTCGTTCTTCTCTTCGCAATCCTCGCAGTCAACGTCTACTTTCTCTTTAGCGTTCCAACACCAAAAGCTCCTGAACCAGTCGATTTGAGAGAATTAAAAGTCACATTCCTTGGCTCTGACTGCGTTGACTGCATCAACGCAAGCGTCCTTGTAGACGCGCTCAAACAAGAAGCAGGGTACAATGTGACATCAGTCACTGAGTTGACGCTCGCTGAAAGCCTTGAACTTGCTGAGAAGTACAACCTGAGCAGGCTTCAAGCGATACTGATTCAAGGCGAAATAGATAACATGACTACTTTGCAAATGGGCCCTGAAAAAGCGCCTATCGTGTTCACCTTGAACCAAGACGCGCTTGTTTACGCTAATAGTCCAGCGCCATACTACGATGTCGCATCCAAACGAGTCAAAGGAAGAGTAAGCATACTGCAAATCCTTCAAACACAATGCGAAGAATGCTTCAACCTTTCACCAGCCATAGACCAAATGCAACAGCTTGGCCTCAAAATAGTCAGCACAAGAGATTTGGACGCGTCATCCGATGAAGCGCTTTCTTTGATATCTAAATACCATATTGACAGACTGCCGACACTAATCGTCAGCAAAGACGCACTCGAATACGCTGTATTCGCAGACGCTTGGGCAACACTTGGCAGCGAAGAAAGCGATGGGAAATTAGTGTTGCGTCTTGTGACGCCGCCGTATTATAACGTTTCAAGCAAAAAAGTCGAAGGACTTGTCGAACTCACAATAATAACCGATGATTGTGAAGGATGCTACAACGCATCTGAACTACAGCCGCTCTTCGAACAAACATTCGGAATGTCATTTGCTTCAGTAAAAATGGTAGAAGCCAACAGCACACGCGGCAAATTGCTTGTCAAGAGACACGCTATAGAGTTGGTTCCTACTGCAGTGCTTTCCAACGACGCCCTCATTTATCCATCCGTAGTCGACTTTTGGACAAAATTGCTCGGAACACAAGAAAAAGACGGCTCGCTAGTGCTTAGAAACGTCGCAGTTCTAAAACAAGCATTCCAAAGCGACTTTAGCTACAAAAACCTGACCAGCGGAGAACTTGTAAGCACCGCGCAGGCAGTTGAAGCTGATGTGGCGCCGGCAGAAGTTGAAGAGTAATCACCGTACATTTCTTTTTTTATTAGCTTTTTTTGAGTCTTAGATAAAGGTGTGAACAATTTTCAATAAATTGCCAAAATACAATCAGAATCCTTCATCGACTTCTCTTAATAAGTCGTCGGCTGCTTGGCTTGCGTCTTCAGCAACTGAAGATTTACCGCAATAAGGGCAGAGCTTGGGAGCGAAGTTTCTTGTGAACTTCCAATTGCACGATCCACAACGAAACTTTAGTTTCACCATACTCACCCATGATTTTAAGTGTCATTCTTCTATTTAAATCTTCCTCACTAAGCTTTATTAACGACGAACGCCCCCTTCACGACATGAAATTATATGTCGCGCTCTTCTTAGTCGTACTTTTAGCCGTATTCTTGACATATCTTCCAGCAATATTAGCAGTAGACTGCCCGCAGGCGAGCTATGGAACAGGTGATTTTGCCATCAACTACTACTCCTCGCCCTTATGCATCACCTGTTATGCGCAAAAAAGCACTCTGAACGAGCTTAAAACAGATGATCGGCTGACAATAACCGAGTATAACGCAGACTTTTGCCCACAAGGGCGAGCCATAAGAGGCGTTCCAGCATTTGAAGTCAACGGAACAGTCCATTACGGCCTGCAAGAAAAAGAAACAATACTTTCTTGGGTGAGCGCGTGAACTGGCGAATACTGCTATTCGCTTTCATCTTAGGAATAGTGGTAGGGTTCTCATTCATCAGGCCTCACGCGACAGGAGCTGTTGTCACTTGTTTTGCCGAGAACGAACCGTGCGTTTGCGACACAACGACCTGCTCGTGCGGCAACCAAACACTGCCCGCAGAGTACTGCTCACAAACTTTAAATACTGAATCGGACATCCAACAAATGAAAGAGGACAGATGAAAACAGAATACATATTCTACACCGTCGGAGTGATTTTCGCTATTGCGACTATTTTGTATTTCACCTGGGAGTACCTCTTTGACCTTGCGCGCTCGCTCAAAGTACTTGCGCTAGCACTGCTAACACTGTTCTTCTGGTTCATGGCGAACTACCTACAGGAGCGTGATATCTGATGTGGGTAGAAGTCGTATTCTGGATACTCGTAGTGCCTTTGCTCATACTCTCACTAGTAGTTTACGCGCGAAGCAAAAGACTCTACAAAATAATGTACATACTGAGCGTGTTCACATACTCGATGCTAATAATGTATCCAATCGACGCATACGACCTTGGAAGAAACGCAATACTAGGACTTTTGGCATTCTCAGCAGTTTTGATGATGCTAGTTGGCTACCACTTCCACAAAACACCGCAGAAAAAGAGGAAGCGATGAACCGCAACCTTTTAGGCGCGCTTGTGTGTGTAGGAGTGCTGGTCGTGTTGACTTTACTATCAGCAATACCTTTCGGATTCAGCGTGGTTTCGCAAACAGTCCCATCGATTCTTTCCAGTCAAGTCATACCTGTCGTGCAAGAAGGCAAAGGATACGGACAAGCGCCAGGACCTGTCGTTCACAGAATATTGCTAACTAACACATTCCTGCCAAGACAGTATGTCTTGCCACGAGCATACGGCTGCCTCTATAACACAGAGAACAAACAAGGACAGTACATTAACTTGCGCTGGCAGATAAGCCAACTCGAAAGCAAAGTGTCCGACTTTTCTTCTAATGAAAACGTTGTTCAGCTTGGACGAGAAACAAGAACAGTGGAACTCACTGTCGATCAAATGGTTCGATGGGAGCGAATGACGTATCCGCAGCCAGTTCCAGCTGATGTGACAAGGCCAGTTAAGCCAGCACCAGTAGTAGAATACCCTGAAGGATTCGACACGCTCTATTTGTGGCTGCTTGATAGGAACGCGCAGGACTTCTACCCAGAATGCTCAGCATTACAGCCAAGCGACATGGCAAAAGCGAATAGGATAGAGATTGTTTGAAAGAGTTATTTTTCTATGATAACATCTTAAATTCAATCGCAACAACGCCCAATTGTTTCTCTTCTCGCACAGAATAATACTGTTCAGTTCCCTTAGCGTCAGGGTATATTTTTGCCATATCGCTGAACGAATTGAAACTCGTTATTTTAGTGACCTGTACTGTTATTTTAGCAGATTTATTCAATCTATTTGAAAATATCATTGTATCGCCTACTTTCACAAGTTTTCGTTTATCATCAAAAAGACGATACTCCGCAGTCTTCAATCCTGAACGTATCTTTTGAAAAGGTAAATCATTCAATCTCATTTCGTGAATCATATTTTTGGATTCAAGATGATTATATATCTAGTTTTCGTTCAGAACAATCCTTGCATCAACAGCTCTGACAGTCTTATCATCGCACATCAAGGGATTGACATCGAGCTCTTTTAGTTCAGGCATCTTCTGCGGGAGTTTGCTAAGCTTCACCATAGCATCAATAAGAGCCTGCCTGTTCACCGGCTTTTTGCCACGAGCGCCATCAAGCAAAGATTTGCCTTTGAGCTCATCTAACATCTCTTTCGCGTCCTTCTCTGTTATAGGACACACGCGAAAGCTAACATCCTTGTAAACCTCAACGAAAATGCCGCCAAGACCTGCAAGCAAAACGTGGCCAAACGATGCGTCTTTCTTTATGCCAAGGAAAAACTCTATTCCTTCGATATATTCCTGAACGAGAACTTTGCCTCTCTTCACAAGCCTTGTGCCAGCCTGCCTCAATTCATTAGGGTCTCTTACTATTATAACTGCGCCGACTTCTGTTTTATGAACCGCTTTGGGCGAGATGAGCTTTAAAATAACAGGAAAACCGAACACTTTCGCTTTACGCTCAACCTCGGCAAGCGACTTTGCTATCTCGTGCTTTGCTTTTGGAATGTTCAAAATGTCAAGAGCCTCGTCGAGCATCATTTATCATCACCGGGAACTCCGCGCAAACTCAACAAGCCAAGCGCAAAAAACACTATCAGCGAAATAAGCGCCGCAGGATAGCTCACCTTATGCGCGAGGAAACCAAAAACAATCGGGCCAAGAATGCCACTGAACTTGTTAGTAAGCTCCAAAAAGCCGAAAAACTGCCCGATATCCGCCTCTTTAACCAGTGAAAGCAACTTTGGACGCTGGGCTGTCCAAACAGTTCCCAACGCAGCTCCGCCAAGCATTCCTGCGAACACAAACATCCCAGCTGATTTGACGAACAAAAGCAACACAATGACTGCCATCCAAGCAAAACCCGCGATAACAAGAACTTTCTTCGGACCATATTTATCCACAACTGAACCTGCAACGAAACTTCCAATCACTGCCCCTACGCTTTGCAAAGTATAGACAACGAAAAACGCTTTCACGCTCAAATTTATCTGCTGCTTGGCGAAAAGGAAGAGAAATAAGATTACTGCGTTGATAGCATTCGCGTACCAAAATTGGCTCATAAGGAACTTGAAGAACTGACGATGGTGATACACATTTTTTAACGTTTTTAGGACAGCGCGAACTGAAAGCAAAACATACTTTCCTGATGACTTCCAATTTTGTCCGTTGCCCGGTTCTTTGATAACAAAAAACGTGACAAGAGAGAACGCGAAAAACATTATCGCTGTCGCGCCAAAAATCGCTCTTGCGCCCTCTGCGCTCTCCCAGCCAAGCATCATAAGGATGGGAGCTGCTATCGCGAGCGAAATGAGCGTTCCTATGTAGCCCATACCAATACCGATGCCTGAGACATTACCTATCTCATTTTTCTTCGCGAGCGTCGGAAGAAGAGCGTTATACGTCGTTAGCGCGGCGTGATACGCGAAGTTCGCAAAGAATCCACATACTAACGCGAACCCCAAAGGAACTGCCGCCACCAGCCACGTGAAAATACAACACACAATCGTAAAGAAAAACATGAACGGCAAACGACGCCCCATATGGTCACTCCAAGCGCCAATAACAGGCACGATGAGTCCAACCGCGAGCATGCTTAGACCAAATACAAGGCCTATCTGAAGCTCATTGCCACCTAAAAACTGTTTGACATAGAACGGGTAGAAGAATGTGACGAACAAAGCAGAGAATATAGTGTTAGCAAGGTCATACATACCCCAAGCGAACACCTCTTTTTTATTCATATCTTTAGACTATATATCTGAGTTTTTAAACATTCGCACGCGCAAAGGCAATATGCGAAACACTTATTAACGCCCGCGAGGCATCAGAAAATATGGATTTGGAAAAAAGCATCGCAGGAAGGTACACATGGAGCGCAGATACACCTGCCTGCAGAGGGTACGTTCTATCAACAGGACTAAAGGAAGCGTTTCATAATGACTGTCAATTGGCAATAAGCAACCTTGTTTGCTGGCTAGATATGCACCGCAACACTGTATTTTTCGATCAATCGCAAGTTATAATCGCCGGAGTTTGGGGAGAACGCTCACAATTCCCTGGAAGATATGGCCGCGGAAATTTCCAACACGCATCCATGATCAGCGGATACGATAGAATGGCCGCGCTTATGAGCTACTGGCCAAAAGAAAACCCTGAATTCGTCACCAGATGGCTCCTTCGCAATTCAGAAATAGTAGAACACGTAAACGGAGAAAAAGCGTATCACGGACTCCCTGAACCATTCACTACTGTCGTTCGGCTAGAAGAAGAGCAAAGAAAAAAAGCAGATGATTTATGGACGTATCTCATCAATCCTATACAAATCGACGGACTCGCTATTGATAAAATTTGCAGAGCGCGCCAGGCATAGTTATTCTTTGAAAAAGCAAGATTTTATTTTCTTATATGACTCGTGTAGCGTGCAACTGAATAGATATGCGACCGTCAGATAAAAAGATAGTGCGAGCAAAATGAACACGCCTCGAATACCATACTCGACAGGAACAGGGTATTTTCTTTTAATAATGTGCGTGGTTTCATTCGTGTAGATTCTTTCATAAACAATGGAATCCGCCAACTCGTTTTGAATATAGAATGGATAGTAAGTACTTGTAACGATGGGCGCAAGTATATCATTGAGCGCACTTGGCTCGAAGCAAGATGGCGCAGCAACACAGAGGGCATTAGAAAGTACGTAGAGAAAAGAGATAAAATTGAGCGTTATAACAATTAATAGGATTATCAATTTACTCGCATTAGGCTTATTCAAACCACTCCAACCGGATTTTTCCCTTAACGCCATCAGTTATGTGTTCGGTCTTTCATTTAATAAACTTCTTACGTGAATTCTTGTGGTTGCGCTTTTGTTGGTGCAGTCTTCCTATCTCTGATAGAGGTTGCTTCTTCCAAACCACAAAGTTGCGCACTTCTTTCGCTATTTCTTTTTTTGACTTTGGAGTTTTGATGACGTGATCTTTTTTAAAATCAACCCACACCTGCCACCCGCTTTTTCTTTTCGTCATACAAAACCAGCCCTAATAAACGCAGTGCTGCTCATATTATTTCCCTGATGCCAGTACATGAATAAATTTTCGGTCCTGAACGGTATTGGTTATGTAGTGAATCAGTTGCGACCTTAGCAACCTTTTTATATACTCTTCCAGACTATAAGACCTGAAAAGAGGGACTATGGTTTATTTCATCACAAAGCGCATATTCTGGCCACTCATACGGCTATTTGTCAAAGAGCTTAGCGGGCTTGAGAATCTGCCTGACAAGAAATGTCTTTACGTCTTCAACCACCAAAGCTACCTTGACGGATTTCTAGTCCCCATGATGATAGCCTGGCACAAGAACAAGAAAATATACACTTTCGCCACAACACGAGAAACATTCAGCGGAGCGATATGGAGCGCGCTATTCAACCATTTCGGCGCCATACGAATAGGAGGAAGCCTCGATAAAGCGTTTGAAAAGTTCAATCAAGGATACAGCCTTGCCATCGCGCCAGAAGGACAAAGAAGCTTTTTTGATAGGATAGAAGAAGTGCACCACAGCGGAGCCGGAGTCATCGCGCTCAAAACACAATGCCCAATCGTTCCAATCTACATTCACACTTTTACTTTCTGGAACAGATTCCAACTATTCATAAATTTCAAGCGAAACATAACAATACGAATCGGAAAACCGAAAATATACACTGCCAAACTCACAAAAGCGAATGCGATGAAAACCACACGGCAAATAATGAAGGAGGTCGCCAAACTTGAACGAACATCTAACGCTTAGCCAACTCAAACGCTACAGCTTTCGCAAAATAGAAAGACTGCAAAACTTGAGATTGCGCGCTGTGTGCAAACACATTTTGCCAGCGACGCCATTTTATCGTTCACTCTTCGAAGCGTACGGCGTAGCCTTCAATTCTATACGCACTATTGAAGATTGGCACATGCAAGGTCTTCCGCTCATAAAAAAATCAGCATACCTCAAAAGACCGCAAGATTTCGTCGTACAACCAGATAAGGCGCACGTATTCTCCTCACACTTGTCTTATCTTCTAAGTCTTGAAGAATACCGAAGCGCGCTCGACCTCATATTATTACCAAATAAACGAGAATTGCTCAAACAATATTACCAGCCAAAAATGCTAATATTCTCAGGAGGAACTGAAACCGGAAATCCAACTCCTGCCCTGCTCACACCACAACAAAAATTCAACACTCTCGGAGGCGTGCTTGGCATAATAGGCGAACTTCTGCTCTCGCGCTTTGGAACAGCCCAAACAACCGGAATGAACGTCTTTCCATACGCTCCGCACCTTGGCTGGCACGCCGTCCACCAAGCACTGGATATGCACGCAGATTTGAACCTGAACACCGCAGCAGGGGGCGCAATGCCAACTGAACGCCTAGTCAAACTCGCAGGCAAAACAAAACCCAACATAATCTGCGGAATGAATGAATACCTGCGCAACCGATTCTTACCACTCGCGATAAAAGAAAACATCAAACTCCCAGAAACAGTCCTTTTCATCAACGGAGCGCAAAAAATGATAGACGCGGAACGAAGACAAATCGAAGAATTAAGCAAAAAACTAGGAGTCACAAACCCAATAGTGCTTGACTTCTACGGAGCCTCTGAACTTAAAACCGCGCTAATGCCAGAATGCCAAAGCGGTTCAGGATTCCACCACATAGCGCCGCTTTCAAGCATCGTAGATACCGTGACGGCGAAGCCAAGCGGAAAAGACATAATTGATAACTGGGACTTCGCTGTCAATGGATACGGCGTAACTTGGAACATAGACGGAGCGGGAACAATGCTATCCGGCTATTTTCTAGGAGACGTATTCGAACGAGTCGAAAATAGCCAATGCCCCCATTGCAAGCTTAATGTAAAGCGCATATTCGAAGTTAGCCGCATACGAGACGTTCAAGCGCAAATCGGACTTACAGGCGCAGTAGAAGCAAAACTCAAAGGAGCCAAGATAAACCTTGCAGCGTACCGCGAAGAAGCGCTAAGCGTCAAAGAAGTCAAAGAAGTCCAAGTCGTACTACGCGGAAAAACACTCGAACTAAGATTCGTAGCCGATAATCCCTCGCGCGCTAAAAAAGAATTAGAGACGCTCTTCAAAAGCGCGGAAATAAAACCAAAACTAGTTCCAACCACATACGAAAAACTCAAAGGAGACAAGCTCAAATATGAACCCATCAAGCCTTGAGCCGTTCTTTCACGCAAAACGAATTGCAATAATAGGAGCTAGCCGTGAAAGCGGAAAAATCGGCAACACCATACTCAAACAACTTCTTGGCAAAGGACTTAATTTGTATCCAGTAAATCCAAATGCCGAAGACATCTTAGGGCTCAAATGCTATCCAAGCATACTCGACATAAAAGATACTGTTGAACTTGCAGTCATAGCGACACCAGGACAGACAGTTCCCGCGCTACTTGACCAATTAGGCAAGAAAAAAATCAGGCACGCAATAATCATCAGCGCAGGATTCAAAGAAACAGGCAATCAAAAACTCGAAAAAGACCTACAAGACAAACTCAAAGGCAACAACGTCCTTGCAATCGGACCCAACTGCCTTGGCGTATTCGATGCGCACACCAAATTGGATACCTTGTTCCTACCTAAAGAGCGACTGATGAGGCCAAAAGCAGGCACGATAAGCTTTCTAACACAAAGCGGAGCCACAGGAAGCGCGATACTAGATTTGGCAGCGTACTCCAATTACGGCTTTGCCAAGTTTGTAAGCTATGGAAATGCGGCTAATTTGGATGAGACCGATTTGCTTGAATATTTGATTTCTGACCCTGATACAAAAATCATTTGTATGTACGTCGAAGGAATCAAACGCGGACGCGAGTTTTTGGAAATCGCACGCGCGAGCAAAAAACCAATCCTTGCAATCAAAGGAGGAACGACTGAAGCTGGAAGCCGTGCCGCTCAAAGCCACACGGGAAGCCTTGCTGGCTCAGCTGAAATATATTTTGGCGCGTTCAACCAAGCAGGCATTGTTACGGCCCACAGCATCGAAGAACTCTTTGATTACATGCGAATATTCGAAAAAACCAAACAAAAACCAGCAGGCAAACGCGTCCAAATAATAACCAACGGCGGAGGGTATGGAATACTGACTGCAGACGCCTGTGTACGCAACGGGCTATCGCTTCCAACACCCGGCAAATCGGTCAAGGCGCTCAAAAAAGAATTTCCTTCCACAGTCACAGTTGGAAACCCAATTGATCTACTCGGCGATGCGACTGTTGAAAGATATCGATTAGCACTCGAAGCTGCAATAGAAGATGACGCTTCTGATTCAATCATCGTATTGGCATTGACGCAGGTTCCGCTCTTGAATGAGCAACTTGTGGAAGTGGTGCGCGAAGCTAACAACAAAAGCCACAAGCCAATCGTTCTTGTTACAACAGGAAGCGAATACGCGCAGCACCTAAAGAAGAAATTTGAAGACACTGGAATTGCTTGCTATGATTTCCCGGAAAACGCAGCGAGGGCGCTAGCGGCGTATGTGAAGTTCTGGACGAGAAAATAGACTCATTTGTTTTTAACGAATTTTTCAAGCCTATCCAGCGCTTTCTCAATAATGGGAAGCTTTGTTGCGAAACTGCATCGAATGTAGCCTTTTCCAGCATCACCAAAATCAGTTCCCGGAACAACAGCAACTTTCGCCTTTTTTAAAAGCTCAAAAGCGAATCTTCTACTGTCATTTGTCAAGTGCTTAACATTGCTGAACGTGTAAAACGCGCCTTTAGGATTCGGAGTCGAAAGACCCATTTCGTTCAGCCTTGGAACGATGACTTTTCTTCGTTTATCGTATTCTTTCACCATAGCGTCAGTGTATTTCTTTGGAAGCGAAAGCGCCTTGATGCCAAGCTTTTGGCTAATAGTTGGCGCGCAAATAGTGGAATAAATGTGAGTCTTTTTGATAGCCTCTGCCGCAGCTTTGGATCCAACAACGTATCCTAATCTAAAACCGCACATCGCGTAAGTCTTTGAAAAAGATTGGAACGTGAGCACGCGGTCCTTCATACCATTAAGGCTTGCGAAACTGATATGTTTTGCACCATCGTAAGTAATTTTTTCATAAGCCTCATCGGAGAAAATGGTCAGGTTGTTTTCTATTGCGATATCGGCAATTTCTTCCATGGTTTTTCTTTTTAGAACATTGCCTGTTGGGTTCGCTGGACTATTGAGTATGATGACTTTCGTCTTCTTCGGGTCAATTTGCTTTCGAATCTCATCAGGACTGGGCTCGAAATCAGCTTCTTCATTCAATTCAAAAAATCTTGGAGACGCGCTCAGCAGTTCAATAGTTGGCAGAAACGCCATATAGCTCGGATTAGGAATGAGCACTTGTTCGGAAACATCAAGAAGCGACATCGATGCTAAAAGCAAAGCTTCCTGACTGCCTGATGTCACAACCACGTTTTCAGGATCTGCGGTTATTTTGTTATCTCTTCTAAGTTTTCTGCAAATAGCTTCTCTTAATTCTATTAAGCCGCCAGCAGGAGAATAATGATTGCACTTGTCCGCAAGACGCTTTATTTGCGCTATGAGCGGTTTTGGAAGGTCAAAATCAGGTTCTCCCGGGCCCAGCGAAAGAATACTCTTATCCTCAACCATTATCTCAATAAGCTTCTCAATAGCCTGCTCAGGAAGCTGACGCTCGCGCTCGGATATGTGCACCATCTTTTTCAAGAAGAACAATAGGTGGGGAGTATAAAAAGGTTCAGGAACGGACCTTATTCAGTCAGGTTTAAGTAGTTTTATTCCGTTTCACTAAGAATGGCGTTTTCCAGAAAAATCATTTCAAAAATCCTTCTTCAGAACGAAATACCTCTTACCAGTATAAGAAAAATAGACATCGGTTTTAGGAATGAAGTATATCAAATAAACGAGAATTATATTCTCAAAATCTGCAAAGCGGACGAATCCTCATTCAAAAAAGAGCTCTTGCTCTATTCTTTTCTGAGAAATAAGCTGCCAGTGCCGGACGTGGTGTTTTCTGATTTCTCAAAAAAAGAGTTGAAGCGTCCATTCGCAGTCTATAGAAAAATACCCGGAGCAAATCTGTATTCTCGTTGGCACCTTTTTACTGACGTCCGAAGAAGAGAGATTGTAAGACAAATATGCGCTATGCTGCGGTCTCTTAACGATATTTCTTTAGCGGATATTTCAAAAGCAGTCAAGTTCGAGAAGAAAATTAATTGGCACGATAAGATACTCTCTCAAATAGCGGGCAATCTGAGCAAGCTGAAATCAGCGAAAATACTTCCTCCGAAGCTCTTACTTCGCGTGAAAACATTTGTTCAGAAACATCACCCTGCCCTCAAGCAGCAAAAATTAGGTTTGGTACATTATGACATACACTTTGATAATATTCTAGTGCGCGGCGCTGAAGTGATTGGAATATTGGATTTTGAGGATGTCGATGTGATGTCCATAGACTACATTCTGGACACTATCAAGCGTATGGTTGATCATCCAAAAATCTACGCCGCCTCAAAATATGAGAAATTCGTCAAGAAGAAAGACTACGCTCAACTCATAACTTGGTTCAGAGAATTCTATCCAGAATTATTTGACTTTGATAATCTTGACAAGCGACTTGCGCTTTACGCGTTAGAATACGACTTGGGACTTCTTTTGAAATTCCCAAAATCCACCAGCTTGAAGCGCCGCTTGTTGAAAACGCTTGCTCTGACTTGACTGTAATTAGAAGAGAAACCGCTCGCATCACAGCTCGCAAGCGTCCCTTCTTGTGAACAAGTTGAGCGTCCATTCCCATGCTGTTTTCAGTTTGTTGCTAAATCCGAGGATTTTGAACAAATAGATTGTCCTGTTGAGCCACCAAGCGAAAAAGCCGCGCACAGGAATTCCAAAAACGATTCCCGCGCCGTACCCTTTACCAAGCGAAATGAGAGTTCCTTTATTCTTGAACGAGAACGGCTCAAGCTCTTGCTCGCTTAGCAGGCGCGCAATGTTTTTACCCACTTGCTTTCCCTGCTCTGTCGCCACCTGAGCTAACGCAGGGATAGGGTCTTTGCTACCCTGCGGGTAGAATAAAGAACAGTCTCCTACAACAAACACTTCATGAAACGCTGGAAGCTGCAAAAACTCATTCACTACAGTGCAGCCTTTATCGTTAGCAGTTTTGGGCTCAGTTTGGATGGTATTCGCAATGATGCCTGCCGACCAGATTATTGTCTGCGCTTCAATCGCTCCTTTATCCAGAATCACTTTGCCCTCCTGCACTTCTTTCACTGAACTGTCTGTCAGAATGTGGATGTGGTGCTTTCTTAACCGCTTCATCGCAACGTCCCTTAGCTCTGGAAGCGAAGGAAGAATATGAGGACCGCGCTGGATAAGATACACCTGAGCGGTTTCAACGTTTTTCGCATCGCTATTTAGCAGCTGGTCAGCGAACTCTTTTAGCTCAATTGCAAGCTCAACGCCAGTTGGACCTGCGCCCACAATCGCGATAGAACACAAACTCTTGCGCAACTCCTTATTTTTTTCGTGGAATGAAGCTTCGAAATTCCTGATTATTTCACGCTTTATTCGCATCGCGTCCTCAAGATTTTTCAAAGCGAGGCAGTTTTGCGCCCCTGGAATTCCAAAGAAATTAGTCTTCGAACCTGTCGATAAAACCAGATAATCATATTCCTTCTCGCAATGAGCGAGCTTGACCTTTTTGTTTTTTAGATCAATGAATTCCGCGGTATCCTGAACGAATTCAAAGTTTTTTCCACGAAGAATGTCTTTGAACGGTTCTGCAAGATTATGCCCGCACAAATTGCCTGACGCGACTTCGTGAAGCATCGGAATGAACAAAAAATAATTTGTTTTGCTCACAAGCGTGACCCTGACATTCTCTTTTAGCAACCGCTTTGCAGCGTATACTCCAGCAAAACCTCCTCCAATTATAAGAACCTTTTTCACTCTTCACCAACCCAAGAAAATCTCAACACTTTTTTGCCTTCTATTTCAACGCTTTCCTCAAACATCTTCTTTGGCCTCACCCAAATAGCGTCCTTGCCGAATTCCGATTCATAAAGCGCTTGATACACAACAAGCTCCTCAAGAGTCTCGCTATGCCTTGCAGTCCCAAGAACTTTGTAATTCTTGCCTTTGTAATGGCGGTAAATCCCCTTTCTCATTCACAAAGCTTAAAAGTCGCCAACTTTTAAACATTGCTATGGATAACGATTGGGTTCTAATCGCGATAATATTCATAATACTCATAGCAATCGCGCTGCTCACGATGAATCTTGATGTCATATTCCCAACGCCAACAATACAACAGGCGCTACCATGAAAATATTGACTGCGATTCTGAATATATTGAAACTTCTTGTGAACGAATTTGTCAACGCACTTAGAATGGCGGCGAATACGCCCCGGCTCTTATTTTTCGGAGCGGTCATCGACGCTCTTTTCTTCATCGTATATGGATTTTTCCTAACGCCTGTTAACGACAAAATAATCGAGCACAGCGTCCTTATCGGCAACCAGATAAGCACAATGCTCGCAAAAGGACAGACAGGCATACTGCTCAAGCTATTCGAACCAGAGCTAAGAGCGCTCACAGGAAAATTAATCCTTGCGACACTATTGGGATTCTTCGTCACCTATCTGATTTATTGCATATTTCACGGAACCAGCTGGCATCTTGCGCGAAAAATAACAGGCAGCCATAATTCATGGAGACACTCGCTGCTCGGATTCGCCAAAATCAACCTCGTGTGGCTGTTTCTTGCAATCGTCTACAAATTTATCGATATTTACGTATCCTTGCGATTCCAAATACTCAAACGATTCGTGCCTGAAGCAGTAGACATATGGGGCGGAGTTCTAACCACAATCGCAATAATAGGTATTTTCGCGGCAGTAATAAGTTATTCCAAATTTGAAATACTCGCTTTATTCACAAAGTACAAAACAGCTGTCCCGCTCGCTCTTGCGCTTGCTGTTTTGTTCCTCAACGCACAATATTTCACAAACCTGATGTGGAAATTATTCAACGTAGCCAACGGAACATACGTACACCTTGTTTGGATAGGACTGCTATTCACCGGAATAGTGATGCTGCTAAAAGTATACACTCTGAACGTGATGCGCTATGATTAAACACGCTCTTAATCCCACATTGCTGAACCTTGGACCGCTTGAAATAAGATGGTACGGGCTAATGTACCTGCTCGGCTTCTTTGTCGTTAGATGGTACGGCAAAAAAAGAATAGAGACTGGCAAACTAAAATTGACTGTCAAGGAACTTGACGATTTGCTAGGCTCGCTCGTACTTGCGATGATTGTAGGCGCGCGCCTTGGCTACGCTCTGTTCTACAATCCGAGCTATTTTGCCGCTTCGCCCTGGAAGATATTTTTTGTATGGGAAGGAGGGCTTAGCTTTCACGGAGGATTCCTTGGCGTTTTAGCATACAGCATATGGTTCGCGCGCTCCAAAAAACTGACTTTTTTACACATGGCAGACGCGCTAATAGCCCCACTAGCATTGGCAAACGCCTTTGGCAGAATAGGAAACTTCATCAACGGCGAACTTTACGGAATTGCGACAAACTTGCCATGGGGAGTATTGTTCCCTGGTGTCACCGAGCCTAGGCATCCAACTCAGATATATGAGGCAGCATATAACTTGCTGATATTCGCCGTGCTCTATTCCTGCAAAGACAAGAACTGGAAACAAGGCACCCTATTCGGACTATTCATGGTCCTCTACTCAATCTTCAGATTCAGCGCAGAATTCATCAAAGACATCCCAATGTACGGCCCGCTAACGATGGGACAATGGCTGAGCATTCCGCTGTTCTTTGCCGGACTCTATCTTCTACTAAAAGACAGATTTAAATAATCAAAACACTCCCTCTGTCAAAAGGTGAGTGATGAAAGAACTTAATGTTGCGATTTTGATATTGCTGCTGGTCATAGCAGTGGCGCTAGGCGGACTCTATGCGTTCTCAAGCGGTGTATCATTCTCGTTCAACGCGTTTGGAAAAGCGGTGCAAAAACCAAACATAAATTATGGCCCGCAAAAATCACTCTACGGAATGCAGCAAGTGCCAGACGGCGCATGCAGACAATTAGATCGCAGAGCTTGTCCTGGTCTTTTTGTGCTTGTTGTGAATGGAAAACAACTAAGCCCCCCAGGTAACTGCATCTCTACATCGAACGCTTTAACGTTGGGCGTTCCTTATTGCAGATAACTTTATAAAATCGCAAAAATAATCAATACAAAAAAGGTGACACATGAAACGAACCGCATTTTTGCTCATAAGCCTCTTAATTTTCCTTACCGCGTGCGATAAAGACATTTCTACGCAGCCGCAGCCGGTTGGAATTCCGGAAATAAACATAGTGCCGCCTCAAATGCTTCCCGCAGCGCCACAATATGAACCTCCACCAACAGAACCTTACATGACTGTTCCACAAAGCGCCCCTGTCACAAAGATAGAAGTCACAAAGACAGACTTCTTCCCAAAAGAAATCAGGGTTAACAAAGGTGATAAAGTGCGATTGCAGCTAACAGCTATTGATGCCGATCACACTTTCGTTCTGAACGCATTCCGAATAAATGAAGAACTGCAGCGCGGAGAAGATGTGCTTATCGAATTCACCGCGGACAAAACAGGAGCCTTCAGCTTTATAACAGACAAGCCAGGAGACTTAGCGCAAGGAAAACTATACGTTCGCTAATCAAGATACCTGATATCTTTTATTGCCGGCTGTTTCTTATGCACTTCGCGCCACGATTTCATAAAGAAAAATCCAAGCGTCGCGACAGTTATCACCGGCGAAAGCCAGACAGGAAGGTGCGCTCCGAAACTCTCAGCCACCATGAACGAACCCAAGAACAAAATAGAATACATCGCGCCGTTCTTCAGATAAATATACTTTTTCACACGATCTATGTTGCTAATGGTGAGCTGGCGCACGACAAGCGCGCCGATGCCGTTACCAATCAAAATAAGCGGCAAAATAAACGTGAACGCGAACGCGCCCAAAACCCCATCAATAGAGAACGTCGCGTCAATGACCTCAAGATACATTATCTTGCTGACATCGCTAAGACCCTTTTTTTCATGCATCAAACGATGCTCAAGCTCCTCAGCATTCTGCTTGAAACCGTGAACAATGAAAAAGACAGTCGAACCTATAACTGCCGAGAACGCTATCAATGGGTTCACTTTAAGCGCGAACCAAGTCACAGTCGATAACAAGATAGACACCACCGCGTAAAACCAAACGCCGTGCCTATGGAAAAACCTCTCGTGATGCAAACCATACGCTTTAGGCTCCATAAACAGCCAATGGAAAAATAGGAAAACAAGGAAAATGCCTCCGCCCATCAGCAAGATAGGCGCGGACTGCTCAATAATCTCGTGTGAACCCTGCGAATTCGTGAACGCGGCAGTGAACGAGCCTAAAAATCCAAGCTGCGGAGCCGTAAAGAAAACAATAAGCCACGGAAGAAGACCACGCACTATGAACACCGCGCTCAAAAGACCCCAAAACAAAAACCAACGCCTTGCCTTGGCAGACATTGTGCTTAGAACTTCCGCGTTGATAACAGCATTATCAATACTGCTAACTATCTCGAATAAGCACAAGCCGATGACTGTCAGGAGCATGAATAAGAGTTCCATACTGCTTTGCCTCTAGCATCAGAATTTAAACCTTTGCGTCCATAACCTTTAAATACGCCAAAATTCCACGAGGATACGGGGTGAAACCAATGCCAACAAAAGCACCAGCGAAAAAAGAGACCAAATCAGCATCGAAAACCAAAGTCATAGTTTATTCAACACCAACCTGTCCATACTGCCACGTGGCAAAAGAATTCTTGCAGGAAAACAAGGTAGAGTACGAAGACGTTGATGTCAGCAAGGATCAAGACCGCGCGCAAGAAATGATAGAAAAAAGCGGCCAAATGGGAGTTCCAGTCCTTGACATAAACGGCACAATAATCGTCGGGTACGACCGCGAAGCCATAAAGAAAGCCTTAAAGCTCAAGTAGTACGTACAATAGTACGGAATTATTTTATATTCTATTCGTATTGCTATTTCAAGAGGTGATAGTATATGAAAAAAGCACTTATACTTACGTTATTATCCGCAGTTAGCGCATCAGCGCAAATGGGCGGAGATTTTGGAATGATGGGCTCAAGAATGATGACATATTCACCACTTTGGAGCATCGCATTCGGAGCATTCTGGCTAGGATTGCTACTGCTAATCTGGCTCTGGGTAATCAAGCTCTGGAAAGAAGTCAGAAAGATGAAGTAGGACTGAAACCGCATTTCAGGCAGATTGACGCATCGAATTTATTGTAGGTTCCATCATGTCTTGAAGTGTATGACGGGCCGAATTTTTGCATTTCATGTTTGCAGGACTCTTGGCGGCGTTTGAATTCCTCCTCTGAAACGATTTTCGTCAGGTCGAGTTCTAAGTCGCCTAGAACGTTCGGTTTGTACTGAGCAGTCCACAGACTGCAGCCCTGCGGCGGAGTTTTTTTATTCCTTTCTGGGTTCAATACCCCGCAGCTTGCTGCGGCGGTATTAAATAATCAATTCGTGTAATGTTGCTTGATGGAAGTTCGTCATGCATGTCATTGTACGTATAGAATTCGGTATCA
>Ga0209542_10007223_pt1 | contig 21231 bp, 26 predicted proteins | sample RifCSPhighO2_01_FD_184028 | JGI IMG/M metagenome (GOLD analysis project Ga0209542, IMG submission 184028) | Soil microbial communities from Rifle, Colorado - Rifle CSP2_plank highO2_0.1 (SPAdes) (version 2) | ecosystem: Environmental > Terrestrial > Deep subsurface > Rock core/Sediment ... | reverse complement strand
AGAGAATTAACAGTAGAAAATATAATAACCAATTTCAGAAAACTGCCCGGATTTGAAGGGAAGGGAACTGTAGAGAAAAAACTCTCATTAATAACGGGGCTTTTATCAGAAGCGACGCCGGAAGAAGCAAAATACATAGTGAGAACGCTGCTGTCAGACATGAGAGTCGGGGTGAAGGGAGGGATATTGAGAGATGCAATATTTGATTCCTGTTTTACAAATGATGAAAAAACAAAAGAAGATAAAGCACTGCTTCAAAGAGCTTATGACTTAACAATTGATTTTGGGCTGGTTTTTGACTATGCCTGCGAGGGCGTGAGTAAATTGAAGGAAGTGAGCCTGATGCCTGGAAAGCCCATAAAAGTAATGCTCTTCCCTAAAGCAGACAGCATTGAAGATGCATTCAGAATTGTAGGAAAACCGGCAGCATTTGAATATAAATATGACGGCTTTAGAGTCATAATAAGCAAGAATAAGGAAAACATTACAATTTACACAAGGCGCCTTGAAGAGGTGAGCAGGCAATTCCCAGACTTAGTAAAGTACGCAAAGAAATACATCAAGGCAGAAACAGCGATAGTTGACGGAGAAGCAATAGGCTATGATCCTGAAACAAAGAAATACATGCCATTCCAGGATATAAGCCAGAGAATTAAGAGAATATACAACATTGAAAAGATTGAGAAAGAGCTTCCGGTTGAACTGGTTTTGTTTGACTTGATTTACATCGACGGAGAAAGCCTCCTTGAAAAGCCCTTTATAGAAAGAAGAAAGAGGCTTGAAAGAACTGTCAAAACAGAAAAATACAGAGTTTCACTCGCAAAGCAGATAATAACAAGCGATGAAAAAGAAGTTGAGAAATTCTACGGCGAGGCATTGGAGACCGGAGAAGAAGGAGTTATGGCAAAGAACTTGGATTCTCCTTACAAGCCCGGAGCGAGGATAGGATATGCTGTTAAGCTAAAGCCGGAAGCAGATGAATTTGACTTGGTGATAACGAAGGCTGAATATGGAACAGGAAAACGCGGAGGATGGCTGACGTCATATAGCGTGTCATGCTTGGCAGGTAAAGGCAGAGAAGGAGAGCTTCTTGAAGTAGGGAAGGTATCAACAGGCCTGAAAGAAAAAAGCGAGCTTGGCCTGAGCTTTGAGGAAATGACAAAACTCCTAAAACCTCTCATTGAAAAAGAAGAAGGAAGAGAAGTAATAGTAAAGCCAAAAATAGTCGCAATGGTACAATACCAGAACATACAAAAATCGCCAACTTATAGTTCAGGATACGCCCTGCGTTTTCCAAGAATAAAAGTCATAAGGCCAGATAAGAAAGTAGAAGATGCTAATACATTAAAGGATATTGAAAGAGAATATGAAAAACACAGGAGATAGTGTTTATCAATTGATAAAAATTCAAAGACAGGAATTTTTACACTACGAGAAACATAAGAGATAATGTTTATTGATTATAAAATGAATAAAAATATAGGTGATTGAGGCTTTTAAAATTATCGAATGTCAATTTTTTGGCTGCAAACATTTATCAATCTTGTTTGCCAATTCTTCTTCTATGTTAACTGTTGATCAAATCTCTGCTATTCGCAGGCGTCTTGAAGAAAGCCAGAATCCTCTCTTTCTGTTTGATAACGACACCGATGGGCTTTGCGCTTTCCTTCTTTTGCGCCGGTTTATTGACAGGGGAAAAGGATTTCCAGTGAAGTCATTTCCCGAACTCAAGGCTTCTTATGCCCGCAAGATTGATGAGCTAAACCCTGATTGTCTTTTCATTCTTGATAAGGCCATGGTTTCTCCGGATTTTTTAGATATTGTCAGAAAAAAGAATATTCCTATTGTTTGGATTGATCATCATGATGTTCCAGTTCCTTCAAATTTGGAGGGTGTTGAATATTTTAATCCTTTAAGAACTTTAAATTCTAAGCACCAATCTTCAGAGCCCACTACTTACTGGGCCTGGCTCGTTACTAAGAGAAAAGAAGACATGTGGATTGCAATGGTTGGATGTTTGGCTGATGCCTATTTGCCTGAATTCTCGGAAGAATTATATTTTCAATATCCTGATTTCTGGAAGCAAGTCAAGGATGCTTCTGACGGGCGTTACAAAACCCAGGTTGGTAAAATAGGAATGATTTTCTCTTTTGGACTCAAGGACAGGACTACCAATGTTATTTCTTCAATAAAATTTCTTTGCTCTGTTAAGTCCCCGTCAGATATTTTTCAGGAATCAGCTAAGAACACTCTTCTTGAAAGATTTTCATTTATTAATAGGAAGTACCAGGAATTAATTTCTAAAGCCATGAATTCTCCCATAGAAAACAACCTTCTTTATTTCCAGTATGGGGGGGATATGAGCATGTCCGCAGATATTTCTGACGAATTATTTCATAAATTTTCTGATAAGACAATTATTGTTTGTTATATTACCGGCTCAAAGGCAAATATATCAATCCGCTCAAAGCGGGATATCTTAAAGCCAGCCACAGAAGCCATAAAAGAAATCGCCGGTGCTACTGGTGGAGGCCACAAGAATGCCGTCGGCAGCAGTATGCCAGCAGAGGATGTTTTGAGGTTTAAGGAAAAGTTTAAGAAATTATTAATGAGTTAGCAGAGATTATAATTCTATAAAATAGTAAAGTATTTAAATACTTAAGCTTTAAATTCTATAATATGGTAAATATAGATACCTTATTCAAGAAGAAGAGAATAAGCAGGATTAACGAACTGGAGCTGGAGAGATATACTAATTTCTTTGAAAATTCCTGGAGGGAGAACATAAGGCATAGTAGGAAAGATATTGAAGAATTTCCAAGATGGAGTATAATCTCTGGTTATTACGCAATGCATGATATTACTAAGCTTCTTCTTGCAAGAAAATTCCGGATTAAGATTGATTTTAAAATTCACAAAACCACAATTGAGGTTTTAGAACAGGTAATAAAAAACCGCTGGTTTGCCGTTCAGCTAGAGAAGGGATATAAAGAATTCTTGAATCTGGCAAGCGATCTTGAAGAGGCAAAAAATGAAAGAACGAAAATGCAGTATTATACCGACACGGCTTTTATGAGGGAAGAATATAAGAAGAAAGCAAGAGAATTCTTTAGTGCAGTTGTAAACTATCTGGAAAAAATCCGGGAGTTGATAAAATGATTGGGTTTCTTGACCGAAATGTGCTAAAAATTATGACTGTTTTTTCAGCTTCTCCTGGGATACGACTAAGAAGAAAGGTCATGCAGGAAAAGACGGGCATTAATAATATTGTGCTGGATAAAACTCTGGCACTGCTGCTGAATCTGAAGATACTTTCTAAGGAAAATGGGTTTATCTCTCTGAACTTTAACAATAATGAAACCAGAATTTTGTTAAACTATGCTTCAGAAAGCTATAACAAGTTAAAGCAGCTTCCTTTTAAGGAATATTTCATGATGCTTGATATTGTTTCTGAATTGTCAAGGATTAGGGATATAGGTGATGTTTATCTCTTTGGAAGCTATTCAAAACTTATATTTACTGAAGAATCAGACATTGATATAGCGGTAATCTCTGATGAAGTTGACAGAAAATTAGTTAATAAGGCAGCTAAAAAACTTGACAAGTTCTTTAAAAAGAAAATTGAGTTACATTTTTTCACAAAGGAATTTCATAAAAATAAAAGAGACCCTTTGGTAAGGGAAATTCTTCAGAACGGGATAAAATTGATATAAAAATTCAAGAGGCTGTTTGCGGAGGGGTTGAAGTGAAAATTATATTGACAATTTAATCGTCTTTCTTTTTCCGAATAAATCGTAATGCATTTTGTAGTTCTTTTTTGTCATATCCGGTGATAATGACCATATTGTTCTTATTCCTGGGAAGTTTTGGCATGTATAAGAGCCATTTCTTGTCATAACTTTGCTTAGGTCATTAAAATTAAAGTTCTTTTTGGCAAGATTAATACTTTGAAGAGTCTCAAAATACCTTATAAATGTATTGTGATAAGGTACTCTTTCAAGAACCATGTCTTGTTTTGCTAACTCTTCATCAACATAGTGGTTTGATTGTATTAGTACTCCCTTCTTTGGCCTTAATATCCTGAATTTCTTAGATGTATGCTCTACAATTACGCTGTCTCCATATCTGTCTGCTATGAAATAATTCTTTGGCGAGCATGCTGGCACTTTCTTGAATATTTTTATTGCTTCTTCAACGGTCTCACACGTTTCTGCTATGAGTTTTGTGAAATGAATACATTGCAGCCCATAGTTCCAGTTGTTAGAGTATGCAAATGTCAGCCCAATAAATAATCCTTTATCGTTTATTGCATCATCAGGGTTGTAATACAAGTTATTATTTTTGCTTCCCGCTTCTCCTCCATAAGCTCCGTCTGTTACTGCCACAAAGGAATTTCCTTCCTTGAGATGATATTTGTAAATTTCAAAAACTCTTTCTGTTTCTGGCAACCAGTCGTAGTTTCTTCCAACGTATAATTTCTTCCCAATCTTATAACTGAATATTGTGCACGATTTTCCTTTATCAAATAACTTTTTTATCCATGAAAGTTCGTTTGTTATGAACCAGCCCATAACCCTTTCTTCATCTTCATCTAATCCTTCTGCCACTCCTCTTAATTCATCAAGCATTTCGGGGTAGTGTTTTTTGTATATTGCTAACTGTTTTTGGTAATCTTCATAATTAATCTTCATAGTTTTAAGATTCATACCTCTTTTCTTGTATATCTTTCCTTGCTGTTTTCCAATTTCGTAATGGTTTCCCTGAAATTTTTCAGTTTCTAATTTCTTCATGGTGTATTCTACGTGGTTATTCCATTATAAAAACTTAGTTGTACACTAATATCTCTTTCTTAGGAGTCTTGTGCCCTAAATCAATTGTCAGAGGAATAGGTATATTTACTTCTTTTTCTTCTTTCTTAAACATTATAACCAGCAATACATAGACGTGGTTGGTCTTGTAAGTGACAGACATTCTAATGCTTGCAATATTTTCCAATTCTTCCCCGCTAATTCCAAGATTCTCACTGGCATCCATTATTTCTATGCCGCAGACTAGGTTATCATGATTTACATCTAGAACAAAGTCTCCAATATCCAGCGAGGCTTTGACTTTGTCCCCTCTTGATATATAGAAGACGTCGTTCTCGGAATCGTAGTCTATAATCTTAATTTGTCTTGCCATTTTCTATAAGTATTCCATGCACTTATTACTTTTAAGCCTTTTGACTCTTCATATGCCTCAATAATTACAACTAAAGAATATTTGTTGCTCATTTTAAACCAGAGCTTGAACCTGCTTTTTTCTTTTCCAAGTTCAATCTTTTCAAGCTTGCTAGTTTGCAGAATGAAGCTCCTAACCATGCCTTCATTGATTGGCCTCTCACCAAGCCTTTTATAAAAATGTCTGTCAAAGGAAATATTATCATTATTTAGTCTTTCTAGAAATCCTTTCACTTCTCTTATTTCCATAAATTTGCATTATCGTCCATACTATCCCAGCTAAGAATATTAGCGTTATTGCTGTGCTTATTGCCCAATTGCTCACCGTCGAGAATTCCGGCTTTCTGTCGCCGTGAATTTTTGCTTTGTGAACCATTGTCAGAGTCATTATCACATAGAACCCTCCAAGCACTATACCTCCTATTCCCAGAACATCAACGAATTGCAGAAATCCATAATTCACTATTGCCAAAAATATCACATATGGCAGGCATATAGCGAAGAACCATGCTATTATTCCATGAAGCCCATGATCCATCTGGAATGAGTCTTTTAGAGTCAGGCTTGTTGAGAAGTAGGCAGTGAACATGCTCAACACTCCTAATATTATGAATAGCTTTCCCAATGCCAACGTCGCTATTTGCGGTATATTACTAAAGCTTCCAACAACTACTAGCGAGAATGCAGCGTAGACTATTATTGGTATTAAGCTTGAGATAATAATTGAGCGCTTCATTAAGCGTTCATTGCGGGCAAGTATCATTCTCACTCCTGGTATTCCATCAATTCCCAAGAAGGAGAATAATATTATTCCGAATGGCAGTCCTATGAATGCTGGGTTGAACTTTGGCAGCTTGTCAATATTTATTGAGGGGTAGTATTGATAAAAAAGAAGGAGGGTTATCAATACTACTAACAAACTTCCAAAGAGCTCGTATTTTCTGAAAGCCTTCATTCCCCTGATGCTTAAGTAAGACATTAATATGAAGAATAATGTCCCGAACTCCATTATATAACCCGTATTTCCGAAAAATAATGTTGATAAGCTTTGTCCTTCAGCTATCAAGTACGCGAGGAACATTGCGTAAGCTCCCACCATCAGCGCTATAAATGACATTCTCTTCCACTTCTTTCCAAAATATTTTTCTGCATATCCTGGATGCTGGTGTACTTTGCTTGTTCGAAGAATTATCTCGGCATAGTACAAATTAACTAACAGCATTATTAGTCCTATTCCTAAGATGTAGGCGAATCCAATCCAGAATCCTGATCTTGACAGAGCGTATGGCATTCCCAGGAATCCCGCCCCGATTATAGTCCCGCTCTGCGCAGCTATTGCCTGCATCGTTAATGCAAAATTGGATTTTTGTTGGGGCATATGTTAATTTGGCTTTCTGTTTAATTGGGATATAATAAAATCCTCTTTAGATAATTTTCTATATTCGGAGCAGCATTTTATAAGCTCGTTTGACAAAGAAAATTTTGAGTTTCTTTTTCTATCAAAGTATGAATATAAAATTACTTCTATATTATTCCTGCCGCCAATGTCTTTTATAATTGGGCAAAAATCAGTGTCTGAAGAAACTAAAATTATCTTTTTAATTTCTGGGAAATCCTCGTTTATATGGCCTAAATCGATGCTTAATAAAATATCCACTCCTTTTTGATGATACTCAATTTCACCTTTATCATTTATAATTCTCTGGCATCTTCCTTGCCTTATAGTAATTCTTTTATCACCCGATAGAGCATTAATAAAATTATCATAACCTCTTTTTCTTATTATTTGTTCGTATGTTGGCGGGCTTGATTGAAATGGCGGAGAAGTATAATAAAAGAGATGCTTGCAGAATAGATTGCTTTTTTTAGCTATATTCTCAGCAAACTTAAACTTGTCAAATTTTAATCTTTTTCCCCCGTCCAGAAATTTTGTCAGTTTATCCAAGAATCCTTCATCAAGAAAAACTAAGGTTTCTTCTTCCATTAGAAAAACCTCCAATAATTGTAAAAATAAGCATCCAGCGACCCTTGCGGATCACTGGGGAACATTCTGGCTACATCAATATTTCTAAGTTTAAAAAGCTTGCGATTTGCCATATTTTACCTCTTTTATTTTCGATTCCTATGGACCTACGAGGAATCGAACCTCGATCAAGCGGTCCGAAGCCGCTTATTCTATCCGTTGAACTATAGGTCCTGACCTATAGTTGATTATGCTCGAGTGTTTAAAAATTGTATGTGGAAGATAGTTAAGCAGAAATCGCTTTAGTAGATAGGGTGGATTTATCCCGGAGAACCTTGCTGGCGCTTAAAATCTCAATGCCTATCAATTTTCCATTTTTGTCAAAATCAACAATAATATTCTCATTTAATTCAATAGTTTTCTCAGCTCTGGCTTGCGGAGACTCATCTAGATAAATATATGCTGCATCAACATCTGAGTCATATTCAATCTTCATAGGAACATCACGCTTACTACCTTTTTATAATTTTGCTCTTCAATAAAAACAATTTTTATCTTTCTATCCTTTGCTTCACCAACGACTACCTTTCTTCCATCTATAGACTTCTTAATATATTCTGGATATTTAACAACATGTTCAATTTCCCATTCTTCAATGCCTCTTCTCATCATTCTCTTTTTGCAATGATCTGAGTAGATTACTTCAGACATAGTTTATTGATGCTAGGTATCTTTAAAAACTTCTCCACATTACCTTTATAAAATCCTGTTCTGTTGTTAAATCATGGCTAAAAGCGGGGATAAAAAAGAGTCTAAGAGTTCAAGTGAGGGCATTACTTTTAGCAAGTCAAAGGATTTTTCTGAGTGGTATCCTCAAGTTATTCAGAAAGCGGAGCTTGCCGATTATTCTCCAGTCAAGGGTTTCATGGTTATAAGGCCTAATGCTTATTACATCTGGCAGAAAATACAGGATTATTTTAATGAGCGCTTGAAAGTCTTGAATGTTAGAAATGCTTATTTCCCCTTGCTTATTCCTGAAAGTTTTTTCAAGCGTGAGAGCGAACATGCTCACGGCTTCCAGCCGGAAGTAGCATGGATTGCTAATAAGAATGGTGATGAAAACGGCGAAGGTGAAAGATTAGCTATCCGTCCAACAAGCGAGACAATAATGTATGATTCTTACTCTAAATGGCTCAGAAGTTATAGGGATTTGCCTCTCCGCATTAATCAATGGGCAAATATTATCAGGTGGGAGACTAAGACGACGCGTCTTTTCTTGCGAACTCGAGAATTCCTCTGGCAGGAAGGTCATTGTGTTTACGAAACTAAGGAAGAATGCGACAAGGAAACGCTAAATTATCTTCAGGAGTATGCTAGATTATGCAAAGAGCTTTTAGCTCTTCCAGTTCTGATGGGCATGAAGAGCGAAAAAGAAAAATTTGCTGGAGCTTTCTACACAACAACTATTGAAAGCATAATGCCTGATGGAAAATCATTGCAATGCGGCACTTCTCACAACCTTGGCCAAGGATTCGCAAAATCTTTTGGTATCAAGCCACTAGGCCGGAACGGGGGGTTAATTCTACCATGGCAGAATTCATGGGGCTTCTCAACGAGGCTTATAGGAGCATTAGTCATGACTCATAGCGATGATAAGGGCCTTGTTTTGCCTCCAAGAGTTGCTTATAATAAAGTTGTTATTGTTCCAATTTATAATGATGAGTCAAAATCAGAAGTTCTTAAAGCGGCAAAGAAAATTAATGGTGACTTGAAAGATTTTGATTCTTTTCTTGATGATCGTGAAAGTTATAGTCCTGGATGGAAGTATAACGAGTGGGAATTGAAAGGAATTCCTTTGAGGATTGAAATAGGGCCTAAGGATTTTAAGAATAAGAGTGTCGTAGCCGTTAAGAGGAATACCGGAGAAAAATTAACTATTAAAATTTCTGATTTGAAGAGGCAAGTACCTAAAATTCTTGAGGATATTCATAACGAATTATTTTCTTCTGCCGAAAAATCTATGAATGCAAGGCTAAAGAAGAATGATAATTCAAAAGAAGTAATAAAATTAGTAGGTGAGGGATTTACAGTATTAACGAATGTCTGCGGTGGTAAGGATTGCGAGGATGAAATCAGGGCTAAAGCTGAAGGATTGAAAGTTCTCATGTATCCTCTTGACCAGCCAAAATCAATGAGCGCCAAGAAATGCACTTTCTGCAATCAGCAGGCGCGTCATTCAGCATATGTGGGAAGAAGTTATTGAGTAATACTGATTTATACAAATTCTTTAATACTACCTTTTATGAATTAATCAATGACTATCTCGGTGCCAGTATCTCCTAGGCAGGATTTTCTTGATGATTTTCTTGTCCAGCATCCGTGTAAATTTGTTAGGAGAATTGTTTATAAACCTAAAACAATCAGCTCTACAGTTTCTACAAGCGCAAGATATAAGCAGTTTGGTTCGCTTCCATTTGTTGATGTTCACGTTACTGTTAGAGCCCTTAATGATTATACTCCAGAAGGATTAGTCATTGTTATTGCTGATCATGAATATGTTCATGCTCAAGATGCTGTTGATGGTGTGAAATTGATTGATGGTTCTACTCTCAATCCGTCAATGATGACTTCGTATGATGCCACCTACAAGCTTCAGAGTTTTCATAGAATTTTGGGACTAATAGAAGTAATAGAAAGTAATGCCTATGCTTCAGAATTAGAAAGCTTTGTTAGTAAAGGAAGACCTCAGTTGTTAAAGGATAAAAGAAGGAATAGTGAGGACATGGAATGGACATTATGGCGTATTAAATTAATGGTTAAATTACAAGAAGGTTTAGAAAGAGGGTCTAAATTAGACAGATTAGTATCTGAGACAATTTTGAGGAATGTTGCTCGCGTAGATAGACTGGGTCTTCGCTAGTTATTTCTTCCCGCAAACGTCTTCGCAACTATCAACGGAAATAATATCGTTGCGTCTCCGAAGACTTTGATTGATTTCGCGTTAGGGAGGATTTTTCCCCAGCTTACAGCTTCGTCTGGAAGCGCGCCCGCGTCGCTTCCGTCAAACTCTTGGGAATTATTAATGTAAACAGCGTAGTCCGCACCATTTCTAAGCATATTAGCGTTTAATATTGCATGTTTTATAACTCCGCTTCCTAAAATTATTAGTCCCGATTTTTTTAGTCCCATCGTGGTATCGTTGATTGTCTTTATGTCTTCAGTTATGTCAATTTTGAATTCGGGATGCTTGAATTTGAAGAAATAAATATTGTCTCCTATTGCTCCGTCGCCTATTGCCGGGCAGTGGACAGGGATTTTGTTCTTATTAGCCCAGTAGTAGATGCTTTCTTCATTATTGATTTTCTCTCCGAGTTTCCAAATAATTTCTGAAGATGATATTATCCTTCCAGTCCTTTTTTGTTCTTGATATAATTCTTCAAGTATTGGCTGTAAGAATTCTTCAAATTCTATATAACGATTGTTCGGAGCGAAGATATTTCCTATCCTGTTAATTCCCTTCTTTCTTAATTCGTTTCCGCTCGCCTTAAAGTCTCCTATTTTGAAGTCTCCCAAGCATTTAATTATGTCTTCTTCAATTCCTCCGGCTGTTGTGACGAGGAAATTCACCATCTTGTGCTTGACTAAAAACCTAAAAACATCGCGAAGGCCGCTGCTCACCATGTTTGAAGTATAACCTAAATAGATAAATGCCCTTTCCTTAATCATTTCATTGATTATTTCTATAGCCTTGCTTAAATGTGTTGCCTGAAAACCGGTAGTTGCATAGCTGTCAATAATTTCATTATAATTAATTCCTTTGTCAAAGTCGTAGCCTCTTACTGATTCTCCGCTCGCTTCTTCGCTCTTGCGAAGAAGGTTGGATTTGGCGGTTCTTTCGTTATCAGATTCTTTGCTTTTATTATCCGTCTTGTCTGTCTTGTTCATTAATATTTGGAGAAATGAAGGGTTTTAAATATTACTAGCGGACGAGAAAGATTATTTTAGGAATTTTTTGTCAATCATGTTAACTTTTTATACTTCTGTTTCTATGATTGTTCTATGATTCCAAGAGTTAAGTTTAGTGTTATTCCTCTTGATAGTATGCTTAAAGGTCTCCAGGACTTCTTATCCGTCAATCATCCTTGGAGCAAAGCTCTTCTTCATGAATATCCTGAATTGGAAAGGGCTCTTGAAAGAGCTACTAATCCTAAAAAAAGAAAGGCAGTGATTGATGAATACTTTCGGAGGGAGTACTCCCTTTCCCGCGATAACCTGGAAGCTACTTCTCAAAGGTTTCAAAAATCTTGGGATAGTGTTAATGCCTCTTTCTTGAAAGCTCTTTCTGATGTTGTTGAGATGCCTTGGTCTGGTGCTCCGTATATTGCCGCCAGAGTCTCAATGAATATGATCTGTCCGAGATTTCTGGATAAAAGAGTGTTTGATGTTTATTATAAGAGTACTTCTGAGAAAATGAGGAGAATAAGTGCCCATGAAGTTCTTCACTTCTTATACTTTGACAAGTTGGCTGCTGTTTTCCCCGATATTCCAAAATCTCACTATGAAGGACCTTATCTTTCTTGGAAATTAAGTGAGATGGTTCCGCTGGCTGTTCTTTCAGACCCTAGAATTCAGAAAGTTCTTCCCCATAAGCCCCACATTTATACTCAATGGCAGAAAACTGATGTCGATGGCCGTCCTCTTCTTGATCAGCTTCAGGAGATTTACGATTCCAGGAAGGACTTTGCAGATTTTCTTAGGAAGGCTTATGATTTTGTTCAAAAACATCAAAAAGAAATTGGTGAGCTTAAATAACGCTGCATTGTTACCTTAATTGGTCTTTTTTAGACATTAGAAAAGATTAAACTTAACCGAGTGTGGGACAGATATCATTTGTAGATTAGTGTTAAGTTGTGCCATATCATTCTGACAAATAGTGCCGTGTTCATTCTGTCCTCTCTTTTTTGACTGATTTTCCAGCCAAACATTTTCTTGTCTGAAGCCCATCCAGATTCAGAATTATTTCTCTTGAAGTATTCTTCAAGATATTCTGTTGTGTTAAGTAAAAAGTCTCCCATTGTTCTTGCCCATTTATCTCCGTGTTTAAGAGTTACGTTTTTCTTTGGGATAACATAAACTTTTGATTCACCAAACATATCAGCATAAACTGGGCAGCTGTAGTATCTATCAAGCCTTATTGTTCTTATTTTAACGTCTATACTTTGAAGCATTTGCATAGCCTTGTCAAATGCCTCTTTCTCACTTTTCAGGCTTGAGCCAAAACAAATATACATCTTATTTTTTAAGTCCATTAAAGCAAAATTGTAGATGAAACATTTTTTCTCAAAGCTTTGTTCTTTTGCTTTATCTTTTAATTTTTGAACGTATGACGAGTAATGTTTGGTTATTGTTAATGAATAGCCTGTGGCGTCACCACAGGCTTCAATATTTTTTACATTGCGCATTTTTAGCGATAGCGTGAGCAGATTGAATAAAGCTAATTGCAAAAGTTCATCATCATATAATCTTTCAACTGTTTTGTAGCTTATATCTGTCCCGCTCATTAGCGAGTATAAACCCAACATGTTAGCAGTTTTTCTATTACCCTTCTCAGTTAATTCTTTAACGAGAATTAACCGCATTCTCTTTCTTAAAGAAAGAGAATGCCTGTCTTTGTTCCGATAGAAGATATTTATCTTTCTGATAGATTTGACTATTAGTTTGTCTAAGTTTTTTATTGCTTTTTTAGTCTTTTCTTAAATTCTCTTTCATATTTTCCATAATCTCTGTCCTTTTTAGGATGTTCTTTTTTATACGCTTCAATTATGCTTTTAAGATTTCTTACTTTATTTCTAACGTCTTTGGCTTTTATCTTCACCATCTTTTTACGATTAAGTAGAGTATACACTACATATACTTTTCTATACTCTGATATACTCAATAAAGCATAGAAAAGGTTAAATAGTGTAGCGTATAATAAATAAGATGTATCTAAGATCATTCATTAAAGGCAGGAAAAAATATTATTACATCGCAAAAGCAGTAAGAAAAGGAGCGCAAGTAATCCAAAAATCCATTCTCTATATCGGCACAGCCGATACTTTATATGAAAAGCTAATTTCTCTTAAAAAGAAGTAGAATATGTGTCCCACACCCAACTTAACCGAAAAGCTTAAATATAATGACCTGTTATGATTTATAATAAAGAATAATGGTTTAATCATGGGTATAAAAAATGTTATTGAACTTGATAAAAGAGAAGATAGAGTGTTAAACATAGTCAAAGCTAAGTTTGGTCTTAAAAATAAGAGCGAAGCTGTTACTTTAGTTGTCAAAGCTTACGAAGAAAGTCTTGAGCCCGAATTAAGACCTGAATTTGTTGAAAGACTTAAGAAGATTGATAGTGAAAAAGGTATCCCTTTTAGAAACATCGGAGAGCTTAGAGAGATAATTAGGGGCTAAAATGTATAATTATGAGATAAAGCCCTATCTTAAAAGAATTTTAGACAAGTTGTCAAAGAAAGATAAGTCATTATATGAGCAGGTTTTGGGAAAAATTGAAGAGATAATTAGCTCAGAGAATGTTGGGCATTATAAACAACTCAAATACACTCTTAAACAATTTAAAGGAGTTCACATTGGACACTTTGTTTTAGTTTTCAAACTTGATGAGAGTCTTAATTTAATTTCTTTTGATGATTTTGATCATCATGATAAAATCTACAGAAGGTAAATGGTTATAAACAGATTTTTCCTCCTCTCTTCATGAGCATCCGCGAAATGAAGTGGCAGGTTGAAAACACCAATGGTTTTAAAAAATTCATCAGTGAAAACCCTGACGCTTACCTTGGAGCAGGATTCTTCATTATTGATTTTGAGAAAGAAGAAGCTTCCCAAAGGCAGATGGATTATTACATTCCATCGTCAAAGAAAATAGCGAGTTTTGACTTAACGGGAAATTATAAGGTCAGCGAGCAGCTCGTTGAAAAGCCACTTGAAGAAATTGGTGCTGAAGAAGCAAAACTAAGTGTCGATGATGTTATTGAGATAGTAAAAGCCGAGCTTAACAAAAGAGAAATACTTCTCGGCATCCAGAAAATTATCGCGATTCTTCAGAAAAAAGACCTTGAAGTTTCATGGCACTTAAGCTGCATTCTTACTGGAACTGATTTTGCTAAAGTAAGAATCAGAGACTCTGATGCAAGCGTTGCTAAATTTGAGAAGATAAATTTGATGAGTCTGATGGACATAAGAAAGAAGGGGGATAATCTGCCTTTTGACAAGATGGAAAGAGGCAAAACTGAAGATGAATCAGAAAGAAATATGGGATAAGATTGCTGATAAATGGGCAGAGTATAGGGAAGAGCCCGTTGGAGAAGTTATAGATTTTCTTAAGAACAAGAAAGGCAATGTTCTTGATCTTGGATGCGGAAACGGGAGGAATCTTTGTCCTATTAAAGGAAAGATATACGGCACTGATTTTTCAGACAGCCAGTTAAATTATGCCGTAAAGAAAGCGGTGGAGAGGGGCATTGATTTTGAGCCAGTTATTGCCGACTGCTGCAGCCTGCCGTTCAGCGACAATTTCTTTGATTCTGCAATTTGCATTTCAACTATTCACTGCATTGATGAAGAAGAAAAGAGGAAAAAAGCTGTTGAGGAATTGCAACGTGTTTTAAAGCCTGGCGCTGAAGCAATGATAAGCGTCTGGAACAAGGAGAGAGAAATTTCAAAAGGAAAGAAAGAAGAGATGCTTGGTTTCATAGCGGTGGACGGGAAGAGCTACAAGAGATATTACTATTATTTCAGCGAGGAGGAATTAATTGCTCTCCTGAAGAGCGCAGGATTTAATGTTGCAGCTGTTTTGAGAAGCGATTATCGCGCAGTTGATTCAGGCCATTTAAGGCATAACATTGCGGTTATTGTGAGGAAAAATTAAAGAGAAATTATAATAATTTAAATGATTAAGTAATAATTAAACCAAATTTTAAACAGATTATCAATGGTAGTTATTATAAACATTATGAAAATAAGGTGATTATAGCAATAATGGACCAATATAATTTATAAAAGTCAGTTTAAACCCATTAAACCCATTAATAAGTCTTAATAAAGCAGTTTAAGTTACAAGTGATTATCTAACATTAATTAATTTTCAATATGCTGGTTTAGAATATTTATAATGGCTATTATTAATACTCTTCTTAAAAATTAGTCCTGATTTACACTAATCGCCAAAAATAATTTTAGAGACTAATTGGTGCGTGACAATTATATATAGGCTAGCTTGCTTTTATGGATTATATTAACTGATTATTTGGTGATTTAATAGTTTAACTTGATAATTTGTTTTGACAAGAAAAAAGTTAATAGCTTTAATATACAAAGAGGTATTCTGTTAAAAGGAAGATGACTTGTTAAGGAAACTTGATTCCTTACAAACACCCCTTTTCCACCTCTCTTTACTCCAGAGAGATATGCTCACAATTGCGAGTATAATACTATATTTATTCAAAAGACATTTAAATACATTCTTTTCATTCAAGCTATATATCTAAAATGGTAACTAACGAAAATACACAAGGCAAGGCATATGATCGAAAGAAGATAAGCAGAAGCGATTATTCAGAATTAGCACTTGCTAAGACTACTTATAGCGGGATTGCTGTTGATAAAAAAAAGATTTTAAGAAAACCCACTAAAACTATCTCCGGCGTTGCACCTCTGACGGTTGTTCTTCCTTTTCGTGCCTGCGACCATGGCACCTGCACTTTCTGCCCTACGCATCACGGAGTGCCCCAATCATATACTCCATTATCGCCGGCTATAATGCGCGCCCGCATGCTTAATTATCGTCCGGCAAGGCAAGTTGAAGCAAGGCTTAAGGCATTTGAAAAGATGGGCCACCCGACAGACAAAGTAGAACTGATTATTCTTGGAGGTACTTTTCTTCAGTATCCCAAGAAATTTAAATATCACTTTATTAAATCATGCTATGATGCTCTAAATGCTTCTGCTGAAGGGAAGCTGTCGTCAGACCTGGAAGAAGCCAAGAAGATTAACGAAACTGCAAGGCACCGATGCGTTGCAATGTGCATTGAGATAAGGCCTGATAACTGCAGCGAGAGTGAAATTAAGGAGATGCTTGATTATGGATGTACGAGGGTTGAGTTGGGGATTCAGATGCCCGACGATAAAATTTACAGAATGGTTAATCGTGGTCATACTGTTAAAGATGTCATTGAAGCCACTCGCAGGCTGAAAGACTCTGGCTTTAAGATTGGCTATCACATTATGCCCGGCTTGCCCGGAAGCAGCATTCCGCGCGATTTAGAAATGTTCAGCGAAATTTTTTCAAATGATGATTTCAAGCCCGACCAGCTGAAATTATATCCTTGTCAGGTGATTAAGGGAGCTGAACTTGAGGAGGATTTCTATGAGGGAAAATACAAGCCATATACTGAAGATGAAACTAAAAACATTCTTATAAAGATGGTTGAGAGAGTTCCTGAATATTGCAGGGTTATGAGGATGATGCGTGAAATACCTCCAGTCTATGTCATTGCCGGGCTTAAGAGGATTGATTTAAGGACGGAAGTTGAGAAGGAATTGAAGATGAAAGTAGAAAGTCACAGAATTAATGAAATAAGAATGCGCGAGATAGGATTTGCAAAAACTGATGATTATAATACCCATATTAAATTTATAGAATATAGCGCCAGCAAGGGCAGGGAGTTCTTCATTCAGGCCGTTAATAAGGAGGGTGTTTTGTTCGGCCTTGCTAGATTAAGATTTCCGGATGCCGATAATGTTTTTATTGATGAACTGAAAGGCGCAGCTGTTGTTCGCGAGCTGCATGTTTATGGCAGGGCTTTAAATCTTGGTGTTAAGTCAGAGCTCGCCACCCAGCACAGCGGTCTTGGAAAAGAATTAATGAAGAAGGCTGAAGAAATTGCAAAGAAAAATGGTTTTAAGAAAATAGCTGTTATTAGTGGGGTTGGGGTGAGGCGCTACTATACTGATAAAATGGGGTATAAATTAATTAGACATTACATGATAAAAGAGCTATAATCAACTTTTATAACCAAAAATTTTGTCATAATCTTTGTGATTTACTATATCCATTATGAATGTTATGATCTCAACCTGGTTTCCGGTAATTGTATATAACAATCTCCATCTATCAGATAATTCTATTCTCCAGACATTATCCACACCATATTTTTTAATGTATTTTTGCGGGATTAATCTTTTTGGAACTTGGTTGCCTGAGAAAGGATCTTTTTTGAGCAGGTCTCTAGCTCTTAATATAGACCTCAAAAGAGTCTGATGAAAAGAACTTTCTATTCCTCTTAACTTTTCTTGGCTGACTATATTTTTTAAGTCTTCAAAAATTCCATCGGCTTCTTCAGATAGTCTTACTATAACATCCTTATTTCTATAGGTCATATTTCTCTGCCGTTTTTGATTGCTTCTTTAAGTTTCTTGCTAGTGCTTCCAACCCATAATATTCCTTTATGAGAATCAATTATCAATCCTCTCTCCTCTAAATAGTTAAGAATTAGATTTAATGTTTGATGCATGATCTTCATAGGTAGTCTTCTCTTTAATTCTTCTCTATCAATCATTAAGTCAGCGTTTCTTAAAACTCTTTCAATCATTAGAACAGTTTTCAAAGTAGGATAATGAATAACTTCAGTAGTTTTATTATATAAATTCATATTAATCTATATATAGACTTATATATAAATGTTTCTATGAAGAAAATGAGTCATCTCAATAATTTCTTCCCCTTCTTTCATTAAAGAATTGCAGTGTTAAAAGATTATAAGTCTTTAGGATTTAATTTCCTTGTTATCTATGCGCGAACCAGAATTCATAGGTTGCTCCTTTTTTCTTGTCATATCTCACAAATCCGACACGCTCGAACTGTATTACATCATCAGCTTTTAGTTTTTCAATGTTTTTTTCTGCGAATCCTTCGCTCCACTTTCCGTCAGGCATGAGAATTCTCGCGCGGACTCTGAATTTGTCAGAAACCCATTGAATCTTCTGGACGGACTTATCTGCAGAGTCAAGGAATTTAGTTTTTCCATTTAATATTACATTGAATAGGTTTGTTAAGCGGACTTCCCTGCCTTTGTTTTCATTAAAATCCTTTTCAGATATGTACAATTCTGGAAAGACTTTGAGCTTTCTTAGTTCAGTTTTTTCAGGATGAATTGGAACATCAATGCTATTGAGGCTGGCAGGAAAATCTTCAACAACAATCTTTTTTGGAGCTTCAACAAAAAAGTACCTGTTTGCCGTTGAGTCAATCATCTTTCTGTTTATTGAATAGAAGTTTTCAATTGGAGCAACAATATTGTTCTGGTTTATGCCGAATCTTTTTATGAATTCTCTTATTACTTCCGGAATAAAACCTCTTCTCTTTAGAGACTGGATGCTCCAGGTTCTTGGATCATCCCACCCCATGAATTTGCCGGACTTTATCTCAGCCTGTGCCTTGCTCTTGCTTATCTTAGCCCCTTCAATTCCTTCTATTGTAAAAAATCCTGTATGAACTACTGTTGGGTGCTCCCATCCAAAAATACTCCATATCTCTTTCTCCATTTCAGTCTCCATGACCAGATCAATTCCTCTGATAATATGAGTAACTCCAATAAGATGGTCATCAACTGCCCAAGACATCTCCATTGTTGGCCATACCCTGTGTTTATTTCCGGCGCGGGGGTGTTTCCTTTCTGTTATTTTAAATAAAACCCTGTCCCTGAAAGCGGGGTTTGGATTTTTCATATCTGTCTTTATTCTTAAAGTATACTTTCCCTGCTTTGCTTTGAACATCTTTTTCCATCTCTCAATCTGTTTTTCAACAGGAAGGATTCTGCATTCGCATTCTATTCCCTTTTCTCTGTTCTTTTTTAGAGCTTCCTGCCTGCACGAGCACACATAAGCTCTTCCCAAATTTATGAGCTTCTCAGCATACTCATAATAAATTTCAAGCCTGTCAGATTTATACAAAACCTCCTTGTCATATTTTATTCCAAGCCAGTCAAGAGATTCCGGAATCAGTTCGTAAGCTTCTTTTACAATTGGCTTTGCTTCGCTTCCTATTGTATCATCAATGAACAAAATCAATTTGCCGTTGTATTTCTCTGCATAAAGAGCATTTAGGACAAACTGCTTTGCATTTCCAATATGCAGGGCTCCCGAAGGATATGGAGCCATTCTGAAGACCATTTTCTCCCTGACATTTGGAAGCTCAGGAAGCTCCCTTTCTTTCTCCTGTGCCCGCTTTAATTCCTTGAGCTTTTCAAAGTCTTGTTTGTAATTTGAAAATGCTTCTTCAAGTTCTTTCGGATTCAGGGAATTAACCTTTCTGACTGCCTCTTTAATCTTGGGCATTACTTCTCTAATCTCTTCTTTCTTCAGTCCGTCTTTGAACAAGTGCGAAAGAACAGAGCTTTCCTGCGCTCTTCCTTCATGCGAGTGGGCATTTTCAAGGGCATACGCGTAAATCTTCTCGTCAATGTTTTCCACCATTTTTATCCCATAGAAATAGAATTAATAAGGCTATTTAAATCCTGATTATTACACTTTAAATCCTGATTATTACACTTTTATCCCTGCTATTCTCAACACTTCTTCAAATTCTCTTGCCTGTTGTATAGCATCATCAAGAGCATTGTGAGTTAGTCCCTCTTTTCTTATTTCTAACCCATTAATATTCACCAAGGGATTTTTCATCACTCCCCTGTAAAATGAGTTTATGTCCTCGCCACTGTGGCCGAATGGGTTCTCTCCGTCGTAGAAATTGTCAAAGTACCATGCTGTGAACATTCCGTCAAACTTTACCGGCGCTGCAGTTTCAACAGCCCTGAAATCTTTGGAAGTGTTCTTTCTGACCCATTCAGCGTAATCCCTCATGACCTTGCGCGGTTCTTCTCCTCTTTCTCTGAGTAATTCCAAAACTTTTTCAGGATTAAAATTTTCGCTCTGGGGGTTATACTCCTCTTCTTCTAAATCATCAAGGCACTTTAATCCGAGACATGCAACTCTCATAGCTTCTAAATCAAAATTATGGCTTATAGGCTTTAATTCCCTGTAGAAGACCCTCTTTCTTTCAGTGTCTCCCACAATGCATGCTCCAATTGAAAGCATTGAATACTTGCCGGGAGTTCTTCCGCTGGCTTCAATATCAACAGAGAAATATCTCTTCTTCATTGCAGGAAGAAGAGGATGTTATTTAAATAGATATTTGTCTTCTGGCTCTAAATTTCTAAATATAGTCAAGGACTTCAATAGTTGAACAGTCAGTCATTGACTATCAGGGGAAAGACATGCTATTTTGTTCAATTAATTACATCTTTCACTATAAGTACATACAGTATCTCCGATACAGCCATAAATTAGTAATAGGTTCAGAAACCTGCAGTTAATGTGAATCTGATACGATAAGCATTAATAGGCACTTTATAGTACTTACCATCGGTAATAATTATACTACGTTATTGTGTCAAGATTGATTAATGTATTCTATTTATTGATAACCCTAATTCTATTGACTATAATACTATTCATCGGAGATACTCATATATCCTATACATTCTTCTCTGCCCCTCTTCTCCGATAACATAAATTCCATTCCAGTATAATGGACCTTTGTTGTACAATTGACTTCCGAGACGAATGCTTTCATTTAATCCGGCTATATCAACTATTATCTCGTGTCTTTCTCTAAGCTTTTCTTCCAATCTGGCTCTTGTTCCTGGAGCCATTCCCTCAATGCTTCTAAGAATCTCTTCTTGCTTGTTGCTAGCGGAAACAACATGAGTATTAGTTTGTGAGTGACAGGAACTGCAAGAGCCCATTATTAAAAAAGGCGTATTGGCCATTAATTATTAGAAAGTGCCAGTCTATTTAAAGGTGATTTATTGGTGAGCTGTAAAACACTATACTCTCAAACCTAGAGCAGATCCGCAAGTTTTTTGATGTCTTTATTCGCCACATGAGTGTAAATTTGTGTTGTCTTCAAGTTTTTGTGTCCCAACA
>Ga0209542_10007222_pt1 | contig 21231 bp, 15 predicted proteins | sample RifCSPhighO2_01_FD_184028 | JGI IMG/M metagenome (GOLD analysis project Ga0209542, IMG submission 184028) | Soil microbial communities from Rifle, Colorado - Rifle CSP2_plank highO2_0.1 (SPAdes) (version 2) | ecosystem: Environmental > Terrestrial > Deep subsurface > Rock core/Sediment ... | reverse complement strand
GCCTGAGGTGGTAAAGAAATTTTACCTTCCCTTTAACGAACAACTCGAGCGAAAATACAAAGAGGTTGAAAAGGAGAACTTAACCGAAGAAACCGATATTAGCTGCGAGGTTTGCGGCAAGCCAATGGTGATCAAGTTCGGTAGATTCGGACGGTTTCTCGCCTGCTCGGGCTATCCGGAGTGCCGCAATACCAAAACCCTGAAGGAGGCGCCGCAGTCGATCGGCATGAAATGTCCCGGCTGCAGCGAGGGCGAAGTGGTGATCAGAAAAACGAAAAGGGGCAGGATTTTCTACGGCTGCAGCCGCTACCCGGAATGTGATTGGTCAAGCTGGCAAAAACCAAAAGAGTAATGATGTCGAGATTGGAAACTCTCAAAAATAAAAGCGACTTAGTCCGACAGGCTTATAATTTTGCTAAATCTGCCCACGTCGGGCAGAAAAGATTAAGCGGCGAGCCTTATTTTAATCATGCCCTTGAAACAGCCGAGGCTTTAGCTGACTGGAAATTAGACGAAGTAACGATAGCAGCCGGCCTGCTTCATGACGTTATCGAGGATACCGAAGTGGGGCCGGTTGAGTTAGAAAGAGAATTCGGTAGCGAAATTAAGTCCTTAGTTCTGGGCGTCACCAAGCTGGGTCGGGTTAAGTACCACGGCTCCAAAACCCAGGCCGAAAATATCAGGAAATTAATGCTGGCCATGGCCGATGATATCCGCGTCATCATGATCAAATTGGCCGATCGGTATCATAATATGAAAACTCTCTCTTATTTACCTAAAGAGAAACAAAGGAGAATTGCTCTAGAAACCGCTGAAATTTATTCTCCTCTCGCCTATCGGCTCGGGATGCAACGCTTGAGCGGCGAACTGGAAGATTTAGCTTTTCCATTTATCCATCCCCGCGAATACCAATGGCTTTTAGAAAACGTGAAAGAGCATTACGAGGAGCGAGAGGCATATCTCGAAAGAATTAAACCTGTCGTTCTAAAGGCGCTTGAAGATAATAAAGTAGAGGTAATCTCAATCGACTTCAGGGCCAAACGTTATGCCAGTCTCTATAAGAAACTTGTAAAATACGAGATGGATCTCGATAGAATTTATGATCTCGTCGCCTTTCGCATCATCGTTAAAAGAATCGAAGACTGTTATGCCGCCCTTGGCGCCATTCATAGTCTTTGGCCACCCCTGCCGGGCAAGATTAAAGACTACATTGCTCTGCCCAAGCCGAATAGTTATCGCAGCCTGCATACAACCGTTATTTGTCTTGGTCAAAAATTAGTCGAATTTCAGATTAGAACCGGGGAAATGCACAATGAGGCCGAACAGGGCATCGCGGCCAATTGGATTTATGCCGAAGCAAAGACGAGCAAAGCCTACCGGAGGCGTCGTCCCGTCGAGGCAAGAGCCGAACAACTAAAATGGCTCGAAAGTCTTCGAGCCTGGCAGGGAGAACATAACGAATCAAAAGGGTTCCTCGATTCCCTGAAATTAGATTTCCTGAAAGATCGGATCTTCGCCGTCACCCCTAAGGGCGAGGTGATTGATTTGCCCTACGGCGCCACCCCGGTTGACTTCGCCTACTATATTCATAGCGAGATTGGCGACGAATGTATCGGCGCTAAAGTTAATGGAAAAATCGTTCCCCTCGATTATCGTTTAGTATCAGGGGACGTCGTCGAGATTTTGACTCAAAAAAATAAGAAACCTTCAGCTTCCTGGCTAGAGTTCGTTGTTACTTCAGCCGCGAAGGACAGAATCCGGGATAGTCTAAAAAAGAAAAATCTTAAATTATTAGACAATAAACAGACTGAACTTAAAATCACGGCCGAAGACAGGGTAGGTTTGATTAAAGACGTCTCCAGTATTATCGCCCGTTCTCACGTCAATATTATCAGCCTGAATTCCTCGAGCCGCGGGAGAGGCAATTTCCACCTAGTCAAAGTAAGATGTGATACTGGTGATAAGGATAAGATCTGGAAGATTATCCTCAAACTCAAAACCCTAAAGGGAGTTAAAGAAATTGACTACCGTTTTGTTTGATTATTTTATCGAGGATGGTGCGGAGCTCCTCTTCTGAATAGAACTTGATGGCCAATTGGCCTTTACCGCCTTCGTTTTTTAGCGAAACCTCGGCGCCCAATAAGCTCTCCAGTTCGTTTTTGAGGGCCATGATCTCTGGATTCAAGGATCTGCCGCTGGTCCTGTCGTCCCTGTCCCCGGGCGGCAATTTGATTTGCCTAACCCTCCGGCTTACTTCTCGAACAGTCAAATTATCTTTCAGAATTTCCCCGAAGAGCCTTTCTCTTGACTCAATATCCCCAATCGCTAAAAGTAATCTCGCCTGACTCTCATTAATCCTTTTTAGGATGACGGCCTCCTGCATCGCCGAGGGTAGGGTAAGAAGGCGCACGGTATTGGCGATAGACTCGCGGCTTTTGCCAAGCCTCGAGGCAATCTCCCGCTGAGTCAGCCTGAATTCTTCCTGAAGCTGGGCAATAGCCCGGGCAAATTCAATTGGATTAAGATCAGCTCGTTGGATATTTTCGACAATCGCGAGCTCCAGTTTTTCCTGATTAGGAGGAACGTCTTTCACAATTACCGGAACAGTGGGCAGACCGATCATTTTAGCCGCGAGCAATCTCCTTTCGCCAACCAATAACTGGTAATAAACTGTCCGGCCGTCTTCTCTCGCTTCTTCAATCTTAGAAACAACTAAGGGTTGGATGATGCCAAATTCCCGAATAGAACCAGCCAGTTCTCGAAGAGAGGTTTCACTAAAATCACGACGAGGTTGGTGGGGGTTAGGACGAATTTTATCTATTTCAATTTGAAAAATAACGTTCCTAGCTCTTTGCTTGTCGACGGGCACCTCTCTATCGGGACTCGGGTACCGAGCGCTCAAGTTTTCTTGAGTGTCTGGCTCCTCCCTCGCCCCGACTTCCGTCGGGGCTACGAGACCCGTCTCTGCTGATGCTTCGGCGGGCAGGTGTCCCGTACGAGTGACATCCGCCTCGAGTCGGCTTAATTCATTCTCTGATTTATCAGGCGAATCCTGCGGGGGGATAAGTGATTCTAGTCCTCTACCTAAGGCCATCGTAGTAATATTAAAGATTAAAGTTACCAAAGCCAACATGAACCGGCTGGTAATATGGCTCGAGTTCAATTAACTCTTCGGCTAAACGGCGGTAGGCCAGAGCCCCAGCTGAATAGGGTTTATAAAGCAGGATGGGTTGACTATGACTTGGCGCTTCGGCTAGATAGATCGACCGAGGGATCTCGACCTGAAAAACCCGGTGAGGAAAATGGCGCCTTAAATTTTTGTTCACCTCGCGCGAGAGCCGTTCCTTACGGCTATAGAGTGTGACCAGAGCCCCTAAAACGGTGAGCGGATGGCCCAGATTATCCCGAATCAAATTAATAGTCTGCATCAGTTGGCCGAGTCCTTCCAGGCTATAATATTCGGCCTGAATCGGGATAATAACCTCGTCAGCAGCCACAAGACCGTTAATCGTCAAAAGGCTTAGAGAAGGCGGCAGATCAATTAAAACATAATCGTAATGATGGCGCAGGCGATTAACTAATTTTCTTAAAAAATATTCTCGGGCGGGCAAATCCACTAACTCGATCAGGGCGCCGGCAAGATCGTTAGAGGAAGGAATAAAATCATAATTTAAAATTCCGCTTGGACGAATAAGTTCGTGGGGGGCAGTATTTTCATCAAACATCCCCTGATAGACGGTTTTACTAAATTCTTTTTCAGCCGTTAAGGCTGAAGTGGCATTGGTTTGAGGATCAAAGTCAATAAGGAGAACCCTACGGCCAAAAGCGGCCAAGTAGGATCCGAGCGAAACGGCCGTAGTGGTTTTTCCAACCCCCCCCTTTTGATTACAAAACGCGATAACGCGAGCCATTTTCTCTTTACTATACCCTCCGGCTATGGCATTATCAATTTCGCTTGGGCAGGTGGCGGAACCGGAAGACGCGCTGGATTCAAAACCCAGTGATGGAAACATCGTGAGGGTTCAAGTCCCTCCCTGCCCACAATGAGAGTTTTCCCGATTTGTCTCCGACGAAGTCGGAGTCACAAATCGCAATCCGCCGAAGCCTTAGCGAAGGCGGACGAGTCCCTGCCTGCCGGCAGGCAGGTCTCCCCGGGCACACCTCTCTTGACGGTTTAATGCCGCTAGTATAGTTTGGGCTCTGCGTGCGCGGGGGTCTCCGTCTCCCTTCCTCGGAGGGAGACTCTCCGCGCACGCCTGAACTCGCCGAATAACGCTTTTTTATTTTCGCGCCCCCGCCGGAGGAATTCGAGATTTTATCTTTCTAAGAATTAATCGGGCTAGAATAAACCCCGCTATCCCAACGAGGATTCCGCCTAAAATATCGCTTGGCCAGTGAACGCCGACGGCGATTCTCGCGAAACCGACAGTAACCGCACCGAAAAGGAAAATTAAACCCGCCTTTTTGTTCAATAACCAGAGGACTAACCCCAGAGGAATCAAAAAGGCCATATGGCCGGAAGGAAAAGAACTGTTCAACGAATGGGAAATAAGCGGCTCAATCGCAAGGGCCGCAAATGGCCGGGGGCGATAGTACCAAAATCGGATAAGGGGCGTCGTAATCCCTCTGGAGATAACCACTCCGATAGTGGCAAGGGAGAAAAAATAAAAACGACGCGGCCAATTTTTTTCTTTAAAATAAATTACCAAAAAGAGGAGGATTAAAAAGTAGAATAAATACTTCGCTAAAAAGACAAGGAGTAAATTGAGGGGAAGGCCGTCGACTAAACGCCGAGTGAGTTCAAATAATCGCTCGTCGGGGAAACCAAGCATTTACTTACTGTCGAACGTAGGGGAGAAGGCCCATAAACCTCGCGCGTTTCACGGCCCGACTCAGGCGACGTTGATGTTTAGCGCAGGTGCCGGTATGAATCGGATCAATAATTTTGGCCTGGCCCGAGATAAAACGATTTAAAAGACTAACCTCGCGATAATTAATATCAGCTACGTTCTGGGAACAGAAAAAACACTGTTTCTTTTTCTTAAGCATTATTAAAATGGCAAATCTCCTTCCTTAATTTCGTCAGCGTCTAAATCGATCACCGGCATTTCCTCTTTGGCCGCCTCGGAGGCTTCCGCTCCTCCGACCTCCTCATCTCTAGTCCCGGGCGCGGCCGTCCTTGGCCCAAGCTGAATCCGCTCACCGATAATCTCGGTGGTCCGTCTCGTCTGGCCATCCCTACCTTCCCAAGTTCGGGTTTGCAATCTCCCCTCAACTAAAATCAGGGCTCCTTTCTTTAGGAATTGGTTAACAATATCAGCCTGCCTCCCCCAAACGACAACATTGTGAAATTCTGTGCTTTCCTTACGTTCGCCGTTTTTATCAGTCCAGTTTCTATTAGTGGCTACCGAAAAAGAAGCAACGTGAGAACCAGAAGGAGTGGTTCGGAGATCGGGATCGCTTGTCAGACGGCCGGCAATTAATACTTTGTTTAGATTCATTTCTTATCTATCCTAGCACAAGAGCTCTACCCACCCAATATCTCGCCTAATTTCTCCTCGAGCACCTCATTAGACAAAAGAGTATTGCTTCGTTCGGCAAAAGGGGGACGTTCAACCGGCTTCGCTAGCCTCTCCCGCGGTCTTTGTTCCTGACTAGGAATGGGCGGCGTGACAATTAGAAATCGGACGAACTCCGCCTTTAATTTTAGGGCTTCGTTCAAATCATTAATCTTCAACGGGTCGAGGTTAAAATGAAGATAACCGAAATAGGCCGAGTTTAAATGCCGGATAGGATAGGCCAGCTTAATCGACTCGAGTTCCCCCGAAAAAACGATTTCGGCCCCAAAGCGACCCAGCTCATCAATCACTTTTTTCATTCCCTCCTCGTCTTTAACGAGGAAAGATATCTCATAAAGTTTCATCGAAGGAGACACTACCAAAGGATTGAATTTAAGTCAATCCAACTGGTTCGGGCTCGACCTCTTCTTTTTTCCGAGGAGCCGTTTCTTCCTCTTCAGGACTATAATGGAGGGCGGTACCGATAGGAATCAAACGACCGAGAATAACGTTTTCCTTCAGGCCCCTAAGGTGATCGACGCGTCCCTCGCTTGCGGCTTTAACCAAGACCCGAGCCGTCTCCTGGAATGAGGCGGCTGCTAAAAAGCCGTCAGCCGAAAGAGCGGTTCTCGTCACCCCTAAAAGAACCTCCTCGCCCTTGGCGGGTTCGCCGCCGCCTTCTTTGATTCCCCGATTAATCTCCCGGAGACGAGATTTATCAACCACTTCACCCGGGACAAATTTAGTGTCCCCCGCCAAAGTTATCTTCACTCGACCGAACATTTGGCGGATGATTACCTCCATATGTTTGTCATGAACGATGGCTCCTTCGGACCGATAAATTTGCTGAATTTCTTTAACCAGATACCGGGCCGCCTCTTCTTTTCCTCTTAATTTAAGCAGTTCTTTGGGATCAAGGTTCCCCTCGGTTAGCTCGTCGCCGGGCATCACTTTATCACCCTCTTTCACTAAGACACTGATTGAGACTGGAACAGTGTAAAGAACAAGCTTTGCCTTCTTGCCGGCCGCTCGACTCTTTTTAATCGTTATCCGCCGCATCGCTCCTTCCTCTTCGATTTTCTGAACTCTACCCTCAACTTCAGCCATAATGCCTTCCTGGTGGTGTGACCTGGCCTCAAAAAGTTCCTCCACTCGAGGCAAACCCGCCGTAATATCCCGACCAGCCAGACCACCAGTATGAAAAGTCCGGAGGGTGAGCTGGGTGCCCAGCTCACCGATTGACTGGGCGGCCACAATTCCGACTGCTTCTCCCACCCTAATCGGTTCGTTTCGCCCCAAATCAAGTCCGTAACACCTAGCGCAGATACCGTAAAGCGTTTTACAGGTAATAGGGGAACGCACCGAAACCGATTCAATCGAAGATTCGTCTATTGCGAGAGCTTGATCACGATTGATGACTTCTCCGGTTTTGACAATTAATTTTCGCCCGATTTTCACGTCCTTTAGGGGGATGCGGGAAAAAAGACGATCGGCGAATTTGCCACCGTAGCTTTCGCTATCCTCGCGGTAAAGTTCAATTCCTTGACGCGTACCGCAGTTTTCTTCCTTAACCACGGCGTCTTGAGCTGAATCAACTAGGCGCCTCGTGAGATAACCGGCCTGAGCTGTTCGAAGAGCGGTATCAACCAATCCCTTTCTTGAACCGTGAGTGGAAATGAAATATTCCAGGCTCGTGTGCCCTTCCTTCAAAGAGCTTCGGATGGGTAATTCAATACTTTCTCCCTTCGGGTTAGTGACGAGCCCCCGCATCCCGCTCATCTGGCTTGGCTGAGACCAAGTGCCCCGGGAACCGGATTCGATAATCATATAAATCGAACTATCCTCGCCTAATCGCCCGGGAACCAGTTCATCGATTCTACTTCTAGCTTCCATCCATGTCTCAATTGTCCTTTCTTTCCTCTCCTCCTCGGTTAAGAAGCCTTCTTCGTATTGGCCTCGGATCAAACCCACTTTAGTCTCGGCCTCTTTAACGACCGCCTCTTTTTCCTCGGGAGCCACCAAGTCATCGATGCTAAAACTAATACCCGAGAGGGTGATATAAGCCAAGCTGATTTCTTTTAATCTATCTAGGATATCTTTCATCTCAGCCATGCCGTAACGGCTAATCAACCCGCCTATGAGAGGAGTTAGATTCTTCTTGGTTAAAGCATCGTTGAAAAATTCAAAGCCAGCCGGCAGAGCTTCGTTTAAGATAAGCCGACCGCAGGTTGTCTCTATATTTCTTAATTTAATCAAAGCGTTCAAATCCAACCCATCGTTTTCGTAAGCTAACTTCACCTCGTCCGGGTCGCTGAAAGTTCGACCGGTCCCCTTGCTCTCTGGCACAATCCGAGTTAGATAGTAAGAACCAAGAATAATGTCTCTGGTCGGCACGGCAATCGCCTCCCCTGAAGCCGGCTTTAAGAGGTTAAGGCTAGAGAGCATGACTTCAGTGGCCTCCCGCTGAGCTTCGTCAGCCAAAGGCAGATGCACAGCCATTTGATCGCCGTCGAAGTCAGCATTAAAGGCAGCACAAACCATAGGCGGAATTTGAATCGCTAAATCTTCGATGAGGAGCGGCTTAAAAGCCTGGATGCTCAATCGGTGGAGAGTCGGGGCGCGATTAAGTAATACCTTACGATCGGTGATAATTTCTTCGAGAATAGCCCAGACTTCCGGCGGCGCCTGATCAATCAAGCGGTTTGCCATCTTAATATTGTGGGCCAACCCCTGTTCCACGATTTGGTGGATAACAAAGGGTCGGAAAAGCTCGAGGGCCATTCGCTTTGGCAGACCGCATTCATCAAGCCTAAGATGGGGACCAACCACAATCACCGACCTCCCGGAGTAATCAACTCTTTTACCTAAAAGATTCTGGCGGAAGCGACCCTGCTTGCCCTTTAACATATCAGCCAAAGACCGCAACGGCCGCCTGGTTCGAGCTACTTGGCGGGCTCGCGAATTATCAATTAAGGCATCGACTGCCTCCTGAAGCATTCTTTTTTCATTAATCACGATGACATCCGGCGCTTTTAGATCAAGCAGCTTTTTTAAGCGGTTATTTCGGTTAATCACCCGGCGGTAAAGATCATTCAAGTCAGAGGTGGCATACCGGCCGCCATCGAGAGCAACCATTGGTCGGAGATCCGGTGGCAGAACCGGTAAAACCGTGAGGATCATCCACTCAGGCCGGATACCGGCTTCGAGCATTGATTTTATTAGCTTTAACCGGCGCAAGATTTTACGAAGCCGGGTGGCATCTTTCGTCTCTTCAAGCTCGGCTTCAATCTCTTTGACCAGCCGCTCCAGACGTATACCTTCAAGCACACGCCTCACGCCTTCGCCGCCGGCCGAGATCGTAAAAACATTACCAAAACGGCGACCATAGTCAGCAAATTGCCTTTCGCTTAAAACCTTACCGGGCCTTAAGCCTAAAAGAAAATTTCTCGCTTCGGATAGAGCGGTGTTTAATTCTCCCTGACTCTCGTCCCCCTTGCCCTTTCTCGACTTAAACTCTCTGCCCACTTCTTCAAGAGCCATCTTCCTTTTTTCTCCATCAACTTCGGTGACTATATAGGCCAAATAGTGGACTACGTTTTCAAGTTGTTTTACGGGCGCATCGAGCACTAAACTAACAATCGAGGGCACGGTTCTTAAAAACCAAGTGTGGACTACTGGTGTCGCCAAAGTAATGTGGGCCATCCTCTCGCGCCTGACCGCCGAGCGGGTAACCTCGACGCCGCACTTATCACAGATAACGCCTTTATATCTTATCTTTCGGTATTTGCCGCAATAACATTCCCAGTCCCGAGTCGGACCAAAAATCCTCTCGGAAAAAAGTCCGTCTTTTTCGGGACGTTGAGTCCGATAATTAATAGTCTCGGGTTTGATTACCTCGCCATAAGACCAAGCCAAGATATCATCCGGTGAGGCAATTTTAACCCTTAGGGCGTTAAAATCAGTTTCTCTATTCATCATCAATTTCTCCTTTTCTATTTCTATCCGACCGAATAGATTCAACCGAGAGTCCCAAGGCCTTAAGCTCGCTTACCATCACGTTAAAAGCCGCCGGCAACTGCTGGCGTTTAATCTTCTCACCCCTGACAATCGCCTCATAGACCGCCGATCGCCCTGAAACATCATCAGATTTAGTGGTTAACATCTCCTGAAGAGTATGAACTGCCCCATACCCTTCAAGGGCCCAAACTTCCATCTCGCCGAACCGCTGGCCGCCAAGTTGGGCCTTACCGCCCAGGGGCTGTTGGGTAATTAGAGAGTAGGGACCGATCGAGCGCATATGAATCTTATCAGCCACCAAGTGATTAAGCTTCATAATATAAATGACGCCAACGGCCACTTGCCGATCCAAGGGCCTGCCGGTCCGACCATCGTAAAGAGTGACTCGACCTCCTTCGGCGAGTCCGGCGCTTTTAAGCTCGGCTTTAATTTCAGCTTCTTTGGCGCCGGCAAAAACCGGGGTGATAGCCCGATAACCCAGGCGGCTCGCGGCCCAACCAAGATGAGCTTCGAAAAGCTGACCCAAATTCATACGCGAGATCACCCCCAAGGGATTTAAGATAATGTCTACCGGTGTGCCATCTTCAAGATAGGGCATGTCTTCAGCTGGTCTTACCTGTGAAACTACCCCTTTATTGCCATGACGACCAGCCATTTTATCGCCCGCCTGGATATTCCGCATAGTGGCAATCTGGATATAAATTCGGGAAATCACACCGGGGTCTAATTTGTCTCCCCTCTCTCTCGAAAAAATCTTCACTCCGACTACCCGACCATACTTGCCATAGGGCAATTCCAAAGAAGTATCTTTGACGTCTCTCGCCTTCTCACCAAAAACCGCCCGAAGCAGTCTCTCTTCAGGCGTTAGTTCACTTTCTCCTTTAGGCGAGATCTTACCGACTAATATATCGCCGCCTCTCACTTCGGCCCCGATTCTAATAATCCCTTCTTCATCAAGATTGCGTAACTTATCTTCAGAAATATTGGGAATATCCGGCGTGGTCAACTCTACCCCCAACTTAGTATCTCGGACATCAACCGAGTATTCCTCAATGTGAATCGAATTATAATGACCGTCGCGCTGGACCCGTTCCGAAAGGATAATGGCATCTTCAAAATTGGCTCCCTCCCAAGGCATAAAGGCAACGAGCAGATTCTGGCCCAGGGCTAATACTCCTTTATCGGTTGACTGACCGTCGGCCAAAACCTGACCGGCTTTAACTTTATTGCCCTTTTTCACTAGGGGTCTGTGGGTAATCGCCATATATTGGTTCGACATCTTAAACTTATCGAGCGGGAGGTCATATTTCTTGCCCGCCGAAGATTTAACCATAATATGAGACGCGTCAACTTCAGCTACCTCGCCATCGATAGGAGAAATGACGAGCCGGCCCGAATCACGAGCTAACTTTTCTTCGACCCCAGTGGCGACAAGGGGTGCTTCGGGCTTCACGCTCGGTACGGCCTGCCGCTGCATATTAGAAGCCATTAAGGCCCTTGTGGCATCAGTGTGTTCTAGAAAAGGCACCAAAGAAGTAGCCACGCTCACCAATTGATGAGGCGCTACGTCAATGAGATCAACCTCCTTGGAAGCGCAAGTTGAAGGTTCGCCATTAACTCTGGCCCCTACCCGGTCGCCGATAATTGCCCCTCGTTTATCAACGGCCGTGTTCGCCTCAGCGATCTTATATTTCTCCTCCTCTTTGGCATCAAGCCAGACAACCTCACTGGTCAATTTCCCCTTTTGCACCCTAAGGTATGGAGCAACGATAAAACCGTAGTCATTCACCTCAGCAAAACTGGCGAGATGATTAACCAGACCGATGTTTTGACCCTCCGGAGTTTGAATAGGGCAAATCCGGCTGTAGTAAGAGCTGTGGACATCCCTCACTTCCATGCCGGCTCGTTCCCGCGTCAGTCCCCCGGGACCCAAAGCGGTAAGCCTTCGCTTATGCTCAAGCTCATCCAAGGGGTTAACCTGGCTTAAGAATTGGGAAAGTTGAGATGAGGCGAAGAACTCGCGAACGACGGCGACAAGCAACCGAGGATTGACGAGCTGAGCCGGAGTCAGTTCTTCAGCCTCTGTTGTCGACATCCTGTCCTGAATAGTCCGACGCAACCTAGTGAAACCAACTCGCAATCTAGCCTCTAGGAGTTCGCCAACAGATCTCACCCGGCGATTACCCAAGTGATCAATGTCATCGTCTTCGGCTCTAGGGTCTTTATTCAAACGGATAATTTCCCGAATCACAGCCAGAAAATCTTGAACTTCCAGCAAGCGGCTCGTCAACTTCGGGTCGAGTCCCAATCTCTGATTCAGTTTGAATCGGCCAACAGTTGAAAGATCATAACGATCGGCTTGGAAAAACATTGAATCGATTAGACGCTTAGCGTCTTCGGCACTCGCCAAATCACCGGGCCTGATGCGGCGATAAATTTCTAAATACGACTCGGGAAGATCGGTTACTGAATCCTCGTCGAGGGTGGCTCCGATTTCCCGGCCAAGGACTTTTTCAATCTCCTCTCGCGCGAGACCGAAAACTCGAAGCAATGCCGTGACCGGCACTTTTCGGTGACGATCAATTTTAACTCCGATCGAACCGGCGGCGTCAGTTTCAAACTCGAGCCACGCCCCCCGGGCGGGAATGATTTTAGCGCCAAAAAGTCTTCGTCCTCGAACCGTTTCGCTAATAAAGTAAACTCCGGGCGATCGAACCAGCTGGGAGATGACCACTCGTTCGACGCCGTTAATAACAAAGGTTCCCCGTCCCGTCATCACCGGAAAATCGCCAAGGTAAACCTCCTGCTCTTTCTCTCTGTATTTTTTGGTCGTGGCCTCCTTATTTATCAACCTAACCTTAGCCCTTAAAGAAGCTTCATAGGTAATACCTTTGAATCTCGATTCTTCTTCGGTGTATTTCGGCTCATCAAAATAATAATCAAGAAAGTGGAGCTCGAATTTCTTATCAGAATAGTCCCGGATCGGTGAAAACTCGTTAAATAAATCTTTCAGACTTTTATCTCTAAACCATTCGTAAGACTTCGTTTGGACCAAAGCCAAGCCGGGTTGTTTAGTAAACGCCCCGGGGTGAGAAGAAAAGATCTTTGTTTCGGTTTTAGGCATCAAAAGAAAAAGGCCGGTTTAAACGGTTTACCAAATCAAACTTATTCGCCTAGATATTTAATGATATTTTGGTTGTGCTCGTCAAGGGTTTTGGAAAAAATCGTTTTATCGGTCTTGGGATCGGAGAGATAGTACCAGTAAGGAGATTCAATTGGGTTCAGGCTCGCTAAAATCGCATCGAGGCCAGGGTTCGAAATCGGTCCGGGAGGCAAACCGCGATAAAGATAGGTGTTGTAGGGTGAATCAATCTGTTTGTCCGCTTCACCAATCGGCAGGCAGGGATCTCTGTCTTTCAAATAACAAATCGACCAGTCGACTTGAAGCGGTACACCGCTCCGGAGTCGCTTCCAGACGATACCGGAAATTAACTTCCTGTCAGCTGGATCAGATACTTCTTTTTCAATAAGCGAGGCAACAATTATGGCTTGCTCGAGTTCGGCTTCGGTTGCCTCCGGCGGAATGACCGGTTTAACTTTGGCCTCAAAGTTCGTCTCAAATTTAGCTTTCACCTCTTCTAGGGATGAGGGAACAAAAAATTCATAAGTGTCTGGGAAAAGATATCCCTCAAGCCCCTGGTCCAGTTCCTCGTCCCCGATCACTTCTTTTTCCTTTAAAAGGGCGTTGATTCCACTCGTCGTCATCCCTTCCGGAATAGTTACCTCAACTGTCCTCGGGCCGAATAAAAGTCGGGGGATAAATGGAGCGCCTAAAACTACTAGGGGAATGGAGACTAAGCCCGCCACGACCCCGATGATTAAAAGGACTTGCCGCATCAAAAACCCCCCTTTCTTAACACAACGCCCTGAAGAATACCGAGTAAGACGAGGGAAGTCAAGAGACTGGAGCCGCCGTAACTTACGAGCGGGAGGCCTATCCCGATGACTGGCAGGAGCCCCAAGACTGAACCGAGATTAATCACGAAATGGAGCAGTAGAAAAATCACTATTCCGAGAGAGAGAAACCTCCCGAAGTTGTTGGAACTCTTTAGTCCCAACTGCAGAACCCGGTAAATCAAAAGAAGAAAGGCCGAGAGAAGAATAATCCCGCCTAAGATTCCCCACTCTTCGACAAAAGCGGCGAAGATAAAATCGGTCCCAGCGGCGGGCAAAAATCCAAGCTGAACTTGAGTGCCCTGGCCGAATCCCTTACCGAAAAATCCAGCTGAACCGATAGCAATTTTTGATTGGAAGACGCTGTAGTTAACGCCCAGAGGATCCTCGCTTGGCTTAAAAAGACCGGTGACCCTGTCCTTCTGGTAGTCAGCGAGGAGCGAATGCCATCCCCAAACACCTAAAAGAAGAGCAATGGTAATGGCGATAAGTAAATATCGCAGAGGGAGGCCGGAAACCAAAAGATAACCAAACCAGATACCAAACAAAACCAAAGTGGTGCCCAAATCCGGTTGAATTAGAACAAGGAGAGCGGGAATAATAAAATAAATAAACGAGGCGACGATGATTTTCACTCTCGCGATAGCTACGTGCCGAACAGCGAAAAAGCTCGAAAAGAGAATGATAAAGGCCGCCTTCATAAACTCAGCCGGCTGAAGTTGGATCGGCCCCAACACCAACCAACTCCTAGCTCCATGGATGAAGGGAGCAACGAAATAAGTAACGGCAAGTAAAATTAAGACGAAAAAGTAGATGCCCAGAATTAACCAACGGTAATTAAAAATCGCTCTTAGGTTCGTGATGGCCAAACCAAAGAAGAAGATGAGTCCGACGAGGACCCAAACCAGTTGACGAACAAAAAGCGACTGATCCCCGGAAGCCAAGGTAATAAGGCTGACTGCCTCGAGAAACAGCACCGTCACTACGAGAGTTGAGTCTAGGCGAGCTAATATTTTCATTACAGCGCCTCCTCCCAGAATATTTTAGTTTCAAGTTCTGATAGAGGGGGAAATTTCCCTGATAGAGGCAAGGGCAGGAAAACAGTAAATTGTTTTTCGCTGAAGGCTCCGACACTGCTTGTCAGCGAACTTGAGGCGGCAATAATTTCCTCTTCTTTATTTAAGATGATGGTCACTAATCGGAGTTCGGGTGAAGCCGAGGCAGAGTCATTAATCAACTTACCCGATACCCTAAACCTGTTGCCCTCTCGAACGGTTATCGGCTCTTCAACCCTGAGCTCGTAAGAAGCCAGGATGGGACTTAAGTTCCAGCCTAAACTAGAGATAAAAAGGTTCACCCGACTTAAATCATCTGGATCAGCTTCGATTCTCGGCACGACCAAATATTTAATTTGGCCCGCTCTAATAAATGATTTGCCCTGAGATTCACCTAGTTGCCCGCCAACCTTACTCGAAACCTCAAAGCGGTAAGAGAAGAAGGCGCTGTAATCGGGGCTGGGGTTTTTAATCTCGGCCACTAGCGTTACCTGCCTACCGGCAGGCAGGGTTTGATTTTCGCCGACCGGGATGACTTGAACCGGCAACTGTTCTAATGAAAGACCCTTAACCTCACAAGGAATACAGGGGCCGCCACAATCAATTTCTGATTCTTCCTGATTAAGCAGATTATCAAAACAACTTGGCTCTGGGCGAAAGAAAAAATAATAGATACCGAAACCGATGGCTCCTAGGATTGCCAAGTACAGTAACCCGAACCCCAGACGCTTCCAGAATCTTTTCACTGTAAAGAATTATAACAGCCCTCTCTGCGCCAAACCAACAAGATATTGGAAGCTCAAATTAAGATTGGCTCAAGGCGCGACCTGCCTGCCGGCAGGCAGGCGACGAAGTCGTATTTGTAAAATACATCGAGGAGGAGCAACGAAGAGATCACTGAATTTTGAGCTTCTCCTCTGGAGCCAGAATCTTTCTCCTCCTGGCGTTGTTGCTCGTCGCTCATGTATCTGCCGATACATATCGCTCCTCGCGCCTAGCCAGCAGAAAAAATCTTGCTGGCCAATACTTGCTGGGCTTGGCGCAGAGAGGGCTAAATTCCCATTGAAATCCCGGCGAGGCCTACTTTCCCCGAAATCGAGTATCATCGGCGCTTCGCGCTTTCACTTCCGTGTTCGGAATGGGAACGGGTGGGACACGCGAAACTAAGTCACCGGGAGTTCAACGGGAACTTTTCTAATGGACAATCGTCTTTTCAGCGACCAGTTTCTTGATCTTTTTATTTTCGGTCTATTAGTACTCCTTGGCTAAACACGTTACCGCGCTTACACCTAGAGCCTATCAACCCGCCTCCGCTCTTGCGAGCTTTGGCGAGGTTCGCCTTTCGGCGACCTGGTCATCTTCCAGGGACCTACACCTAATCTTGGGATGGGCTTCGCACTTAGATGCTTTCAGCGCTTATCCCTGCCGAACATAGCTACCCGGCGCTTCAGCTGGTGCCAAAGCCGGTAGACCAGAGGTTCGTTCAACCCGGTCCTCTCGTACTAGGGTCGACTTCCCTCAAGTGCTTACGCCTGCAGCAGATAAAGACCAACCTGTCTCACGCATACTGTATTCTCCTGTTACCAGAAGTGTCGGACTATACCACCACCCCGATTTTAGTCGGGGGATCGGCGTGTAGTCTCTACGGGGTCAATGTATGTTGTGATACTTCCGCTTCTTTGAGTAGTTGAGTTCACGAAAACGTTCAATGAGCTCCGCCAGGACAAGAAAATCTTTCTTGTCCCGCGACCGCTCCTTTCGCTCGAGGATTTCGAGCATCAAGTTTACTTGATTACGCTTGAGGATGACGAAGGGTTCGACCATATAAAGAAATTCTTTAATGGCCTCGGTTCGTCCGATCGTATATTCGAGAATGCCATCCTTCCTGACTCGCAATTTCCCGAGTCCGATAAGATTGCAGATCTCCTCGAATTTCTTCCGATCTTTTTGCGACTGGAAAAGCGCTACGTACGGTGCGATTTGATAACCAAACCGATAAGACGCATTTGGCTTCAATCGAACGTAGACGCTTCCATCAGCATCAAGAAATCCTGCGATATACGCTCTCTTAACTTTAGTCAACATACACGACTTCCCTCGGTATTATCCTAACATATGACAGGTTATGCCGCTAGGACTTCACCGATATGAGCCGATTGATTCGACCGCGATTACTCGCGGAAGCCGCCGTGTGTTTATTCTCAATGTCTCTGGGTTTATTGCTTTCGACGGTTTAAACCCAGCTCGCGTACCCTTTTAATTGGCGAACAGCCAAACCCTTGGGACCTGCTTCAGCCCCAGGATAGGGTGAGCCGACATCGAGGTGCCGAACCGCGCCGCCGCTGTGGACGCTCGGGCGCGACCAGCCTGTTATCCCCGGGGTAGCTTTTATCCGGTATCTCCGGCCGTTCTATAAAGTGCCGTCGGGTCGCTAAGTTCTGCTTTCGCACCTGCGCGACTTGTAGGTCTTGCAGTCAAGCCGGCTTTTGCCTTTACGCTTTAAGCCCGATTTCCATCCGGACTAAGCCGACCTTAATAAGCTCCTCCATTACCCTTTAGGAGGAATTTGCCCCAAATAAACTGCCCGCCAGACACTGTTCCCTCTGGTTTTTGCCCAGAGGGTTAGACAAGAGAAGCAGGAAGACGGGTGTCTCATTGACGGCTCCACCCCACCCGAAAGTGAGGTTTCAAAGCCTCCCCGCTACGCTGCGCAACCAACTCCTAAAGTCAATGCCAAGCTGCAGTAAAGCTCCCGGGGTCTTCTCGTCCCGCTGCAGGTATCCAGCATCTTCACTGGAATTGCATTTTCACCGAGCTCCTCGCTGAGACAGTCCCCCAGTCGTTACGCCATTCGTGCGCTCCGGAACTTACCCGGAAAGGAATTGCGCTACCTTTGGACCCTTATAGTTAAGGCCGACATTGACGAGGGCTTCACCCAGTTAGCCTCAAGCATTACTGCCGAAGACCGCCAAGTTTAACCTTCTCGCATCGGTCAGGCGTCACCCCCTATACATCCTCTTACGAGTTCGCAGGGAGCTGTGTTTTTAGTAAACAGTCGCCAGGGGTTCTTTCGCTGCGGGCGCCAACATTCTTCTCCGAAGAGAAGTTTGGGCGCCAGGGCTTATCCCTAAGTTACGCCCAGCTTTTTTGCCGAGTTCCTTAGCGAGGAATCACTCGTTCCCCTTGGGCTACTCGCCCTATCCACCGGTGTCGGTTTGCGGTACGGGACCGATACAACTTTCCGTCAATTATAACGGACTTAGAAGTTTTTCTGGGAAGACTCTTCGATCGAATTGACCTGGCAAAAACCAAATCTTTCGCCGGCCTCCGAATCTCGTCATTAAAGACAGTCACCCGGATTTGCCTGGATGACGATTCTTGAAGCAAGCGACGTCAAACCACTAAGACGATCGATCTTATTTTCTCCGTCACTCCATCGAATTATATCGGCGGGCCGGAATATTAACCGGCTGTCCATCGGCTGCAGCTTTCGCCATTGCCTTAGGGCCGCCTAACCCGTAGTTGATTGCCATTGCTACGGAAACCTTGGATTTTCGGGGAGCCGGTTTCTCACCAACTTTGTGGTTACTCATGCCAGCATTCTCTCTTCCATATACTCCACCGCTCCTCGCGGATGCGGCTTTAACGCGTATGGAATGCTCTCCTACTCCGAGCACATTAATGTACTCAGCCGTATCTTCGGTAGCTTGCTTAGCCCCGATGAATTTTCGGCGCAACCCGCCAATCGAATAGTGAGTTGTTACACACTCTTTAAAGGGTGGCTACCTCTAAGCCAACCTCCTATCTGTCTTTGGCGAATCACTGCCTTAAACACTTAGCAAACATTTAGGGACCTTAGATGACGGTCTGGGCTTTTCCCCTTTCGACCATGGAGCTTAGCCCCCACAGTCTGACTGCCGAATTCTCAGTCTTCTCTTTCACAAATTTCGCTAAATTTGAAAGCTCAATAATGAGCAAAGTTCGAGGCGCGACGACGAAGTCGTATTGGTAAATACGTCGAGGAGGAGCAACGAAGAAATTGGCTCATTATTGAGCTTCCTAGAAGGCGGGTGAATTTTGGCCACCTTCATTGTTCTTCGTCACTTGTGTATCTATTGATACACTTCGCTCCTCGCGTCGCGAATCTGTCTCAAAATTCACTCCGTCAAATTAGTGAAATTTGTGAAAGAGAAGACCTGCTTTCTGGTATTCGGAGTTTGATTGGTATGCTGAGCTTTCGCCCTATTCACACCAGCCAGTGCTCTACCCCCAGAAAGGAACATTCGACGCTAGCCCTAAAGCTATTTCGGAGAGAACCAGCTATTACCAAGCTCGATTAGCTTTTCACTCCTTACCTCAGCTCATCCGATGGTTTTGCCTCACCAACCGGTGCGGACCTCCATTCGACTTTCGTCGAACTTCATCCTGGCCAAGGCAAGCTCGCCTGGTTTCGGGTCTTATACATACTGCTTTCGGGCTTCATCAAGCAACCAAATAACTTGGATGCTTTAATGAAGTCCGCACGCGCTTTTAACACTTGCTTTCGCTACGCCTCCATCCCAATGGGACTTAGACTTGCAATACACATAAACTCGCTGGCTCATTCTTCAATAGGCACGCGGTTGTCCCCTTTCTTGGCCGAAGCCGAGAAAGTAACGGACTTCCACTCCTTGTAGACATATGGTTTCAGGTCTATTTCACCGCCCTCGCCGGGCTACTTTTCACCTTTCCCTCACGGTACTAGTTCACTATCGATCACGAAGCATATTTAGCCTTTCCTGATAGTCCAGGATGATTCCCTCAATGCTTTCGGGCATCGAGGTACTCAAGAATAAAAACTAGAAGTCTGTTCGTTTTCGCCTACAGGGCTATCACCTTTTATAGCCAAGCTTTCCAGCTCGTTCGACTAACAAACAGATTTGTAACTTCCTTTCTAGCTCATTAGCTGATTAGCTCGTTTAAGCTAAAAAGCTAGCAAGCTAAAAAATGTTTTCACCTTACAACCCCCCGTTAGATAGCGCTTGCGCGACATCTAATGGGGTTTGGGCTCTTCCCTTTTCGCTCGCCGCTACTGGGGGAATGGTGGTCCGACTTAAAGCCGGACCATTGTTTTATTTTCCACCAGGTACTGAGATGTTTCACTTCCCTGGGTTCGCTCTCCCAACTCTTATGTTTGGGAGTCTCTAGGTTTTGCCTAGAGGGGTTGCCCCATTCGGAAATCCCCGGATCAGAGGTTGCTACGCACCTTCCCGAGGCTTATCGCAGCTACGCCACGTCCTTCATCGCTGCTTCGTGTCAAGGCATCCACCATACGCCCTTAGTCAGGCCCTCTCTAAGAGAGGGCTATTAAATCAAGAAACCGGTCACTGAAAAAACGATTATCCAATTTGTCAAAATGCTCTCCTTATCAATCAAAAAGCCGCTTTTTCAAGCGGCCTTCCAAACAGGCAAAAACTCGCCTATTTTTCAGCCGCTTGTTATTCTTTGCTCTCCACTCATATCGCCTTCCTATTATAGAAGGCGGCCTTAGGCTGTCAACACCCGATCCCCTAAAGAGCTTTTCTGGGCCGTCAGACTAGTATAAACAAAAGTCTGGTAGAGAATTAAAAACAAAGCCGCTGTCCCGAAGCTGCTGGTTTACTTCCCAACCTAAATAAAAGATGACTGGCAGGGCGCAGATATCTTCCTCGGCAAATCCCTTTCCCCTAAACCAAGCGGTCGCCTCTTCTTTGGCCGAGATCACGTCAGTGGTTTTAATCATAACCTCGAAGCTATCAACCGGGGCGGGGAGCCAACCGATTTGGAAACCGGGTGTCTCATAAAGTAGTCCGGGGCCGCCTAGGGGCTTAATTAATTTTTGTTTTAACTCTTCTCCTGAAAAAGAAAGAGCGGGTTTACTTGATAGCCGTTCTGCTATCGATGGCGGACCTTCGGGCTGTTCGGTCAATTCCTTTCGTCCTTTAAAGAACTTGATCGCCAAAAAAATACCAATTGCTAAGAGAATGACGATCAACCCGATTATTATTTTTTTTCTCGATAACCCAAGCATATTTTCTAACAACCGGTTGGCGGCGGCGTATGCCCGAGTGAAGCTCGAGCGCAACCCCAATATTGCCAACCGTCTTGTCGGTACTCTTGAAAAGCATAGTAGGCCTGATTCCCCCAATCAACACTGCCGCAATCAGTGGAGCCGACGGGGCAACCGCAACCCATCTGGAAAAGGCCCCAAGCTCCGGTTGCTTGAGGCGAACCCATAAAAACAGTATTGGGATTATAACCGCTCTCACAGGGGATAAGATCGTAATACCAGTAATCCACGCAGACATCCCTTCCGTTAACGATAACCCTACCCTTGTTCGGGGCGTTGTCCAGAATGTATGCATAGAGACCTAGCTTCGCCAACTCCGGGAGCTCGGCGAATGTGCAGGTGGGATCGCCGAAGTTTCCTCGCGGAGCGTTTGCTGTTCCCCAATAACTATCGCAGGTATCACCCGAATGATAACCACAACTTCCCCTCGCCCCTGGAGGCGGTACCTCGGGCACATCGGCTTTGGGATTAATCTGGAGGACAATATCTTCTAAGTTCGTCAGTTTGGGATTTAGGGTTTTAAGGATAAGAAAGGAACCGAAGAGAACGAGGAGACCAA
>Ga0209542_10007220_pt1 | contig 21237 bp, 19 predicted proteins | sample RifCSPhighO2_01_FD_184028 | JGI IMG/M metagenome (GOLD analysis project Ga0209542, IMG submission 184028) | Soil microbial communities from Rifle, Colorado - Rifle CSP2_plank highO2_0.1 (SPAdes) (version 2) | ecosystem: Environmental > Terrestrial > Deep subsurface > Rock core/Sediment ... | reverse complement strand
ATCTTTCTCCGAGAGGACTCCACCTTCTTGAGAAAGTGCTGATTTTGCAGAATCAATAGTACGGGAAATTATTGATATATTTGGCACAGATCGTGTCAAATGAGCCAAGGAAAACGCCTCAATTTGACGAACTCGTTCTCGTGTTATGTCATACCCAGAGCCAATAGATTCAAGGGTCTCGCTAGAGCCAGTTTTTAGACCAAAACGACGCGATATGATATCGCGGTTTCGTGGCTGAAGGGTCTTAACTAGATCCTTTACGCCCTGGGTCAAAAGTTTTGAGTCAATTGTTGCCATATGATTAGATAGTTATATTGTACGCATATTATAAAAAGAGTCAAGTCTTTCGTTTGTTGCCCATCCATACCAAAACCGGAGACGCTACAAATATAGAAGAATATGCTCCGAGGGCAATACCGACCATTAGGGCAAGCGCGAAATATTTTATACTCTCTCCTCCGAACAAAAACACGGCCAAAGACGATATGACGACCACGAGGGTATTATTTATAGACCTAACAAGAGTTTGCATAACGCTTGTATGTACTAAGTCTGCCAGTGGAGCTTTTGATCCTCTCAAAATATTCTCGCGGACACGATCGTAAATAACAACCTTATCGGATACTGTGTATCCCAAAATAGTAAGTATCGCCGCAACATATATTGCAGAAATTTGCACTCCAGCAAAATGACCTAGCACAGCAAACAATCCGATTGGGATAATAATGTCGTGTGCAAGTCCAAGAACTGTGCCGGCAGACATCGCCCACAAAGAAAGTGAACGGGACAATGCTCTAAACATAAAGGCGATATACAGCAATACTGCGATTAAAAGGATTACTATTGCTGTTATGCTTTTTTGTTTTAATTCTTCTCCGACTGACGGACCGATAAAATCAAATTGTCTTTCTTGCAGCCCTGCTTCTGGCCAGTTTTTTAGCAAAACACTGGTAACCACACCATGTGTTGCGTTTGTTTTATCTGACGACCTAACCACAAGTCCTAGTTCTCCTAGCGGAGTTACGGTGGTGGCATGAACTATCGGATCTTTTGACGATTCAAACACGGATACAATATCTTCTATAGGCGGCCGCCCATTTGTAAATTCAACTTCAAGCACGCTTCCGCCGGTAAAATCAACATCAAAATTTAGTCCGTAGGAAAAGATTGCAACAATTGATGCGGCAAAAACAATCAATGACACAGTGAACATAATTATGTAGAAGCGTTTCATATATTTATGAGAATAGCCATGTGTATCTACCAAGTCGTCCAGCAATCATGGCACGAAGAAATGTACGCGTTACAATTATTGATGTAAATAAACTAATAACAACTCCGATGCCAAGCGTGAGCGCAAATCCACGCACAATTGATGTTGTAAACGCATAAAGTACGAACGCGCTAATGAATGTAGTAACATGACTGTCACGAATAGATGGCCATGAACGATGAAACCCTTCTGCAAGCGAAATTGATAATGGCTTCCCGCTCGCTAACTCTTCTTTCATACGGGCAAATATCAATACATTTGCGTCCAACGCCATACCCAGCGAAAGAATGAATCCTGCGATACCAGCCAGCGTCAATGTGACCGGTAATAATTTGTATACCGCAAGTGTAATAAGAAGATATACTAAGAGCGCCATCATCGCGGTTATTCCGGGAAGACGATAGAATATCAACATAAATAAAGCGACCAATATGAGTCCCCATATGCCGGCACGCATAGAATCCGATAATGATTGTTTACCCAAGGATGCACCAACTGTTTGTTGAGATATTAATTTAATTGGAACTGGAAGCGCGCCCGAATTTAGACGTGTTGCAAGAAGTTTTGCTTCAGACGGAGTAAATGATCCACTTATCACTGCGCGACCATCGGTGATTGCCGTCTGAACTGTTGGTATGCTTATTGGAACACCGTCCAAAAACACCGCGACTGGTTTACCGAGATTTCGTTTTGTGATTTCACCAAATAATTTTGTTCCTTCATCATTAAATGTAAGATCTACTTGTGCGCGACTTGTTTGAGAATCAAATACGACTTGGGCTCTTTTTAGCTGGCTACCAGTTAATCCGGTAGACTTCCATCCGCCATACGGATCTTTTTCTGTTGGCACAGCGTCAAGAGTGCTGCCGTCACGAAACTCCAAAAAAGGAGTTTCTCCGATAAGTTTTATTGCTGTATCAGCATCATCTATGCCAGCAAGCTCAACAATAAGTCTGTCTGTACCGGAAATCTGTACCAACGGTTCGGATACGCCAAAATAATTTACTCTTCGCTCAACAACATCTCTTACCCCAGCCAGAGCATCGCCTGGGCTTGAAGTTCCGATATTAGAAAGATCTGCTTTATATTGTAGATGTACTCCGCCCAACAAATCCAAACCAAGGGTAAATGGTCGTTCTGGCAGTTTTGGAAGACCAGGAATACGATTTATCAGATTCGGCGCTACATATATAAAAAGCAAAAGCGAGCCAACCGCTATACTGATAAGAATTTTTGCGTTTCGCGTCATATGTGTTCGGCTTATCGTGCCAAATAATCAGATAGAAGTCAACTCGTCTTTCGTGCGATATGTAATATAGATCAAAATATTTCGGCGACTACCATTCACTTGTGCTCCAGTATTGTAATACCTCACTACTCGCACTAATTAGCGTCCCGAATAGTCGGGACGCATAAGTGCTCGTTACGCTCGGCTATTCATATATCCTTACGCACCTTCGCGAATAGCAATCGCCGAAATATTTTTTGTAATAATTACACATTGAGAGCCGAGAGCAGGGGTATTCGCCTTTAGCTCTATCGGGCCCGCCTAGACTCGGCGAGGCTGGCTGGCAGTGGGATCCTACAAGAAGATCAAATAGAGGCGTAGAGATAAAGGTGAATACCTCTGCGACTGGCGATAAATACACAATACTTAAGCATAAGGGGTCGGCGCGAATCGCTACTCATCTAACGATTCGCGATGTTTGACTGGTTTTTGTGTGGCAAGCCACTGCTTAAGCATCATTGTGGCGCGCACATCATCTTCATTGTATTTGATTACCCTATCCAAAAAAGTTCGGTCTCCAGTTTTAAGCCACTGATCATACCATGCGACAGATTCTGCGCCTCCAGCTTCGGAATCGCTCCACTGATATCCAAGGAATTTCGCCACATCTTTTAGCGTGTAAAAATAGAGTGGGAAAATAACCGAATCAACCGTCTTTTGATGAAGGTCTATCGTATGTTCGCGAAACTTTTGAATAATCACATCAGGCGCACCATGACGAGTTACGAGGCGATCAAAAACCATGTGTTCATAAAACGCATAGTGATAAATCACAAAGTCATCAAAAGTTGCGAGGCGGTCAAGAAATCCTTGCCACGCACTAGCTTCGTCTTCTGGTTTCTCGGCGATGAATTTCTCGTATTTCGTTGTGCCGGTTTTTGTGTCATGCACAAGCACTCCAAATAAATAATCAACATCACGAATAGGATCTGATTCAACATCAAAATAAACTTCGTATCTGACTTCAGGAAAATCTGGCCTTCTTAATATAAGCGGTTTATTTGAAACTAAAACTTTTGCCTGATTCTGAAGTCTGGTTATTTTGTCATATGGCCAATCCTCAAATTGTGAGCGTAAAACATCTGCATTTGCATCAGCAAGCTCCTGAACCGTATGAATGCCTATCCCATAAAGACGCCTCTGATCTGCCTGCGAGAGACGATACACGAGAGAGACATCATTACATTCCTGCGCACCCTCAAGACAGAGCGCGTACCATGGCGTCCGCTTACAACTTGATTTCAAAAACGGTGCTGGTTTTTCACCATCAAGAATCTTTTCAATTTCTTCGCGAGTTACATGAAAGCGGTCAGTAAAATCAGAAATGAGAAATGATCGTTCTTGCCCCTGCGGATCAATCATATAAGCTTCGCGCGGTCGCACGCCCTGAATTTTTTCTAGTATTAGCGAATAAAATACCAGAGGAAATTTTTGCTCATCGCGCAGATCAATCGTGCGTTGCACATCATAAACAACATATTCCCATGGACCAAGCTCGCTTTTTCCCGGCCGTGCTTCCAATAAATCAGGCATGCCGACCCAATTTTCAGTCATTAAAACACCGCGATAAATATTTTTGCCCTGCTTCATCAAGGCAAGCGTAGCGATATATGCTTCTTCAAGGTCTTGATACTGTTCTGGCAATAGCTCTTCAAATTTCTTGTGGTCTCGCACGGTGCTTAATGCATCATGCGCCTTGCCACGATAAATCATTTGTAAGAGTGGCGATGGCTCTTTGCGACGCGACGCGTCTGCATAGAGATCATACCAAATCCAATGCGGGCATTGAAAGAATTTATAAAAATGTTCAGCGGTAAGCCGGGTAGTAGAAATTCGAGTTGGATTCTCGTTGTTTGACATTTTATTAGATTCTTAAACTCATCGTCATAATATCTATAGTATAGTTAGTCTTGGTAATTTCAAAATGAAATTGCTCTCGAATTTTCACTACCCGGTTAGCCGTGGCTTTTCCATGCCGTGAGTGTACCACGAATTTATTAAATCGCGCGATTAGCTTGTAAAAATATAGACACTAGAGATTTAATCTAGAACACTAATTTGTACTGTTTTCTAAAATACTTCTCCAATTAGAGCGCATCGCATTAATTGCATTGCTTATACCATTTTTTTCAATGTATTTATCAAGTATAACCAAAAAACCCGGCTGATATGCCCTACTTATAGCATCCCCCAAAATCTTCCAATTTGGGACATTTGCTTGAGTGTCAGGATTATAATCCTCAAAATATGCTTCAAGAAATATGCTTGTTGGAATAATTATAGATCCAGATTTCTGAAGTAGATCATATAATGTTCGCTCAGATCTATAATATCCTGCTTTTGCATTGTTAAATTTCATTGCATTATCTTCTGTGATCGCCTCATTAAGCCAACGAAATCTTTCCACAAAAGTTAGTGTGTCTAATTCATCTTCTCCAAATTTGCCAAAGCTTATGCCATAGTGTATCCCAGTGCGAATATTGATAATATTATCTTCCGATAAGGTGTCTGTTGCGTCGGTTCTGCCACTTATTACATGCAACATTTCATGGTCGAATATCTGATTTATATGTTCGACTGATGCCGAAGAAGCTATGATTACTGTTTCTGTGGATGGATTGAAATATCCTCCAACTTCTTCATAGCGCGCAATAAATGGATCTACAACCTCATATTTAATATTTTCAATACGAGAAATTACATCGTTGTATTTTATTGGGACAGTGCCATCATTTATACGCTCACTAATTCTTTTCAAAAACCCATCTCTTAACACTGGGAATAGTTTTTTAATTTCCGCCTGTTTTTCCTTAAAATTTGCATTGTGTATTCTTAATAATCGCTCATAGAGTCGCGGGGACATGCGACTAAGATGTCCGCTCATTATAGCTTCTGATAAAAGATATGGTTCATCATAACTAGTTTCTCCTACAACAACGCCCGTTTTACGGTCATGAATATATTTTTTGACATCTGCATAATCAATCGCATCATCTCCAGCCAAAAGATATTCACGACATTCTTCGTCTTGCTGAAGAGCATCTAGAAATTCTTCATCATCAAAAGCTATTTCCATAAGCTTTCGAAATTCGCGGCTTACCTGGTCTTCCCAATATTTATCTGAGAATAATCTGAGAAACTTATCTTGAGATTTTTTTAGCTCTTGATTAATAAACTCTTTATTTCTAATAAGATTAATAATCTTCAATGTATCGGATCCCCATACCAATCTTTCGGTGCTATATTCGCGACGATCTTTAATGGAATCGTTATATTCAATTGATTTTCTACTAATCTTTTCAGAGCTCATAATTTATAAAAATGTTCAGCGGTAAGTCGGGTAGTAGAAATTCGAGTTGAATTCTCGTTGTTTGACATTTTATTAGATTCTTAAACTCATCGTCATAATATCTATAGTATAGTTAGTCTTGGCAATTTCAAAATGAAATTGCTCTCGAATTTTCACTACCCGGTAAGTTTTGTCATAAAATAATACTAACATAAAATATTAGGCCGCCCCACATGGGACGGCCTGACCGAACTAACTGCCTTGCTGGAGTCTCGCGAGTTGTTTTTTGGTATCTTGCGCTTTCCTCTCGAGCTCCGCGATCTTCTCGAGTCGCTCTCTTTCTCGTTGCATGATCTTGATCAATAGAAGTGCAGACGCAAGCTGTGATCCAGCGTATGCGGCCTCTTGAAGCGTTGTCGGAAGTCTTGATTCTCCTTGGTCTTGGACACATGGGTGAAACCAAAACCTTTGAGACAGCGCGAGGTTCTCGAGATGAGCACGCGAGACATCGCTTATTGCATTGGCATTGCGCAGACAATCCAAACGCCCAAGTCCCACCATCAGAGAAAGTGCGTCCGTCATGTGCCGATCCAGCATTTCGCGAATTATGTTGTCTCTGTCGCCTGCGTACTCGCCAAAGTATTGGAACGATCTGATGAAGCATGTGAGATCGTAGGCGAACTCACGAGCAGTCGCGCGATGATGACCACCCACATCTCTTGGAGTGTTGTCGTAAGAACTAAGAGAATCATCGAGATTGGCCACCTGAAATCGTGTTTCGTTCTTCCGAAGTCGGAAGAACGAAAGGAGTCGTTGTACGATGCGTTCATCGATAGTTACGGTTTCTGCCCATGACGGAATGAGTGTGACCCCGACTACGTCATACCTTCGTTGCTCTGGTGTAAATCCAGACGGAAAGAGCTGTTTGCACAGAATTGTAAACGCCTTCTGTGCAAGCCAATAATCCTCATACGACTTTTCTCTCTCCCAAAACGAGTGGCCATCTGCGATGTTCAGGTAGAAGATGACGCGATCTCCAAACTGTGGGTTGTAGACTCCATTTCTACGAGAATCCTGAAATTCGTAGGTGTGGATCTTGATGTCAAACCCGAAGTGCAGGAGTGAGTGGCGCATTTCAACACATCGCTCACTCTCCCAACGCTCCATGAATTGGGTCCATGTACCCTGACGGATCGAAGACATCTTTTGTGTGTCCACGAAACACCTCTTTTTGAAGAACTATGCCACGCTATTGTGGCACTAATGTTATACTCTAATCCGATTAACGAGTCAATGCGGTAGATGCTGGCGAGCGAGGATAGCGCTTTACTTCGTGTCGCGGAATAAATTGTTTAAGTATCGCTCGTTGCTCTCGTGTAAATGTTTTTGTAAGTATATCTTCAATGCGAAGAATTTTTCGCTCGCTAGTTTTCGGAAGTAGCACATGCGCTAATTCATGTATAAGTGTTCCTACTTCATCGTCGCGTCTTTTGTGAACCTGTTTCGCGGGATTAATAAAAATATATGCCCATCCTTTCGGTTGGCGAAGTTCCGGATCCATAAGGCCTCGTAGCGCAACGCGACTGGAAGCATCTGGGTCTACGAGCCATCTTTTGCGTAAAATGCGAATACGATCAGCTTTTAGCATTGAGACAAATTCTCTAAAAAGCCAATCCGCTATGGGATTTGTATGTCGTGCAGCCTTTGGCATAGCCCTGCACCCTATATAATGTATCTGCGTCAGACAACATTGACTTTTGTATAAAAATAGATACAAAAATGCCCCGATTAGCGAGGCATTTTTGTGGGGATTATTATTTTATAATAATCATCCCTCCTTAATAAATATAAAGGGCGCGCCCTCTATATTTATTTATGCGAGAACAGCTGATAAAGGGCGGAGAGACCTACGAGAAGGTAGATCACTTTTCCAACGTCCGAGCCCAAGCTCAGCATGTCCACGATGTCTTTGCGGAATAGGCCAACGAGTAGCCAATTCATGCCGCCGATCACGACAAGCCACCAAGTAACTTTATGGAGATTCAATTAATCCACCCCCTTTTCATAGTTGACCCATTATCGCATTTGTATGAACACTGTCGCAAGAACAAATGTTCATAACCGAAAAGAAAATCCACGCCTATAAAATAGAAAAAGATAGTCCACCACTCGGCACGCCGTCTCCACATGCTGGCGTAGCGTCTGGTTCCCTGCCCGCCATTGCCTGCAGCATTAGGCGTTGGCAGGCGGGTCGCCCCGTCGGGCTCCGAGACGCCTCGCTTGCGGACTATCTTTTTCTATTTTTAGTTATCGGAAATTTTACAAGATTTGACAAAATGATATAAATCTGCTATCATTATAGCTGGAGGTGCGCATGAACAGGTTTAAGGCGTTTTGGAAGTCCGCCTTGTTCTTCTTGAAAATGGACTTCTTTCGGAGTGGAGTAGCTCTGTTTCTGTTATGGATCGCAATCCCGGTAGTGATCGTAGCGGTGGCAGAGTTACTGGGAGGAGACTGGGTTGATTCAGTCTTTCTGGCCGGCATCATGTCATTGCTACTGATGCCGACCTCGTTTCGTTTTTGCGGGTTCGCGTGGCTCGATCTGAAGGAGGCAGGTAAGCGAGCCCGTCACAGGTACGAGCACCTTCGGGGAGCGTAGGCTCCCCGTTTTTATTTCTATTTACAAATCCGCATCAATCTGTTATTATACTTACGATGCTGTGATGTCAAAAACAGCAGGGGTAATTGCAAATTGCCCAGCACCCACGGTCTAGCGTCGAGTGATCAGGAGACGCAAGGGGAAAGAATAGCTATTATTCCGCCTCTTCTGATTCCCGCATCGCCGAATCTGTGGTGTGCCAGCCGTTTCTCCCCTGCCTCGGGTCGCTCCCGGGGCTATTTATTTTCTTGTTTCAGCACTTGACGTTGCGGATTTAGTTTACTATAATCCTTTTAATGTTGGCGGATAGATCCGCGCAGCATGCCTTGCATTCGTAAGGGCTGGTACGGCGCCAGTGAGTCCAGCATGGCCTGGTGCTCCAAAGTCTGGAACGACGTCGTATTAGTTTTGTGAACGCATCCCTCCCATGGCTTCGGTCATGGGTTGTTTTTTATTTTAAGGATTTTATCTTTTCTTTCAGACTCACTAATTTTGAATCATAGTCCTCAATATTTTCTTTTGGAATTTCAAGATCCAGTGCTAGATGCTCAATTTCCAGAAATTCACGGTCCAGATTCCCTAGTTCTCTTTCCAAGGCAATCAATGTACCAGAAATACTAAAAGCTGCTTCTTCGATTATTCTAGCGTCATTACTTTCGAGATCAGTCAATAATCTCTGGAGTCTTTCTATAATTTGTTTTGTTCCTTCGTTTTTCATTTCCCATGACCGTCCTTCGCTCTTTGAGCTACGGAATGGCACAGCACTTTTTACCCCAGAGAAATTAGGAATTCGCTAAAATTTTAGTTTATTTTGCCAAGACGAAAGGCGATGGCAAAATGCATAAAATAACGCTCAAGATCGGCAAGTTTACCGCCATACTCTTTCCCGCCTAAAATGGCATCGCAAAAGACATCTCGCGCGCGTCCTATTTCAAGTAAGCGACCGCGCCAACGAGAATCGCCGAGAGTTAAGTCAAAAAGCTCAAGCGCTCTATAAAAAGCACCCTGAAGTCGCTCTTTATCGTTTTTGTCGCTATATGCTCTAGCTCTGCCGACTTCACTACCAATATTCCCAAGCTGTTCCATTAGAGACATGGTACGCCATCGTCCTTTGGCAAGATCTTTATGCATCAAGTCGCTCATTTTATAAGATTAGCTATAATCTCTTTGATTTTGATTCTAATATTTTCATCGTCAACGCCACAAGTACGATTACCGAGGTTGGGTTTTATATTAATCATTGAATCGTATTCAATAAAATCATCACCTTCTTTGTCTGGATACAAATTGATACCCCAAATATTTTCTTGTTTTGAATTTTCACTTTCAATCAATGTAATTTCTTCGTCAATATGTAGCTCACCGCCCAATGCCATAATACCCTTTTCAATATCAACAGCTCCCTTTACCAAATCACCAAAACGCTCTTTAGCGATTTCTCGTAACCGAGAGCGTGTTACTGGCTCTTTTATTATTGGGATCAACACACAGTTATTTTATCATTTTTTATTTCCCATGACACCCCAGTACCAGAACATTCTGTTCGGTACGGGGCAAGCTTTTTATCCCGTAAAATCCAACCATAGCGGGATCACGGGATTGCGCGTTGTTATGCGCCATGACAACGCTTATATTTCTTTCCGCTTCCGTCCGCCTTCGCCAAGGCTTCGGCGGGACTCCGCTTAATTTTTGCGATGATGCGGCGCATTTATAAGTCCACATTTCTTATATTTATATACTTGACTAGTTGCTGGATTAATCGCTCCGCACGGACAAGGATCGTTTCGGCCTAATTCGGATTTTTCAGATATTGCGGTGGGTTCACCTCGCCGTAGTCCTGCTTGGCTGGGCGAAGGCGGGCCGACTTGTACGCGAAAGATTACGGAGGCGACACGATTCCATACAACAGACAAAAGCGTGCCATAAAGTCTTTGTGCTTCCAGCTTATATTCCACTAATGGATCGCGTTGGCCATACGCACGAAGTCGCACAGAATCGCGCAACGATTCCATCGTCTCCAAGTGTTCAACCCACACATCATCAATTATGCGAAGTATAATTGCTCGCTCAATTGCGCGCATTTGCTCTGCGCCGATTGATTCTTCGTGCTTTTCATATAATTTTCTTATTTCAGTTTTTAAATACTCAATAAGCGATTCTTTATTACCGCTAGCATATTGAGAAATTGATTCTCCAAGCGTTTCGGCAAATGGAGCGATACCACGAAGTGCATCTGCGATTTCTTTTGTATCAATCTCTCCGGTGTTTTCATTTATATGTCCCGCGACCACGCCTTGAATTGTCACATCAAACGCGTTTATAACAAGATCGCGATTATTTTCGGAAGAAAGTATTTCACTTCTAAGACGATAAATCGTTTGACGATGGCGATTCATGACATCGTCGTATTCAAGTACTTGTTTGCGTGAATCAAAATTGTGTCCTTCAACTCGTTCTTGCGCTTGTGCGATTGAACGACTCACGAGACGATTTTCTATTACATCATCGTCTGTCACTCCAAGCCGCTCCATAAGCGACTTGATTCTATCGCCGCCAAAAACTCGCATCAATTCATCTTCGCATGAGACAAAGAATTGGCTTGTGCCAGGATCTCCTTGACGGCCAGATCGTCCACGAAGCTGATCATCTATTCGTCGCGCCTCGTGTCGTTCTGTACCAAACACCGCAAGCCCGCCAGCTTTAAGCACACGCTCGGCATCAGATTCATTTGAGGGATTGCCTCCTAAAATAATATCAACGCCGCGGCCAGCCATGTTTGTAGCCACGGTCACTGCTGATGGCTTGCCAGCTTGTGCAATAATTTCAGCTTCTCGCTCATGATTTTTTGCATTAAGCACTTGGTGCGTTACCCCTGCACGAGCAAGCATGTGCGATAGTAATTCGTTTTTTTCAATTGAAACAGTGCCAACAAGTACAGGTTGTTCGGATTCATGACATTTCTTTATTTCGGCAATTAGTGCGCGGAATTTACCCTGTTCGCTTTTGTATATACGATCTTGTAGATCTTTACGAATCATTGGGCGATGAGTTGGGATAATCGCCACATCACGACCATAAACCGCATGAAATTCTTCGGCGGATGTGCGAGCCGTACCAGTCATGCCAGAAAGTTTTTTATATAAACGGAAATAATTTTGAAATGTTACTGTGGCCAAAGTACGGCTTTCCCTTTGAACAGCAACTCCTTCTTTGGCCTCTACGGCCTGATGTAACCCATCAGACCATCGTCTGCCGGGCATAAGGCGACCGGTAAATTCGTCTACGATAATTACCTCGCCATTCCCGCCTGCCGGCGAGGCAGGTGTTACAACATAATCTTTATCTCGCTGAAACAACGACTGCGCGCGAAGTGCTTGCTCAAGATGATGGACATATCTTGTCCCACCCTCCTGGTACAAATCTTCTATCCCAAGCTGTTTTTGCACCTTCTCAATACCATTATCTGTAATGCTGACTGTCCGCAGTTTTTCATCAACCGTAAAATCATCCTCTTCAACAAGATGCGGGACAACACGAGAAAATGTCCGATAAAGCTCCCCGGACTCTTCATCTGGAGCAGAAATAATCAGTGGCGTTCTTGCTTCATCAATAAGAATTGAGTCTACTTCGTCCACGATTGCGTAATTGTGACCGCGCTGAACCATTTGTGATTTGTCAGACACCATATTGTCGCGCAGATAATCAAACCCAAATTCGTTATTTGTGCCATAAGTTATATCTGTCGCATATGCTTCTTGTCGCGTGATAGGTCGGAGAAACTCGTGAACAACGCGAAATGCGCCAGTCTGATCGCGTTCCGCATCTAGCGCTTCCGTATTCTCTTTCGCAATGTGCGTGGGATCATAACGATAACTCGTATCATGATTTAAAACGCCGACTGACATTCCAAGAGCTTCGTATACTTCGCCCATCCAAACCGCATCACGGCGTGACAAGTAATCATTTACCGTAACCACATGCACTCCGTCGCCAGTGAGCGCGTTGAGATACACGGGTAATGTTGCAACAAGAGTTTTCCCTTCTCCGGTTGCCATCTGTGTAATCATGCCCCGATGAAGTGCGATCCCACCCATAAATTGCACATCGAAATGTCTTTTCCCTGAAGTTCGTCTTGACGCTTCGCGAACCGCGGCAAATGCTTCGGCTAATAAATCGTCTAATGATTCACTTAAGTTAAGACGCCCACGAAATTGCTTCGTACATTCACGAAGTTCATCATCGGATTTTGCTTCCATTGATTCCTCAAAAGAATTGGCTTGATCCACCAATGGCTGCAACGACCGGATTAGCCGGTCGTTGGAATTTGAGAAAAGTGCCTGCCAGAAGCTCATGTTTTTTTATTTTTTCTTATAAATTTCCCTTTTATTTTTTGTAATTGAACTTTTAGGTCGTCTTTTACTTCAACGATCGCGGAGTGAAGGTCGTGATGTATCGCCTCTGCGCGAAATAAACGGCCATCAACAGTAAGATTGACTTCGGCATAATGAATTGCGCCAGAATGATGTCGTCCTGAAGGAATTCCAACTTCCACCTGCGCATGAACCTCATGAGATGGTCCAAAACGCCGTGCGATATCTTCAAGCTTTTCCTCAATAAAAGTCCTTAACGGAACATTCAGAACAACACGGTTTGCTCTTATGTCAATTTTCATGCCATCTCCATTGTAGCGCATTTTTGTAAAATTTCAATCCAGATAGACTGGCAGAAGAGTCAATGAGTTTTATCGATAGCTCACCATAGGAATCACCATTTATCTCTACGCCTCTATTTTATTATTCTTTGCGGATCCCACTGCCAGCCCGATAGAGCTAAATAGCGATTCCTCTGCTTCGCTATCCATACAGCACTAATGAGTCGCCGATCTCTTATTCGAAGGTGCGGATGGAATATGAGTGGTTGAGCGATATGAACACTTCAGGCGCATCAGCTGTTTGAGCTGAACCCAGCCCCACTCGGTGGGGCTGGGGAGGGCGAGATTCTGATGCGCTCTGTAGTGTGAAGAGTGAGACCTGCCTGCCGTCAGGCAGGCATTACAATACAGGAGCACGAGAAATAAGAGATTGGCGACGAATTAGTGTAATTAATTCTTTTGCTAGTAATTACCTTTTGATCTCATCTCCGGTTTTATATGAATTGAGCTCGGAAGTATTTACTGTAAAGATTGAGCCCCAATCACGGCCAGAGTCAGTCCATCGTTGGGCGGTAATATTTAACCAATGCTTTGTGCCGTCCGGCCAAACTGCGTAAACTTTTTTGTCGCCATCTGCGCGAATATAATTTGATGTTGTGTACTTTGCAAAAATTTCTTGTGATATTTCTCGCGTTTCACGATTTTGCATTCCATATAGTGCTAATGTCTTTAGAGGAATATACCTTCTGTAGTTTCCCCAAATTACATAAATATCATTTTCGTTAATTTTACGAACAAGATCTCCGTCTTTTATGTCTTCTTCAGCCGAATCTGATGGCGACACAGAAAGTGTTGCGGTATATATTATCGCTTCGGTGTCATCAATCATTCTGTCTGTCCCCTGTGTTAATGCAACCAATATAGATTGTATCGGTGAGGATGATTCGGATTTTGTGGGAATTCTTGTAGGAAAATTCCCACGAATAGATGCTGTGCGAATCGTGCCATCTGCATATCTAGCAAATAATTTCCCAGACCATGTTCCGCCCGTATTTGGCTGTATTTTAATTTCCAGCCCTTTGCTTGTCGGTGGTGCTGTGAATAAAACATTCATCCAGGTCGGTTGCCATTCAGCGATTGTGTAGACAATTGAGCTTTCTTCGCTTGGAGTGAAAGAAACTACGGTCTGCGGAGAAATATGAAATTGGTTTAATCCGATGCGAGAATATCCGAATCTGGAATCATATAAGCGATTATTTAAAACGACTGCGAGCATCCAGTCCGCAAATACATCGTCAAATCGTTCCATCTTTTTATTGATTGACAGCCAATGATTTATTGCCGATATGCCAATTTCTGGGAGTTCACTAACTTCCGCGAGCATTTTCTCTCCATATCTGTCTACGAGATAATGCCCAAACATAGAAACAATCCCATAATCTCCAGAATCACCGTTCCATCCAACTAACGAATCCGACGGATCGCTCTGAAATATTTCCATGCGAGTCTCTAGATAGCTTTTATCAAAAATGCTATTTAGCCCTACGGCTGTCGGAGAATAATCTGATCGCAACTCATTTAACCATATCTCATCTTGTGCCTTATTTGATAGTTCGCGCTGATTAAATGAAATCAAGTGCTGAAATTCATGCGCTAATAATCCAGGCGCATCGCCGACTTCAAGCGCGCCGGCACTCAAATATACCATCTCGTGCATATTTGAATCTGGGAAAATATCTTTTCTGTATCCATTAATTGTTAAAAAATATCCTCCGGAATTACTCCGCAATCGTTCAAGCAAAATGACAACATGCGGGTCTTTATCAATTCCCGGATTTGCTTCGGCGCCCCACAAAGCAGTCTCAATGGGATAAATAGTTTGATCAAATGCAGTTGCAAGTTGCTGAAGTTTGTCTGAAACGGCAGACGCTCGGCCTGATGATAATTCGTTCCAAAATCTGTCATCTACATAAAAATAGGCGTGATTACTTACAACTCGTAGCGTGGCATTTATCTGCGATGCCATTGCAAAATCATAAGACGGGTCAACATTAAAAACCATGTTTTGACCATAAACATCAGCCAGCCTCGCCGAGTCTAGGCGGGCCACCGCCCTAAGTGGCAAGAGTGCGGAAATTAACAATAATACTATGAAAATTCGTCGCATTTAGACATACTATCATGACTGAAGACTTCACGCCCTTTGACTAATCTATATTTCTTATGTATAATAGGTAATATATGCAGATTCGCGGATCTACTCTTGGAATAATAGATATTTGCGTGTTTTATACCGCTCTTGCGGTATCTTTGCTTATCCGTTATGGAGACGAGCAATTTAATGCACAATGGAGCATTCATTGGCAACCATTTACCGCTGTTTTAGTGTGTTGGCTTGTCTCGCTTTATATCGCCAATTTATACGAGCATCGTACGCTTCAAAATGGGCGAGTTTTCGCTGAACGACTAGGGCAGGCAGTAATTATGGCAAGTCTGTTGGCAATCAGTTTCTTTTACTTGGTCGCCGTTGTTGCAATTACACCTCGCGCAAATCTATTCTTGTTTATGATTATTGTGACAGCGTTAACGGTTTTGGTGCGTGCGACAATCAACACAATACTTTTTAGAAGCGGCAAACAGCGCGTAATCATGGTAGGCCTAAATGATGCGTCTCTTGATCTTGCAGAATTTCTTCACGAAAATCCTCAATTTGGATATTCTGTAAATGGTATTGTACAGCTCGGACAAGAATCGCTTGGCGTTGCCACGCGAACCATAAGATGGCCTGTGTTAACAAAACTTTCAGATCTTGCTCAATTGGTTGACCAAAAATTGGTTGATCTTATTGTTATTAGTCCGGCAGTATATTCACACGATGAAATTATAGATTTGTTATTTGAAGCTCTCCCAAAGAAAATTGACTTCATAAAACTTTCTTCGCTGGCAGAACAGCTTACCGGTCGTGTCCCATTGGATGCAATTGATCAGGCGTGGTTTCTGGAAAATATTGCAGAAGGATCAAAAAAATCATACGAAACGCTAAAGCGTGGATTTGATATTTTTGGTGCGATTTTATTGGGAATTCCGGTTGCGATTATTTCTCCATTTGTTGTCGCGGCAATATGGATAACATCGCCAGGATATCCATTTATACATCAGCGACGCACCGGATTACACGGAAAGCCGTTTGCTCTTATAAAATTTCGCACGATGATTCCTGATGCGGAGGCAAAGACCGGTGTTGTTTGGGCACAAGAAAACGATCCACGCGTTACACGGTTTGGTCGTTTTCTACGAAAAACGCGAATTGATGAACTACCACAAATTTGGAATATTCTCCGCGGAGATATGTCTATTGTCGGACCGCGCGCAGAACGGCCAGAATTTGATTCGCAATTAAAAATGCATGTCCCATTTTATCCAGAACGATACCTCATCAAGCCTGGACTTTCTGGATGGGCTCAAATTAATCCGCCTTATTACTATGCGTCCATTCAAGATGCAATACGAAAGGTTGAATACGATCTTTACTATATCGCTCACAGATCATTTGGCCTTGATGTTGAGATAATTCTCAAAACTATCAGCATCGCATTGCGAAGAGCGGGAAGATAGTGATTTTTAGATTCTATGGGTTGTTAAATATTCGCTCAGTAGATTTGATTATCTTGTGATCGCACACCAATGCTCCGCTTTTCGTCCCGCCATGGCGGGACTCAATTGCTACGCGCTGAATTTATCGCTCTCACCTGCGATAATCAATATTACTTTTGCTACTTATACCGTCGCACCTTCAAGAAAATATGTTCTCGGCAGAATTCGGGATTTGTAGGTTCAACCTCCCAATTTTTAAAAAGCCGTTAACCAATGCTCCGGTGGCCCAGTAAATCTGAAGAATTGTTTTTGGTTTAGTGCCGAACTAAAGTCCATCTAAATATTGTTATAGCTCAGTATATTTTGTATGCCTTCCTTTTGCTTTTTCAATAGGATATTTTTTATTTTGTTTTTTGAGCTTACTCTTTAGCGCATCGCTAATATCAATTTTAAAATCATGAGACATCAAGAGAATCCAATATAATACATCGGCAAGTTCATCGGCGACTTCCTCTTTTCTTGTTTGCAAATGATCAGCCATCTCGTCCGCATTTTTCCACTGGAAATGTTCCATTACTTCCCCGGCCTCAAGAACAAGGGATATCGCCATATCCTTTGGATTATGAAATTGCTTCCAGTCTCGGACATCTCGAAATTTGGTGACTAGTTTTGTTAATTCTTCTAAATTTTTCATAACTCTTTTATCCCACAATCATCCGCAAAAATCAACACAAAAAGTGGGCTGGAATTTACAGCTTGATTGTGGATAACTTACTTGCTACAATAATTTCGGTTCTTGGAGGGTCCGCCCTGTCACGGCTATCCAAGCTGTAACCAGGCACCACTAAAAAACACCGCTTAATGTGGCGTTTTTTAGTTTAGTCGTGTTCTGGATCTCCGCTATGCAAGACTCGTCGACTGTTTGCGGAATCAATTTTCCAATATGGGATAACACTCCAAAAGAATTTCTGGCCATCATCAATCTGCTTAACAATTACCTTCACTCTTGTATTTTCTAAAACTGATATAAATTCATAGAAAGAAATGGATTTAAGAATTGTATCGGTGCGACCATGGATGCGAATCCTCTCAAAATGTTTAGTGTGCCAAATCCCCTGAACTGTACGCGACAAGGAAAGTACTTGTGGCGCGAAAATCAACAGCTTCAATCTGGTGTATTGTTCGGAATGCGAACGAGCAACCATATCTGATTTGAATTTCAGATGTCTCAACCCTTCAGCATTAAAACTGACTTTTTCGTCAAAGTAAGGACAGCGGACTTCACCAATAGAAGCGTAAAATGTTTCAGCCTCAACCCTAACCTTTTCAAAGTCTTGTTCGTCTTTGAAATTAAATTTGCCCATCATCACTAATTATCCAATTTCTTATCCCAAAAATCAACACAAAAAATGGGTGGAGACCGCTTAATGTGGCGTTTTTTAGTTTAATATTTTTTCGCAATTCTTTTTCTCTTGAAGGTGCGTCGGCATATCAAATGGCCAAGCGATATGAACACTTCAGTTGCATCAGCTGTTTGAGCTGAACCCAGCCCCACTCGGTTGGGCTGGGGAGGGCGAGATTCTGATGTGCTCTGTAGTGCGAAGAGCGAGGCATTACAGATATTGAGTACGAAAGAAAAGAGAATTGCGAAAAAGACGACACCTAGTATCGTAATACAATCAATTGCTTGTTGCGCCGAGTGCTTCAAGCTGATTAGCGGCTTTGGCGCGAAAATCTGCGTCGGCGCCAACAATTGGATTTGCGAGCCCTGCGCGAATTGTTTCAATCGCCTCTTTGTTTTGTCCCAATCTGACTTGAGCGGCAATTAGTGTTTCCCAATATGTTATTTTATCAGGATTCATGGCAACAAGTCTTTTTGCCGCAACGACAACAGATTGTATATCATTGAGTTTGATCGCCATATCAATGATGCGCAGATTTTCGTCTTCACTTGAACCGTATCCCTTTTCAATGGCAATTTTTGCATAATCCAAAGCCTCGCGACGCATTTCGTTACTATTAACACTTGATGCCTGCTGTGATTTTATCGTTGCAAGATACCACCAGGTTAGTGCAACATCTGGATTTAGCTCGGCGGCTTTTTTGAAATTCAATATAGCCGAATCATATTCATGCAAAGTATTGTATACGAAGGCTATTTCGTAATATGTGCGCACAAAAGTCGGCGATAATTTTAGCGCCTGATTAGCATAGTCTAGTGCCGTTGCATTTGCGGAGCTAGTAATATCAATTTTGCCTAGCGTTGCATAAAGACGGGTCAGATAAAGGAGTGGCAAATAGTCGGATTTATTTTCTTGCTTATTTTGTTCAACTGCCACAATTGCGCGTTGTACTTCTTCTACAAATCCGGTCGGAAGTTTTGATGAATTTGCGCTATACACATCAAGTACATACTGCGCGAATCGCTGACGAATTTCATAATGCCCTGGGACGGTAAAGGCAATTGCTTGATGATATCTTGCGATTGCTTTTGGCCAATCATTTTGCCATTCAGAAATTATTGCGCGTGTAGATATAAAATTCGCTCGTGCAGATTGAATGTTGTATTTAAAGATTATGACAGACACAACAATCGCCATTGCTACTGCTGATACTTTTTGTGTATTACTAAGTTGTTTCTCTGGAATTCTTTTCAATGGTGCTCTTGGTATTTCTATTACTGGTTGATCTTCGGATATAAAGAATCCAAGAATCATAAAAAATACAACAAAGTTTGCGGAAGTATCAAATATGAATGAATTGTGAACCATATACGCTATTACAAGTGCCAGTCCGCCGATTGCAAGTGCCTTCTGATCGCGACTGCCGTGCATCAATTTCGCAAAAGTGAAAAATAGTGCGACGAAAATTGCAAGATAAGCAATCTCGCCCACAATCCCCATTGTTACAAGTACTTCAATAAACATATTGTGTGCGCGATCAAAATATGTTTCTGCTCCTGGACCCTTAAAATGATTCGGATTAAAGTGTTTTCCAAATGGAACATTAAAGTTTTCTGGACCCCATCCAAGAAGGATTGTTTTTGGTGTTTCTTTCCATCCTTGCAGACCGGATGTCCATGTCCAAAGACGAGTTTGGACTGTATAAGTTGCCGGAGAAAAATCTGTTACGCGACTTAAATATGATGATGATTTAACAAATTTTGAATTATGGAGTAACAGCGAGCCAATTACAAAAACCCCCAGACCAGCTACAAGCGTAAGGAGGAATATCTTTGCCTTATGTGAACGGCCAACTGTGCTGGCGGCCAATAAAAGCACCACACCTCCTATGGCAATGCCGAGTAATGATCCGCGAACAGCCGTTATGATAATCGCAAGAAATATTATGCCAAGTGCGACACGATAAAATAAGATTCGTCCATGCGCCGATGATGCAAAAATGCGATAAATCCCAAGCATCGTAATGCCTAGTGGCACTACCCATGTGGCACTCATCCACACGAATACATAAGATATTAAGGATATTAGAATGGACACGCCAATGCCCCACCAGACAAGAGGCCACCCATTATTTGATGTCGCAATGTTTTGAAGCCGTCGTCCCAACAGTACTGTTAAACCAAAAAACAATGCGAGCAATTCGTAGCCAGCAAATAATGCGGCGTTTCCAATCGTTCCAAATGGTCGCGTGCGACCGTCTGCACCGATAATTGTTGCCCAGTGAGTTTTTTGGAGAAATCCATAGAGTGCCGAAACAACGGCAACGCACACGGTCAAATCAATAAGTGTCTGCCAGTGTTCGCGAGTTCGCAAAACTGAAACCATCATCGTCAAGAAAAAGATGTAATGCCAAAAATTAAAAAGTCCGCCCATCCTTTCAAGTGTGCCCCACCATGATTGTATTGGGGCAACCGATGTGATTGTTGTGATGGTAAATATTAGCCCGAACGCGAAGACTGCCAATAAAATCGGGTGGCGCTTTGGCAAATATGACGGATCGCGCCACACCAAAAGTACATAAAGTACGAGCATTATTTCTATAAGAGTACGAAACACAAGAACTTTGCCGACATGAAACGGCGACATAAATTGCGCAAAAATGACCAGCGGGATAAGTGCCGTCGCATATATCATCCAGCGAAGCCATTTTGCGAGCTTTGGTTCGTTCATCGTATTTAGTATGCTAGCGCATTTTTTATTTCTTGTCAGCTGTTTAATCTCTTTAACGATTTAAAAAGATACAGAAAAGAAACAGTGTGCGAAATTGTATACCACCCAGTGACCATCGCAACAGCTCCTAGTGCGCCCCATTGTTGAAGTGCGACAAAGGATAATGGGATACCGACTCCCAATACAATGAGATTAATAACTATAGATGAACGCACCATATTAAGAGCGCGCCACATTGGACCAAGTGCAATGCCTAATCCAAAAAGAGCGCCGAATGGGATTAGCCAATAAACTAGTGGCACGGCATTAATGTATTGCGATCCGTACAACAAATTAAAAACTGGACGAGC
>Ga0209542_10007218_pt1 | contig 21238 bp, 23 predicted proteins | sample RifCSPhighO2_01_FD_184028 | JGI IMG/M metagenome (GOLD analysis project Ga0209542, IMG submission 184028) | Soil microbial communities from Rifle, Colorado - Rifle CSP2_plank highO2_0.1 (SPAdes) (version 2) | ecosystem: Environmental > Terrestrial > Deep subsurface > Rock core/Sediment ... | reverse complement strand
CTGCATAAGTAGGCACTATGAGTAGTATAAATAAACTAATCTTCAGTACTGAGAACTTTGATAGCATTTTCAATTCGATTCTTCGCCTCCTCCTGTCCTAGGACGTCGAGCAAAGTAAATGGGTCTGGCGAGCTGTGCTCGCCAGAAAGTGCATACCGCAGTGGCCAAAGCACTTTTCCTCGTCCTCCGGACTCGGACCCCACCGTTTCCGCATACTTCATTATAGCAGCCGGATCACTCAAAAGAGTCTTTACTTTTTCCAAATATTCACGCGTATTTTCCTTACTTTCTGCCTTCCAACAGATGAACTTAGGATCAAGTTCCGGGGACTGTTTTATGTAAGGCAACTCGCCTACTTCTTTAAGCCTCATTTCTTTTTGCACTTCTTCAGGCAGCCTTTTTATATGTTCTTTATTTACCCATTCAAGCTTCTTCCCGTCGAAAATGGCTGCGCTCTTCTGAATCTTTTCTAGCGAAAATTCTTTGATAAGTTCTTCTATAATGAAGATCTCCTGATCGGTACCAGGATTCCAACCGAGGAGAGCAAGGTAGTTCAACATGGCTTGTGGCAGATACCCTTTTTCTCTATATTCAAGAAGCGAGACCGCGCCGTAGCGCTTGGAGAGCTTGGAGCGGTCAGGGGCAAGGATCATCGGGATGTGCGCATAGAGGGGCCTCTCAAATCCCAAGGCCTCCATGATCACAAGTTGCCGGGGAGTGTTCGAGATATGATCTTCACCGCGGATCACGTGAGTCACCTTCATCTCTGCGTCATCGACCACTACCGCGAAGTTGTACGTGGGAGTGCCGTCTGATTTAATAAGCACCACTTCTTCTGCCACATCTTCAAACTTGATTTCTCCTCTGATCAGGTCTTGGAAACTCATTTCTTTTTTTGAATTGTTCAGAATTATAGCCGTACCGTCTTCCCGTGCCATCCCCTTTCCTACCAAGATTTGAGCATGTTTCTGATAAATTTCTGTGCGCTCGCTCTGGCGCATTAATTCCCCATCGTATTCCATGCCAAGCCATTTGAAACTCTTCAGAATATTTTCTTCATATTCTTTTTTCGACCGTTCCAGATCAGTATCTTCAATCCGCACCAGAAACTTCCCTCCCCTATTTCTGGCAAAGAGGTAGTTAAAGAGTGCTGTCCGAGCAGTGCCCACATGCAAGTTCCCCGTCGGGGAGGGTGCAATGCGGACTATCGGTTTTTTAGACCCAAACATAGGGATATCTTAACATAACCCATCCCTGCCCTTCCCTTGTCAAGGAAGGGTTTACTAAGTTTCCTCCCCTGATAAGGGGAGGACCGAGGAGGGGTTTGTTAATATCCAACCCCCTAAATCCCCCTTATCAAGGGAACTTTATAGAATTAATTCTTTCAATTAAATCTTCTGTAACATTATTTATATTCTTTAGAATATCTTCATTTCTATATCTCAGTATATTTACCCCAAACTCTTGCTCCAACAAATAATCCCTTTCCTTGTCTCTCTTTGCATCATGTACATTGCCATCTATTTCTACAACGAGTCGTAAGCTAGCACAGTAGAAATCTACGATAAAACGACCGAGTGGCTTTTGTCTAGTAAATTTCAGACCAAGAAACTTTTTATCTTCCAAAATCTTTTTCCAAAATACTTTCTCCGCTTCCGTTTGTTCTTTTCTCAATTCTCTCGCTCGACTCACAAGATTCTTATCGTAAGGTATGAACTTATATTTCTTTTCCATGTTTACCTCCTCCCCTGATAAGGGGAGGACTGAGGAGGGGTCGAATCAGAGTCTAACCCCTATATCCCCTTATCAGGGAACTTTTTTTATCTCCCCACCTCATGCCCCAAGGCAATCTTCAATATCTCCTCCGCAATCTCCTTAGCGGCATCGGGCTTATAAAAGATTTTGGCTGCTTCCTGCATTTTGTGCCTTTCTTCTTCGTTGGTTGCAAGACGATCTATCTCTGAGACCAGAATGTTGGGAGTGAGGTTATCGTTTTCAATCACGGCACAACCACCGGCGCGGGCATAGGCGAAGGCGTTTGAACGCTGGTCGCGGCTGGTCCGCTCATTTATCGGGACGATAATGGCCGGCACTCTCCAAGCTGCAATCTCGAAGATCTGAGACCCGGCCCGCGAGACCACCACCCTCGCCACTCCCGCCGCCATCCGCATAGTCAACACATTTAGGAATTCGTATGGTCTATATCGCTCTTTGTGAGGAGAGTTGTAGAGCACTGCTTCAGCTGTAGTCTTCACTTCCGCGAAATTGAGAGGGCCACACTGGTGTATCACTACATACTTCTCTACCAGCTTCTTCACTGCTTCTATGACAATATCATTTACCTTCTTTGCACCCTGTGATCCGCCAAGTATAAGCACCACTGGTACAGCTTCTTCAATCTTAAGGTACTCTCTCGCTCCGGTATTGAGGGGCTCTTTAATCTCGCGTCGCAGCGGTTGGCCGGTGTAAGCTACCCTATCTGAGGGGAAATATCTGGCGGCTTCCCGGTAGGATACGGCAATGCGCTGGGCAAATTTCCCAGCCCACAGATTTACCCTGCCGGGCACTGTATCAGACTCGTGTATCACCACCGGAATTCTCAAAATCTTAGCAGCGAATAAAGCCGGAAAGCTGGCATAACCTCCCTTGCCGAAGACTACATCAGGATAGAGCCGGTAAACCGCGACGAGTGATACCAATATACCCCAGAGAGTTTTCCAAAGGTCGAAGAAATTTTGTATCGGAGCGATAACTCCCGAGCGCCTTAGCTTGCCTGCGCTATTTCTCTTGTAAGTAATACCATGTTCATATAAAGCGCTCTCATCATAAGGCGTCGGTGACATGTAGAAGAGATCCAGCTCGAAGAGCTTATTCTCCTTGCCAAGATTCTTCAGTTCTTCCGCTATAGAAATAATGGGGTAGAAATGTCCTCCGCTTCCCCCACCGGTAAATAGAATACGCATGATTTAGGATTTATGATTTAGGAATAGTTCTGGAAATAGAAAGCACAATACCAGCTTCGAAGAGAGACATGAAGAGCGATGTGCCCCCGTGGCTTACGAAGGGCAAGGTAATACCGGAGAGAGGTAGTACTCCCAGCATAGCGCCTATGTTGACGAACGCTTGGGAGATTATCATTATAACAATGCCCACAACAGTGAGTCTAGCGAAGGCCTTCGGCGTACCAGAAGCAATCTTCAATCCCCTGGTGGCGAAGAGGGAGAATAGTGCGATCAGCGTAATAGATCCGACGAAACCAAACTCCTCTGCCGCCACGGCAAAGATCGAGTCCCCCACCGGTTCAGGCAGATAAGTAAACTTCTGGATGCTCTGGCCGAAGCCTCTGCCGAGAAGCCCGCCCGATCCCACCGCAATCAAGGACTGCTGTATCTGGTAGCTCGCGCCCAGAGAGTCCGTTGCAGGGTTAAGGAAGGTTGTGATCCTCTTCATCACATAAGGCCGTGTAAGCGCCAACCCTACCACCCCTAATACCCCTATCACTCCGAGAGTTATCACCCATCGCCACCTCCCTCCCGCTGCGATAAACATAGCCACACCAGTAGTCACAATAATGAGAAAGGTGTCAGTATCCGGCTGGCTCAAGAGAAGTCCGCCCACAAGAGCAAGGAGCACTACAAGCGGTAGGAATCCTCCGGAAAATGTCCTCACTTTTTCCTTCTTCGCTGATAGCCAGGCGGCAAAGTAGATGATGAAGGCAAACTTGAGAACTTCCGAGGGTTGGAAGGAGAATGGCCCAAGCTCGAGCCAGCGCCTCGCACCCCCGTGTGCAATACCGATCGATGGTACAAGCACCAAGACATTTAGAATAATTGCGACAAGCAAGATGTAGAAGGCCAAACGCTTCCAGATGTGATAATCCAAGCGTGCTGCCACGATAAGCGCCACCGTGCCGAGACAGAGTCCCAGTATGGCTTGAGAGAAGGCGATCTTAGAGTAGTCTGCCGATGCCCGCGCCAAGAGTCCGAGAGAGGCCGAGAAGAATATGAGCGAGCCGAAGCCGATGAGCGCTAAGGTGATGAAGAGAAATGTTTTGTCTATTCTTACACTCTTCACTTTATTTCTTTATCTCAGTTACCATGGACACTTCATAATTTCTTCTTACGACTTCGAAGTTTAGTCTGCCGATAATGTGGCCTGAAGGAGTCTTGATCTCTACTCGCCATGGCCCAATGCTAAGCTCCGGCCTACTGGAGAAGGTGCGGAAGCCGCCTGAGCGTCCGCCTTCAAGACGGAGCGGTATCTTGGTCGCTGTCACCCACTTGCCTCCCTTATCCTTGTACTGCCACTCGTGCACGATGTCAGTATTGAGAGAACCGGGAGAATATATGGCAGTGTAAGCGTAGAGCGGCTCTCCAACTCCAATATGAACCTTTGTGCGAAAGGTAAAAAATCTTTCCCATCCTCTCACCTCATCTTGCACCAAGTAATTGCCGGAGAAACCCTTGGCTACCGTGTGGTAAATACCGCCATCTTTGAGTGCGAGCGGTATGGGCGGTATAAGCCGCGCGAAGTAGAGCGCATTGATAGAGATAAAGATCACTGCCACGAAGTACCAGATGTGGGTCTTCTCTTCCAAGAATTTCTCATTGGCCATTCGCGAAAGTAAGTGGATGAAGAGATAAATAAGTCCGAGGCTTATTACTCCAGAGAGAAGAAATGCCCATGTACCCAAGTGGTTGACGAGTATTGGCACGAAGAAGATGAGGAAGGAGAAGAGTGAAAAGTAGAAGAAAGAGAGCCTCAGGGCCAGCTTCTCAAAACGCTTGAGAAAGAATTCGTTTGCGAGGATGGCAAATAGGAGAAGCGCCAAGAAGGGCCAGGTAGCCGAGAGCGTCGTAGAGCGCAAGTAGAAGACGAATGTGGAACCGAGAAGCGCGCCGATAGAAAACTGGAGGATGTTTGGCAGCCAGAAACCTTCTATCGCATTCTTTTTCCTACTTAGAATCAGAATACAGAGTCCGGCGACTATTATGTTGCTTCCGATCCAGAGGTTATCCCAGAGGTTGTCTATATTCTGGAGAGTAAGTGAATCTACGACGAAACCGCCCATTAGTGAGGCTATGGAGATCCGCCTTTCGTATTCTTCGAAGAGATGTTTGGCCTTAGTAAGCACGACTAATTATATAAATAATAACCCCCGCGATAGAAGAGACGACAGATACTATCCAGTAACGCATCACTACCTTTTCCCTAGTCCAGCCAAGCGCTTGGAAGTGGTGGTGGAGAGGAGCAACCAGAAAAACGCGACGCTTGTTGAAATATTTATAGACATTGATCTGAATGAGTACTGAGATAGTAGTAGCGACAAGAGGCAGGGCAATCACAGGCAGGAGAAACACCGCGTCAGTTAGGAAGGAGATCACCGCTAGTACCACAGTAAGGGAGAGCATGCCACTCTCTCCCATATAGAAGCGTGCCGGCGGCACATTGAACCAGAGGAAGGCTAGGATGCCGCCGGCAATAGCACCAGAGAGAGCCGAGATATCGTATTGATTCCCTAGGAAGGCGATCACTGCATAAGCGACGAAGGCACAAGCGAGCACGCCTCCAGCCAAGCCATCCAGTCCGTCTATCACCGAGGTAGAGAAGGTGGCCAATACCACCAAGACAAAGAAGGGTACAAACCAGATGCCAAGGAAAACCGGCCCGTGGAAAGGGACCATGACGGAGACGAAGTCGAGCTTGTAGTAGAACCACATGGCGATAGCGAGTCCAATGAGCGTGACGAAGACAATCTTCACCTTCCGATAGACCAGAGCATCCTTCGCGTAACTTCCCTCCCCGAAGATTTGCAGTAAGTCGTCAAGGAGCCCCACCAGGGCGGCTAGGAAGAATGCCCCCAGAGGCACTAGCGTTTGGCTTCTGCTGAAGAAGGAAAGCTCCCCTATTGAGTCATACGGGAAGAGAATGGAGAATATATAAATGATAGCCACGGTGAGGAAGACGGCGCTCCAGATGATGACTCCTCCCACCCGCGGCGTGTTGAGCTCTTCCGTAGTGTTGTGGATCTTTTTGAAATAGTCTGAGGTAATATCGCCCGCTTCAGTCCTGGGACTCTTCTTCCACATTTTGTATTTGTAGAAGTAGTGGCTGAAGAAGGGGGTGATAGCGATACCCAGAGAGAAGGAGAAGACCGTCGGGATAATAATCTTGAGAAGATCCATGATTTAGGATTTAAGATTTATGAATAAATTCATCATACCAGATAGCAAGGCACAGTAAGAGGTAGATCTTGCGCGCATTCTCCTTTGGATTTTTGAAAAGATTCTGGATTAATTTGATATCAAATTTTCTGTTGATGTATTCATTCGAGAGAATTTCTTTAAATACTTCATCATCAAGCCAGCCTGCAATGGGTGTGGGGAAGCCGAGCTTTTTACGCTTACGGGTCGATTCCGACAAGATATTCTTGAACGCTTCGCGGAGGATATACTTAGTAATTCCCTCTTTCCACTTAAGCTTCGGTGGCAGAGCCTCCGCGAGCTTGGCTACTTCTCTGTCGAGGAAGGGCACGCGAAGCTCGAGAGAATGCGCCATGGTCATCTTGTCCGCCTTCGCCAAGATATCTCCGATAAGCCAAGTGTTCAGGTCTATATATTGCATCTTCTCAGAATCGCTCAAGTGCTTCACTTCTTCATATAATGCGCCAAGGTTGAACCTTGACATGGGCTCACCCTTCCAAATTTTCAAGATTTCTCTAGGTGTAAAGATGGAAGCATTTCCTATATACCAGTCTTCAAGGCGCGAGATGGCACGCTTGGCATAGTTTGAGCCTCGCAGAGGCAGCAGGGATAAAATTTTCAGTATAAATTTCGGTATCCAAGCAATCTTCTTTCTCGAGAACGGTTCGAGATAGATGTTGTAGCCGCCGAAGAATTCATCCGCGCCCTCTCCAGAGAGTACCACCTTCACCGACTTCCTTGCTTCCTGCGCTAGAAAATATAACCCCAAGGCGGAAGGATCGGCCACAGGCTCGTCGAAGTGGTAAATAGCCTTCGGTAAAGCACTGAAATATTCTTCTTTAGAAACTTTTATTTCAGTATGTTCTGTACCGAGCGGCCCGGCAGTCTCTCTGGCTTTTCTCCCCTCTGATACTAAGGCTCGACCCTTAGTATCAGCAAAGGTAACAGTGAAAGTCTTTATCTTCTGACCCATGAGAGTCGCGATGATAGCAGAGTCCACGCCGCCAGAGAGAAATGACCCCACCGGCACGTCGGCTATCATGTGGTTCAGGACAGAGTCCTTGACCACTTCGAGTACTTTTCTCTTGGCCGTTTCTTCTGTCAGGTTTTCATCAGGACGGAACTCAAATTTCCAATATCTCTTGATCTCGAAGACTCCCGTCACCAGATCGATAGTGAGGAAGTGCGCTGGCGGCAGTTTGTACACCCCCTTAAAAAAGGTCTCCTCAAGCGGGTTGTATTGATAAGAGAGGTAATTATAAACAGCAGCATCATTTACTTCGGTCTTGAAACTTTTGAGCGCGAAGAAACTCTTCACTTCCGAGGAGAAGGCGGCAATCTTATTGCCCCGTTCCCAGTAGTAGAGCGGTTTGATCCCGAAGGGGTCGCGTGCGATGGCAAGCCTTTTCTCCAAAGTGTCATAAATGGCGAGAGCAAACATGCCGCGTAGGCGTAGGAAGACTTCTGTCCCCCACTTGAGAAATCCGGCCAATATGACTTCGGTGTCACTGTTGGTTGTAAAGTTGTAGGTTGTCAGTTCTTTTTTCAGCTCTTTGTAGTTATAAATCTCACCGTTGAAGAAGATTAGGAAACGGCCATCTGTGCTAGTGATAGGCTGTCGCCCCCTCTTAAGGTCAATGATAGCTAGACGCTTCATGCCTAAGGCCACATGTCGGTCTATGTAGAAGCCGTCATCGTCCGGTCCGCGGTGCGATATGGCGCGGGCCATCTTCTGGATAGCTTCTTCCTTCTCTTCTATCTGCGTATCGGTTATGCCTGCTATTCCACACATGGATCTAAAATTTTTAATTTTTAATTTTTAATTTCCATTTATATACACCATTGTCGCCTTGACCAACTTATCAGCGTCAGCAAATCTGCCTTCTACACTAGACCCCAACACTACCACGATTATTGGCCGCCCAAGCTCCGGATCGAAGGCGAAGACGATATTGCCTCCGGCCATGCTGGTATAACCGGTCTTCGAAGCAAGGAGACCGGGAATCTCACCCACAAGTCTATTGGTATTCCTTACAGTGTAAGAAGAGCCATCGAGACTCGAAACTTCCGTGGATTCAAACTTGGTCGCCTCAAGCGCCTCCGGATACCGCTCTAAAATGTGCCTCAAGAGGACGGCAATATCTCTCGCGCTACCGTAACCGCCGGCAGATCCTTCGAGGCCCGCCTGTCCCTGTCCGGCGGGCAGGTCAAGTCCAGTTTCATTATTAAATAACGTATTGTCTAGACCCAGATCTTCTGAACGTCTGTTCATAGCTCTGATGAAGTCTCTGTCTCCCAGTGTTAGAGCAACTGCCTTAATACCGTCGTTGGAAGAAGCCACAAGAGAGAAGTCGAGTAGCTCTTTCAATCTCCACTTCTCTCCTACCACTAGTCCGCTATCGCCATCCGTGGCAATGGCTTCCGAGGAGATGGTGACGGAGCCGTAGTCATAATAAGTCTCTTCCGCCACCAGAGCCGACATGAGCTTCGCGAGCGATGCCAGTGGCAGTGGCTTGTCTGAATTCTTGGCGAAGAGCACTATCTCGCTCCTCACATCGTAGACATATGCGCCCTTGGCGGCAAGCGTTACTTGGGGAAAATTTTCTCTAGAACGGCTTTCGTCCGCGGATTTATCATCACGACCTGTCTTGGAAGAAACGAGGAGCGTCACAAGACCGAAGGACACCAAGAGAGCCACCGCTATTAGTGTCTTATTGTCCTCCGACATTTGCTTCTTTCATAAACTTGTCTAACTGGGCGAAGGCGTTCTCGAATTCCGGCAACTCCTCGCGCCTCTTCACGCCGAGATATTCCAGAAGCTTGGTCGTCGGCCTGTAGAGAGAGTCCTCGCGCTCTATAAGGCCGCGGACGAGTAGTGCTCTTAAAGTATAAGAGGAATTTACCCCTCTTATCTCGTCAATTTCGCGCCGTGGCAGAGGTCCGCGATAGAGAACTATAGTGAGGCACTCAAGCGAAGCACGCGATAGTTCACGAGAGAGTTCTTCTTTCTGGATGGACTCGATAACTGGACTCATATCGGGATGAGTACCGAGAGAAATGTTGTCGCCGTTTACAACCAAGACCACTCCCCTGTCGCTGTACTCTTTCTCCAGATTTGAAATCGCGGAATCCAAACCATCTCTCGGGACATCTAGCAATTTAGACAGTTCCTTGCGGGATACCGGTTCACCTTTGAAAAAAAGTATTGATTCTATCTTTGATTCTAAATTCATTGAGAGGTTAGGTCAATTACCTGCCTTGTCGGCAGACAGGGAATAATTAGGAATTACGAGAGCTTGGCTCTCTATCTCTATATCCTTGCCATTCTGAGTTACGCGTATGGCGCCGCGTTTTACCAGCTCAAGCATGGCGAGAAAGCCAACTATTACCGACACTTTGTCACTGTGCTTAAGTTCTTGAAACTCAATTTGCCCGCTTTGGATATTCTCTCCGCGAGTTTCTCTATCATTTCTTCCAGACTCACCATTTTCTTCACCAATAATTTGGGCAACTCCTCTATCTTAGGCAGAATCTCCAAGATCCTCTCGAGCATGGAGAAAAGATTTTCCTTGGTAGTTTTTGAGTCAGGTGCGAAGGTTACGAAAGTGTTTTGCCTTGGTTCTCTTTCGAAGATAATACTCTTACCGAAAAAAGACTTCACATGAGTCGATAGTTCCTTCACTCTCGCGTAGAGGGCAAGGCGATCTTCCAGATTGTGGATACTTTCCTCCTCTTCTTCCGTAAGTTCTAGAGTCGGCAAGAGTGAACGACTCTTCACTAAGAGTAAGGTAGAAGCCACGAGGATAAACTCCGCGCTTTCTCCCAAAGGGACTCGCCAGCCCGCGGACTGCCTCTCTTCTATGTAGTGTATGAAGTCATCGGTCACCTCCGTAAGCGAGACATCGTTTACGAAGAGCTTTCTCCGGCTTACAAGATCAAGGAGAAGATCGAATGGCCCTTCGAAGTTGGGAGTCTTTACCGTATAAGCGGCTGCCATCTAGCCATTATACCTCGAGGACTAGCCCCGGCAAAATTGAAGTGGATTTGAAGAGCGCCGCGGTCTTAAGGCGTCAACGTGGCAGGTTGACACCTATATTGCTCACTTGGAAGCTCAACTTCCAAGTGGCTAATTGTAAGCCTATATTGCCATTTTCATGCAAATTATGGATTCAATCTCTTTACGTCACGAGGGAGATAAGTGGCTTCACGGATGTTGGGAAGATCGAGAATCTTCATGATGAAGCGCCCAGGTCCAATACCAGCGCCACCGTGCGGCGGACAACCCCAGCGGAAGAAGTTGATGTAATCTTTGAGTGATTCTAAGGACATTCCTTTCTCTAGTGCTTGTTTCTCAAGTATCTCCGGTCGGTGCTCACGCTGTGCCAGTGTCGTCACTTCAAGCCCCCTGTAGAGTAAGTCAGCCCTTCGAGATCGGTCCGGGTCAGAATCAAGACGCATATGGTAGAAGGCGCTCTTCGATTTGTGATACTCAGTGATGAAGACAAATTCGTGACTGAGTTCTTTTAGCACATATTCAGAAATAGCTCGCTCTTCTTCCGGAGAAATGTCGTGTTCCTCAGGTGACTCTACTCCCAAACCCTTAAGAATCTTCTTTACCTCAAGCATCGTAATCCTCGGGAAGGGCCGGATAGGTACGGTAATGTTCAAGTCAGGAAATTTTTCCAGAAGCTGTTTAAATCCTTCCACAATCATCCCTTCTTCCGCATCCATCACGTCGTTATGATCATTGATATACGACATCTCGAAATCCCAACCGGTAAATTCTGTAAGATGTCTGGTGGTGAATGATGACTCAGCGCGGAAGACTGGCCCAGTCATAAAGACTCTCTCCAGTCCGGCTGCCATAGCCATCTGTTTGTAGAACTGCGGAGACTGCGGTAGATACGCCTTCCTGTCGAAATAGTCTACCGTAAATACTTCTGCACCGGACTCGGACTGAGTTTGGAGGAAGTTGGGCGGGTAGAGCTGGATGAAGCCATTCTCATCCCAATACTTCCTCCAACCTTTCTCAAATTCTGTCCAGACTTGAAAAATTTTAGCCTTCTCTGGTTTCCTCAAGTCAATCCAGCGGTAGTCGAAGCGAGTGGGAGCTTCGGTCTCTTCGTCACTTCCCTTCACCACTACTGGAATCGGTAGTTCTGGGAGGGACTGGGACAAAATAATTATTTTGTCCGGATGCATTTCAGAGCCGCCGGGAGCTTGTGGTGCATCTTTCATCTTTCCTTCTGCGCGAATTACAGACTCAAGGCTAAGATTCTTAGCCTTCTCGAATTCAGGATTTTCAGCTGTAACGACAACTTGCGTGAGTCCTTTGAGATTTCTCACCACGATGAAAATTATTTTCGATTGAATCCTCAATGCATGTACGAATCCTTGGATCACTATTCGTGGTGAATTAAACCGACCTTAGCTCTGACGTCTGTCATCTTATCATGCACTACCTTCCTCATTTTCTTGCCGCCTTCGGCGACGATGGATTCTACATCCTTAAGCGAGTTTCTTTTCTCTATCAGCGGATGGATAAAGTTCTTGAGATCTTCTATGAGTGTAAGTTTGAGTTCTTGATACTTGCCCTTCTTGTCGGTATAGAGCTTCTCAAGTTCTGACCTGGATCGGAAGAGCCTGTGTATTTCATATACGTTCTTCGGCACATCTCCGCTCGAGTCAGTGACGATACTCATCACTGATTTCTCTATTTCCTCATCAGAGGCGAAAAGCGGGATAGTATTACCGTAACTCTTACTCATCTTCCTGCCATCAGTGCCGGGGACAACAGCCACATCTTCAAGAGTAAGAACTTCCGGAATTTTGAAGGTCTCACCGTAAATCCTATTGAACTTCTCTGCAATGTCGCGAGCGATTTCTACATGCTGTTTCTGATCCTTCCCTACCGGTACGATATCGGCATCTGGCGCAAGAATATCTGCTGCCATAAGTACCGGATAGTCGAAGAGTCCCGCGTTAGGCTCTTTACCATTTGTAACTGCATCCTTATATGCATGCGCTCGTTCCAGATATGGCACAGTGATGAGACAATTAAATATCCAAGTCAGTTCCGCCAGATGCGGCACATCTGACTGGTAGTAAAGCGTGGTTTTCGAAGGATCAAGTCCGATAGCCAAGTAGTCCTTCACCACTTCTTCTGATTGACTTTTCAATACTTCCGGATTTCGCTCCGTAGTAAGAGCATGAAGATTGGCGACGAAGATTCTTGCCTCGTATTGGTCTTGCATCTCGACAAACTGCTTCATGGCGCCGAAGTAATTGCCAATATGCGGCCTGCCAGTCGGCTTTACTCCCGAAAGTAGAATCTTTTTATTTGACATAAACTTCATACTATCAGGAAAAATAAGGCTGTAAAAGCGTGAGGGCCGCTATGATATATCATAGCGGTCCGTGTTCGAACTTCTCGAGCTTGGTGTTGCCCTTGTTGTAGTACACTCGCCCGCGGAATCTTTTGCCTAAGAAAATTTCCTTGAGCCAGATCACGTCCGCAGGCATCATGCGATCATACGGGATGGAGGCGAGAGGAAATGTTCTTGGCCTCCCCATCTCAGGAGTCTCCCGCAGTTGGCCATTCCAAGCGAAACAGAAATAGACGTAACACTCAAATATGTGCACACCTGCTTCGAAGAAGTCCACGACTGCCATCTTCCTCAGATTTTTGCGGGAAGTATAAGCGCCACTTTCCGCCAGAAATTCGCGGCACGCGCAGGCCTTGAGGTTACCCTCATCTTCTGGTTCAAGCTTGCCTCCCCAACCGTTGTAGAGGCCAGCACCAACCCCACTCTTCTTCCTTGCCAGAAGTACTGAAGTCTTGGTAACGGGAAAGACGAGTGTGGATACCTTCATACCATTGCCTCCCTGTATGTCTGCCGCTACCTTACCACTATCAGAGTGGCAATTCCATATAGAACACAGCACCCTTGCCGACTCCCTCTGACTCGGCCCAGACACAACCCTTGTGGGCTTCTGCCACACCCTTGACGAAGGCGAGACCGAAACCAGTCGAATTCACATTGATCTTCTGGGAATCTTTGTCCCTGCCACCCTTGGTAAAGAGTTTCGGCTTCAATTCCTCGCTGATCCCCACTCCTGTATCAGAAACAGTAAAAAGAATTTTTTTGTCATTAGTCATTTGTAATTTAACATTCACGCTTCCCTTCGGTGTGTACTTGATAGAGTTATCAATCAAGTTTCTCACCGCTTGGCCGAGCTGCACTTCGTCTCCTGTCATATTGTAGTCTTTGTCATCCGTCTCGACGGAGATATGGAGTCCTCTCTCTTCTGCCGAGCTCTTCTGTCCGTCCAACTGTTCAAGCACTACCTTTTTGAAATCTACCGGTATCATATTGTAAGTAAATGTTCCCCTATCTATATTTGAGGCATTGAGGAAACTTTGCACGAAGTCTACTCCCTCGGTCATGGAGTGGAAGCCTTGCTCGATCAAGGGCTTAGTGCTCTCCGACAAACTATACTTGCCATCTTCCAAGAGGTCGTTGAAGACGAGTCTCGCCTTGGTCATATAACCCTTGATCTGGTGGTTAATGATGTGTATCAAATTCGCCTGCCCAACGTTTGCTACTTCAAGTTCCAATGAAAGCTGCTCTTCCTTACGAATATTACGGACAAGGACAATACCGAGGAAAAGAGACAGGCCAAATGTGACTAAAGTAAGTATTCGATAGGTCGCGTCTTGTAAAAAGAAGAATTGGGAACCGACCATAATTAAGAGAATATATATCAGGAGTTGAGTACCAAGGGTCCTGAAAGCGAAAATCTTTAGATTAGTAATGGAGAAAATTATCATTGCCAGAAATACTGGCAGGACAAAGAGGCTATAGAGATTTATTTCGTAGATACCTGTCGTACTAGCAATATATTCTGTAGAAGCAAATACTGTTAAGAAAAGAACTAGGGCAATACCGACCAAAGCAATTTGTTTACGCTTCGTTTTTTCACTTTTTATAAAAGCAAATAATCCATGAAGCATAATGTATCCAAGAACAGCCACTTCGACTCCTAGTTTATATCGAGTCAACGACTCGTTATTGGTTGCTTCACAATATGGCTGGTAAAAGTTGATAATAGACTGGCCGGTGATAGTAAACCACCATGCCGGAAGCGAGATAGCAAACAATAAGACTTTCTGCCAATTAGCGATATCAGTCCCCTTAATTAAAACAACAAAGAAATAGGCTGCTAGGAGATAAAACAGAATGTTTATATAATCTAAAGGAGCCCAGATAGCAGTGATTAAATGGTAACCGCTATTTGTCCATATGACGACATCGTTGACAAGCCAAATACAGAAACTCAAAATAAACATAAAAAAGATCTTAGAAATTAGAGAAAATTTTGACTTGAACAAAACAAAGAATCCAAGTAAAAGTGCTATTAAAACAGGAATTAGATGGGAATAGTAGGCTATGGTATGATAATCCCGAGTGGTAGCAATACAAGTATTAAGGTCCATAATTTAATAATTATACAGGACTTTCTAAAACCGATTTAAGTTTATTGTCCACAAAAATTTTTGAGTCATGCGGGTGATAAGTCCAAAATGGTCGTCCTTCAATCTCGGTAGGCTGCACATTAACTATTAAAGGTTTAATACCCACTTCTTCTTTAATCTTCAACAGGGCAGGTAGTACAATATTTCTTGTAAACCACTCTTCCTTCTCATTGAGCATATAATTTTCAAAGAGGATTCCGTTTGAAAGAAAAAGTTTAAAAAAATGTTCATAATAATACTGTGGATGACCACCAGATTTCAAAAACCAATCTGATCCATCATAGAAAATGATATTTTTACCCCTACCCTTTGGATGGTAAAAATCAAAAAGCTCGTGATGAAAATCAACCAAACTCTGACCCCAAAACGTTTTAACATCAGAAAGTTTTCTACCTTTATAGACATCAAAATCGATCACCCTTAAACGTTCAATTTTTTCTCCGCCCTTTTTACCTCTACCAAAGTAGAAAGTCATTCTACCCAAATTGTACTTCCATTCGTTATTATCAGTAAATTTATCTTCCACAAATTCAAAGAATAATGGTACAAACCCATCGATCGCATCAACAATACTAATAAATCTTCTTAATTCTAAGTTGGGAGTAGCAATCTGAACAAAAACTACAGCACATTTATTATCTTTAATTACTTCAGGGACTCCTGCCGGTAAAGATTTATCTACATAATCCTGTAGTTCTTTATTTCGTTGCCGATTTTTAAACTCTTTCAATGCCTCATCAAGCGGTGTATAGACAAACTTATTAAATTTCTCCCTATCGGATATCAGTTCTCCAATTTGCTTTTCCATTATTCTGTTGCAGAGAGAACTGTACAAGCGTCCCCTACTGATTCATCGCAGAAAATTTCTTTACATTGAATCGAGCCGTTTGTACATTCGTTAAGACAAGAGTCGTTAGCACATTTAGCAAAATCGGCAGCATTTATGGAAAGGGTACGATATCGTTCTAGCTCATTTGGCGGACACTCGCCGTCACTACAATCTCTAATAAAACAAGTTTGTTCTGTGGAGTTACAAGGAGTCTCAACAATAAATTTGTAATCTTTTTGGAAATAGAAGGTGTAAAAATTGTTGGCTATGGCGGCCAGAACTAGAGCAGAGACAAAGATAAAAAGAATTTTAGTAACCTTATCGGTAGAGTTTGACATACACCAAGATTATACACTCAATTTAGGTATATGAGAAACAATTTAACACCCCAAATACCTTAGTTATTATTCTCGGATTTTAAATACTCAACAATTCCCTGCCTAACATACCAAGTGAAGTATGTGCTGAAATAGAAAAGATTGTTCTTCCCTTCAGTCATTGACCTTGCTCTATCTCGGTAATTTCTCAAAGCAAGATCAAAGTGAGTCCAGCCAGCCTTAATTAATTTCGCTCTAGGTATTTTTTTAGCACTTTCATGAACCGCGTATTTATCCGCGATAGATTCTACCAATAACTTCAAATCTCTTTTTAATTCATATCTACTCTGTTCATCCTGCAGAGCAGATTCAACCATTCTCAATTCTTCCTTGAACCTTTTATTGAGCATGCATGTTTTTATTAAAGGGTCGGTAAGTTTTCACCTACCGACCCTCTCTTCCCGCTCCTCATCCTTTCTGTAATGGAATCTGATTTCAATATATATTATACAAGAGAAAATATCAACAGATTGTAATAAAATTAAACAAAAAGCGGGTGATGTCTCCAACATCAACCCGCTTCAGAAAAACAGGCTTTTGATAGCCCCGATCGCACCGGAAACCATCAAGATCCAGACTAAATTACCGATCAGATTAGTTCCGAAGAACCACTTCCAGTCGGTTGCCGTGAAGCGAGATCCAGCCGGCAGACGGCCTCGGACGAAGACAAAGGCCTTGAACGGGTCTTCCCACGAGAGGAATATAAACGCAGGCCAACGTCCTGTTCGTAACACCTTGCCGGCAAACGAATTCGACTGCTTGTCTTCTTGTAGTCGAAGCCACTCGAAACCAAACCAATCAGTCTTGGTCTTGTTGTAAACCAAGACAAGAATATAGTTCAGTCCAAGGGCAAGCGCCGTCATGATCGCCCCGCCCTTGACTGGCCCAAGAAAGCCAATCATGGCAGGGTACATTAGGTAATCAAACGCGTCGTTGACCACCATGGTGGTCATAAACCCGGTGCCGATGGCACCGAGTTTCTTCCACATCTGGAGAAACATGCTGCCTCCTCGAACATCAGTGCTCGAACATGATGCGCCCGCCTACAAGCAGACGCAGTTTCTCTTCCTGCCACTGGTAGACCGGCGCAACCCAGACACCTACGTGGTCTCGGAAACGCAGTTCAACCTTCGGTCCGACGCCGGCACTCGGCATCTGGACGAAGGCACCCACGCCGACGTGGCCATACATCCGTACCGCATCCAGCCACACCCAACTCGAATCCTTGCCGGTATCGAATTGGGCGTAGAGGAACGATCCCGTGGCGACGTGATCGTAGTAGGCATTCAACCGGAGCCGAATTGGATGAGGAGCATAGTGCTCCACTCCCATGCCTACCCCGAAACTGAGTCCTTCCGCTGGAGCGAATGTCGGCCCGAAGGCTGTCTCGCCCCATAAGTTGCCGTGCGAGGTCTGAGCGAAGAGCCCAACCCACGGCGACTTCTGATGGCCGAAGGAGATGGTACCGAAGTACTCCCCCTCCTTCTCAACCGCGACCTGCGGCTCAAACCACAGATACGTCGATTGGGCCTGCGCTTCTGGCGCGAAGACCGCGAGGCACACGAACAGCAAAAACTTGTTGATACGCATCTCTTCTTATCTCCTTTATTGCCGGATTAGCAATTCTTCCCTAATTATAGCACGATAGATACTACTATGTCAATGGTAAAAACTCTCATAAAATCTGTTTCTACATGGTAGAGAACTATGTAAATCATTCAATTTTGGTAAACAAAAAGCGGGCTGATGTCCTCCAACATCAACCCGCTCACCTACCCTTGAACTTTTGTAATAGACTTCTCAAAACTCCGAGATTTTCCTGATGGACTGCGAAACGTGCCACATCGTATCTCACGCCGTTGTACAGTCGGTGGCCCTTCAAGAGTCCTTCTTGTTTCAGACCAATCCCTTTCATCATTGATACAGATTGGAGATTGGAGGAGAAAGAGTCGCAGTATATCTTATATACTGGAAAGTTGTCGAAGATGTGACAAATAGCCAACGCACACGCTTCCGCGCCATACTCATTTCTCCTGTATCTCTCGTCAAGAAATATATTGAGAAACATGAAACCGTCCACTTCGTTGTAGGAAAAAGTGTATAACACACCTACAGATTTATTGGTCCTTTTCAGGCACACCATGAATTGCAGATGATACTTTTTCCTTTCTACAGAGGAAACGAGCTGGAGATAGTCTGTTGTTGCTCTCCATTTAGCAAGAATTGGGAGGTCTCGACTATCTGCCAGTCGAAGTATTAACCTCTTTGTCTCAAGAATTTCTGTCATGAATTCCTCCTTGCCTCAGCCTGCTGAAAGTGTTATTCTGATAGAAATATAATACTTAATTTTTATATTGTCAATATTAGATAATTAAAATATGCAAAAGAGTCTTGAAAAGTTTGGAGTTAATGTTCATAAAAGTGAGTTAAAAAATGGGGCCAATCTGTTTTTATTTGAGAGGAAAGGAATGCCTATCTATCTACGCGCTACTTTTTTTGCCGGCTCTCGTTTTGACTCTACCCCCGGCACTGCTCACTTTCTTGAACATATGCTTCTGGCTGGAACAAAAAAGTTCCCTACAAAAAATTTGATTGCTGATTACATTCAAAAAGTCGGGGGAGATTTTAGTGCTAGTACAGGTAATAATCTCCTGAGATTTAATGTTGAAATTCCAGAAACTCAAGATATTGATATCGGTATTGAGGTTATGTCAGAATGTTTGAATAGTTCCCTTTTTAATAACCAAACTATCGAAACTGAAAGAGGCGCAATCCTTTCCGAACTTAGAAGCAAGAAAAGTAATCCAAAAGAATACATTTCAGATGTCCAGAGAAAGGTTTCTTTACAAGGCACACTAGCCGCTCGAAGCACGCTTGGGGATGAAACTAGTATTAAAAATATTACCAAAAATGATCTAGTTGATTACCAAAAAGAATTTGTTAACTCTGGCAGAGTAAGCTTTGTGGCCAGCGGAGACATACCAATTGAAATCTTAACAGAAAAGTTAAATTCAATAAATATTGAGTCAGGAGATAAATTTACTACAGGGAGAAAATTGCCCATTATTAGAGAGAGCGATGCTGAAGTTGAATTTTATGAAGGCGTCAATCATTTGCAAGTGGCATTGGTTTGCCGCACAGATATAGAAAACTATGCAGAATATTGCGCCTTAATGGTTCTAAACAGCGTTCTTGCCGTAGGGAGAGGCTCTCGATTGATTACAAGACTTCGCTACGAAAGTGGCCTCGTCTACACTATAGCTAGTGGTGTATTTAATACAATCGATTGGGGAACTATAAAGATTAATCTATCATGCGATAAGGATAACCTAGAAAAGGTGGGAAGCTTAATCTACAAAGAATTCAATGAACTAAGACGAAATAATATATCCTCTATGGAATTAGAGAGTACTAAATCAAAGATATCTAAAGGCTCAATTCGTTATTTTCAGACCTCAAGAGTATGGGTGGACTTCCATGAAAATGATGCTTTGTTTTTCCCATCTAATCTCCATACAGCAGAAGATTATATAAAGATGATCAACGAACTAACTTTGGAAGATATTAAAAAGGTTATAGACAAGTATCTTTTTGAAAAGAACTTTTATACTGCTATCTGCGGAGATTATAAAAAGTAGAATCCCCTCCAGCCACAACTGATGGCTGGAGGGGATTTGATGGACTACGGCTCAGATTCCTCACCGTGGTCATCGCTGTCTGGTGGCTCGTTGTCGCCTGAGTTGTCAGGGTCTGGACCCGGACTGTCGTCATCATCTCCGTCGCCACCGCCACCACAGAACATTGGAACGACCCGATCGTCTTCGTACGCGTAATGTCCAAGCATTTTCTCACCTCCTCTCTGGACTAAAACCTAATAATAACATACATAAAATGCACATGAATGTCAAGGAAAAAATTACTTCAATGTTCTTGAGAACATGAGAATAGAATTTCAGTTATCTTTAATAAACCCACCAACTTGATGCTGCCAGAATGAAGCGTAAACTCCTTCTTTGTGACGCAGGAGTGTGTGGTTAACACATTGGATATCAAAAACATCTCTTACATTTTAATTATGCTATAGCGTTTTTATAATGTGAGAAATAATTGTATATCAAAGAAGGTCAAAATCCATTCGCAAGTACTTATCATTCTCAATCTGATCAGCAATGATATAAAGCATCTCTAGACCAACCCCATAATCAGTCTTCAAGAGACCTATTATATCCTCACAATCATAGGGATATACCCAAACACTATCTTGAAGCCTTTCAAAGCCAGCATTAGTCAGAATATTCCTTATTTCGTCTCTTATCCTCTTCTTACGTTCTGGAATATCGAAAATTATAATACGCCACTTCTTATCCCACTTTTTCGGTTTGATTAACTTGAAGTCTGTTCTTTGCCACCGCTCTAATAACTTTTTGCCGTCAAATGTCAAAGAGTAATGCCCGTCTTCAAACTTCACCAGACCCTTTCTTCGCAAACGACTTGCGGCTGATCTTACTATGTCGCTTTCCCATTATAATTACGCTATAGCTTTATTATAATGTATTAAGTTAAATTAATAAACATTAGATATATTAATTCTAAAGTCCTTGTTTCTTTAACTCTTCAATAAGTTTCTTGGATTCTTTTGAGAGTTTCTCGGGCATATCGATTAAAATTTTTGCATACAAATCGCCGCGCTTGGCGGGAGCGATAGGTACACCCTTGCCCTTCACCCGCAGGATCGTGCCATGCTTAGTACCTGTAGGAACTTTGAGAGTGATCTCTCCGTCGAGTGTTGCTATTGTTCTCTCTGATCCTAATAAAGCTTCGGTAAGCTTTACGGGCAAGTCCATCACCAAGTTATAACCATCCTTACGTAGATACGGATGTCTCCTCACATGTACTTTCACATACAGGTCACCCGGCACACCGCCCTCAAGCGTCTCACCCATGCCTGAGAGACGAATCATCTGCCCCTCATCTATGCCGGCTGGCACGCTGATGGAAACTTCTTTCTGTTTTACCAGTCTTGAGTTTATTAATATCTTCCTCTCCGTGCCGAAGATGGACTCGTGGAAAGAGAGCTCGATATCTACCGCCACATCCCTGCCACGACGCACTCGCCTTCCGCCGAAGATAGATGAGAGTATGTCGCCTAAGTCTCCAGTATCGAAGGCATTTGCGCCAAAGCCGGAGAAGTCAAAGCCGAAGTCCTGTGGATTGAACCCCGCTCCGCCAAATCCCCCACTCGCACCAGCCGACCCGTAGGCGTCATATTGTGCCCGCTTCTTCTTGTCTGAGA
>Ga0209542_10007216_pt1 | contig 21242 bp, 24 predicted proteins | sample RifCSPhighO2_01_FD_184028 | JGI IMG/M metagenome (GOLD analysis project Ga0209542, IMG submission 184028) | Soil microbial communities from Rifle, Colorado - Rifle CSP2_plank highO2_0.1 (SPAdes) (version 2) | ecosystem: Environmental > Terrestrial > Deep subsurface > Rock core/Sediment ... | reverse complement strand
GTTTTTTTGCGGTTGTTCTTTACTAAAGACAAGTCAATTCCCCATTGTTCGCCGGCCGGCGGCTGGTCTACCTGATTTTGACGGATGCGTTTTAAGGAAAATTCATTTTGCGACACCACGACCTCGGCAAACTCCGCCCCGTGCTCCTTGGCAATCTTTATAATTTGTTGTGCGGTTTCTTTAGTATTCATGGGATAGGGTTATTCACTTTGACCGACGGAGCCGACCTGGATGTTGGTAAAATACGCGGGCGAGGAGCCGTGGCCCGTGTGCATGGTTTGCAAAGGATCGGCCTTGCCGCAGGATCCTACGCCCTGCAACCAAAAACTTTTTTGGTTGCACACGGCTTGGCAGTTGCGCCAGAAGTTTAAGTTGTCGCCGTGGTATTTGGCATTTTTGCGAATTTCCCACTTCCCCATTTTTTTCTCCCATGCGATTTCTGTACCAAAAGTAAAGTGCCGGCGCACGTCGTCTATACTCCAGCTTTTGTTGGTGCCGAACATTATAGTGCCTTCGGGTACCGAATCCTTGAGTTCGTCAAAATCGGTATCGCCAGGTTCTAAAATAATATTCACCATGCGTATGACAGGCCAGTTGTCGTAAGATTCAGCCCGCATGGCTCCCGAAGAATGTTTGAAATACTCGTGCCCGATTTTTTCGTTTAGCTGGGGCACGGTTTGGCGCGAAGTGAGCAGGCCTACCCATTTTCCTTCTTTTACCAAAGGCACGCGTTGACCTGGAGTTCCTTCGTCGTCCAAAGCGAAAGTGCCCACTCCCCCGTCCATTAAACTGTCTGCGGTAAGATTTACTTTTTCTGAACCGAACTGGAAGCTGCCTATTTGAGGCAATATAGAAGTAAGAAAACTGCCGCCTGCTAAAGTCCACTCGGTGCCCAGCACGCGGTCTGCTTCAAAGCCGTGCGTGGTCTCGTGGCCGTGCAGGTTGAGCATCGACTGTAATAGGATAATTCCCCTTTTCCCTGTGGGAGCAGCGCTGGCAGAAAGAAGCTGTTCTGCTTCTTGGGCCATTTTTGCCCCCTGTTCTGCCAAATTAAGCTTTTGTATCATTTCGTATCCCCCCTGCATGTAGTAGATATGCGAGTCTGGCCACGACCTGCGTTGGGTGTCCTCCCCTTGCTTTGCCATGGCGTGCGCCTGCACTGCAGCTCCCGACTCTATACATGTTTGGTCGGCAAGCACGCCTTCCGTTGAGGCAAAAAGCTTTCGGGTTTTCATAATAGACATTTCGGAAATCCGCCAAAACGCTTTGTCGGATGCCTGGCGCATGGCTTCGTCTGCCGAGGCCAATGCGATTATCTTTTGTTCCAGGGGGATCTCAAAAGGATTGATCTCCACTTTCGTTTGGTAGGTGGCCACATGCTCTTTAGGCCATTCTTTCTCATGAGAAGCCAGCACAACTTTTTCTTGCTGCAGTTTGGCGTTTTGAGAAGCCGAATGCACCGCGCGTTTTACCACTTCCTCGATTTTGCCGCGTTCCACCAACGGAGTTGCGTAAAATCCCCAGGAACCCTGCACCAATACCCGCACGCCAAAACCGGCGCTTTGGGAGGTTTGCAAAGCCGAGATTTGCCCGTTTTCCACTTTGAGCTGTTCTGCATGCGTTTGGGGATACAGTCTGCAATCGGCGTACTCTGCCCGCAGCTTTCGTGCCTGCCACAGCACCTCCTCCAAAAATTCGCGATACTCTTGTTCCATCTATTGAGTATTACAAATCCTTCGGGATTATTCAACTAAGCGGAACAGTAAAATGAAACGTAGTCCCTTTGTTCTGCGTGGATTCAAACCAGATTTTGCCTCCGTGTGCTTCCACGATGTTTTTTACAATAAACAAACCGAGGCCGGAGCCTTCCGTTTCCAAACGGATGGCGTTGGTGCCGCGAAAGAATTTGCTAAAGATGCGTTCTTTTTCTTCTTTGGCTATGCCAATGCCCGTGTCTTCAACAGAAACCAAAAGCGACGAATCTTCCGACCGCATTGCGGTTATCTGCACTTTGCCTTTGGGCAGTGTGTAGTGAATGGCGTTTTCCACCAGATTTTGCAAAGCCAGGCCAAGCGCTTCTTTGTCTACGAGTATGGAAGGAAGCGTTTCTTTGGGCTTTTGCAGGGTAACGGTCACCTTTTTCTGGTTAGCCTTTTGCTTTACCGTGGCAAGCACGGATTTGGCTAAGTCTTCAAATGTAATCAAGGTGCGGTTGTACACAAATCGTCCTTCCTCGATGCGGGCGGCGTCCAGCAGGTCGTTTACCAGGCGGATCATGCGTTCGTTGCTCACGGTCATTTTCTGGAGCAGATCTTTTTGATCTGCCGGGATTTTTTCCTTTGTTTCTTCGAAAAGCGAAAGAGCCCATTTCAAAGCGGAGAGGGGCGTTCGAAGTTGATGAGCCACAATAGACACAAATTCCGACTTAAGCTTTGAAAGATTTTCCTCACGGGAACGTATCTGCCTAAGGCGAAACCTCATTTTGTCGAGCTCAACCGCGAGGTCTTCGAGTTCGTCGTTAGTATCCAAGCGGAAAGCGTAGTCCAGGTTGCCAAGCCCGATTTGCGCGGCTCCTTTTTGCAGTTCCCGGATAGGCTTTGCAAAAGAATGCGCAATGAAAAGGGCGCCCACAAACGACAGCAACAGCATAAAGCCCAAAATCAGAAGGCTGAATTGGGTGATTTGCCGCACCGGAGCTAAAGCAATGGAGGTTGGCTGTTCTACCATAATAAACCAGCGTTCCTGCATAGAAAGCCGCCCTGCCTGATTAAAAAGAATGCCGGTTCCCAATACCGTTTCTCCGAGTTCATTCTTATACGTTTGGGTAATTTCGGTAGTTTGCACTTCCTGTATAAATCTCTGCACCGGGGGAAGGAAAGAGAGGTCCTGTTCCCCGAGCACTTCAGAAACATCCGGGTGAGCGAGCACTCTGCCTTCCTGGTTTACGATGTATGTCCGGATGTCTTGCTGGCGAAAAGAGATTCTCGTTACTACGTCTTGTAAGGTTCTTGCGTCTACTTTTGCTATCACCGCTCCCTGGAACGCGCCGTCTATTCCGCGGATTTCCCTGCCGATAACAAAAAACGGTTTTCCCGCAGAAAGCAAAAAGGGCCCCACGTAAGATCCATCTTGAAGAGTATGCTGGAATTCCGGGGTTTGGGCGCGGTCAGAGAGGTCTTGTAAGGTTACCACCTCGACCAAATTTTTTCTTGCCACCTCCTGGCCGCGCTGGTCGAGAAGCGCGATATCAATAAAAGAACTCGAACGATGCAAAAATCGCTCCAATAAAATATCTCGGATTACGGGATCTTTGGCGAACTCCGGGTGTACCGTGCCGATATTTTTGAGCACTTCAAACTGGAGTTCAATGAAGCCCTCGATTTCTGCTGCCGCCTCCTGCGCCGCTAAACGGCTTAAATTTGCTGTTTGTTCGCGCTGTACGGACTGGAGGTTTTGGATAGTAATAACCGTTACCAACACAAGGGGCAGAGTCGCGATGCCCACGAAGGGAATGGCAAACTTGATGCGCAGCGAAGTCTTTTTTGGGAAGAACGGAATATTCATGCGGAAAATGGTTACTTCTCGAATTCCATAGTTACCAGGGTAAGCATGGGTTCGGGAATGAAAATTCCTATTTCGCGCGCCGTCTTAAAGTTAATAGCCAAGATATTGTCTTTGGGAAATTCAATGGGTATTTCGGGCGGAGGCGTGCCGTTAAGAACTTTTTGCGCAATATGGGCGGATTGTTTTCCTACGGAGAAGAAGTCGTGGCTATAGGCGAAAAGCCCGCCTTGTTGTATCTGCGGCGTTGAAGTAAAAACGCTGGGAATGCGAAGGCGCTTTGCGAAAGCAATAAATACCTCCACGTTTTCCTGCTGGTTTGCAACCGGTCCAGGCGTTTGGAACAGCGCATGAATGTCGCCCTGTTGGATTTGGCCTGTGGTTTGCAGGAGTTCTTGAGTGGAAGTTGCTCCCGGAGGGTTTTGAAGGTGATATTCGACAAGTTCAATGTCGAATTTTAGAGCCTGGCTGCGGAGTTCCTCGAGGACCAGAGCGGTGGCAGGATCAGAGTATGCGGCGGTGAAAACTCCGACGCGCCGTATGCCGGGGTTTATGTCACGGAGAAATTCCAGCTTTTTGCCGGTGAGTTCTTTTAAGTCCACGGCAACGCCGGCGGTATTGTTTTGAGATGATTTGAGGCTTGCCGCCAGCCCGGTGGCCACCGGGTTATCGGCATGCGCATATACAATGGGAATATCGCCTCTCCCCTGCTTTATGGTTTCTGCCAAGGCTTCGCGGGCGGCAACCGAAGTTATCGCGTAGATAAGGTCGACATTCCGACTAATATAAGAATTCGTGATTTGGGCAATACGTTCTTTGTTCCCACTGGAAGATTCAAATTGGTAGATAATGTCGCGCCCTTCGAGGTACCCCAGTTCTTCCATGCCGGCTTTAAACCCATCGGCCACAGGATTGAGCAGGTCGATATATTGGATAATGCCAACGACAAAGGGTTCTGCGCTTTGCTGGGTAGGTTGTCGAGAAGAAAAAAACGCAAGCAGGCCGAGAGCGCAAAAGCCCGCGGCGAAAAGAATAATTCGCACCAAAGGTATGAGTTTCATTCAATTGCAATATCAACGATTTGCAAGATATCTTCGGGTATGTCGAGCCCTATCTCTTGTGCGGTTTTAAGGTTCATGATAAGGGAAATTTTTGCCGGAAACTCTATGGGAATGGCCAAAGGGGCAGTACCCTGCAAAATTTTATGCGCCTGCCCTGCCGACTGCCTTCCCATGGCAATGTTGTCGTATTCGTAGGTAAACAAACCGCCTTTGAGCACTTCGTCCTGCGTAAGCCAGAACGAGGGAACCTGCAGGCGTTTGGTCATGGCGATTTGCGTTTCTAAAGATTGGCCGGCAACAGAGGGGCTGGGAATATATACATATGCGTCAAAGGCTCCAGCTTGGATGTCTGCCATAATTTGTGCCACCTCGGCAAGGGCTTGCGTGTCCACGGTGCTGGCTACCGGATACTTTGCGAGGGTTATGTTGTACTTGGGAGCTTCTTCGATAACGATTGGCAGGGTGGAGAGGGTGGCAAAGTCTCGGGCCGCGGGCTCGAGTAAGCCGATCGTTTCAATAGTGGGGTCGATGCGGTTGAGAAATTCCATTTTTTTCCGGGTAAGCTCGGCAAAAGAAATTTCAATTCCCGTGGAGTTGTTGCCGGAAGAATTATAGTTCGCCGCCAGCCCGTTTGCCACGGCGCCGGCTGCATGCGTCCACACAATAGGAATATCTGCAGTTGCGTTGAGTGCGGCGAGCCCCCCTACCGCAGTGGTGGCAAAGATAAGGTCAACGTTTTGAGCTACCACGTCTCTGGCGTTTTGCGAAAGCAGAGCATTGTCGAGCGTGGGCGCCGTTTCAACATATTCTACATGTACACCCTCAACATACCCGAGTTCCTCCATACCTTGTTTAAATCCTTGCGTAAGAATGTTTGAAACAGGAGCATATTGCACCACTCCTATACGCAGCATTTCTTGAGAACCGGAAGATGGAGAGCCGCTTCCCATAAAAATCGCGCCAATCCCAACTGTTGCTGCAACAACGAGCAGAAGACCCGCAATGAGAATTATGATAATGGCTACTTGAAGAAGTGTTGATTTTTCTGGCATAGTTTTTTAAATAATTTACTGTTTATATATTACTTAAGCATACCATGTATGCTGGCGTATCCAAGCTTTTTCTCCACAGAAAATAAAACCGGCCCCCTGGTTTCAGAAAGCCGTGCTTATTGCGGCAGTGGCATATATACGACCCTATGCTCAACGATTAGCTGTGCGTCGTTGAAGATGTGGAAGTGCGACTGAAGTTCGGCAAGATGGATGTCTTCGTCTCCCTTACCCGTTTGCCGAGTGAGGGTGGAAACTACGTTGCCCTCGGCAACTTGAAGGAGAATTTCTGTGTGGAGCGCATGAAACGCCCCGTCATATTTTTTGTGCAGACTGCGCACCACTTTCTTAATGCCCTCGGGTCCCCTCGGCCAAGTAGGATGCCTGTTGTTAAAAAACTCGGGAGCAATGATTTCGTCTGCCACCCACAACTCTCCCCCATCGAAAAGCCTAGGGTAGTAGATATCCCTGATGATTTCTTTGGGCGTTGCCATGCGATACCTCCTTGCGTACTGTTCTTTCTATAACCTAATTCGAGTTAATTGTCAATTTGTGGTGTTGGCGATCTCGAGAATATCGGGAGGAATAGGAATGCCAATGATAACATTTGTATAAAAGAAAAAGCCCCCGCAATTGCGCTCGCGCGGAAGCTAGGTATAAAAGATGGTAGCCTAGATGGTTCTAGGTTTCCGAGGAGGGCATGAGGAAGAACTCGACGCGGTTGCCGTCCGGGTCTTGGAAATATGCCGAATCTGACCCACTGTCGAATTCGGTTTCATCGTGCCGGGTTCGCTCGGTAAGGGGTACACCGTTCGCTGCAAGGTGGGCCAAGGCATCCTCGAAGTCCTGGCGGCTACCCATCTGGAAGGCGATTTGCTGAATGGCTTTTTTGGTCAACGGAACAGCCGAGGAAACATCAACATCTTCTGGCGCTTGTCTGATGACGAGAGCATGGTGGACTCCGTTAGTACGGGTTCCTCCTTTCGTCCCGAAGAAGATCATCTGGACATCTTGGTCGCTGGATCCTTTGGGAACTCTATTGTGTTCCTCCAGGCCAACTACTTCTTCGTAGAACTTCTTGGATCGATGCAGATCATCCACGAGAATGCCAACGTGCCCGATTCCTCTAACCCGAACCTCTGTGTCTGTGGTAGTCATGAAACCACTCCTCTTTATAAATTTCCTCTACGCATAATGAAGAGGCCTACTCTTTGTATAAGGCAAAAACGGGGCTTTGTCAACCAGTTTAGGGGAAAAGTTTCTTGACAGGGCCGTACATACAAAGCACTATAGAGTAATGGATAATCCTCAAGATACAGAGGAAACTCTGGCGCAAGAACAAGGCCAAAAACCTGATCCCCTCAAAGATCCTCTGCGCTCGAAATCGCTTTTGTTTGGTGCAGCAGCAATTGCCTTGGTTTTTGCAGTAGCCCTTGTGTTGTTCCAGTTGCAAGGAACTGCGCCCAAAGAGAGCGCGCAAGAACCCATAACAATTGGCGTGCTGCGCTATTTGCCCGTGCACGACGCGATCGTGGATGGCTTAAAACAAGGCTTGGCCGAAGCGGGCTATGAAGAAGGGCAAGATGTGGTATATACAGTAAGCGAGGTAGGCTTTACCGAAGAAAAAACCCGTGCGCTGGCAAAAGAACTGATAGCCCAGGATGTCGACTTGATTTTTGCCTTAGCAAGCGTGTCCGCCAAGGTGGCGGTTGAGGAGACTGCCGTGGCAAACCGTACCGATATTCCTATTGTTATGTCGCACGCGCTCAATACGATAAACCTCGGCATTATTGATTCGTATCAATCATCTGGGAATAACCTCACGGGTATTGAGGTGAACTTCCAGGAGCTTACCGGAAAAAAACTGGAGTTTTTGAAACGACTTGCTCCGCAGGCGAAAAAGATTGGTGTTTTTGATGTCATCCACGAGCCAGGCACTGCCCTCAACCTTATTAAAGCCCAATTGGCGATAGAAGCGCCGCGGCTTGGTTTGGAGATTGTGTGGTATCCTATCGAAACTGAAGAAGCCGGACCACAACTTACGCAAGAGCTGCAGCAGGCGTTAGCTGCCATAGCACCCGGCGACATTGATGCCTATCTGCACAATGGCGCGACACTGCTTGGACATGAAGATGACAAGCAGCTCATTATCGACAGGATAAATGAACTCAAGATACCCTCGGTTTGGGTAACTCCGGTTGAAGTTCGAAGCGGAGGTTTGATGACATACCAATATGATCTCTTGGAAATGGGGCGCCAAAGCGCAGTACAGGTAGAGAAGGTGTTAAGTGGCATACAACCAGCCGGTATCCCTATCGAGTTTGCGCAAACGCAGAAGCTTTTTATGAATTTTAGCACGGTAGAAGAACTGGGCATTACCGTGCCAGAAGATGTTCTCGAACTCGTGGATGTTTCCGTGGAATAAATTGAGAGGGCTGTAATGGCCCTCTTTTATTTATCTTATTCCGGGAGGTCAGAGACGAGGTGAAAGTGCAGGTATTGCACGGTTTGAAAGCCAGGGCCGTTGGCAACGATTTTGTAATCCTCGAGGCCCTGTTCTTCGATGAGCTCCCGCATTACGACAAAGGCGTCGGCAAGATAGGGCGCGTCTTCCTGGGTAACGTCGTGCGGGTTCTTGATATCCTGTTTGGGAATTATTACGTAATGAACGTCGGCTCTGGGGGCGGGATGGCGAATGGCCAGCGTTTTGTCGGTCTCTTTTACAATAAAAGGAAGCGCGCTGCCTATTTTTTGAATGCCCACAGAGGCCAATAGCCCCAGGGCTTCTTGGGAACTTAGACAATCCTGTCTACATTCTTGCAGGCGCAAAACCGAGCGCGACTGGGTGCCAGAAAACAGGTATGCTCCAATACCAATTCCCACTAAGAGAAAGAGTATTGATAGAAAAATTGCGCGTATCATGAAATCAATTATAGCAAAAAGCGTCATTGACAAAAAGGCCTAAAATTGCCACTATGGAACATTCACATCGATGACAAAAAAACCCCGCAAAGCCAGGAAAAACGTTATCCTGATAATCGGGCTGCCCAACGATCTTCATGTCGTAAAGCGGATTCTCGCTTTTGGGAAGCATCGCAAACAAAAATACCGCTTCGCGGTGATGATGCCGCAGAACAAAACCCTTCTCGACGAAGAAAAGGAAGTTTTGCATTTATTTGATATCGTGCTTACCTGCAATTTTGATTCGCCAGAGTCTATTATGGAGTGCTTGGCGCCCTATCAGGATGGGTTTGTTGCTGTTACCGCCCGAGGCGAGCAAAATATTCCGCATTTGAAAAAAGTTATCCCCTATCTTCCCTATTTGCGCACGCCCACGCAGGATTCTTTAGAATGGGCCACGAGCAAAATAGAGATGCGCCGAAGATTCACGGCGTACGACAAAAAGATTACACCATCCTACATGGTGGTATCCGATACAAGCAAAAAGACAATAAAAGCGATTGTCGAGAAAATCGGAACACCCCTTGTTATTAAACCTTCCGGCCTTGCCGTAAGTTTGCTGGTGACAATTGCTTTCCATCAGGAAGAACTGGAAAAATCGCTTCGTAAAGTATTCCGGCATTTGCGGGTGCAATATAAAAAGAACGGGGGCCGCGGCGAACCCCAGGTGTTAGTGGAACAGTTTATGGAAGGCGACATGTACTCCATTGATATTTACGTGGATTCTCGAGGCAAAATGTATTTCTGTCCGTTAGTGCATATTAAAACCGGCCGCACCATTGGGTTCGACGACTTTTTCGGCTACCAGCAAATGACCCCTACCCTTCTTGCAAAAGAAAGTATTGCAGAAGCGCAGGAAGCAAGCAAAAAGGCTATTCATGCGCTGGGCTTGCGCTCGACCACGGTGCACCTGGAGCTTATGAAAACCGAGCAGGGCTGGAAAATTATTGAGCTGGGCCCCCGAATTGGCGGGTTTCGAGACATGCTCTACGAGTTAGCCTACGGCATAAAGCACACCGAAAACGACATTGCCGTGCGTATTCCAGAGCGCCCCAAGCTCCCCCGCAAGCTCAAAGGATACGCAGCGGCATTAAAAATATTTGCCAGGCAAGAAGGAGTAATTACCAATTTCCTGGGGGTAAAAAAGGTGCAGGCGTTAGAATCCCTGCACTCCATGGAAACGAACAAGAAAATCGGCGACCGCGCCGTGTTTGCAAAAAACGGGGGTAAAAGCGTGTTCGATATTTTGCTGTTTAACAAAGATCGTTCCAGGCTGTTGGCGGATATCCGCCGCATAGAGCAGGCTCTCAAAATCGAAACCAAAGCCAGCTCCCGTTCATGAACACGGAAACTGCGGCAAAACCACGCAAAAAAATCGTTCTTATTATTGGTTTGCCAGACTACGAAAGCGCTTTTCAGCTTACGGAAGGCTGGAAAAAACGGGGCAAGAAATACCGTTATGCGTTTCTCTATCATCAGGAGCCTTCTGATCAAGAAAAGGAAGCTGCTGCCCTTTTTGACATTGCCATTACATGCGACATCAACTCTGACGAGTCTGTTGAACAGGCGCTGTGGCCTTATAAAGAAGAACTGGCTGCAATAACCGTGCCGCGCTTTGAACGGTTTATTCCGTGGTTCCAGCGGCTCATACCCTTTGTGCCTCATTTGCGAACACCCACCGTGGAATCTTTGAGCTGGGCAACAAGCAAAATAGAAATGCGCAAGCATTTTGCCGCGTACAATCCGCGCATTACTCCAAAGTTTTTTGTTGCCAAAGACGCCACCAAGTCTACGCTTCGGGCCATTGAGCAGCAAGTGGGGTTCCCTGTTATTATCAAGCCCTCCGGGTTGGCGGCTTCAGTGCTTGTGAGTATTGCGTTTCACACAGAAGAGTTGGAGCAGTCGCTCAAACGTATTTTTCGAAAAATCCGCGCTCAATACCGCAGGTCTGGCGGCCGCGGCGAACCTCAGGTGTTAGTGGAGCAGTTTATGGAAGGCGACATGTACTCCATAGACGTGTATGTAAACACAAGTGGCAAAATATATTTTTGCCCTTTAGTGCATGTTACCACAGGAAGACAAATTGGGTTCGACGACTTTTTCGGCTACCAGAGAATAACTCCTACCGACCTCGTAAAAGAAAACGTGTACAAGGCGAGAGACGTAAGCGCAGACGCTATTCGGGCCCTCACCCTTTTTAATACAAGCGTGCATCTGGAATTAATGAAAACAGAAAAGGGTTGGAAAATTATTGAGCTGGGCCCTCGCGTGGGCGGATTTCGCGACTTTATGTATCGCCTTTCTTACGGCATGCACCACTACGCAAACGACATTGCAGTGCGGGCTGGCGAGCGCCCCAAGCTTTCCCGAAAAACATACGGGCACACGGCAGTGTTTGAATTTTTCGCCAAACAAGAAGGCATTATTACCAACTTAACTGGTGTAAAAAAAGTGCAGGAGCTGGGTTCTTTTCATTCCATGGATGTAAACAGTAAAATCGGCGATCGGGCCGTGTTCGCCAAAAACGGCGGCAAAAGCATTTTTAATATTTTCTTGTTTAGCAAAGACCGGTCGGAGCTTTTGGCCGATATCCGCCGCATGGAGCAGCTTATTGCCATTGAAACCGAGTCCAAGCCCTCCAAGAAATAAAACAAAGCCGACGTAACGTCGGCTTTGTTCTTTAATCAGCCTGTTCCTAGAAAAAGGTTTGGCCCTTTTGCGGCCCTGGGATAACCTTGTTCTTCCCGCTCGTAACGCCGTCGTACGGGGTATCGAACCCGTTTACTTTGTTGTTTGTGAAGCTGCTTAGGGAAGCTGCACTTCCATAGTTTCCAATGCCAATGTCGTAAGCAAACTGGTTGCAATCTTCAACTGTGTTGTCCGTGAGCTTGTTGTTGTCCACTACAAGGTCGTCTCCAAAGCCGTAAATTCCCACGTCAGAGTTTCCGCCGATAATGTTCTGCTTTACAACCGCACCGTTTGACGTTTGGAATAGTAAGATAGCGGTAGCCACAAATTCAGAAGATCCGCACCACTGGTTTCCATCGAGCCTGTTTTGCACAACCTGGCCTATTGCGCCAAACCCAAGCTGTATCGAGTTTGCCGCCAAATCGTTGGGTTGAGTGGCGCTAGAACCCACATAGTTGTGGTGAATATCCACGCTTACGTCACCGTTTGCAACAATGCCGGTTTTCTGCCAGCTGGTTAAACCGTTGTGGGCGATTTCAACAGTTTGTGTGTCGGGGTGGGTGCCGTCGAAGGGTTCATTTCGCACCTCAATGGCATTCCCTTCCTGGCAGCCGCTTGCTCCCTGGTTCAGGTTGTACACCGTGTTGTGCACAATGGAACCCGATGCTCCTTGGAACATAATGCCCCGGAGTCGGTCTCCCCCCGCATCGCATGCATTCGAGAGATTGCTGGTAGTAACGACTAGGTTTTTCACATGCGCGTTTGCCCCTGCGTTCTGCACCACAGCTCCTTTGAAATGGTCTCCTGTTGGATCAACCGCGGTAATGGTGTGGTGCCTCCCATCTAAAGTAAAACCATCTGGAATAAAGATGGTAGCGTCGGTTGCGCAATCTGCGTTAAGCATTCTGGTGTTGCCCTGGTCGGTGAACATACAGTCGGTGGCTGCAGAAGCCATAAAGGCAAATGCGCCAGCCAAACCAACAATGCCAATACCAGAAAGAACAATAAGGCCTTGGTGGTTTTTAACGTGTTTCTTTATTTTCTTCATTAGATTAGGTAGTATATGGGTTACTTTTCTTTAGAAACTTTGCTGTTTGTCGACCTCCTCTTTATTTTACAGCATAGTGCCGTCTAGTCCAAAATACAATGTGGATAAGTCAACGAAATTCTTAGCTAGGGGGTTATTTGCCTGACCGGGGATTTTTTGGGTTGCATGCGGTACACGGTTGCCTGGCCGCGGCCAATAAAAAGGGGAAATTCCCGAGATCGATGGATTTGGGTAAGGAATGCGCCGTATCGTTCAGCGTTGTCTGGCTGAATTTGCCCGTCTTCTGATTTTGTAAAAACAATACTATAATGCGCGCCCTTTGGAGTTACAAGGGGGTCATTCGGGAATACGATCATGTTTTTTGTCTCGGCAATTCTTAGGGTGTTGCACTGTGTATACCACGAAATTTGCGGAAGGTAGTCTATCGACCACACAACGCACTTTTCTTCTTTCGGTTTGTTCTGGAGAATGGCTCTGTATGTCTCCCTGTATTCGTTGCGCGATATGTCGGTCTCTTTTTCTTTTACGATGGTGGCTGCCTCTTGATAGTTGAACACGCCAAACAAAAGTGTGGCTAATGCGAAAAGCCCGATGCCAACCACCTGCAGCCGCACCTTTTTCAAAAGGAAGTATACCCCCGCAATACCTACCCCGGAAAGCAGCGCCACAGGAAAGAAAACATATCGTGCTTCGGCATGTACCAATAAGCCGGTAAAAAAGAAGCTTAACATCCCAATGCTGCCGAGCCATAGCAAGCCTTCGTAGTTCTGGCGCAAATTTCTTCGAAAGATAATAGCAAGAGTAACAGCGATACCAAGAATAGTGCTGGCGCCCACCAAAGGGCCAGCAAGCGCGCTGGGCAGCCATTGGATATAGTTTAGTAAACCTTCGCCTAAGTATTCGCGGCCGCCAGCCGTGCTACCCGAACGTAAAATTCCCAGCGCACTCCCTTCGACAATGAAAGAATGGATACCGTGCGGCAGCATAAATGCAGCAAAAACAGCAAACGTCTTGGCAAGAACAGAAAAGTTTGTACCCTCTTTTCCTGCGAATTTCCGCCATAAGAGAAGAAGCGATACTATCCCAATAAAGCCCAGGGAAAGCACAACACCGTAGCGAAGGTAAAAAGCAAGAGCGGCTAAGGGCGCTGCAAGGAGAATAGATTTGTTTTCTCCCTCTGTTTTATAGTATTTCCAAATGAGCCAGAGAATTCCAAACAGCAATCCAGACGACGGGATATCATTGAGAAATTGAGGCGCCTGCTGCAAAAACAAAGAAGAGGTGCCAACCGAATAAACAATGCTTAAGGCAACCCAGGAGTTTGTTATGCTGCGAAAAAGCAAAAAGAGAAATACCAGCGTTACGGCGCCAAAAAGAGCGCCAAAGAGGCGGAGTATTTCTTCCGTGTCGCCAAAGTGAAGAAATATCCACCCAAACGCGGGCATGGCAATAGGTCTGTATGGCCGAAACTCATCGGCAGGGGTGCCTTCTGCCCACGATCGAGCTTTGGTGAGATACACTGCTTCGTCCCAGCCGAGCGTATGCGACCCAACAAGCGACCACAATGCCGCAAAAGAACTGCAGAAAATAAAAACTAAGACCAGAGCAAAGAGTATCTTTTTTGGGTAAGGAATGCCAAACATGTATTAAAGCGCAAAGTTTTGAGTAAACATTTTGCCGTACACTCCCCCGTCGATAACGCCAATGCCCACGCGCTGGAATTTGGGATCCAAAATATTCCTCCGATGCCCGGGTGAATTCATGAGGCCTCGATGCGCTAGCGCCGTGGTGGGGGCTAAGGCAATGTTTTCTCCTGCCGCAGAAAACTCGATGTCCTCGTCCCGCATGCGATCGAACGGATCTTTGCCCTCGAGATTTATGTGCGAAAAATATCCTTTCTCCCACATGTCTTTTGAATGTGCTCTGGCAACCTGCACAATTTCCTCGTCTGTTACAAGGGCGCTAACTCCCGCCCGTGCGCGTTCTTCATTCACTAAGCGGAGCATTTGTTCTTCCGCGCCTTCGTCTACGTGCAAAGCCGCAGGTTTGTAAGGTATTTCTACGCGTTCTGCGGTTTCGGGCTGAACGGTAAGAAATGTAATAGTGTCCTGCAAAGCTTCGCCGAATACCTGGTTGGCGTACCCTTCCAGGCGCGACATGGTTTCCAAAGCAAATGCGCCGCTTCGAGACTCGGTAATATCCTGCGCAGCCTTGGGCGCAAAAGGCAAGAGCACAATAAATATAAGTATTACTCCGGCCAGCACGGCAGCGTCCACAACAGCCGGCGCCAAAGCCAGAACTTTGCTCCACCATGCATAACGCATTTTCTCTGGTATGAAAGAAAACACCAGCCCGAATATAAGGTTTAAAAGAAATTGGGTGAAGAAAAACAAAGAAAGAAACCCAATAGCCCTGGCAAAAGACGAGGGCATGGCAAATTGCTCCACAAAAAGGTCTTGCGCATAACTATACCCCCAAAAAGCAATTGCCAAAGCTCCAAAAAAGGCTACAAGCCTCCCTAATACGCTAAAAACCCCCGCCTGCACCGCAGAGAGTATATAGAGTATGCCAAGGCCAATAACGAGAAGGTCAACGTAGTTTATGACGTTTTCAAACATAAGCTCTTCTTTCAGTATAACGATTCTCCCGGCAAACTGTTAGCAAAACAACTCCCCCCGCGGCGTCGGTTAGTCGATAATGCCGTTGGCTCTTGCGCCGCGCATAAAGTTGTCGTACAGAGGTTTGTTGCGTTGTTCGAGCGCGGCCCGAGCCTCTTGCGACCGAAAAATCCTTCGCAGTTCTTCTGGGGTTTCGCTTAACGCATATAACAGCCGATCGCGCAAAATTTGGTTTGTGGCCTGTTCGTACAAACGTGGAGCAGCTTCTTTTGCAACGCTTGCCCATTCTCTTGCTGTTTCGATTTCTTCTTGCCAATGCTCTCTCGACATGCCAAACGGAGAAGAATGAACCTCTTCGTTGAATACCACGTTATCCGGAAGTTCGTACCATTTAATAAGTTCGTCGGGCTTTGCTTCAACCGCAGTCTCGGGGTATCCCAGCGCTCTACCATACGCAACCATGCGTTCGTCATAGTCTTCGATTTGGTCAGCATCAGTAAATTTTTGCAGCTCTTCCTCGCTTCGCCCAACACTAAAGCCTACCCGCTCAACAGGATTGCCGTCGCGCCCTTCTACTGTTTTTCGTTCTGTGTGGAAGGACAATCCTCGAGCTTCCAATAAAGCAGTAAGTTGGTTTACTTTTCTTTGGAACTCTTCTTCGCTTTCTTCCGGGATTTTCCAAAAGTCTATATGCGACGCAGGTTTCTCCCCCTCGCTTACTAACACAAGATCGAGCGAATCTCGAAAAACGATAAAAAGGTTTGGGTCTGCCTCCAGGCGGTCGGCAAATTCCCGTTGCTCTTGGCTCCGTTCGGCTTCTGCCTCGGGAAAAAACGATGGCCCATGTTCAGGATTTCCCATTCTTTCTATATACCAAAAAACTCTCGCGGTTACCACAAGAGATTTTTGCCGAAAACCGTCCGGAAGGAGTTTTGCTTATGCGTTGTTCTTACGGGAGAAAACCCAGTCCATAAAGCGTTTGCGATGTTTGTCTATGGACCAGGCGTCCCCACTTTTAAAAAGCGAAGGGTAGGCGTCTTGAAATTCTTTGAGCATTTCCGCGGAAGCCCGGGGAAAGCTTGCGGGAGCACTTTTGTTATAAGACTCCATAAATTCGGCAAGGGGCGTTATTTCCTGGTTTACCTCCAAATCGTTGTACTTGTTGTTTCGCATAAGCTTATTGTAGCACGTATTTCCTCCGCAGGCAAGGGTTACTTGGGAATTTCTCTTAAGAGCAGTTCTGAAAGAAACCTTAGGTCCTCATTTTTGTATAGGGATATAGCATACACATGTAAGCTCATGCTCTCGAGTTTTTCTTTAACCTTCTGCACTTCAGAATCATGTTTCAGGTCTGTTTTGGTAAGCACAACAATTTCCTTTTTCTCTAAAAGGCTTGGGTCGTAACTTTCAATTTCCTTGCGCACCGTTTGGTAAGCTCCGAGTACGTCGCTGTTTTCCAGGGAAATTACATGCACGAGCATTTTTGTCCGTTTGATGTGCCGCAAGAATTTATGGCCAAGTCCTTTTCCTTGAGCAGCGCCCTCCACCAGGCCCGGAATGTCGGCAATAATATAGCCATGCAGTTCTCCCAGGCTGGGCTCCAACGTGGTAAACGGGTAATCCCCCACTTTGCCGTGGGCCGCCGTAAGTTCGTTGAGCAAGCTTGTTTTGCCCGCGTTGGGCAAGCCCACCAACCCAATATGCGCGATAAGTTCCACCTCAATAAAAAAGGCGGCCTCTTCTCCCGGCTTTCCCGGGGTGGCTTTGTCTGGCGAGCGGTTTCGCGAACTTTGGAACGATTTGTTCCCCCTGCCGCCAAATCCGCCAGAAAGCAACAGTATGTGTTCGCCTTCCTGGTTTAGGCTAAACTTCTCCCCGGTAGTTTTGTTGGCAATAAGAGAGCCCACCGGCAGCAAAAGTTCCAGGTCTTTGCCGTTGGATCCATGCAAATCTTTTGCCTGCCCGTTTTTGCCGTTTTCTGCCGCAAGTTCTTTGTTGGCGCGATACCGGGAAAGCAAATGCACGTCGCGCAAGGCTTTCGCGTACACGTTTCCGCCCCGGCCCCCGTTTCCGCCCGAGGGGCCTGCGTATTCTTTCTCTTTGGTATGCAGCCAGCGCACCACGCCGTCTCCCCCGTTGCCCGCCCTTACCTTGATTTCTATTTCGTCAATAAATGCCATACTTTACCCTATCAAAAAATCCACCCCGCGAGAAGCTATGTCATTAATACTCACGATCGTAGTGAGAGGGGTAGTTGCCTTATTTCGGGTGGGCGCGAATGTCCAAGAGAATGTAGATGTCTTCGTCAATCAAAAAATAAAACCGATACGATCGGTCTACTCGTGCCTGCCATATGCCTTTAGCCTCGTCGTACCTTTTGGCATGAAGCGAAGGGTGGCGCAGGTCGCTTACAAGAAACCCGAGCTGTTTCCAAAATTTCTGTTGCGTTTCTTTGGGAAGGTTTTCCAGCCGTTCCACAAAACCTTTTCCAAAAATATGCCTCATTTCTTTTTTCTTTTGCGGGAGGCCAAGAAACTTTTGCTTTCTTGTACAGTTTTAAACGGGCCGTAAAATTGGCCGGCTTTGTAGCTTTTTATTGCCTTGTCCAAATCCTTGTCGAGTTCTTCGTAAAAACCCTTGTGCTTTTTATGGATACGCAAAAGCTCCTCGTACTCTTTGCGGGGAATAACAACAACATCCTTTTCTTTAAGCAGTCTTTTAGGGATAGTAATAGTTTCCATATATTCTTATTATACATCCATTTCCGCTCTCGTCAAACCAGAAAATCAACTTTCTGGCACGTCTTGCGTGTCCGTCTGTTCTACCCTCCCGCCGCGCTGAAGCGTCGCGCAACCGTAAAGTCACAACCCAACCATTTTGCTTAAAAACCAAAATACAACCCCTGCTATTCCCCATATGGGAAGCGTCAGCAGGCTTGTGTAGCCGCCTACCGAAAGTCTGTCGTACGACCACAATCTTTTGTTTAGTGCTTTATGATAAGTAAGGCCAAGAATATACTCTAAAACGAAACCAAAAACAGCACTTATAATAAACAAACTTAATATTTTTGTATCAATAAAATATGCAAATCCCAGAACTGCCAGTACGGGCCAAATAATAATAGCAATATATTCTCGCCAACGAAACCGTTTTGTCTTGCGCCCGTACAAATACGCAATGTAAAAACCTACAAGAGTTACGGCAATAAATACCGTCCCAAGCAGTAAAATATTATCCATTCCCCTACTCTACCAAAAAACCGCCGAAATGGCGATTTTTGATTATTGCAGTGCGAGCAAATCTTCGAGTTTCTGCATTCGTTGTTCCAGTTTTTCAATTCTCCGGCGATGGTCTTCAAGCAAAAACTTCTCGATATGCTCGAGGCGTTCTTCTACTTGGTCAAAGCGCTTATCTATCCCATCAAATCTTTTATCCACGCCATGAAAGCCCTCTGCAATCATCCGCGCCAGCTCTTCATTTGTTGTTTCGTGGCTATTCTCCATAGTATTTTTATTGTACCTGTCCCCTATTCAATGTCAAACCAAAAACTGTCGTGCTGTTAGGTTGCGTGCCCGTCCGTTCTACCTTCCCGCCTCGCTGCCGTGCCGCCGTTCGTTGCGTGTGCTGACGTGCCGCGCCCCTCGCCCTCCGAGTTGGCGATGCTAAAAATCTTTTATATTCATTACTAGGCATGACGGATAAAATACAGAAAAATCAGCTTCCTCATGGTTCGCTAATAGGAGGTTAGTCCCATTTCTGCAGATGACTTGTATCTGTTTCCTTGCTAACTCCTCGTCTGTTTCAGGGTTTGACAAGCGTAGCCTAGTAAGCAAACTCACACTAATTTGTTTGCTGTCGGGAAAGTGTTTGGTGGGTAGTTCAGAAAGAAACTTTGATGCTATCTCTACTATCATAGCAGTCTTTTGCTCACCTGCCTGCAGAACGAAATCCTTGTCGTCAATCTTCACCCACTTAGAGTCTGGACTCGTTTGGTCGCTATTTGATGCAGATATTTGAAAGTCGATGTATGTTATTTTAACTGGAGAGTTGCTGATTAACTCAGTTGTTAGTCCAATCGATATTTTTGAGAAATCGTTAAGATTCCCTCCCTGTAGTCCGGAAGATTTTTTAGGGATTACTACCCCTTCTATATCATAGAAGTAAACTTGTGGCGTGTATGTTATTTTGGGGCTCTCTTTTGTTTGAAAAGATAAATCATACTCAAAAACTCCTAAGTTTATCCTATCTGGTAGTTCGCCGGTAAGGATAAAAATGTAAGCTACAAAGATGAGAATGACGATAAAGACGATAGAGGCTAAGATTGCTTTCTTGAGCAAAGACTTTGGGGGAATCTTTGCTATGACGAATTTTGCCTTTGGATATATAGAGTTTTGGCGATACTCTTTTGCTTCAGCTAGAAGACCTTCAAGGATTTGTTTGCGGTTGTCTAGTTCTTGAAGATATTGTTTTTGACTGTCTTCTGGATCTTCCTTGAGAAAAGAAGTACCCTGTTGTTTGAAGAGTTTTAGAGCGTCTTCATGAAGAGAATCTTGAAGAATTCGCTCGGTTGTTTTTTCCCATAAGCTATATTTTGAACCCCAGCGTTCGGCGTTTTTAAGTAATTCAATTTTTTCAATCTGCTCCTTGAGCCGTGAGTTGTCAGTCATTCGCCTTATTTTGTATTTAGATCATAAATCAATTCGATATCTCCTTGGCAGTTCGGGGATACCGTTCTATCGACGCCAGTCTGTGCTTGGATATCTTCAAGGTATCCGCACAGGACAACATTTTGGGCAGTATTGTGAGAGGAAAGGTTATTTGTCTCTTGCGATAAAGCAGATATTCCCCAAAGCAAAACTACAACCAGCAGCGTAAGAACGATATTCCAGATGAGTAGTAGTTTTGTATTTAGCATATTTTAATGGGATTGGATAAGCTGAAGTTTTCGCTCGCGGGGCCAGGACTTTATTTCGCTTTCGCGTTTTAAAGCACTACTTCTGTTTGGGTGGGTTTCGGTGTACAAAAGTTTCTTTGGTTTTTTAGAACGCGTGTAGGCGCCGCCCTTTCCCAGCGTATGCTCCTTAAACCTGCGTTCCACATTGGTTGTAATGCCTGTATAAATCGTTTTGTCTTCGCACTCGATTAAGTAGACGAAGTACATAGTGTTGCCGGGCTAGGATTCGAACCTAGAATATTCTCCTCCAAAGGGAGACGTCCTACCGTTAGACGACCCGGCAAAATTCACAATACGATTTAAACTATACCATATTTTCTTCATAAAATCCAGCCCTCCTACTGGACTATTCCCTTAAAGTGTGCTAAAAGTATACTGCTAACCCGAGAACGGATATCCTATGAAGAGGACGAGGAGGAAATACAAATGAAAGAGATAGTACTTTGGCTGGTTGCTGCTTTGTTTGGTCTTTTGACAAGGAAAAAGGTTGTGGTTGTTTCACTGTTTAGTCTTCTGGCTGTAGCCTTGATTGTGGTGGGGGTGAAAACCATAAACTATACCAGTAACTTTACTGTCCCAGACGAACAAATTAAAGAACCCGTTTGGATTCCCGAGAACGCTGAAATCCGTTCCACGTACGAGGTTGAGCCTGGCACTTTCAAAATAAAGATTTCTGCCGACGAGATGCAAACCACGACAACTAATGAAAGGGTATTAGTGGTTTACAATGTTAGCGTTTCTTCGGTTGAATACTACCGTGGGACACCCGATGGAACTTTCTACTACACGACAATGGAAGTGTCTCCTCCCCTAAGAAACGGATTCGCGACCTACTGGAAACCGACCTTCGACAAGGAGGAGGGTGCTTTTCAATACACTCTTGTTAAGAATAAAGCCGAGGGTTATTTCGTGGGGACTATCCTACTGGCGGTTGGGGCAGGAATATTGTTGTATATCACCTTTTGGATTTTAATCCCTGCTCTATTTCGTTTGATGGTTCGGATTGAGAGAAGAGTAGAGAGCTAGAAAGGCAAAGTCCCCGCATGGTTTATCCATGTAGGGACTCTTTTTTTGCAATTGTTTTGTTACTCCTCTATTCTTGTGGATTCCACGATGGCGAGTTCCAGGGGGAGCTGGATAATGCTGGAATATTTCATTTTTTGCTCGGCTTCCATGAAGTGTTCAACAATCTGCACGAGCGCTTTCTCCTCGAATTTTTCAGCCTGCTGCTTCATGCGGTCTAACTGTTCTCGGCTTAGCTCGCTTTCAAACATTTTGTCGAGCTGCGGATTTATTTTGAGT
>Ga0209542_10007211_pt1 | contig 21250 bp, 23 predicted proteins | sample RifCSPhighO2_01_FD_184028 | JGI IMG/M metagenome (GOLD analysis project Ga0209542, IMG submission 184028) | Soil microbial communities from Rifle, Colorado - Rifle CSP2_plank highO2_0.1 (SPAdes) (version 2) | ecosystem: Environmental > Terrestrial > Deep subsurface > Rock core/Sediment ... | reverse complement strand
AAGCCGTAAAGTTCTTTCAAGAAAACCAGCGTCTGGTCATGGAAACTTTCATGAAGTTCTAGGACAGCCCGTCAAACAAGGCGGGCTGTTTTTTTGCTGTTTGGATTGGAATATAATCAAAGTATGTCCGGAGAAAAAAATAGATATCTCGAAGGCGGCGCGGCCGAACCCGCGGCGCACCTTTTGGAACATAGGCTTCCGTGGCTTTTCCTGGGTCTTCTGGGCGGAGTCGCGGCCTCGGTTGTGGTTTCCAAATTTGAATATCTTCTTGCCTCTGACCTTAGGCTGGCTTTTTTCATACCGATAATAGTTTACATGAGTGATGCCGTTGGCACGCAGGCCGAAACCATTTACGTAAGAAACGTGGCCATAAGGAAGATAAAATTCGCCAAGTACCTTCTTAAAGAGACCGCTGTGGGTTTCGGGCTGGGAATTATATTCGGTTTTATCATCGGAGCTTTTGCCAGTTATTGGCTTAAATCGTTTGAGGTCGGCCTTACGGTCGGGGCGACGATGTTTATTAATTTGTCGCTTGCTCCAATCCTTGCCGTGACAATCCCGGCTTTGATTCATAACGAGCACAGCGATCCGGCTCTTGCCGCAGGACCTGTTGCCACGATTATACAGGACCTGATAAGCCTTCTGATTTATTTTTTGGTCGCCATTTGGATAATTTTCTAAGTTTTTTTTCCGGGGCTTGACAAAACAGATTTTCGGGATAATAATCAGGGCAGATCAGCCGGATAAAGCGGACAAATAAAGAGGTTTTTTAGGAGGGTTGCTCGTGAATTACCTTTGGATTGGTCTGGGGGTCGCGGCAGTTGTTCTTTTGATCGGTGTTTTTTTGTATTGGAAGTGGCGTTTGCTTGAAGCAGATTTCCTCGCGCGCGAGGAAAAGCTTAAGAACTTCCGCGTCTCTTTACGTCCCGGGTCTGAAGCTAGATTTTTGGAAATGAATGGCCGTGTTGTAAAAAGGAGAGGAGCAGAAGTTGTTTTCAAGCCAGCAAACGCCCATGAGCTCATTCGCTGCAAAGTAACCAACCTTGAGCCGCCGCACTAGAAAAACCCCCTTACACCGTTGATGGCGTAAGGGGGTTTTGCATTTTTACCTCGGTTTCCAGTCCTCGTAGAACTCGCCGAGGCATCGCCTGATGTCGGCCTCCACCGTGTTCGGGACTCCGTGGGCCTCGGACACTTCTTCTCCGAAGACCCGGATACACCCAAGGAAATTCCAGAACCTTTTCGGGTGGCGCCGGACGAGCTCGCGCAGGAGCGGAAAGAGCGGATACCACTCAAGGACTCGGAAAAAATTCTCGTAGATGGTTTGGTATCCCTTTTCTCCTTCGGCCGTGGGTCCGTATCCGAACGGTTTTTCCGCGCGGTACATCGGCATTTTCGTTCCCAGGAACATGAAGCCGGAGACGACTCCCAGAAGGCCGATTCTGTCCCATTTGTCGGCCAGGCGCAGGGCATGCAGCAGAGGCGAATCATCCGGTCCGTCCTTGAACTTGCTGTGCTCCAGAATGGCGCCGACGATGCTTTTCTTTTTGGGCTCGAAGAACCCGCTCTCCGCGAGAAATCCGTTCAGTACGACGGCCAGGGCTTCTTTGGACAGCTTTTTGAAACCTTCAACCCGGTCCAAGCTGTGCAGCCAAACCGCGGCTGCGAATTCGTCCGATTTCACTCCCGGGGTAAGAAAGCTTATCTCGCCGAACATCTTTATCATCCGTTGGCAGTGGTCAGGTTCGTGACCACCCAGAATCAGGTAGAGCGGCGAAACCATTTCTTCCAGCTTTTCCAAGAATGACCGTCCCATCTGACTTTCTCCTTTGCCAGGGATTTCGAAATAGAATTTTCAATCTTATCCGAACGGTTTTTCCGCGCGGTACATCGTCAATAACTGGCGACCGTGTGGATAATTTTTAATAAAACATTGACTAAGCGCACGGCTAAGCGTATGCTCTAGCCATATACGAGCTGGTCGAGCGTATCATATTAGAAAAAAAGAAAAAGTTAAGTGCAAGATTCAAATTTTGACGCAGGCCAGTCGGACGGCAGCCAGTCAAACGGCGGAGCCCCGGCGGGCGGATACAAGTCATTTAACGACAAACCGCCTATGGTTGAGGGTAACTGGAAGTGTTCTGATTGCGCGGGCGAGATAACCAAACTGCCTTTTGAACCCAAAGAAGGCCGGGCGGTATACTGCCTGGACTGCTACCGAAAAAACAATCCCCGAAGAAACTTCGGCAGATAGAACTAAAACCCCCCGCAGCTGCGTGGGGTTTTAGTTTGTCCGGCGCGCGAACGTTATCCACAAGAGGGAGTTAGGGAATAAAAAAGTAGATGGTAAAATAAGATTATGGAAAGCTGGTCTAAATGGCACTATGCGGCCGTTATTATTATAGTGGCGGCGGCGATTGCCGGATATTTTTACTGGAAGAGCAATCCAAAGGAAGAAAAGCTTCCCGAGCCGGCCAAAGCCTCTGACCCGGCGGTTTCGGGTACTTTGCCTTCGCTCCCGGAAACAAATGTTTTGCAGGATGTGCCCGAAATAAATCCGGTTGACAAAGCCAATCCGTTTAAAGATGTTTACAAAAATCCGTTTGAATAAACTTAATTTTGATTTAATCGTTTCGGCGGCCATAATCGCGGGCGCGCTTTTTATTTCTTACGCGCTCGCGGCCCAGGCGCTATCCAAAGACGATATTGTCTATCCGGTCGCGGAATTGAACGGGTGCCAGAATGAAACCGAATGCCGTACTTTCTGCGACGACTCGGCTAATATGGAGGCCTGCGTCGCTTTTGCCAAAAAATACAGTTTGATTTCCGAAGAAGAAGCCGAGAAGGCGGATAAATTCATTGCCGCGGGCGCCAAGGGCCCCGGCGGGTGCGATTCTGCCGTCTCCTGCGAAAATTACTGCAATGACGTAGGACGCATTGATGAATGTCTGGCTTTTGCCGAGCGCACCGGTATTATGCCTCCAGCCGAACTGGAAGAAGCTAGGAAAGTAAAGGCGGCTCTTGACGCCGGAGCCCAACTGCCAGGAGGATGCCGGAATAAAAATGAATGTGATTCGTATTGTGAAAGTTCGGACCACATGGAAGAGTGTATTGAATTTGGAGAAAAAGCCGGATTCATACCGCCCGGCGAACTGGAAGAGGCCCGTAAAGTTTTGGCCGCGGTTAAAGCCGGCGCCAAACCTCCGCCTTGCCGGGGAAAATCCGAATGTGATTCGTACTGCAGGGCCCCGGAAAACATGGAATCCTGTCTGACGTTTGCCGAAGCCGCCGGATTAATCCCTGAAAGTGAGTTGCAGGACGCAAAGAGAATGCTCGAAGCCGTCAGGAAAGGGATTAAACCCCCAGCCTGCGGCGGCAAGGAAGAGTGCGATGTATATTGTTCAGAAGAAGAACATTTTGAAGAATGTCTTAATTTTGCCGCAGCCGCGGGATTTATGGCGCCCGAAGAGGTGGAAATGGCGCGTAAAACCGGAGGCAAAGGGCCCGGCGGCTGCAAAGGCCGGGAAGAGTGCGAAGCTTTTTGCAAAGACCAGGCTAACCAGGAGACCTGTTTTGGTTTTGCCAAAGAACACGGTTTGATTTCCGAGGAAGACCTGCGAAAAATGGAAGAGGGGAAGCAGCAGATGATGCAGGGAATTGATAATGCTCCTCCGGAAGTAAAGGGTTGTCTGGAAAGTGTTCTTGGCCCTGAAACCATTGAAGGCATCCGTTCGGGCGCTGTCATGCCGAGAGAAGACATGGGGCAGGCCATGCAGTCGTGTTTTGAGCAATTTATGCCGAAACAAGGAGAAGGCGGCGGCCCGCCGCCTGGCGCTGAAGGCCAGGGAGGAATGCCTCCGCCCGGTTTTGAAGGGGGTCAAATGCCGCCCCAGGGGTTTGAAAAAGGACAAATGCCTCCCGAAGGATTTCGGCCTCAAGAAGGGATGATGCCGCAAGGAGGATTTAATCCGCCGACAGGTGAAATACCGGAAGAGTTCAGACAGCAGTATCAGGAACAATTTCAACAGCAGTATCAGGAGCAATACAGCGAGCAGTATCAAGAACAGCAGCAGCAATTACAGCAGCAATTTCAAGAACCAATCCAAAACTTTACGCCTCCGCCTGAAAGTTTCAGCGAGCCGCCTCCGCTTTCGGAGCCCCAGCCTACTTCAGGAATAAACCCGGTCTACATCCTGGGTTCGGTTATTGCTCCGTTTCTGCAATTTTTGAGCAACTAAGTTTAGTTTAAAACAGCCCCGATTATGTCAGGACGGCCATTTAAAAACTCGGTTGCGCTTTGAATTTTTTTGCCCTCTATTTGCAGCTTTTTAATCAAAATCGCGCCGTCTTTACAGGCAACGGCAACACCTCCGTTTTTTTTGAAAACTATGCCCAAACTAAGTTTGGGAGAAGTCCCCAAACTTAGTTTGGGCGTTCCGGCGTCAGTTTCAAGAATTTTAAGTCTCTTTTTGCCCCAGAACGTGAAAGTTCCGGGCCAGGGATTAAAAGCCCTGATTTTGCGCTCAATAATCTCCGCCGGCTCGGACCAGTTTATATGCCCGTCTTCTTTGGCGATTTTTTTGGAGAAAGTCGCTTTTGAGTGGTCTTGCGTTTTGGGTTTTATTTTACCCGAAAGCCATTCCTGGGTCGTTTTTACAAGCAATCCGCCGCCCAGCTCGGCCAGCTCCTCCTGCAATTTTGAAAACTGAAAATCGGAAATTGGAAATTTCAGTTCTTCCTGCGCCAGAATCGGTCCATGGTCCATTTCTTGGTCCATGAGTATTATGGTCAGTCCGGTTTTTTTATCGCCCGCTAGCATAGCCGCGCGAATCGGGTCTGCTCCTCGCCAGGCGGGCAGAAGCGACGGATGGACATTTAACCCGCCCTTTTCCGGAACATCCAGAAGCTCTTTGGGAATTATTTTGCCGTAGGCCGCGACCGCGAAAAGGTCGGGTTTGAGCCGGCGTATTTCTTCAAGGAAGGCCTGGTCTTTGAGTTTTTCCGGCTGGAGCAGTCTGATTCCGTTTGCTTCGGCCCATTTTTTGACCGGGGTTAACTCGGTTTTGAGCCCCCGGCCCTTGGGCTTGTCCGGAGTTGAGATAACAAGAACAGGCGCGAGCCCTGATTTTTTCATATGCTCCAAAATCGGCAAGGCGAATCCCGAAGTCCCGAAAAAAATTATCTTCATGCTTTCTCTTTTTCAATCTTCTCGGCCTTGTCCGTAAAAAGCGTTCCTTCCAGATGGTCCACTTCATGCTGGATTACGTGTGCCAGAAGCCCGCCCGCGCCCCTGATAAATTTGTTTCCGTTCTCATCGTAGGCCTCAATCGTAAGGTTGGTCGCTCTTTTGACCCAGCCGAATTTGCCTCTCACAGAAAGGCAGCCTTCTTGCATGAGCGCTTTTTTTTTGGAAATTTTTACTATTTTGGGATTTATGAAAACCAAATACTCTTCTTTATTTTTGGCCTTCTCTACTTTCTTTTTGTTCTCCAATCGGTCTTTGGTTTCTCTTAATGCTTCCGGGTCCAGCACATATTTGGAAACAATAAAAACAGTTTTAGACGCCCCGATTTGCGGCGCGGCAAGGCCTATGCCTATGGGGCTCGACCGGAGGACTGTTTTCATTTTGTGTATGAGGCCTTGAATTTCTTTTTTGACTATGTTTTCAGACGGAATCTTTTCCGCTTTTTTCCTTAAAACTTTATTGCCCGTTTGAAGTATTTCCATGTTTTTAGCGTCCGGGGCGCGAAATCATGGTGAAAAGGGTTTTAAAAGCAATGGCCAAATCAAGCCCAAAGGAACGGTTTTTTATGTAAAAAATGTCGTGCTGAAGTTTTTCCAGGGCGTCCGTGGCTGAAGCGTCGTATTCCATTTTTATCTGAGCCCAGCCTGAAATTCCAGGGCGCACCAGAAGCCGCATCATGTAGTGGGGGATTTTAAGTTTGAGTTCTTCCACGAATTCGGGCCTTTCGGGCCTGGGTCCGATCAAAGACATTTCTCCTTTCATTATGTTTAAGACCTGCGGCAGTTCGTCTATATAGTTCTTTCTCAGAAATTTACCGACTTTGGTGTAGGGATCTTCATTTTCTTCTTTTTGCCAGCCTTCGCTTTGCGGGACTTCGGTGCGGCGAGTGGAGCGGAATTTAAGAAGCTCAAAAGGTCTTCCGTTTTTGCCGACTCTTTTTTGGCGGAAGAGTATTGGCCCGCGGCTGTCTATCTTTATGGCTAAGGCCGCAAACGGCAGAATAATAAGCGTGATGAGGCTTAAAACGGCTCCGGCAGCGATGTCAAAAGCTCTTTTCGCGACCTCGTATGTTCTTTTTCGGTTTTCAGCCAGGTTTTCCAAAAACCAGATTTCGGAAATCATGGAAACAGGCACTTTGCCGGTAATTCGCTCGTAGAATTCCGGAAAATTAAGATAGGCCACGCCCAAAGGCAGAACTTCGTAAAGCGTGCGGATAAAGTCGGAGTTATCGCCTATATTTATCGGGGCTATAACTAAATCCGCCTTTTTTTGCCGGATAAGGCCGGGCATATTTTCTTTAAGACTCAAAATCGGTTCGTATCCGAGATGGGGGTTGGCTTTAAGAAAATTTATCAGCTCTTCGGTTTCAGCCGAAAAACCCAAAAACAAAACCCGAAGTTTGCCCGACCGGGAAAGCATCAAGCCGTAAAATTTGCGCCACAAAATCAAAAAAGCGATTGTGACGGCAAGGTCAATGACCAAGTTGGTTTTTGGCGCGATTCCGATTTTAGGGAAAACATAGAAAAGGGTAATACTGACCACGCCGGCAAAAAGCATTGCCCTGATTATGCGTTCTCTCGCGCGCTGGTTAGCCGAAAAAGATAAGGGGTCGTAAAGCCCGGCGACCCAGAAGACAATAACCCACACGATGAAAAGCGCGGAAAAAGGGAAAAAATGCAAAATCCACCACTTGCCGAATTTGTCCCAGCCATAGCGCGCGAGTACGGTCAAGGCCAAGCTCAAATAAAATACGGTTATGTCTCCCAAAATCACCGAGACGGCTCTAAGTTTTTCTCCGTTCATTGGATATTACTATAGCATTTTTCGGGCCTTTTTAAAAGAGATTTTGGTTGCGTCCGCGCCATGACTGTTTTATTCTATGTTGATTATGGCTAAATTTAAAATTGGAATTGTTGGCGTCGGAATGGTAGGCGCCGCCTTGAAAAGATATTTTGAAGAACAAGGATTGAAGCGAAATAAAACCCTTTTTTGTTTTGATACAGACCCCGCAAAGAACTGCAATGATGACGTGCATAAGGCCGAATTGGTTTTTATATCCGTCCCTACGCCCGCGAAAAAGGACGGCTCCTGCGACGCGGGCATAGTGGAATCGGAAGTGAAAAAGCTGGCATCAAGCGCCAAGATAATAGTCATAAAATCTACGGTTGAGCCGGGCACGACCGAATATCTCGCGAAAAAATACAATTGCGCCCTGGTTTTCAGTCCCGAGTTCCTAACCGAGGCAAAGGCCTGGGAAAATATGATTAATCCGGACAGGCAGATTGTGGCGCCCACCGCCAAGGCCAAAGCCGCCGCTTCTTCAATTTTGCATCTCCTGCCGCCGGCGCGCTTCACTTCTCCAAAACACAAAAAAGCGGCCAGGTGGGCTGAGCTAAACCCGACCGAAGCCGAGCTTGGCAAGTACGCGGCAAACACATTCGGCGCGCTGAAAGTTTCTTTTGCCAATTTGGTTTACGACTTCGCAAAAATGACCGAAGAGTCAATAAGCAAAAAGGGCGTTAAGATAAAAGTAGACTACAACAACATCCGCCATGTTTTGGCCGAGGACCCCAGAATAGGGAATTCGTGGCTCAACGTTGAATACCAGCATTACCGCGGCTATGGCGGCTACTGTTTCCCAAAAGATACCGAAGCGATTATCGCTTACGGGCGCAGAACCGTTAAAAAAATGCCCAAAAGCGCGAAAAGGCGCCTTTTGGAAAAAGGAGTCGGTCTGCTTGAAGCCATGCGCTCTTATAACAACGCCGTTTTGGCTTCTCAGGGGCTGACCGCCGAAAACGTCAGCCGCCACGACGAAGAATTGCTGAAAATTATAAAGCGTTTCAGGAAAAGCAGGGTAAAAAAATAACATGGCAAAAGTCTTGGTAACCGGCGGAGCCGGATTCATTGGGTCTCATATCGCCGATGTTCTCGTAAAGAACGGCCGCGAGACGCTTATATTAGATAATTTAAAAACCGGAAAAAAGGAGAACATAAACGCGGGGGCCGTTTTCCGTTTGGCCGATATCCGCGAATTTGAAGCAATAAAGCCTCTGTTTGATGGAGTTGATTATGTTTTTCATTTGGCCGCGCTCACTTCCGTGCCTTTTTCAATTGAAAATCCGCTTGAAACCCATGACGTAAACGTAAACGGAACCCTTAACGTATTGGCGGCTGCCCGTGATGCCGGAGTAAAAAAAGTTATACTCGCTTCCTCCTCCGCCGTTTACGGCAATATCCCTGTTTTGCCTCAGCACGAAAAGCTTCAGCCGAGTTTGGAGACGCCCTACGCGCTGCATAAATTCATAGGAGAAAACTACTGCCGTTTGTTCTCTCTTTTGTACGGAATGCCTACGGTGTCTTTAAGATACTTTAATGTCTATGGTCCGGGGATGGCCGATGACAGCCCGTATTCAAGCGTGATGAGTATTTTTTTAAAACAAAAATTATCGGGTAAGCCTTTGAATATCTTTGGCGACGGCAGCCAGTCAAGAGATTTTGTTTTTGTTGACGACGTGGTCAAGGCCAATATTCTGGCTATGGAAAATGACGCGGTTGGCGGAGGAGACGTAATAAATATCGGAACAGGAAAAAACCGCAGCATCAATGAGTTGGCTGACATAATCGGAGGCGACAAAAAATATCTTGAGGCGAGGCACGAAATCAAACACTCGGCGGCAGACATTTCCAAAGCTTTTGACGTTCTCGGCTGGAGGCCGGAAGTATCTTTTGAAGACGGGGTAAAAGCCGTCAGAAAAAGCGTGGGCCTTTGATTTATGCACATATCCTGCTAGAGGGCTTGCAAATCAGGCCTGGGTCTGCTATAATGGGCTATGTGAGTGTCTTTCCGCCTCGGCGGAAGATACATGCTATGTCCGCATAAGATCCCGCGCTTGACGCGGGGTCTTGTGTTTTTAGGGGGATTTCTCTGGTATACTATTTTTACGCGCGCCAATGCTTTGGCGGCCGGGGTAGCCGGCACTCACATAAGGACATGGTGTGGAGTAAACCCTTCCCCGGCCTCTAAAGCATTGGCCCGGATTTATCAGTTAAATTTAAAGCATGATGCATAAAAACTCGTTTTTAACTTTATCAGTAGCCGTTTTGCTGGCTTTTTCCCTGCAGGTTTCGGCCCAGGACACCCAGCCTGAAGCCGGCGTCACGCCTTCAAGCCCTTTTCATATTTTTGACCGGTTTGGCGACTGGGCAAGGCTCAATCTGTTTACTTTCAACCAGGTTAGGAAAGCCGAAATAAAGGCCGATATCGCCGAAGAGCGTCTGGCCGAGCTTAAAGCCGTTGTCCTGGAAGGCGCGTCCGAAGACGTGGTGAACCAGGCTGAGAGTCTGTCAACGGCCGTAGCCGAAGAAGTAGAGACGGATGTTTCCCGTCTTGAAGGAGAAGGCCGGAATATAGCCGACCTTACCGATAAATTCAACCAGCTTTCTTTGAGGCACCAGTCGGTTATTGAAGAAATTTTGGAAAAAGCGCCCGGGCAGTCCCGCGAAGCCCTGACCAAGGCCCTTGAAGTTTCCAAGCGCGGACTTGAAAGAGCCGGCGAGGCTGTTTTAAAACAGTTTGAAGAGGGGAACATGGACAAAGAGAGAGCCGAAAAAATAACCGAAAGGACCATTGAACAGCTGAAAAAACAGGCGGAGAACCAAAGCGAAGCCCTTAAAAAAATAACCGAGGAGCTGGGCGAAGTGCCGCCTGAACTTCAGGAAAGATTCAACGCCAAACTTCAGCTTTTGGAAAAAGAGCTGGTGAACGTTGAGTCAAACGAGCAGTTCAAAGACTTAAGAGAAAGAATCAGGGAAGACCTGAAAGCAACGGTTAAGGACGCGCGAGAGCTGAGAAAAATACATAACGTGGAGAATGAAGATTCGGACAACATTCTTGAAAGCATATCCGAGGACGGCGCGAAAGTTGTTGAAAGGGTTGAAGAAGTTTTGAGCAAGGCCAAGGAAAAAGTCGCCGAACTTGAAAGGAATGTCGTCCAAGCTCAAGCAAGCGGCAAAGAAATTCCTATGAGGGTTTCCTCGCTTCTGGATGCGGCCAAAAAACACATGACAGAGGCCGCGGCCGCGTTTGAGGCCAAAGACTTCGGCCGCGCTTACGGACAGGCGACCTCCGCTTTGCAGAATGCCAAGAACGGAAACAAATTCTTTGAAGACGAAAATTCGGATGAGGACAGGAGTAAAGAAGTTTTAGAGAAAATAGAGGAAGCCAATAAGGAGATAGCCGAAGCCGAAAGAAAAATCGAGGAATTCAAATCCAAGGGCGGGGAGGTTCCGGCCGAGGTTTTGAGGATAATTGAAGAAGCCAAGAAACAGGTTCTGCTGGCAAAAGAGGCTTTGGCTAAAAGCGATTTCGCGCTGGCTTTGAGGCACGCCGAATTCGCCCAAAAAGTCGTTGAAAAAATAGGCGTTTTGCTGGAAAGGGCGCGCAAAGCAGCGAGCTCGGAAACTTCAAATACTTTGCGGGTTGAAACCAAGACCGAAATCAAAAATGAAGAGGTTCAGAGGCCTGCCAATACGGCTTCGACAGCGTTAAGGCAGCCTCAGGTTCACCAGGTCAGGATAACCGCCGAAGGTTTCCTGCCCAGAGAACTAGAAATCAAAAAAGGCGATACCGTGGTTTGGACCAACGCGGCTTCCAAACCCAGCTGGCCGGCGTCAGCCATGCACCCGACGCATGATGTTTATCCGGAAAAAGGCGGGTGCATCGCGAGCGCTTTTGACGCCTGCAAAGGGCTTGCCGAAGGCGAGAGTTTCAAATTCCAGTTTAATCACGCAGGGACTTGGAAATACCACGACCACATGAACGTATCAGTGGTCGGCGCAGTAAAAGTTGAAGAGTAAAGAATGCCCGAAATAAAGAAAGACGTCCCGCTTAAAGACCATACGGTCTTTAAGATAGGCGGGGCCGCAAAATATTTTTGCGAGGCAAAAACGGCTGAAGAACTCAAAAAAGCCGTTTTTTGGGCGCGCGAAACCGGAGAGAAGTTTTTCGTTTTGGGCGCGGGCTCAAACGTTTTGGTTTCGGACAAAGGATTTGACGGACTTGTCATAAAAAACAAAGTCGCAAGCATTAAACTTGGACACGGCGTGTCCAAGTCAATGATTGAGGCGGAGGCGGGGGCGCAGATGGCGCGAGTCGTCGCCGAGTCGGTCAAAGCCGGACTTGCCGGTTTTGAATGGGCCATAGGCATTCCGGGCACCATCGGCGGGTCGGTACGCGGAAATGCAGGCTGTTTCGGCTCCGAAACGAAAGACGTGATTGAGTCCGTTGAAGTCTTTGATTCAGAAAGAGCCATAAGCCAGAAGCTGGATTCCAGAAACTGTAATTTCTCTTATCGCCATTCTGTTTTTAAAGAAAAGCCCAACCTGATAATTATTTCGGCGCTTTTGAGACTGCGAGTTGGCGATTCCAAAAAATCGCAAAACCTTATTTCAGAATATTCCAAAAAGCGCGCAGGGACCCAGGATATCGGCTCCAAATGCGCCGGCTGTATTTTTAAGAATGTGGAATGGTCAAGGAAAGACGTAGACAAGGAGGGCCTGCTTCAAAAATTTCCCGAACTTAAGCCGTTTTTAGGCCAAAAATCAATCCCGGCCGGATTTTTGCTGGATTTTTTGGGGCTCAAAGGCTTAAAAATGGGTCGCGCGCAGATTTCCGAAAAACACGCCAATTATTTCATAAATCTCGGCGGCGCGTCGGCCAAAGAAATAATAACGCTCGTAAACACGGCCAAAGAAAAAGTGCAGAATCATTACGAGATTCTGCTTGAAGAGGAAATTCAAAAAATAAACTGCTGAAAACTTTTCAAAGTTATCCACAGATTGATTTGATTTTTATTGTATTCATCTTTATTAACTGGGATAATTAATTCAGATGAACTTTGCGAAATCAGAGTAAAAAATTTCAAAATTTTTTACGCTCTGTGTTATTAACCAAAACAACGAGCAGAACACGGTCGATGTTTGTTGTTCCTTCGGCAAGAGCCGGAGAAAATAATTTTTCATAAGATAATGGCAAAGAAAAAAAAGGCGGCCAAAAAGGCTAAGAAAGCCAAGAAATCGTCGAGAAGACGCCGCTAGTACGCTTTAAAACAGCGGAACAAAAGACGCCCCCTTTACGGGGGCGTCTTTTTTGCTTATTATTTGTCTATAAAAAGCCCGATTTACATGCGCGTAAAGCTTAAAACCACCAATTTCTCCCTGACCCCGGCTTTGGACGATCTGGTCCAAAAAAAGCTGGTTTTGCCGGTGGAAAAACTCATCTTAAAAATCGACGCAAAATCCGACGTTATTTTTGATGTCGAGCTGGCCAAAACAAGCAAGCGCCACCAAAAAGGGCAAATCTGGCGCGCCGAAGCCCAGTTGAGCCTCCCCGGCAAAAAAGTCCCGCTCCGCGCCGAAGCCGTGGCCGAAAGCATCCAGCTTGCCGTGAGCGAAACCAAAAACGAAATTCTAAGGGAAATTAAAAAATACAGGCGGAAGGACTAAGCGCTCTATATGTCTTTTTTCTCAAAGATTCTCGGCGACGCGAACGCCAGATTTTTGAACAAGTTTAAACCCCTGATCGTTCGGATAAACGAACTGGAAGAAAATTTTGCCAGTTTCGGCGCCGAAGAGCTGAAAATGAAAACGGGCGAACTAAAGGAAAGATTCCAAAAAGGCGAGAGCTTAGACGAGCTCCTTCCGGAAGCTTTCGCCCTGGTCAGAGAAGCTTCCAAAAAAACTTTAGGTCAGCGTCATTTTGACGTCCAGCTTTTGGGCGGCATGGTAATACACCAAGGTAAAATCGCCGAAATGAAAACCGGCGAGGGTAAAACTCTTGTCGCGACCCTGCCCACGTATTTAAACGCGCTTTCGGGCAAAGGAGTCCATATTGTTACCGTCAACGACTACCTGGCTAGGCGCGACGCGGTCTGGATGGGGCAGATTTACGATATTTTGGGACTCAGGGTCGGGTGCATAAATCACGATTCAAGCTATCTTTATGACTCTTCGCACGCCGAGACCAAAACGGACGAAGTCAGGGACGCCAAAGGCGGGTTTAAGGTGGTTCATGAGTTTCTGAGACCGTGCTCTCGCAAAGAAGCTTACGGCGCGGATATAACCTACGGCACCAATAACGAATACGGCTTTGATTATCTGCGGGATAATTTGGCTTATTCCCCGGAACAGATGGTTCAGAGAGGTTTTAATTTTGCCGTGGTCGACGAAGTCGACTCAATCCTGATTGACGAGGCCCGAACTCCTTTGATTATTTCCGCGCCCGACGCCGAATCGGGGGAGTTATACCGCACTTTCAGCCGCGCGGTTGAAAATCTCGAAAAAGAAAGGGATTACAAAGTGGACGAGAAACTTAAGGCGGCGACTCTGACCGAAGAGGGGATAGAAAGAGCCGAGAAGATTCTGGGCCTGAAGAACCTTTATGCCGAAGGCGGAGTCAAATACGTCCATCATCTGGAACAGGCTTTGCGGGCCAAGGTCCTTTACCAGCGCGACAAAGATTACGTGGTTAAAAACGGCGAGGTTATCATAGTGGACGAGTTTACCGGCAGGATGATGCCGGGCCGCAGATGGTCGGAAGGCCTGCATCAGGCCGTGGAAGCCAAGGAAGGAGTGCAAGTTCAGAAAGAATCGAAAACCGTCGCTTCAATCACTTTTCAGAATTATTTCCGGCTTTACGAAAAACTTTCGGGGATGACCGGCACGGCGGCGACTTCGGCCGAGGAGTTCCATAAAGTTTACAATCTGGAAGTCGCGGTCATACCGACGAACAAGCCTCTTTTGAGAGAGGATTTGCCGGACAAGATTTTCAGGACCGAGGAAGGCAAGTGGCGGGCGGTGATAGGCGAGATTAAAGAGCGCCACCAAAAGGGCCAGCCGGTTTTGGTCGGCACTGTTTCAATTGAGAAAAACGAGATTTTGTCCGAATTGCTTAACCGCGAGGGAATAAAGAACAAAGTGCTGAACGCCAAGAATCATGAAGCCGAAGCGGAAACAATCGCGCAGGCAGGCAAGCCGGGCGCGGTCACGGTCGCGACCAACATGGCTGGCCGGGGCGTTGACATTGTTTTGGGCGGAAATCCTTCGCTCTACGAAGAAGCCGAAAAGGTCAGGAAAGTGGGGGGCGGACTTTTTGTGCTTGGCACCGAACGCCACGAAGCGCGCCGAATAGACAACCAGCTTCGCGGGCGTTCGGGCAGGCAGGGCGACCCGGGCGCGACCCAGTTTTTTGTGTCTTTTGACGACGACCTTCTGCGTATTTTCAGTTCGGAAAAAATAAAAGGAATGATGCAGACTTTGGGCATACCCGACGACCAGCCCATTGAAACGAACATGGTTTCGCGGGCTTTGGAGTCGGCGCAGGCCAAGGTGGAAGGATTCAACTTTGACGCCAGAAAGCACCTGCTTGAATACGACGACGTCATGAACAGGCATCGCGCCTCGGTTTACCGCAGGCGCAAAGAAATTCTTTTTGCCGGAGAAGATGAAGTAATTTCGCGCACCGAGGAGCTGCTTTTGGACGGGGAAGAAAAAGAAAACTTTGCGAAAAAAGCAAACGAGCTGGGCAAAGAAAAAGTTGGGCCTGCCTTAAAGAGCCTTTGGCTTCAGGCAATTGACCATTTTTGGATTGAGCATCTGGAAATCATGGAATACATGCGTTCCTCGGTAAGGCTTCGGGCCTACGGCCAGCGCGACCCGCTGGTTGAATACAAAAATGAGGCAGGGAGGCTTTTTCACGAGCTTGAAGATGCTATAGAGGGCCACGTAGCCGGAATTGCCCTTAAAATGGGCCTGGAAGCCTCTAGAACCGAGAAATTAGCCCTGGAAGCGATACATCCGCAGGCAAGCCTGCCTGCGCAAGCAGGAGCGTCTATAGCGTCAGGAGCCTCAAATAAGGCCTTTCAGGGTGTAGGCCGTAACGACCCCTGCCCGTGCGGAAGCGGGAAGAAGTTTAAAAAGTGTCATGGGGCATGATTATCCACAATCGGGTTGACGTTAAGTTTATCTTAAGATAAACTTAAATTATATGAAAACGCCAATTTTGGGGTTAAAAGAGCTGAGGGAGAATCTGGATAATTATATTTCTCAAGTTAATAAAGGCAAGTCTTTTGTAGTTGTCAGAAAATCAAAGCCTGTTTTTAAAATAGTGCCGCCCGAAACAGAAGAACATTGGGAGACCGCGGCCGATTTTACGGCAATAAACAAAAGAGGCGTGCCGGCTAAAAAGATTCTGGAAGAATTGCGCAAATTGAATGTCTAAACTCAAAAAACTTCTTTCTAAATTTGACAAAGAGGAAAGAAGGATTATAGAAACTTTAATTGAAAGAATTATTTCTTTGAACTGGCGAAGTCTAAAAGTAAAAAAGCTAAAAGGATACCAAGATATTTTTAGAGTTCGCAAGGGCAAAATAAGAATTATTTTTGCTAAGGAGGGAAACGATATTTCCGTTTTTTCCATTGACCGCCGTAGCGAGGATACTTATAAATTTTGAGAATGGAAGATGACAAAAAGAAAAATAAATTCTGGGCTGGGGGATTTTTATATAATCCAGAGACAAACCGCGTGCTTTTGCAGAAGCGTGACTCAAAGGCGCCCATAAATCCTGACAAATGGGGTTTTTTCGGCGGCGCGGGCGAAAAAGGCGAAACGCCCGAAGAGTGCGTGATAAGAGAATGGCAGGAAGAACTGGGAATAAAGATTGACGCCAAAGACCTGACCCCTCTTTGTGATTACCTAAACAAAGATTACGACACTTGGCGTTATGTTTTTTACGTGAAAAGCAACAAGCCCAAGTCGGAGATGATTTTAGGCGAGGGCGCCGACTTTGACTGGGTCCCGCTTGAGGAAGCTATTGGATATGACGCAAGCTCAAAAACCATCCTTGATTTAAAAGCTTTTCTTGAAATGGTAAAGTAAAAACAAGCCATGAAATCGCTCGTTCAGCCTTTAAATCACTTCGCTTTTTTCCGCAATAAGGAAATTGATGCCCTTTATTTAACCTTGGCCCTGATGCAGTTTGTCGGGGGGCTCGCCGGCATTTTCGTCCCGATTTACCTTTGGAATCTGGGCGAACCTTTGTGGAAAATTCTTTCTTTTTTCTTTTTGAAATCGTTTTTTTTCATTTGTATAGCCGTTCTTTTGATCCCGTTTATAAAAAAATTAAGCGACAAGCTTTTGATGCTCTTGAGCATTCCTTTCCTGGCACTTTATTATTTCGGGCTTGGATTCATCCTGGATGCTCCCTATGTTTTTTTTCTTCTGCCTGTCCTGCACTCGATTTCAAGTTTTCTCTTTAACGTCGGCTACCACATAAGCTTTGCCGGAGCCGCTGACAGTGATTCACTGGGCAAGGAAATAGGGGCGAGATATCTGGTTAGCTCGCTTGTTACCTTGAGCGCTCCTTTTTTGGGCGGAGTTGTTATAGCCATTGCCGGTTTCAACGGAGTATTCTTGATGAGTACCGTTCTTCTTTTTGTCGCGGTTTTGCCTCTTTTTTATTTTCCGCAGAGGCCTCTTTCTTCCGAGATATCTTTAAAATCCGTTTGGAGTTCGCTTGCCAACAAATATCTGGTGCCATTTACCATTTCGGGTGCGGGCTATGCAATGGAAACAATGATAAGCGGGCTCGTCTGGCCTATTTTTATGTTCATGGTTCTGGGTTCGGCCGAAGAATTCGGAGGCGTGGTTTCAATCGGGCTCCTCGCGGGAGCGCTTATAACTTTTTTTATAGGATTTTTGTCGGACGTCGGCCGCAGAAGAAGAGTTATTTTATGGTCGTCGGTTCTTCATGCTCTGGTTTGGCTTTCAAGGCTCTTCTATAACGCCCCGCCGGCAGTGGCTTTAAGCCAGGTTGCCGGAAACACGGTTTCAAGCTCGCTTCTGGTCGGATGGTCCAGCCAGTATTACAGAATCGCGAGAGCTTTGCCTTCGCCAAGCTCTTTCATTTTAAGCCGCGAAGTTTTATATCATATTGTCCGTGTGCCTTTTTTAGCGTTTATGATACCGCTCGCGGCCTATCTGCCCCTTGATTCTTTTTTCGCGGTCAGTTTCGTCATGGCCGCGGTTTTGAGCCTTTCTTATATCTTCGCGAATAAAGTTCACACAAGCGTCGTTGCGGTTTCGTCCGCCTGAAGCACACCGGAATTGCCAGAAGATGTGAAAAATAAATTTCCCGGTGTATAATGGCAGAACGGAATTAAAACAAGTTATGAGCGTTTTGGAAGTAAAAAATCTGAATGTTTCTTACGGCGCTTCATCCGTTCTTGAAGGCGTTTCTTTTTCTTTGGACAAAGGCGACGCGCTCGCGGTCATAGGCCCGAACGGCTCGGGCAAGACCACTCTTTTTAAGGCCATTCTGGGCGCGATGCCCTACGAAGGCGAAATAAAAATTGCGCCCGGCGCGCGCATAGGTTATGTTCCGCAGAAGCTTGACCTTGAACGCGACTTGCCGATAACGGTCAGAGAATTTTTGCTTCTGCGCAGACAGGCAAAAACGGCCAAGACCCACTCTTCCGAAGAAGCCTTGAGGCTCGTCGGCTTGAAAGAAGAGTTTCTTAAAAAAAAGCTGGGCGAATTGTCTTCGGGAGAATTCCAGAGAGTTCTTATCGCTTTCGCGCTTATTGACCGCCCTGAACTGCTTCTTTTTGACGAGCCTACGGCGAGCGTGGACATTGCCGGACAGGAAACCGTCTACGAGCTTTTGAACCGCCTGCAAAAAATTGAAGGTCTGACCCTGCTCCTGATTTCCCACGAGCTTTCGGTGGTATACCGCTACGCGAATAAGGTTTTATGCCTGAATCACGCCCAGATCTGTTTCGGCGTGCCCTACGAAGTTTTAACTCCGCAGGAACTCGCCAAGCTTTATGGAGGCGGAACAGGCAAGTTTTATCAGCACGGCGGACACTGATTCATGAGCGACTTTTTTTCATTGCAGATTTTGACTGCGGGCGGCCTGATAGGCGCGGCCGCCGGTCTCTTGGGGTCTTTCGCGCTTTTGCGCCGGATGGCTTTGGTCGGGGACGCTCTTTCGCACGTGGCTTTGCCAGGTATCGCGCTTGCTATCATTTTCAATGTTGATCCGCTTTTGGGCGCGTTCGCTTTTTTGGTTCTGGGCACGGCCGGAATCTGGTTTATTGAGCACAAAACCAAGCTTCCGGTGGACACTTTGGTCGGCATATTTTTCGCGCTCGCGCTCGCAATCGGAGCAATCCTGGCTTCCGAAGAGGAGCTCCTTGACGCCCTTTTCGGCGACATAACCAGGCTGACCCAATTTGAAGCTATCGCGGCCATTTTGATATCGCTTTTTATTTCATTCGCGCTCATTTTGCTTTCGCGCAAATTCACCCTGACCATGATTTCAACCGACCTCGCGCGCTCCACCGGTCTTTCGCCGCATCGCCTTGAATTCGTTTTCCTGCTCATATTCGCGCTTACCGTGGCCGTGGGCATCAAATTCGGCGGGGCTCTTTTGACCGGCTCTCTCGTGGTCATTCCGGCGGCAACCGCTAGAAATCTAACCAGGAGCATGAATAGCTATCTTACGCTTAGCGTCATTCTCGGTTTTGCGAGTGCGGTTTTGGGTATTTTTATTTCCGTATTGTACGGTTTTGCCCCGGGACCGACTTTTGTGCTGATTTCCGGAGCTATATTTTTTCTTTCTGTATTTTTCCGCCGTTAAAAAAGCCCCCGCGCGCATGGCGAGGGGGCTTTTGTGTTTTTGACCAAGAGTCAGAAAGGAGTTTCTGTTTCTTCATCGCAGTATTCTATCTGTTCGGAGTTGTCCGTTGGGGTAAAGAACATCGTTGGGTAAACCTCAAATGAAACGTAATCCCTCCCATCGGCCAGGGAAATTATTGTTCTTATCTGGATATTGCCTATCCTTTTTTGGGGCTTGGGCAATCTGGACGCGGCCAGTTGATGTTCCTGCGAGATACCGTTAAGACCCAGCGATTCTTTCAATATGGGTCCCATTTTGCCGTACATCTTTTCAGGCATCCTGTTTATGAGCTCGTGAAGGTGGTGGGCGCAGAGCCTTTTTTTCTCTCCTATCTCGGTTTTCAGAGAATCCAGAGAATAGAACCCATTCGGCCGCTCCCTGCCCATAAATCCCAGATATTTTGCGAGTCCTGTCAGATAGCCGCGCAGGTGTTCGTTTTGACGCAGTTCGGCGAAATACAAATCTGAAAGGAAAAGCCGGTCTTTTGCGGAAGCCCTGAAACGAACGCCTTTGGGTATTACGGCGCCGGCGTTTCTTTCGGTCAGTAAATGTTTTTTTCTGTTCCAGTACCTATGCGTAAAGTGTGTGTGGAATTCTCTTTGGCGCCATTGCTTCGCTGTTTCGTCGGCCCTTTCTTGTATTTTCTGAAAGAGAACCGGCGCCAATGCCTGATATTGTTCGGGCGTGGGCCAGAACCATTTTCTTCGGTGTATGAAAGCCCTGTACTCCGCTCTATTTTTCTGACTTTGCCAGTTGCCGACCATTCTTGCCCGGCTGTAGGGATTGGCTCTTTTGATGCCAATTTCCATAAGCAGGGTTTCGTCAAATTCCCGTCCAAAGCCTTGGGAAGGGCCCACGACCGCAAGAACATTTATTAGCTCTGTTTTTCCTGGGTCTGTTTCGTTTGACTTGAATTCCACGCCGAGGTCCGGGCGTATTCTGAAGAGTCCGACTGCGTTCGTCTTCGCGAATTCGACGTCTTGGCGTATGAGTCGGGGGACGTCTCTCGGACTGATCCCCTGTAAATCTTTCATTTCCATGGGGATAGTCCTCCGTTGGGTTTAGTATCCTTCGGTGCCCGGGAGCGCCGGCTGCGGATGCAAGGTTCGCGGTCTGCGGACCAGATATCCGAAACGGCTGTGAGGGCCGTTGGGCACTGCCCACTTGCAGTGTTTGTGAATCGGACAGGCTGCGCACGGATTTTTCTTTGGTGAAAAGCCTTTCAGCTCTATTGTGCCTTCCCGGCCTTTTACGCCTTTGGAGCGGTTTTCCGGCAAAAGTTTGCAGAGTGTCCTGCTCAATATCCATAAAGCCGGGTTGAGTTCGTTCGCCCGCGCGCCAATTTTTTGGATAAAGGGCTGGGACCAGAGCGCTATTTCGTCGGTCATTTTTTCCGAAACTCGTACGGTAGGAAGTCCTTCCAGGTTTTTCAAACGTTCTCGTTCGCCCGCTTCAAGCAGCCTTTCGTAGCCGTTAAATACGACGATATCGCAGGCCCAGAGAATCCTTAGCGCGTGGAAATCCAGTGGAATGGGGCTGGGAGCTTGAGGAATCAGATTTCGGTCCTGCAGCCAGATGAAAAGGAGCGAAACAATCTTGCGTCTCATTCCGCGAATGGCCGCTTCGTTCCTTTTCAGATTGGGATTTATCCTTTTGTAGGCTTCTTCAAAATCTTTTACACCTTTGAATATTTCGCGCGCGTCCGATTTCCAGTATTTCACAAGCTGGGAGGCGTTTGTAAGCCAGGAGAGCAGGAAGTCGTCCCAGCGGTACTCAATCGTGCCTTTTTCTTCGCCTTTTTCCTGCAGGGAGGCAAGCGCTCCTCTGAAAATTCCATCCAGTTCAAGCAGGGTCAGTTTGGAGATTGAATCGGGGTCAAACATTTCCGGATGGCTTTTAAAGAGAGCTTTTGCCCATACCGTTGCGCTTTCGCTTACCGCGGGTCCGCGCTGAAGAAGTGCAAGAAAGAAAAGGAAGTTGGCGTGCGCCCGGTCTTCTTTCGGCGGCTCTGCGTAATTTTGCGGCAGAGATTCTTTTTTGAAAATCCACTGCTGTTTTCTCCAGGCTTTGGCAAGCGTGGTGAAGACGGCCTCGGCAGAGGCCTCGTTGAAAGTAATCATGGGGCCTCCTTGAGAGAGTCGCTGGTTTTTCTGATTTTTAGTTGTCAGGGTTCTTGGGATTGGTCTAGCTTCAAGGTATCATGGAGAAATGAGCGCGGACAAGTTGACAAGACTTTCTCCATCCAGTCTTAATCTTTTTCGGGAGTGTC
>Ga0209542_10007210_pt1 | contig 21251 bp, 23 predicted proteins | sample RifCSPhighO2_01_FD_184028 | JGI IMG/M metagenome (GOLD analysis project Ga0209542, IMG submission 184028) | Soil microbial communities from Rifle, Colorado - Rifle CSP2_plank highO2_0.1 (SPAdes) (version 2) | ecosystem: Environmental > Terrestrial > Deep subsurface > Rock core/Sediment ... | reverse complement strand
AAAACAATTTACTGCCATATACTATAGCTGAAAACATTGTAAAAACTATCACCGAAGGACGCAAACAGTTTGAAAGTTACGTAGACAGTTTATATCTAAATGATTTGAGAGCATCGATACTAACTATTTGCAAAGAACCTACAGATACTAACATTTATGCCGCCTTAGAAAAGGTAGAGAGATACTTTGATGCAACTTCTATAAATTTATATGGAAATGATGGAGAAAGGTTAGAAAATTTGGCAAGACAACACAATCTAGATTTTTTAAAAGGTAAAAGAGAGACAGGTGTCCATAAAGGACAAGACGTCTATACAATTTATTTGCCTCAGAGTGAAGATGCCCAAAAACTACTTAGTGAAATTACTTATTTTATAAAAGCAAATGGAGAAAAATCAGACAATCAATAATCTACAGGAACAATTCCCAATTCCATGCAGATGCTTACATACTCATTCTTCGTGATCGGTTCGCATACTTTGCAGGCCTGTATCCTTGTGTTATCGCATCTTCCATATTATGAAAGAACACTCTGCCTTCCTTCTTCATTTTTATTCCTGCCGAACAATCCAATGTGCCGAAAATCCTATGTTTTTTGTTGCCGGTCAAAGTACCAAGCCTATAGCTTTCTATTATTTCGCCATCTTTCAGTATCTTGTAGGTCTTTTGCATAAAATTCAACCTAAAACTTTACCGGCCCTGTTTTTCTCTCTCGGTATCCACGTAAATGTTATTTTTCTTCCCTCTGAAAGACTCCAAACCTTTTGAGCCAATTCTCTTAATCTATCTTCTTTTATAGCGTATTCCTGTTTTAACTGCTTGACCATAAGCTGGCTATCAGATAATATGTTAATTTCACTTTCTTTATTTTCCTCTAAAGCAGCTATTACAGCCAAATATTCCGCCTCGTTGTTTGTTATGCCATCTTTTCGCAGAATTCTGGGCGGTTTGTTCGAACCAACAATAACATAGCAATACTTGCCAGTTTTACCAGAACCATCTGTGTGCACGTCCATGATATTAATTGTAGGTCAATATTTAATTAATGAAAACGTTAGTGATAAACTTCAAAACCTATGAAGAAGCGACTGGAAGGAATGCTGAGACTTTGGCCAAGATATGCAGAGATGTTTTAAGAGAAAATGATGCTGAAATAATAGTCTGTCCGCAATATGCAGATTTGAAGATGGTTTCCAACTTCGGTGTGAAAGTTTTTTCACAACACATAGATCCAGTATTGCCGGAAAAGAACACTGGCGCGATAACAGCATTGTCTGTAAAGAGTTCAGGAGCATTCGGCACTTTACTGAACCACTCTGAAAAGAAGCTGACTCCTGCTCAGTTGAAGCAATGTGTAAGTATAGCTAAGGATTACGGCTTGACTGTCTTATGTTTCACCAAAGATTTGAAAGAGACCAGAGAAGTCTTGAAGTTAGAACCTGACATGATAGCTTACGAGCCCGCAGAACTGGTTGGAAGCGGAAAGTCTGTCTCAAAGAACAAACCAAAGACTCTAGCAAGCTTTGTCAGACTTGTAAGAAAAACAAATCCTAATGTAAAAGTTTTATGCGGCGCAGGAATAAGCAATGGAGACGATGTAAAAAAGGCGATTGAATTCGGCGTAGATGGAGTAGCTTTGTCATCAGCATTTGTAAAGGCAGCAAACCCCGAATATCTGTTAAAGGAAATCGTAAGTTCTCTCAAATAGATTTTATCAAATCAGTTTTAGTCAATAAACCAACAAGCTTGTCGTTATTGTCTACTACAGGAAGTCCAGCTATATCGTTTTTAATCATGATTTTCACAGCATCGCTTACAGCATTGTTCATCCCTATTATAATCACATCTTTGCTCATTACATCATCCACGTTTATCTCTCTCAATTTGTTGAACCATTGAATGCCTTTCGAAACTTTCCTGAACATTCCCAAGAAGTTGGCAATGTCGCCTTCTGTTATAACACCTACAATCTCGTCCTCGAAAGTCACAAGAATCCTCTTGATGTCATTATCAAGCATAAGCCTTCTCGCATTCAAAAGGCTTGATCCCTGTTTCAGGCTGACTATCTTCCTTGTCATGAACTCGGAAACAGGAGCAGATGAGTTTTCCAAAGATTTTATAAGATCAGTCTTGGTTATTATGCCAATTATCTTCCCAGAAGTATCAGTAACTGCAAGGCTGCTTATCTTCTCACTTCTCATTGCATTTGCAGCTTCATTTATGTGAGCTTCTTGGTCTATTGTCTTCAGCTTGTCCGAGTAGGCAGAGGAAACATGCAGATGTGCATCGCTTATAGGCCTATCTTCCAACCTGCCCATCCTATCAGAAATATCCCTTTCTGTTATGATGCCAACAATATCATCCTTCCTTTTGACAAGCAGTCTTGAAATGTCATTCTTTTTCATTATTTTCATGGCATTCCTGAGATTGTCATTCGTATCTATGACAATCAATTTGGTGCTCATCATTTCTTTTACTCTCATAACGACCGCTCTTAAACCTATTAAAGGTTTATCCTTTAAATATAACTTTAATAAACCTGAAAAAATAAAGATGATATACGTATGGGAGAATTGCACAGAAGACTGTCAGCAAGAGTATTGAAGGTAGGAAAGTCCAGAGTATGGATAGACCCATCAAAGCTGGAAGATGTAGGCAAAGCCATAACTGCTACAGACATAAGGAAACTCATCAAGAAGAATGTTATCAGAGCTATTCCTGCAAAAGCACATAAGACAAGGGAACTCGTGAAGCATAAGAAAGGACCTGGAAAAAAGAAGGGTGCAAAATATTCTATCGTGACCAGGAAGGAAAGATGGATTAACACTGTCAGACCGTTGAGGAGTATGCTGAATGAGTTGAAGGAAGATAAGAAGATAGACAATAAGACTTATAGGAACCTTAGAGGATTGGTTAAAGGTGGAATGTTCAGAAGCAGGTCACACTTGAAGATCTACTTGGAACAGCATGGTATATTGAAAGAGTGATTTTTATGGTAGAGACACCTTTGTACAAAATGAAGTTCAAGAGAAGGACTGAAGGAAAGACCAACTACGTGAGAAGGCTGAAGATGCTCAAATCCGAGTCTCCAAGACTGGTCGTAAGGAAGACACTCAACTATATTATAGCACAAGTTGTGGAGTTTGGACCTAAGGGCGACAAGACGATAGTCTCAGCCAACTCGAAGGAATTGAAGAAGATGGGATGGAGGCTTTCATGCGACAATGTGCCTGCAGCTTATCTTGTTGGATTGCTTGTAGGCAGAAGGGCAAAGGCGAAAAACATAGCAAACGTAAACTTGGATGCAGGACTTTATACTTCAACCAAAGGTTCAAGGGTATATTCAGTAGCAAAAGGAGTAGTAGATTCTGGATTGAACATGCCGATAGATGCAGAGATGTTCCCTTCAGAGGAAAGGATAGAGGGAAAGCACATATCTTTTATGGGAGATAAAGTAGCGCACTTGAGCGAGGACTTGAACACAGTCAAACAGAAGATATTGAGGTGGGAATAGATGGCAGAAGAGCAAGTTGTTCCAACAGACTTGACAGTGCCAGCTGAAAACAAACCAGTCGAAACACCTAAACAATTGGAAGAGATACCGACTGAGAGAAGGCCGGATGCAATAGGAAACTGGATACCAAAGACTTTGTTGGGAAAAGCTGTCATGGAAGGCAGGATAAAGGATTTGACTGAGATTTTAAAATCAGGGAAGAGGATAAGGGAAGCCGAGATTGTAGATAGCTTGATGCCTGGTTTGAAGAATGAAATCATACTTATCGGTGGAAGGACAGGAAAGGGTGGAGGCATAGAGAGGATTCCTATAAGAACAACAGCTACTATGACCAAGTCTGGAAGAAGGTTTACGATGAATGCTTTTGTAGTTGTAGGAAATGAGGATGGGATTGTCGGCATAGGGAAGGGAAGTTCACCTGAAAGCAGAAATGCAGTCAACAAGGCTGTAAGAAACGGGAAGCTCAATTTGTTGATTGTTAATCGTGGTTGTGGTAGCTGGGAATGCAGGTGCGGTACAGGACATTCCATACCTTACAAGACCAGTGGTGGGGCAGGATCGGTGAAAGTAGAGTTGAAACCAGCTCCTAAAGGCGTGGGACTCGTGTGCAATGATGAGATGAAGAAAATCTTCAGGCTGGCTGGAATAAAGGACATATGGATAAAGAACTTTGGCAATACTGGCATGAGGATAAATTCCATTTCTGCAATTTACAATGCTCTGAAGAACCTGAACATTTACAATAAATGATACCTGAGAAATTCTAGTGCTAAATCTAGTAAAACAAAATAAAAGGATTTCCTCGATTTTAACCTGTCTTCAAGGAAACCTTTAAACCCATATCAATCGTTATTTCTTTGCCGTTAAGAACTTCTACACCGAACTTGCTGTCCTTGATATCGACTCGAAGATGCTTGAATGATTGAGTCAAGTACTTCTTCGTGTCTTCAAAGTTGTTCAATAGCTTGTCCTGTATTTCTGTTGCAAGTTTCTTCAAATCCTCGGCATTAAAATTCGCTTTGATTGGATTGTTCTTCTTCGCTGCTATTTTACCCACCTCCATTTAAATATTAAAGCTATAATAAAATAAACAATTGCAACTATTAAAAAAGCAATGTTTTTGACAAAATAGTATTCTAAATAACCTTCCAATGCAAATCCCAGGAACATCAGACCGAAAAACGTGAACCATATAGTCAATACGATAGGCACTATTGTTTTTACTACCTCTTTGCCTGCACTGGCAAATAACGATTTTATCAATGGCAGTATGAATGATTGAACTGATGTCTTTTTCTTCTTGGCCATAAACTTAATTTGTCCAGTTAATTAATTTAACCTTTTACCAATAGGAGTAGTCACGACCGTCTTTGATCTTGGCCTCTATCTCTATGAAGTCCGTAAAACCAACATCCCTGATCTTCTGCATAAGCTGTATTTCTATCTGGAATATTCCTGTAGTGTCGTTCATCTCGACAACTATCCTTACAGGCTTCTTCTGCCCTTTTATTATCTCCACACGTTCTATCGACAATGCTGAAAACTTGTGTATGTCAGGCTTGGATATCTTGTACGGGACTCTTGCCCTGCCTTTTGTCATGTCTGTGCCATCTGCTGTCGCGATTATCTTGGATTCTATGCTCGTCGAAGTATAACTGCCTAGGTGGCAAAGTACACATTCCATAACTATAGCTCTTATCCTTACAATCTTCTCCAAATTGTCCTTGTAAACGGCCTGAAGGAATCTAGTCATCATATCTTTAGAAACTATGACGCCGAGTATGTCGTGTGATTTTCTTGAAATGCTCATTCCAGTGTCATGCAAATACGCACCAATCATAAGAGCAATCCTGACGTCTTCGCTATCACCAATCTCATCAATAATCACGTTTCCCTTTGTGCCATTTTTTTCAAGGATGCCATAAATCTTCAAAGAATTCAACAATGTTACTTTTGCGTGTATCCTGCCATGGTCATTGTATCCCATCCTGCCTATGGAAATCTTGTTTGCCTGCTCCAAAGTGTCAGACAACTCAGGATCTTTCTCCATAATGTCCCATAGTTTTTTGCATTTGGGGAATCCCTTTATCTCAGAAACAACGTCTTCATCAAGCTTATTTTCGACAACCATGATTAATTGTTGGTTTTCTCTAGTTTAAAATATTTTAATACTATATTGTAATAGCTGATTGGATGGAAACTGAGGATAGAATCAATTTTGTAAAGGTGGCAGAAATCACCAAGGACCAGAAGTCTGCCAGCATAATGGCAAGAGTCTGCAACTTCTCGAAGATAATAGATTTTGACAGGAAAGACGGAAGCAAGGGGAAAGTTGTAAATGTCTATCTGAATGATGGCACAGGAAGCATTAGATTGGTTTTGTGGGATAGGCAAGTAGCCGCAGTGGATGAAGAGAGGATAAAGATAGGAGATGTCATACAGATAGTAAATGCGACTGTAAGAGAAAGTCTGTTCGATGCGGGATTGGATGTAGTTCCAGGAAGATACACTTCTGTCAACCTCGTCGAAGAGGGAAACCACAATATGCCAACCTTGGAGGAGATCAATAAAAGATTCATCGCGACTTCAGTTTCAAGACAAGAGATAAAGAATCTTGTTCCAGGAATCTTTGAAGTCAGGGGAACTGTCGTGCAGGTAGTTAAAGGAAAATATCTTTTCTATACATGTTCTTTGTGCGGAAGCAAGATGATGAACGACGGCACATCTATGAAGTGTTTGGAACATGGTGATGCTACTCCACAACCTGAGATTGTTTTCAACACTGTGTTGGATGACGGGACAGACAACATAAGATCCGTATTCTTCAGGAGTGTGGCAGAAAATATTTTAGGAATGGACACGGATTCGTTTGCGTCAATGAACGATGATGAGAAATTGAAACTTATAGAGCAGAAACTTCTTGGAAACGAGTTTATAATAACTGGAAAAGTGAAGAGGAATGAGATGTTTGACAGGAAGGAGCTGATTGTGAGCAAAATTGAAAATTTAAATGCTTTAGAGGAGAGTAAAAGATTAGTGGAGGACATAGAGAGAGTGGGGTCTGATGGCTAAGAAGGAATTTATTCTGGAAGACTTACCAGGTGTAGGAGGAAAGATTGCTGACAAGTTGAGAGAAGTCGGTCTGACAGACCCGATGGCAATCGCAGTAGCTTCACCGACAGAGATGGCTGCTATAGCTGACATAGGCGAGGCCCAAGCGGCAAAAATAATCAATTTTGTAAGAGAGAGTTTGGATATAGGATTTTTAACAGCAGACAAGATTCTTGAAAGAAAGTTGCAGGCATTGAAGCTTACGACAGGATCGAAAGCATTTGATAATATTCTTGGCGGCGGTATAGAGACGCAGGCAATAACCGAGACTTACGGCCAGTTCGGATCTTCTAAAAGCCAGCTTGCATTCCAGCTTGCAGTAAATGTCCAGCTCCCTATTGAGAAAGGCGGATTTGCAAAGAATTGTATGTTCATTGACAGCGAAGGAACTTTCAGTCCAAATAGGATAGTCAGCATAGCAAAGCATTTGAAGCTGGATCCAGACGAGACATTGAAGAATATTTTTGTCGCAAGATCATTCAACACAGAACATCAGATACTTCTTGCAGAGAAAGCATCAGACATGATAAAAGAGAAAAACATAGGATTGGTAATTGTAGATTCATTGACATCGCATTTCCGTGCAGATTTTGTAGGAAGAGGCGAGTTGGCGGGAAGACAGCAAAAACTGAACAGACATTTGCATCAATTGCAGAGATTGGCGGATGCATACAATTTGGCAATTTACATAACCAACCAAGTGATGTCAAGGCCAGATGTTCTTTTTGGAGATCCTACTGCGCCTATCGGCGGTCATATTCTAGGACACATGTCCAATGTCAGGATTTATCTGAGAAAAGGGAGGGAAGGTACAAGGATAGCCAGGATAGTTGACGCTCCTAACTTGATGGAAGCAGAAGCAGCATTCAAGATAACTGAAAATGGAATAGATGATGTAGAAGAAGAGAAGGAAAAGAAAAGCAAGAAATAGTTTCGTATCCTATCATTCATTATGAACAGAGTAGTGAAAGATTTTGTTTCATGGAATGAAAAGATTATACCTGAGAGTTTGGTTGTGGTTGCCAAACTATTTGAAGAAAAAATCGATTTGAAGCAAGATGTTTTTGATGGCAGTATTTCATATGATAAACTATATGCATACAGGGATGTTGAACAATTTTCTTACAAGACTTATTCAGGAAACATAGTTCAATACCACATAGGATATTTCAATGAGCGTAAGACATGCAATGCTAAAAGATGCACTACAAGACTGTACTTCGAACCTCAGATACTTTTTAGTTATACATATTTGGACAATGATTTGGACGATAAAAATTTCGCATATATTCAGTATTTGAGCAAAGACAATTCATTCAGTAATGTGAAATTAAAGAAATTGTTGAAACAGAAAGATTCCAGGTTAATAGAAGTAGATTCTAAGGAAATGTATGTTATACGCTATCAGGCCAGCCAGAGCGGTTTTTTAAAATACGTGAAACAATAAACTTATTTAAGTTTTCTTAATTCAAACATTGTTCAGATAGATATGGAGATAATCAAACAAGGAGCAGAAGCACTGCTATATCTGGATGTATTGGACGGACAAAAGGTTCTGGTCAAAGATAGGATTAAAAAAAATTACAGAATATCCGAGATAGATGACAAACTGAGGAAGACCAGGACAAAAAGTGAAGCAAAGCTTATCACAGACGCAAGGAAATGCGGAGTGATGACACCACAGATACTTGATGTGGATGAAAAGAATTTCAAGATAACCATGGAATTCATAGAAGGCACTAGGGTAAAGGAGTTTTTAAGTTCATCAGATGTTAAAGATTCAGAGAAAATTTGCTACGAGATAGGAAAAGACATTGGAAAGATGCACACGAACGACATAATACATGGTGACCTGACTACAAGCAATATGATTCTGAAGAACAACAGAGTTTATTTCATAGATTTTGGACTGGGGAGTTTTTCCAAGAGGATTGAGAATAAAGCAGTAGATTTGAACCTTTTATACGAAGCATTGAGGTCCACACATTTCAAAATCCTAGATGCTTGCTGGAAGAGTGTAATCAGAGGATACAGTGAAGAGTTTCCTAAGTCAGAAGAAGTGATCAAGCAGATAGCAGAAATAGAAAGAAGAGGAAGGTATGCTTCAAAGGAAATAGGTTAGAAGCCGAAAATCTTGAAGAACTTTCTCAAAGAATTCCTGTCTTCATTCGTGTAAAAATGTCTTTGTGCTATTCTATGTGCAAGTCTGTTCATCTCTTTTGATGCAGACGAACCAGAATTAAAACTGACAGCAGGAGTCTTTCTGGCAATGCTTTTGGATATAGTCGAATCTTCTGGTATTGCAGCTATTACAGGCAACCCGAGCATCTCCTCCACTTCTTTGATTGAAAGTTCGTGCGATGCCCCTCTAATCCTGTTTACTACGATGCCCAAGACCTTCTTGTATCTTTTTGTAGCGTGTTTTATCGTCTTCAACGCATCGGTCACACTTGGCATGTCAGGATTCGTGATTATTATTATTTCATTTGTCGAATCGATTGCAGTCTTCGTGTCCTCTCCCAACCCAGCAGGAGAATCCAAGAGTACAAAATCAAACTGGCTTAAAAGTTTCAAAACAACACCGCCCAATCTTTCATATTTTACATTCTGCAAACTGTTTACAGATATGTTGCCTGGAATGATTTTGAATCCCAAAGGATGAGGATACATCGCTCTTTCTATCTTCTCCTCTCCTCTCAACACATCATGCAAAGTCCTAGCCACAAGATGCATGCCAAGATGTATTCCAAGATTAGGAGTAGTCAGGTTAGCATCCACTGCCACAGTCGCGTAACCCATGTCCGCCAATGACGCAGCCAAGTTAGAGGTAAGAGTAGTCTTGCCTACACCACCCTTTCCGCTGGTGATAAGTATGCATCTTCCCATAGTTAACTATTTGTCGCGTATCTTTATAGTTTTTAAACTTTTACTGCAATATCTAAATTAATGGAATATAGAAGTGTTGTTTTTTCTGGACTGCCGGCATCAGGAAAATCTACTCTATCTGACAGATTGCATGAACTTTATGGTTGGCCAGTTTATTCTATAGGCGGACTTTGGAGAGAAAAGTACGCAGAGCTCTATCCTAATAAAAAGATTTCATTCGAGGACTATTGGAAAAGTACTAGCCGTGAAGATAATTTGAATATGAATCTTGTAGCCAAGGAAATTTTCAAAAAGGGAAATGTTATAGGCGACAGCAGATATGCAATCTATTGTAAAGATTCACCGGAAATATTGCTTGTACTTGTAGTTGCTGACTTGGATGTCAGAGCGGATAGGGTCTTTAACCATATCAGATATCAGGGAAAATCTCTGAAAGAAGTTAAACATATTCTTAAAAAACGTGAAGCTGATGAAGTTGCGGTAGGAAAAGAATTGTTCGGTAAAAGCTATGACTATAGAAATCCCATACATTATCATCTGACAATAAACTCTGGAGTCCTTACAGTCGAACAAGAAGTATCTTCTGTCAGGAACTTGTTGGAAGGTATAAACTTCAAACCGACCAATATTTCTTCGTCTTTATGAAATTCTTCTCTGCATCTAAAATATCCCTGAACAATTCATCCTCATCCCTATGATATTTCACCAGAACTCTTACTGCAGTAGTCGGTCCTATTCCTTTTCCAGACAAAACAATTGCAGCATTCCTTTTGTAAGTCATGAAAATATCTGCTTTCCTCCTCATCATCTCGTATTTCTTCGATTCGGCATCGTCCTTGAACGTTCCTTTCATCCCATTCTTCACTATCTTCAACAAGTTATCTTCAGTCCTCTTCATAGAAGCCAGCATTATTGACTCGCATTTCATGCATTTTATATCGTCTGTAATATTTTTAACATTGAAAGTCTGTTCCCAATTTCCGCAGTTCATGCAAACGAGCTTCAACTTTGAGTTCAGTACCCTTTTCTTGAAAAGTTCGAACAGTTCTTTCTCGGGCTTGCCTGAAGATATAAGTTCAGAAAATCTTTCAGCCATGCCAGCTTTGCCTATAGGAGACAATCCTCTTTGAACTTCCAATTTCACTTTCCCAGACTGTACGTCTTTCAATAGACTTGTTGCTCTTTCTATGTCCAGTTTCTCCGTTTCCAGTTCTTTCAGCGTCTCTTTGTAGATAGGGCTCCCGACATATTCTTCGATTATCTTTTTCATTGTAACCTTGCCGAACTCGGCATCCCTTGAGATCGCACCGAACCTTTTTGCAACATGTATGAATTTCCATTCAAACAATTCGCTCTTCGACAGGCTCAACTCTATGTAACTCTGCAGATGGTCGGGATAAGTTTTCATCAACGTTTCTTTTATAAGTTCCACACAGCTTTCCTGCGTATCCAAGATTATCCTGTAGGGATCGGTCTTCAACCCGACAGTTCCTATCCTTGTAGACAAAAGAGAAGTTATCAGCCTGCCAAGAGTCTCGTTCACATTAGTTCCAAAGCAAGAATGTATTATCACAGTGTCTTCATGGTCTTCTATGAGAACTGTCTTGTCATCAGGCACTATCCACCCTTCCTTCTGTTTCTTTATCAAGTTAATCATCTCCTTTGCTGAAATCTCGTCAACAGGATATTCCTGCGTTATTTTCTCCAAAACCTTATCGTCTTTCTCATTGTCAAGAAGATTTGAAATGTAACTTCTCGTTCTGCCTACCTCTTGTGCTACTTCAAATGAAACAGGTATAAGTTCACCTTCCCATCCGGGTATAGAAGCTTCTGTGTCGTTTGTAGGTTCTACTGTGACCTTGTCGTTTTCAACAGACAGTATCCTCCAGGGCTGGCCTTTGACTATGAATGTAGTTCCAGTCTCTCCGTGAAGTGCAATAAATTCCTCGTCCAATACACCAACAAAAGAGTTGTCAAGAGTGTTAAAAATTCTGTATTGTTTTATTGTTGGAATCGTAGATAACTGCTCGAAATAGTAGGCGAAACCTCTGCTCCTTTTCTTTATACCATTGTCCAAAAACACAAGACCAAGTTTTTCCATCTGCTTGCACACGTCTGTGAACTCTGCATAGCTAAGATTCCTGTAAGGATAAGCCTTTTTTAAAATCTGGAACGCATTTCCCATTTCTATATTTCCGAAATCAAATGTGAGTCCTATTATCTGGTGTGCCAGCACATCGTAAGGTTTTTCAAAGCTGGAAATCTTCTCTAAGTCTCTTTGTAAAGACTTCTTTGCAATAGCGCAAGACTCGAATACATCATCCACATCAGTCACGATTATCAATCCTTTGCTGACCTTAGTCATTGTATGTCCCGATCTTCCCACTCTCTGCAATGCCTGCACTACTCTTCTCGGAGACATGTATTGAAGGACAAGATCAACACTACCGATATCTATTCCAAGTTGCAGACTTGAGGTGCATACAAGACCTTTTATCAGTTGTGATTTGAAATCCTTTTCAGCATTTATCCTGACATCTTTGCTCAAGCTGGAATGATGTATGCCTATAGGAAAATTTTCATCTACATTCTTTATCCTGGATGTGAGTATCTCTGCAAAATCTCTTGTGTTGGTGAAAACCAGAGTAGATTTGGAACTTTTTATATAGTCCATGATTATCCTGAGCCTCGCAGCTGCATCCTTGTTGATGAAAGACCTTTCTGCAACTATGTTGTCGGACATAACAGGTCTGGGACTTATGACTTTTATGTCTATCATCTTGTCCGCATCCGATTCTATTATTTCTACAGGCTTGCCCCCGGAAAAGAAGCCCGCAACCTTTTCAGGTTCGCTAACAGTCGCACTCAGCATTATCAATTGGAAATCTCCGCAAAGTTGTTTCAACCTTTCCAATGCCAATGACAGCTGAACGCCACGTTTGCTTGTAAATATCTCATGCACTTCATCTATGACTACAAACTTTACATTCCTAAGATGTTCCCTTATCTTCTTTCCTGTCATCGTTGACTGAAGCATTTCTAGTGTAAGAATCAGCATGTCGTTCGGGAATTCCTGCTGCTGTTTTCTTTCGTAAGGAGTCGTATCTCCATGCCTTACTCCTATCTCCATGTCCAAATCCTTTCCCCAACTCAAGAAATGTTCTATGATGTCCCTGTTCAAGCTCTTCATCGGCGTTATGTACAGTATGCTCATCGGATTGTATCCTTCCTTCAGCCAGATGTTGAAGACTGGCACAAGAGCTGCCAATGTCTTGCCACTGCCTGTAGGAGAAATCAAAAGCACGTTGGATTTGTTCAATATCTTTTCAAGAGACTGTCTCTGTATGTCTGTAAAACTTTCTCTCCCCTCCTTTTTCAGTAACAATTTTATCTTTGAGTTAAGCTTTTGATACAGATGATCATTTTTGAAAGAGTTATCACTAACCACGGCAGGAGTATATATACCGTCTTTTATTTCTTCATTTTGCATAAATGCTAATCATGAAGAATCGAGCTATACTTAAGATAATCGAGATGCTTTATAAATCTTACGAAGTGGATGTGAGGAAAGAGAAACCGTTTGAAGTCCTGATCCATGGAATACTTTCTGCAAGGACGAAAGACGAGACAACTTATCCTGCGCAGAGGAGATTATTGAAGGTAGCAAATACGCCACAGAAACTGATGCAGTTGCCTGTAAAACATATAAGAGATTTGATTTATCCAGTCGGTTTCTACAGGACGAAAGCAAGGCATTTGAAGAAGACCTGCAAAATTTTGGTGGATAAGTTTAACAGCAAGGTTCCTAACACCAGAGAAGAGTTGAAGACACTGCCAGGTGTCGGAGGGAAGATAGCAGACATAGTTTTGCTGTTCGGTTTCGGCAATGAGGTCATACCTGTGGATTCGCATGTGGCATGGGTAGCTAAGCAGCTGAAGTGGACGGATTCAAAGCAGCCGGAGAAGGTAAGAGAAGACTTACACAAGATAATACCTGAGAAGATGAGGCCTTTCATAAACCAGTTGCTTGTAGAACATGGGAAGAAAGTCTGCAAGACAGGCAGGCCCAAATGTCAGATCTGTCCTGTGGAGAAATATTGTCCGAGTTCTAGGCTGAAAAATACATTTATGACTATCCACAAAAAAATAAACCTTTAAGCAATATAAAACAGAGAAGACTTATTAGTAATAAATGATAAACTTAAAATTAAGCAGAAAAGGATTTCTTAAATTATCACAAGGTGGTGGTGCATCGTGGCAGGGATGTGGTCTCAACAGTACTCAGACTTATATATCAAGCTCGCCCCAAAGACTTGTTATAGTTGGAAATAGTTCAATTTCTAGTGGTGCTGCTAATTTTGTATTTGGTAAATGTGTGACTTGTAATGGAGCACCTGCATCTACAGGATCAATAGGATTTAGTTCTGGCAAGTTCTCTCTTTTCATAAACAATTCAGTGATAGCTTCTGCAGGAACAGCTTCGACTGCGACAATGTATAGGATGGAACTGATGCAAAATTCAAGCACAGGACACAGATTTAAAGTCAATGATACTGGCGGGATGTTCAATGCAACTACATTGATAAAAGATTATGCAGATGCGACTAATCTCAACAACTTGCCATATAGCATACAAACAGTAGATGCAAATATAGATATTTATGTAGATTATTTCTTCGTTGCGAATTGGACAAGTGCAGAACCAACAGTTTCTATAGGAGACCAACAAACAATTAACGTTACCCAAAACATGAAAAAATTTTTATATATGAATCAAAATGCTACAATTAACGTTACGTTTAATCCAGCAGATAATGCTACAAGTGTAAGTACTCAAATATTCTATTTAAACTATGATAACAACCAATGGCAATTATATCAAACAATAACAAATAGTTTTTATAAAAGACTTGGAAACGGTATTCACCAAGCAAATTTTACTGTAAATAAAACTTTAGGGCAATATGCTGCCAACACCACTGTTGTAATCCCGCCATTAAATGAAACCATCACATTATCTAATATGTTTAACGTCACCTATCAAGAATTTTATAATTTCGTTAATAGTTTCCCAGAATTTTCTAGATTTGTTGATGCTTTCTGCGGAGGTTGTGTCAGTGGCTGATTTCAAATTACAATTTAATTTTTTATTGTTAGTGATGATAACGTCCATTTTTTATCTTATTAGCAATACTATTGCGACAAACTATGATATATCTCTTATATCCATTTCTTACGGTGCCGCTAATGGGGTTACTTATATTTCATATTACCCCTTCCCACAATTCAGCAACGGAACATATTATCACAATATAACTTCACCCATTTACATACAGCCGCCTGGTAGCGTATGGACAGGAAGTCTTGATGTGACTTTTAATTTCACAACTGATTCAAACGGAACTTATTACATCTATTTACCAAAACAATGTAAATACAATCAAAGCTATTGTGGAGATTTTGCTATACAATCAGGGTCACTTCCCACTAATGTTTTAATTGATGGCATACAGACAGTAACTAACGCCGAATGGAACATACTAGATACTTTGTTATTACCACTTACAGATATAAACAGTCCAATAAATCTGAATTCAGGCCAACATACAATACAAATTAATTATGGAAATTACGCTCGTGGTTATAGATATGACAAATTAGTTCTTGTCCGTCCAATCTCCAACTTCTGCAGTGACAGTATCTGTGACAGTGTAGGCAGCTACATAGAAACCTATCAATCATGTCCGTCAGTCTGTACAAACTGCAATGACAGCAACAACTACACATACGATTACTTCAACTACACAACACAGCAATGCAATCATTCAAACATAACATGTCTGACTAATACAGACTGCAACGACAACAATGCATCCACTACTGACACATGCAACAATCCAGGAGCAGTGTCATCCTACTGCACGAATCCACTAGGTCTTAACGTATGCGGCAACAGCCTTTGCGAATGGAACGGCAACAGCGAGACATGCAATTCCTGCCAGTCGGACTGCAGTTGCACATCCAGCCAGCAATGCTCAATCGTGCAGAATTCCACCTACAATAATTATTCATGCATCGCATCTGCCAGCGATGCTCCAGCTTCAAATCCACCATCCACGCCAACATCATCAGGCTCATCTCCGACATCATCCTCATCACCAATCCAGCCAGGTGAAACAAAACAAGTGACAATACAGCCCACACAAAGACCAATATCACCAAGCCTGGCAGTACCTTCAATACTGCAATCATCACTGACACTAAACTTCACAATAGACAAGACAGTTACTGCAGATGACCTTACCAGAGTGAAGATAGGAATAAATGACTCATTGAACATAGCTGCAACAGCGCAGCCTATAGACAAGATAACCAACATCCAGATGACAAAGTCGGGCAATGACGTAGTCTATTCAATTGAAGGAACAAACAGGGGAAGATTCCTTTTCATCTCTGTGGATGTCCCAAGCAAGGTCGTGCTTGATGCAAGCAACGGCAGCATAATATCTGTGGAAAGCAGTACTGCGGCAAGCGTTGTATTGGACAAGATTATCAATTTTCTAGAGTTCTGGAAGTAAGAATTTCTACTATTTAAATTTTAACTCCTTAATCCAAAAGTATGAAGTCGTATGTTTTGCTGATACTTGCAATAGCTTTCTTCGCATCCGCATCATATGTTCTTATTTCAAGTCCGCATCCCACCATCATAACAGGTTTCTTTGTTGGACAGAGTGATGCTAAATCGTCAGATTCTAAACAGACAGATATAATAGCACAATTGACATGTCCAGCTTCTTGTGATGATGGAAACAGATGTACGACAGATTATTGCAGTGATAAGACTGGTTATAATTGTGTCCATGAAAATATAGAAGGATGTTGTAATGTGGGAAAGGTCTATTGCGATGGCAAGTGCACTATAACAAGATGTATCGTAGACAAGGACTGTTATGACGGTTTAGACAATACCTCAGATGAATGTATCAATCCCAACAGTTGTTTATCAGACTGCAAGCACATCTTGGTCGGTAATCAATGTGGAAATGGCATCTGCGAGAACAATGAAAAAACTACATGTCCTGCAGACTGTTCTATAACATCGCCTGTTGCAACCAGTCAGGATAGTGGCACTAATAAGTTAAAAGTGAACATTTACATGGACAATGGAACTTTTTCTACTGATGAGAACATAACAATAACCATACATGTCGATGATGGCTCAAATCCTATCTACAATGCTGACGTAAATGCATCTATCAAATATCCATCTGGCTATGTGAAATACCCATCTAAAACCAACAAGAAGGTCCAAAACTATACTGATCAGAACGGAGATTTCATTTGGGTATTTTCTACTGATAAAGCAGGAACTTTCAACATAAGTGCAATAGCAAACAGTGATGGATACAATCAAGTTTCCAGCTATCGCACATTCGATATACAATAATCCTAGAACTTTACAAGAGATTTAGCCTTGTTTATAAGGTTTTCAAGATTATTCCTATTAATGCCTTTCCTTACTAGATCATTTGTGTTAGAATTTATGAGCTGTTTTAGTGTAACAATGTCATTGTCACCAAGCTTGTTCTGAGTGTATTTGTCAAGCTCTTTAAGAATAGTCACAGGATACAGTTCCTTCTTCTCTATCAAGTCTACAAGATTGTACTTTTCAGGCTGGCTCCAGCTCATGTAAGATATTCCCCTGCAGTCAGCATACCTCTGAGCATGTTCTGATACTTTAGTGTTGCAGACAACCATCGCTTTCGTGAAGTTGAATTTGTTCTTGCCAATCTTCCCACCTTCAACCAAGTCGTCCAAAACAGCCGATGTTTCAAGCAATACGTCAAGTCCTGTATAAGTATGATTTTCTTCGTGATGTTTTACTTCAAGATAGATGACCTGACCATCCATCTGCGCCACACCGTCAATTTCATGTTCCACACACTTGCCAGAGATTATCATGTTGGGCAGGACTTTGTAACCATGCTCTCTTAAAAGTACTCTTATAAACTCTTCAAAATCCGGTTTAGACCTAAGTACAGCTATTGCGTGCCTAAGACTGTCCCTGTGTTTTATCTCAGGCTTGTATTTTTTGGCGTATTCAAAGACCATCTGCAGTATCTTCTTCGTAGTTATGCCATTGTACAGCTTGCCTTCGACCTTCTTGCATATAGTGTCTGCTAGTTCAGGAGATACGCCCAGTTTAAGACAAGTTCTTTTCACCTTCTCCCCATCGAATTCCTGCTTTGTACCATCGCTTTTCTTGACGTAAACCATGTTATCCTTAAATTTATTTATGGTTATGAGTAACTAAAAAATATAATATACTATGGCAGATAGAAGGCTTTCCGCCGTCTTAGTGGTTTCTATATTAGCCATTTTTCTGTATTCGATAACTGTCTTTTCCACATCTTTCAATTCATCTGTATCGCCATCGCAGATTGTAGCAAATGACCCAAACAAGGCCTTCAACTTTACAATAACCAACCTGAACGACACCCAAAACATAACGCAGGTCAACATAACCCTGCCACAAGAACTTACCTTTGTAACAGGCAGTGCATCTACCAATGCTACCAACTATACATTTATCTCTTATGCAAACTGGACCAACACGACCCCCAATTTAATATCTGTATCTTCAGTAGCATGGTTCGCATTCAATGCAACAGTTCCTCCAATAAACAAGACAGTCAATTTTACAATATACACGTTGGATTCTACAGGCATCGTTAATCAGACTAACAATTCAATCACGATACTTCCAGAGAATATAAGCATAAATATGACTACTGGCGTAGGCATATTCAATGGAACACTTGCAGCTTATGCCAACTATTATCATACATTCACATTCAACACGTCAGCAGTCGACAATTCAACCGGTGTTGTAGCTACATTGTCTTGGTCAAGCAGTTCTAAGGATATAGACTTGTTCCTTTTCGATGAACTTGGAAATATGATAGAAAAGTCAATATACTATTCTCCTACTGGACAAAGTCTGCAATACAATTACCTGCCTAAAAACAAATTATGGAGCCTAAGGATCTACGGAAATATTTCCCAACAAGAGTCTTACACAGGCAAATTGTACTTTTCAACCTTGAATATTACCAACTCTTCCAATCAGTTGCCAAGCCTTCTTGATTTCGACGTAATGAATGTCAGTGACAGCAAGAACATGACTAATATAGATATTATAAACATTGGAGAACTTAACGAATCAAATGTTTTTATGGTGTCAGACATCAATCATGTAGACAGGTTTAGCAACAGCGGCAACAAAAACTTCACATTCTTCATCCCAACAGCCACTTATACAAAAGTAAGATTAAATTGGACAGGCACAAGCAATTATACATTGAATCTGTACGGACCCGACGGCTCTCTAACAGCAAGCTCAAGCAACAAATATGCCAATGCCAAGTTTGTAGGCGCGCCTAGCGAGGAGTTTGTGGAGATTACCAGTCCATCTGCAGGCATTTGGATAGCAGAAGCGAATGCCAATTCTGGAAGTGATACATATACTTTGGCAATATACCAGCGATTCTCTTCAAGTGATTGGATTAAGGCCAACTATACTACATTTACATTCAACAAATCTGGGTCAGTCAATTCTACTAACAGCTTTTATGTAAATTTTACAATACCAACCAATTCATTCAATGGATTGTATGAAGGATTTTTGCAATATCAAGGTGCTAATCAAGACGATGCCAATGTCAACAATTCTGTTGTAAAGATTCCATTAAAGGTGAATGTAACATCTCCTACACTGGTCGTCAACAATTCCTTTCAATCATTATCTAAAACTATAGATGAAAACTACGGTGCAGATTTGACTAGGACAGTTTATTTCAACATAAGCAATCCAGGATTCTATGATATGTCCTTGACGTTTACAAACTCATCCAATATGACATGTGTTTCAGGTTCATGTTCAGGCTTCTATGCGAATATGACGCATAATCTAACTGCTACTGTAGCGAAAGGAAGTTTTGCCATGATTGCTGCCAATGCTACTTTCAACAGTACATTCCCGCAAGGTGTTTATGAAGGCTGGATATTAGTCAATGGTACAGGCTCTTCTGAGCAATTAAGTACGCATCCTTATAAGACATTCAACATAACGTTGAGGTTGAATTTAACCAATGTAGTAAACTTAAAACTGGTCGATATAAGATCTGCAGGCGGGGACAATGTAGTCAACTCACCGACAATTGCTCAAAATTCTACTGTTACCATAAGGATTTTTTATGTTAATGGCACTGAGATATCTTCGGCAGAAGCAGGTAATTTAACAGCAGGTAACTTTTCTCTATGGCTCGTGGAGGGCAATGTGAGTTATAGGATACCTTCCACAGGAAATCTGACTCTTTACAATGGAACAAATCCTTTGAATACAGGATCCCTTATAAACCTTAGTTTCACTGTACCCGCGAATCAGGTAGGTGGACAATACATACTCAATAGTAATCTCGGTTTCACAAGAGGTGACAATAAATCGTTCTCTGGAACAGCATCAAATGGAAGTCTTATAATAAATGAAACGGGTCTTTTCTCACAAATTGTCACCGCCACATCATATACTCTTAACAATGGTACAAGTTCACTCGTTAACATAACTGTCAAAAATTATGGTTTTGCTGATGCAAACGGTGCGAAGATCAAGATGTTCGATAGCACATTGACATCAACATCATTCAACTCTTCAAACTGCGGCGGTACAGCTGGGGCTGAATACACACTGGCATTACTCAAGAATAACATTTCAGGTTGTTATATAGCATGGAACCTTAATGCCGGATCTTTAAACAGCACGACTACAGTTTGGATAAATTATACTGCAGGCAAATGGTACTTCAACAGATCACTAATCGTTACCATAAACTTAGCCGCTGGAAGTTCTTCGACCAGTCAAGATCAAACAGGTCTTGGAGGAGGGATAGCAACTGTAGTGAAAAACAGCACGTCTGTCATAGCAATTATTGATGCGATAACACCAGGTAACAATGTCATTTCTATAGGAACTTCCACAGTGGTGCCGGTCAACAAGATAACTATTAATTCAAAGATCGGTGTGGTACATGTGCGTGTAACTTTAACTAACTTTAATGCAACACTGCCGTCTGGCATATCTACCGCACCTACGGACAATGTTTACAAATATTTCCAAGTCACCCCGCAGAACATAACTGATGCAAACATAAACAATGCCACTATAAGCTTCTTCATCGAAAAAGCATGGTTTACAGTTTACAACATGGACAATTCCACTGTGAAGCTTAGCAGGTATTCTGGCGGACAATGGAACGATCTCACAACAAAAAAGACAACAGACGACACCAACTTTGTCTATTATGAAGCAGTGTCTCCAGGATTTTCAGTATTTTCCATAAGCGCTAAACAAAAAACTGCCACCCTTGTCCAAAATTTATCCGAAAGCAGTTCAAATACAACTAACGCCACATCCCAGAACAATCTTTTCAGCGGTCTAAAATTAGATACTTTGACAATAGCAGCCATCTTGATTGCAGCAGGAGCAGCGTGTTTTGTAGGATATTACTTATTCACTCCCAGTAGATCCAAAAAAGGCAGCAATCCTAGTGGCGGCAGCGGATGGAATGATTTGAAAAAGAAATGGCAGCGGGAGAAAGCAAGTGCTGGATGGGACAAGTTCAAGAAAAAATGGAGACATTCTAGCTGATTCTTGTGCCAGAGTTGAAGCATGTAGGTGCTG
>Ga0209542_10007209_pt1 | contig 21251 bp, 24 predicted proteins | sample RifCSPhighO2_01_FD_184028 | JGI IMG/M metagenome (GOLD analysis project Ga0209542, IMG submission 184028) | Soil microbial communities from Rifle, Colorado - Rifle CSP2_plank highO2_0.1 (SPAdes) (version 2) | ecosystem: Environmental > Terrestrial > Deep subsurface > Rock core/Sediment ... | reverse complement strand
CGTTCAAGTTGCATGGTGGTCGAAAAGCCCACTCCCCAGACGGCTCCGATGGGAAGATCGTGGAGGAATTCAGAGATCTTCTCCTTCGGGAGAGGCGTAAAGCCCGCAGGCTTGTTGCGGGAGCTCGCTATCTTTGCAAGCGTCTTGTTGGGTGCAAGGCCGACACCGAAGGTTATACCGAGGTCTTGCTCGAGCTGCGCCTTTATCATCTCTCCTATCTCCTCGTACGTCTTACTGTATTTCTTCGTAAGGCCGGTGATGTCGGCGAAGCACTCGTCGATGCTGTATTCCTCAACCTCGGGAGTGAACTGCCGCACGATCTTGTACATACGATGGGCATAGATGGAATATGCAGTGTAGTTGGAGGGTACGACTATGGCATCTGGGCATACTGCTTTGATCTGCTGGAGCGTCATCCCGCGTCGTGCCCCCTTCCTCTTGGCTTCGTATGAAAGGGCTGTTGCGGCTCCCCTCTCCGCTCCGGTAACTACAGGCTTTCCCCGAAGCCTCCAATCAAGGGCCTGCTCGACTGAGGCGAAGAAGGAGTCGCCGTCCATGTGGAGTATGGCGCGGGGGTACATAGACTAGTGATACTTACGGAATGTCGAAATGACGACGCCGACAATCTGCCCTTCACTGGGATGTATGTCGGGATACCGTTCGTTTGCGGCTTCGAGGCAGAACTTTCCCTGCTTCTTACGGAGATACTTGAGGGTGTATCCATCCTCCGTAAGCGCAACCACGATGTCTCCAGGCTTATAGTCCTGTGTGCGCTCGAATACCACCATGTCGCCGTTGTGTATGCCAGCGTCTTCCATAGAGTCACCCTCTACCGTGAGGAGGTAACTTGCCTCAGGACGCCGCAGCAGATACTCCCCGATGCTTATGGTATCGGCGAGCTCCTCCTCGGCGGGAGCCGCAAACCCTGCACGGATGTGTCCCATGAGAGGTACTGCATGAAAAGCCTTCCCCGGCACAAGCTTCCCCGTCCTGTCCTTCTCCAGAAAGTCGGTATGAACGAGCTTGTTAGCTACGTAAAAGGCGGAGCTTCGAGAGGAGAGTTTAAAAAGAGCCATAACTTCTGTGATGGAGGGCATGCGCTTATGGCGTCTATAAAACTTCCGGACTTTCTCTGCGTGGCTTTCTTTCATATATATATATGATAATCGAACAGTTGTTCGAGAGTCAATGGTATTGATTCTCTTAAGGAACGCCATATACTTTATATAAGTGTCCGCAAGCGAAAGCCTGGTCTCGGATACGGGGAATTATCCCCCGAAGCCCGAACGGGCACGATAAAGAAACTCACCCCTGGGTGAGTTTCTTTATTTACATACGCTAGAAAAAGTATATACTTCATCTGTGTCCGTGGATCGTAAGGTCCTTTCGGCGCACGGGGAGCATGTCTCCCCCGCAGGCTGAAGCGGACACTCTAAAATATCCCACCTATCAGGTGGGATATTTTATTTCTTCATTACGCTCAAGAATAGTGGACTCTTCGTTCCTTTCGTTTTCATAACGATAACTCGAACTGCTTTCTTACCTACAAATCCTTCAATTGCCCAGTACTCCACTTCTCCGGAACCTCTTCGACTACGTACGACGCGCTTCCTATACCCTGCAATAACACTGGCATTCTGCAGAATATCCCGTACATAACGAAGTAGTTTCAGACGCTCAGCAGTCTCTTTCCAATCTCGTACGAGACTTCCTTTTCGGAAACGCAAATGATTAAAACCTCGCATGGTGAAAAGGACGTTCTCCTCTAATGCCGGACAATATATGGGCTTCCATTTCTTGTATTCTTCCCGACCTATTTGAAGTAGTTTTTGGAACGAACCCATTCACTGAGTATCGTTTGATACAGCACGAATGTGGAGCAAATTCAGGCATATGTGCCATTTTACTCTGCAGCTTTTCTTCATATCTGACTCAATAAATACAGCGCGCTATGAAAAGTGCTTCTTATTAACCCATACTTATCCCCGACCACCCTTCCCAATCAAGCTCTTCTGTAAGTCTCACTCATACAATCGAAACATGAGAGCTCTTGTAGTGGACGACGAGAAAGAACTGCGGGATATCCTTGCAGATAATCTTCGAAGGGAGTGCTTTGCGGTAGATACGGCTTCAGACGGGACCGAGGCATCGTACATGGCCCGCACCAACGAGTACGACATCATTCTTCTCGACAATATGCTTCCCGAAAAGGCCGGGTCCACGGTTTGCATGGAGATACGGCGTGCCGGAAAAACCGTCCCCATCCTCATGCTCTCGATCCTGAACGACAGTTGGCAAAAAGTCATGCTCCTTAACGCCGGAGCCGACGACTATCTCAACAAACCGTACTCCTTCGACGAGCTTATGGCTCGCGTTCGTGCCCTATTACGACGCCCGAAAGAGATCATTGGAGATGTCGCAACCATAGACGACCTCACAGTGAATATGAAGCAGCAGAGTGTAAAACGGGGCGAACGAAACATATACCTCACCCGCAAGCAGTTCACATTCCTTGCGTACCTGATACGAAACGAAGGGAGCGTACTGTCCCGCGCCATGATATTCGAGCACGTATGGGACATGGGGAGCGATCTCTTTTCGAACACCATTGAGTCGCATATACGGTGCCTTCGAAAGAAGCTGAACGCACAGGGAGAAAAGGAGCTCATTCATACCGTGCCCGGACGAGGGTACCGGTTCGGTTTAGAACCGTACTAAAGCAAAAGCTCCCGCATATAGCCGGAGCATTTGCATTAACACAGGCCACGCGCACCTCGCAGCGGGCCCGAATGAAGAGGAAGAGGCCGCTCCTTCTCACACGGCATTCCTTCTCCTAAGTAATCAAGGTACAAAGGCCGGTTAACGGGTCAAAAGATGGAGAAACAATTCCGCTAGCATTTTGCATACCCCGACATCTCACTCCGGGCGTATATATACCGCATAGGACGTGAACAGAAGGTTAAGCCGCCTTGAGTGAGATTGTTACTGTGCTCCGGCGGGCCAAGAGACGATAGGCGAGCTTGCGAATCTCTTCCGTAAAGATGACAGTCGTCGCAACCGTGATGCATAGAAGCCACTCATCCGCAGTTAGAGTGGTCGTATGGAGCATGTTCTGAAGAAACGGCACGGAAAGGGCGAGCACCTGAAGCGTAACGACAATCAGGGTTGCAAGGATAAGGTATGGGTTTCCGAATGGATTCATGCGAAAAAGGGACTCCGTCTCCGATCTGCAGTTCCAGGCGTTAAACCATTGAAAGACCGCAAGCGTGGTCATGGCAAGTGCGTATGCCTTGGTCATATCCGGACCGATAGCTGTTGAAAAGACATACAACGTGCCTACGATCATAGGCGTGGCCATCACGAGCATGCGTACGAGCATCAGGCGGTCGATGACGTACCGGCCCGGCTTGCGTATACGTTCAGAAAGAAGGTTCTTCTCCTTCGGCTCCATGGCAAGCGCCATATCGAGAAAACCGTCGGTGACGAAGTTGAGCCAGATGATCTGCGCAGCCAGGAGCGGGAGCGGCATTCCTATGAAAAGCGCGGCGATGATAGTGAGGGCCTCACCGACCGAGGTAGAGAAGAGATACAGGACCACCTTCTTAAGGGTCTTGTATATGCTCCTCCCTTCTTCGACTGCTGAAACGATGCTGCCGAAGTTGTCGTCTAGAAGCACGATATCGGCAGCTTCCTTGGCCACCTCGGTACCTATCCCTCCCATAGCCACCCCGAGATCAGCTGCGACAAGCGATGGAGCATCATTCACTCCGTCCCCGGTCATGGCGGTCACGTCCCCGCGCGCCCGATATGCCGTGATGATCCGGAGCTTGTGCTCCGGCGTCACTCGGGCAAATACCGAGACCCACTCAAGAGCATGCACAAGTTCAACGTCGTTCATGCGCTCTATATCCTCACCGGTAAGGACCAGGTCCCCTTCCTTGGATATGCCTACTTCGCGGGCAAGTGCAGCACCCGTCAATTTGTGGTCCCCCGTTATCATGACCACTTTGATGCCTGCCGCCTCAGCACGTGCAACTGCCTCCTTCGCTTCGGGACGAAGCGCATCGCGCATGGCATACAAGCCGCCAAGAGTAAGTCGTTCAAGAAGTTTCTCTTCGATGGAGGTGTGCTCGGTACGCTTGGTAGCGTACGCGATAACCCGCAGTCCTTCACGTGAAAGCGAGTGAACTGCCGCCTCAGCCTTTTTGCGCCATGCGTCGTCGAAGACTTCCTCTTTCTCCCCGACGCGTATGTGCGTTGAGAGTGCGAGCACGCTCTCAGGCGCTCCTACTACGCTTAGTATGTTCTTCTCCCCTTCTGCATGGAGGGTTGCGTGGTACTTGAGACGATAGTCGAAGGGCATCTCGGACAGGAGTGGGGACTCTCGTTCAAGTTCCGACTTCGCGAAACCGATCTTCGCTCCCAAGACCAAGAGTGCTGCTTCAGTCGGATCTCCCGACACTTTCCAGCGTTTCTCTTCTTTCGAATACATGGTCTGTGCGCTTGCGCAGTATGCTGCGACCTTTCCTGCAAAAAGAAGCTCCGGATGATTCGCTGCATCAATGGCATTTCTATCGAGCATAATTGTTCCTGAAGGCTCGTATCCGGCTCCTGTCACCGAGAAGAGTGCGCTTGGAGTCCATACACGCTCGACCATAAGCTCATTCTTGGTTATGGTCCCCGTCTTATCAACCGCAATGATGCGTGCCTGGCCGAGAGCCTCAACCGCCTGCAACTTCTTAACGAGTACATTTTGCCTTCCCATGCGCCACACTCCCGTCGCAAGCACGAGGGTCATGACGATGGGGAGTCCTTCGGGGATGACGGAGACAGCTAGGGAGATGACGACCGAGAACATAGTTGCCGGCGTGTTGCCAAAGGCAAGGCCTGTAAAGAAAAGAAATGTTCCACCAACCAGAACCGTATATATGATGGCACGAGAAAGGTTCTTGATGTTTGCCTTCAGCGGCACATCCGTGTCAATGCGCGAGAGCTTCTGCGCGATCTTCCCTATCTCCGTATTTATCCCAGTTGCGACCACGACTGCGCGTCCCGAACCACTTGTTATGTTCGTCCCCTTGAAGATCAAGCTGAACTCGTCTCCAAGCGATGTCTTCTTCCCCTTTACAGCTTCCTCCTGTTTCGTTACGGACTCCGATTCTCCTGTAAGAGACGCTTCGTCGACACGAAGAGTATTCGAGGCAAGGATGCGTGCGTCCGCGGGCACCTTCACCCCTTCCGTGAGAATTATGACGTCACCGGGCACGATTTCGCAGTCCCGCACGATTATCTCTTGCCCGTCCCGGAGGACGGTTGCCATCGTTTCGGCGAAGCGCTTAAGCGCCCGCAGCGTATTCTGGGCGCGTCCTTCCTGAATGGTGCCGACAATACTGTTAAAGACAAGAACGAAGAGGATGATAAACGCGTCTCCCTGGTCGCCGGTCAGATATACGACGGCTGCAGCCGCAAGAAGAAGGTATATGAGGGGGCTTGCGAACTGTCTGAGGAAGATGGTGGGGTATCCATCGACTGCCGCCTCAGGCAGTCGGTTTTCGCCATGGATAGTGAGACGGCGCGCAGCCTCTTCCTTAGAAAGCCCCTGATCAGTCGACTCAAGGGTGCGAAGTACGACGTCGCCTGAAAGCGTGTGCCAAGAAGGATTCACAAACTTATTCTAACAGGCGGGATTAGAAGTATCCGAAACCTGCCCCAGCGAGATACAGACCCGCGATTATTGAAAGGATTCCTCCAGTGACGTACCAGGCAGGCCGATTGAAATATCCGATAAGACGACGCACTGATTTTGTTGGGGCGGCCAGATAGATGACGCCCTCTACCAAGAGCATGTATCCGATAAGGGAGATGAGGCCGGACAAGTCGAAAGTAACTCCCGGAAAAGCGAGGATTATGCCTAGACCAGCCGCTATCTCAACGATGGCTAGAATGAGGAGAAAAGCCCGCTCCTGCGAGAAACGCGCAAGGACGGGCATGATGGCGTCCCTCCTAACAAGTACAATCGCACCAACGATAATAAAGTAGAGGCCGAAGAGCTGGGCAAAGAATAGTTCCATATACGTATACGGTATCACGCGTACGGCTCCGCTTTATGCAGATAGTGGATTACAATACTCCCATGACCGCACTTGAAGCAGTCCTTCTCGGCATACTCGAAGGAGCAACTGAATTCCTTCCCATCTCCTCGACCGGGCATCTCATCCTTGCTCAATATCTTCTCGGTATTGCAGAAAGCCCCTTCACCACGAGCTTCCTAATCGCCATTCAACTCGGCGCAATCGCAGCGGTTGTTGTTTCCTTCTGGCGTTCCTTTCTTGACGCGGAAATAGTGAAGCGTCTTCTTACAGCCTTTGTTCCAACGGCAATAGTCGGGTTTCTTTTGTATAAGGTGATTAAGGGATTTCTCCTTACAAGCGAATTAACCGTTGTTATTGCACTTCTTATTGGTGGCATTCTCCTTATCGCTCTTGAGCTTCTTCATAAGGAAAAAGTGGATGGAACTAATTCCCTTCGCGCTATCTCATACAAACAAGCATTTCTCATCGGTCTCTTCCAGTCCCTTGCGATCGTTCCTGGAGTATCAAGATCGGGAGCGACTATCGCCGGAGGCCTATTGCTCGGATTGAGACGTGTTGCCGTCGTTGAATTCTCCTTTCTGCTTGCCGTACCGACAATGCTTGCAGCAACCGGGTACGATCTTTTAAAGACGTATTCAACCTTTGAAGCGGGGAATATTGGCCTTATGCTCCTGGGCGCGGGAACGGCCTTCGTAGTTGCTCTCCTTGCGCTCCGCTTCCTGCTTACCTTCGTGAAGACGCGTACATTTATTCCTTTTGGTATCTACCGCATCCTTCTAGCGGTAGTATTTCTTGCCTTTGTGCTATAAACGCGAGACAAGCTCGTCTATAAAGGCGGCCTGTGCGGGACGGACTTTTTTCTTGGCTTCCTCTGGTGAAAACCATTCTGCCCGGTCTATCTCGGGAAATGATTGCTTCTTTCCTGAACGCGGGGGCCACTCCATCTCGAATTCGTTGCTTTTCACCTGAGTCGGATCGATGTCTCCTTCTATCGCCCAGGCGCGTACTATCTTCCCGCCCTTCTGTGTTACGGGTGCGAGTTCAATTGCCTCACCGTTGATCTCCTGCCCTATCTCTTCCCTGAATTCACGGTGCGCAGCCTCGTATGCATCCTCTCCTTCGTCGTATTCACCTTTAGGTACACTCCATGCTCCCTCGTCCTTCTTCGCAAAGAAGGGACCGCCGGAATGCGCGATGAATACTTCAAGACCGTTCTCTCCTCTTCTGTATACGAAAATACCTGCACTCAGTTTAGCCATGCGGGGCATTGTAGCACTCGGCTAGTAGAGTGGGCTGAAGAAGCTTTTCATCTGAAAACCAATCTCGTTCATAAAAGAGCGTAACTTGGCGCGAATGGGCGTGTGCACGGATAGAGTGGTAGTGGCTGGATTCAACACTACTATAGGCTCGGTCGTGAACGCCGGGTCGGGAGGAGGCTGCGCTATGGTGACGTCGGCTATGATGCTCGGCACCTCGGCAAGGGTTGTTGATGCAATCGCTTCAATCACTAGTTTTATGTCATCGCGAATGACTGGCTTGGGGACGGGCTGGCGCACGAGTACGGACGTGGTTGCGGCTGAGCGGACGGGTACCGGCTCTTTCGGCTGCGGGCGCACCTGAACAGGTTTTGGCTTCTCAACTACTTTTGTTGGAGCTTCTTCACGCTGCGGTCGCGCAAGCATCTGCACAACATAGATGGTGTCGCGCCCTTTATAGTTCCCTTTAGCTATACCAACACCTATCTCCGTCAGTTCGGGGTTCAGCATGTTCTCACGGTGGGAATCTGATCCCATCCAGGCTGATACGACTGCTTCGGAACTCTCACGGTCTATAACAAGGTTCTCCCCCATCGCAGCATACTTGTATCCCACTTTGTTAAGCCAGTACGGAGGGATGGTACCGTCAGGGGATATGTGGGAATAGTAGCTTTTGGAAGCCATATCGTCTGCTTTCATCTGGGCTGCCTGGTTCAGGAGAGAATTAGCTTTAACGGTTGCGGCTCCCTTCTGCTGGCGCTCTTCGTTCGTGAGTGCGATGACAGCTCCAGGAAGGACGGCTCCCGTGAGAGTCTCGGGAGGTTGTCCTGTTGAGAAATACCCGGCCTGCTCGGCTGCCGTCATGCCACCCAGAAGAACGGCTAGCGCAAGAGCGGCTATGAAAGGCTGGCGGGGTATCTTGAGTTCCATAAAGCTAGGGCTCATACCGATATATGAACATAGTCCCCCCGAATTACAACCCCTTCCTTCAGTAGTACAATCCCCGCATGAAAACGTACGCCGGAAGCTGCCACTGCGGCGCAGTCAGGTTCGAGGCTGAGGTGGACCTTGATAAGACGATTATATGCAACTGTTCGCACTGTTCAAAGAAGGGATTCATCCTATCGGCAGTGGATAAGGACAAGTTCATGCTCCAAACAAGTGAAGACATGCTCATCGAATACTTCTTCAACAAGAAGCCGATACGGCATCTTTTCTGCAGGGTGTGCGGGGTGCAGCCATACGCGGAAGGTGTTGCATTTCCAAAAGTAATGGTGAACGTCAGATGCCTTGATGATGTCGATATCTCCTCCCTTTCACTTCAGGAATACAACGGAAAGGATATATAGCTGACTTTGACAGTAGCTCTCTTTCTCGATAGGGTCTGAAGCGGAAAGGAGGCACACATGGTGCTCTTAAATATGCGTATTCGCGCTTCCCTCATGGAAGAAGCTGGGGTTCTCCGAACAGTCGGGGACTTCATGGACTTTGCGGATAAGCTGCATCCGCCCAGACTGCGGCACTTGTTTGCCGACACTCTCACGAAGATGACCACGCCTCTGGAGTGGAGAGATGGGACGTGGGCTGATAAGGAAGAACTTCGAGCGCGTCATGTGGGTAGTGGTTCACGCCGCACGCGTACGCTCAGTCGTTCGGATAGTTTCGATGACACCTACGTGCTTGCTCACATTAGCGTACGCATTCAGTCCATGGAAGAGTACAAGGCTATGCGAGACGACGCTCAATTCATCCTCTCGCTGCTTACCGAACACGAGTTGGCAATGAGGTCAGGGGCTACCGCACGTCGGTAGCCCCTTTACGCATCTCCTTAGCCGTGGGGTGTACAAAAAACAGGGATCTTGCCACGACGGCATGCTGTCGGGGCTCTTTGTTTTCATTATCTTGCAAGACGTCGTAACTGCCGCTGATGCAGATTTGCTGGCCGTCTGGGACGGTATTCGAACATTACTAGCTAATACGATATGAGCCCACAAATATTGCGGGCTCAGAATATCGCACAATCTTCTCCTTCTGCCAAATCCTCTTCCATCGGAACGTCCATTTGTAGTTCGGTCTCAGCAAAGTATTCGCAGTCCCGTTCGAAACCTTTGTGAATTTCGAAGATGTATGCTCCATCGAGAGTCATTGTTGGATCGCAAAACAAACTTTCGTCTGTCTCGCCCCAATATCTTCCCTTTCGAAGGGAAATCGATGCTTCTTCCTCGAAATCCACCTCTACGTGTGTCCCGATTGAAGGACAAGGATGATCAACTGTTACGGAGCATATGTGGCAACCGTAATTCTCAATTCTGAGATTCACTTTCATTACCTTCTCCTTTCCGGGAGAAGTATGTATTCAAGGGTGAAAAATTACAAGCTGGCCGTCTGGAACGATATTCGAACGATTATATCGAATAACGTGTTGGTTGGACCATAGTAAGAATGTAGCCCTGATCTATAGACGTGGTGAGGAGCTCTGTCCTAAAACCCACATCGGTAAAGAGTTTTGTGGCGGTGTACTCAGTAAATTTCCGAGACCTGGCAAGAAGAAGGCTTTCGCCCTTTTCGAGTATGAAACTCTCTCCTGCTATCTCGAGAGGAACATCTTTCTGGAAAATAGCGCGTACTTCAATTTGAGATAACTTCTCGTTCCACTGAACATCACAGGTATAGCTTTTTTCGGGAACATTCATGACCTTCAGTATGTAGGTCGTAAGATTCTCTACCGCCTTAGTAGTGTAATGAGGGATTATCTTTTGGACCTTCGCGAGATTGGTGAGCTCGTTTCCGACGATAAGGAAGTCCTTCGAGGTCATCGAGTCACGGAAGTTAGAGAGCACACGATTCAAGTCAGAGTGGTTGCCCAGCGTATTACCCAGGAACAGAAGGATGTTCACGGAACCGTCTTGTTTGAGATCGTACATCTGTTCAGAAAACTGTCCCAGCTCGAAGTCCATTACGACCGGCTTAATCTGGACCCCTGGATAGCGATTGGAAATAGTCGTACTGGCTATCTCAATCATTTCAGAGCTGATGTCGAGAGGAACATAGGTGAATGATCTTTCCTTCCCCCTGAGCGCATCCAATATTGGGAAAACCGGTTCTCCGTTACCGCAGCCGATGTCTATTAGATTTATACGTTCTGCTTCAATACCAGAAAGCAGACTACCAATCCGCTTTGTGAGAAGTCTATTTTCGTCTGAGTTGATACCACTGCCGTTACTGCGCTCTCGGGCAATCGAATCCCAGAAAGTAGCCCCTTCTCCAAGATAAGCAAATTTAAGTGGTATCTCTCCCCGTCCCTGAATAGCGGTAATTAGTTCTGCTTCTTGGCGTCTGGTTAACATATTTGAATTTAAGCACAAAGCTAGAAAATAACGAGCTGCGGGTCAGGGAATCGAACCCCGATTTCGACTTCCAGAGAGTCGCGTGCTACCTTTACACTAACCCGCAATTATTGCGCACTATATTTCCTGAACTGTATAAGTTCAACAGCTTCCGCTACCTCGGCCTTCCGTGAAATTTGAACGACCTTGCTTCCCTTGCTCGGATGGAAGCCGAGGGAAGACATAAGGTCGTGTACATTCCCGAGAAGGGACTGGTTCAGATTAGAAAACGCGAACTTATGCGTATACGTTGGCGGATGGAATGAGAGGGATCCTTCCGCCTCGTATAAACCGCGGAGGTATCTTACTATGTATTCTTTGTTCGACAAAATCCACGGAGGGACAGGTAGCTCAAGTTCCTTTCTTGCCCCGGTAGGTACTCCAAGGCGACTGCTAATCTGCTTCTCGTAGATGCCAATGCGAATGCACTCCTTCCCCTTCGTTTTATATACATATGGTTTCTTGTTAAAGAGCTTTTCGACCATGTTTGCATACCTATCCACAAATCCGGGATTATTCGCATTCGAAAAGATAAGCAACCGCTCCGTACGCGGGAAAGCTTCTATATGCCCGTCTCCAAGTACGACTCCAATAAGTTCAGCCAAGTCGCCGCCCTGTTCTAAGGACGGGTATTCTGACTTTATATTCCCCAGCCTCTTCTGCTCATTGCGCCATTCCTTAAAGTTATCGAGTCCTTTGGCTCGCATCGTTTCTGAGATCTTCCTTGCTCTTTCATCCATCCCAGTATTATGGAAAATGGGTGATTATAGAAAGTTAAAAGAAATATGACCGGAACAAGTCCCGGTCATATTTCTTTCATTATTTTACTAACTCGCAACAGCAAGAATAACGCCCATCAATATGAGAGATACGAGATAGTAACCGGCCGTAATGAACCAGTACTTCCAGGGCCTTCCCTCCCAGATGACGTTCCCCATCATGACAGGAGCGATAAAGCCGATCCATATCGAGAGCCCTGCTGCGATTCCCGCATCTGCTCCCACAGAGCCCGTAAAAGCGCTTGCATACGTGAGCACATGCGCAAGCACGTACGCCATGACGAGCGTGCCGATACCCATGAGGGCATAGCTTCTCATCATCATGCGTTTTCCCTTCTTCCCAGCGGCCTCCATATCAGCCTTCGAAATGCCCACGATCCTCATCCACTGACGCCCGAACAAGGGGCCGTACCAAAGAGATCCAAGCACAATTGCGGCTACCGCCGCCCCGAATACCGCCCAATAGTTGATAACAACATCCATGACTCTTAGATGATTATGACTATGTCCTAAGTATACGACGAACACCGGCCCTCAAACGAGGGCCGGTGTTCAATAGAAGTTGGCTATTCAACGGCGTCTTTAACTTCTATATCAAGGTCTACGAGGATTAGACGCACTTCCTCACGAGCGGCCTTAAGGGCCTCGTACGCGTCCTTAATGTTATCCTTGGCCGCAATGAGAATGCGGCGGTTCTCCGCGATCACATTGTCATCGTTCGAATCAAGATCAAGGTCGGCTATGAGGTCGATGGCGGCATTCGCTTCAGCGCTGGCGGTAGCAAGGTGTGTGACAAGGTCCGCATGCGCCTCAACTGATACGCTCACGTCCTCACCGTTGTCCTCAGCCTCGTTGATGCGGGCTTCAAGCCTGTCGGCAAGGGTTTCCATACGGTCAACGATACTGAGTACACGTTCTGCAGCTGCCTCCACAGCAGCCTTCGGCATCGCGTGCATCTTGCCCTTGAGCGAGAGTCTTAGGTCAGCCTTGATGGTGTCCCTCGACTCGCCGTTCTCGATGCGAGTCTGAAGACCTTCAAGAAGATCGATCTGCGCTTCGATGCCTGCTATCATGCGAGCCTTTTCGTCGCTTGAAAGGCGCTCACTGTCCTCGATGCGGTCGATGAGGCGTTCAAGGTTATCAATGCGTGCATCGATGCTTGCTTCAGCATTGCCAACGACGAAGTTCTTTCCTTCGCTCTTACTCTCGTTGTCTCCCCGGTTTCCGAAGCCACCGAATACGTTGGCATTCGCGCGGAAGTCGAGTAGGTTATGCTCCTTCTTTTCGGTGCGTTCTCCGCGGTCCTCCCCTTCGTTCGCAAAGACGTACAGAGGCGACGCCACCAGGAGTCCGGCAACGAGAAAAGCAAAAGCACGGTTGGTCATGATCATAGTTCTAAAAGTTAAGGAAAGCTACTGGGCCGATACGTCCGTCTCAAGTCCCTGATCGATCATCGCGCGGTCGCCTTCAAGGCCTTCAAGTTCGGCATCAATTGCAGCCGCATCATCGCGGAGGGTCTGGTCGGACGTGTCGGTTTCTTCGGAGGGCGCCTCAGCTGCTGGGCCTCCCACGGTAAAGAGGATGGCCAGGATGACCAGAAGCACGAGTACACCGATACCGATCTTTGCGTTTTTCGACATAGATACTAGTTTGCTAATGGATAAGTCTGGAAATAAGTATAGCAACCCAAAGACCGCAAAAATCCACCGAAGGTCCGTATAGCTTTCCCATGTATGAAGACGTTTGGACGAAGTCCAGGTTACGGAAAAACGGCCCATACTCAGAGCCGTAGATTCATCTGTCCTTCACTTTATTTCTTCTCACTCGCTGCCTTGAGGAAGGCTGTAAAAAGAGGATGTGGAGAAAGAGGTCGTGCCTTGAGTTCTGGATGGAACTGGGTGCCCAAGAAGAACGGATGTTCTTTCTTCGGGAGCTCGGCTATCTCCATGAGAACGCCATCTGGAGAAGTGCCTGAGAACACGAGACCAGCGTCGGTCAGAGGCTTTACGTATTCCGGATTGATCTCATAGCGGTGACGGTGGCGCTCGTCCACGGTTTCTGCTCCGTATGCTTCTGCTGCAATGCTCCCTTCCGCGAGCTTTGCTGGATACGTGCCAAGACGCATCGTGCCTCCATACTCACCCTTCGCTATCACGTCCTTCTGGCTTTCCATGACGGCAACGATAGGATGCTCTGTTTCTGGATCTATCTCCACCGTGTTAGCTCCCTTGAGTCCTGCCTTGTGCCGCGCATATTCAACCACCATGAGCTGCATACCATAGCAGAGGCCGAAGTACGGGACTTTATTCTTGCGCGCGTATTCAATGGTCATGATCTTTCCTTCGATGCCCGTCTGGCCGAAGCCTCCCGGGACAAGGATACCGTCATATTTAGAAAGCACATTCGTACCCTCCTTCTCTATATCTTTTGCATTCACCCATTCGATCTTTGGTTTGAGTCCCAGTTCAGCACCCGAGAACTTGAGTGCTTCGATGACTGAAAGATACGCGTCTGAAAGTACAAAGTCTCCTGTATCGAAATACTTCCCCACGATGCCGATGGAGACTTCAGGGTGGTCCCCCTTCAGGCGCTTTACAAAATCATTCCAGGCTTCAAAGTCTGCAGGCTTGTCTTTTGGAAGAGCAAGCGACTCAAGTAAGAGATCGCCAAGGTCGTCCTTGGCGAAGTTGAGGGGAACATCATAGATGCTGTGAACGTCTGGTGCTGAGATGACGCGTTCAGGAAGCACGTTGCACCAGATGGCTAACTTCTCCTTGCGCTTCTCGTCCATAGCGCCATTTGATCTTGCAATGATGAAGTCAGGCTGCACGCCGTATGAGTTCAACTCCCTTACGGCGCTTTGTGTGGGCTTCGTTTTCATCTCGCCCAAGGTTCCTGGTACGGGCAGGTACGAAACTATGACGAAGATGACATCGCCAGGATGCTTTAGGCGAAGGACGCGCGCAGCTTCAATGAAGAGTGCGTTCTGGAAGTCCCCAACCGTGCCGCCAATCTCGATCACCGATACTTGGCTATCGTTATGTGCGGCGGCAGACTCGATACGTCGAAGAATCTCATCGCGCACATGCGGAATGGCCTCGATGCACTTGCCGCCGTATTTGAGCGCACGCTCGTTCTCAAGCACCGTCTTATACACCATGCCTGAGGTCATATAGTCTTCGGGACCGAGATCGCGGTTCAGGAAGCGCTCGTAGTTCCCCATATCCTGGTCGGTCTCAAGGCCTGAGTTCAATACGAACACCTCGCCGTGCTCAGTGGGATTCATGGTGCCTGCATCGACGTTCAGATACGGGTCGATCTTTACAAGGTTCACCCGATATCCACGCTCTTGAAGAAGAAGCGCCATAGAAGAGGAAGCTACCCCCTTCCCTACGCCGGACATTACCCCGCCGACGACGAAGATGTATTTGTGGCCTTCAGTAGCCATACCTACACGCTGAGGTACTTACGGACTCCCAGGAACGATGCAATGCCTCCTAAGAGCATGCCCGAGCCAACAATAATGCCGAAGATCATCGGGAAGTTCTGGATGTAGTAGGTGAAGAGATTAAAGCCGCCAAGCCAAGCAGCCATTTCCCCGCCTGCGTACCAGACTGCGGGATAGAAAAGTGCAAGAGCGATGATGCCGGACACGACGCCTGAAATGATGCCGGCGACAATAAAGGGACCGCGGATATACATGTTCGATGCTCCCACAAGGCGCATGACTGCTATCTCGTCGCGTGCGGTGTATATGGCTAGGCGCACGGTTGCAAGCGCAATGATAACGGACGCAAGTGAGAAGAGAGCGACTATGAAAAGGCCGGCTGTCTCGGTCGCATCTATGGCAGTCGTGAGGCGGTCTATAACGCTCTTGTTCTGATAGTAGTTAATATGGTCGATGATGGGGGCTCCGGAGGGAGAGACATTCGCATCGTTTGAGAGGAAATTCACAATGGTCTGATACTGGGTGGGGTCCATTGCCTTGACAGCAAGGGATGCTCCAAGCGGATTCTCCCCAAGCTGATCGAGAGCTTCAAGAGTGAGTTCATCGTCCTGATGGCGCTGCCGGAAGTCGGTAATAGCCTCCTCACGGGAGGTATACGTAACCTGCGCAACCTCATCAAGGTGCTCAATTCTGGTCTTTGCCGAGAGGATATCGCTTTCAGACGCGCTGGTGATGAAATATACGTTCACGTCGACTTTGTCTTCGATAGCGGTAAGGGTATGAGAAAGGATCGCCGAGAGGAAGATAAGAGAGCCTATGATGATAAGCGTCACCGTCATGATGAGCACGGTGGCAAAGGAGACAAGGCCGCTCCTGGAGAAGTTCCGAGCACCTCCAACAAATACGCGTTTTAGTGTAGTGGACTTGCTCATAGGACGTAGTAGCCGTGGGCATCGTCGCGCACAACCTTGCCGCGCTCCATGGTGATCACGCGCTTCTTCATTGCATCAACAATACCTTTGTTGTGAGTGGTCATAAGGACGGTGGTGCCGAACTCGTTGATCTTCTTCAGGATCTCGATAATCTCGTACGTGTTCACGGGATCAAGATTACCGGTCGGCTCGTCGGCAACAACAAGGTCTGGTTGGTTGATAATGGCTCGGCCAATGGCAACGCGCTGCTGCTCCCCTCCTGAGAGCTGATGCGGGAAGTGGCCGCCTTTGTCGCCAAGGTCTACGAGTTCAAGGATGTACGGCACATCAAGGGCAATATCCTCATCGTGGCGTCCTGCTGCCTCCATCGCAAAGGCAATGTTTTCGTATGCCGTTTTATTGGGAATGAGGCGGAAATCCTGGAAGACCATGCCGATCTTTCGACGATAGTGGTGGAGAGAGCTCTTGGGAAGCGCGTGTACATCGGTCGACTCGAAAAAGACCTGGCCATCGGTGGGACGGTCTTCTGCAAGAAGCATCTTGAGGAGAGTCGTCTTCCCCGCTCCCGAGTGCCCGACGACGGACACGAATTCCTTGGAGCTTATGGAGAGAGTGACGTCTTCGAGGGCCGGGGTGCCGTCGCGGTACCGCTTGGTGACCTTGTCGAAATAAATCATGACCGCAGCATTATACCCCGACGCTTCGGTGTACGTCTAATTAAAAGGAGTACATAAACGCTATGCGTACTGATGAGGTGGGGATAAGGGACTAGGACTGTTGCGCAGCTTCGATAAAACCATCGAGATCTCCTTCGAGAACCGCTTCAGGATCATGGGATTCGTATCCTGATTCATGGTCCTTCACCATTTTGTACGGATGAAGCACGTACGAGCGCATCTGGCTGCCCCATTCGTTAGCGATTGTGGCAGCTATCGACATTCCTCTTGCTTCTGCTTCGCGTTTTGCCTCCTCCTTAGCGAAGAGTTTTGCCCTTACAAGCTCCATGGCACGGTCACGGTTGGCCAGCTGGGTCCTCTCGCTTGAAACGTGCACCGATATCCCGGAAGGGGTATGTGTGATACGCACTGCCGTTTCCCTTTTATTCACATTCTGGCCACCCGCACCTCCTGAGCGCGCGAATTGGATGTCGAGGTCATCCGGCTTAAGTTCTATATGATCACTTTGCGTGAGTTTCGGGAGTACTTCTACAAGTGCGAAAGATGTTTGACGTTTATCGTTTGCGTTAAAGGGAGAGATGCGGACAAGACGATGCACGCCAGCTTCTCGTTTTAACTTTCCATATGCTCCCTTCCCCTGGATATCAAGGAGTACGTTCCGGTACCCGCCATGGTCATTCTCGTTCGCATGTAGTTCTGATACTCCCCATCCGTTCTTATCGGCGTATCCTTCGTACATGCGCCTGAGCATGCGAGCGAAGTCCTCCGCATCATCTCCACCTGCACCTGCGAGCATGGCGAGTGTTGCTGGACCAGCATCGTGAACATTGTCGCTACCTCCTTCCTTTAAGTTCTGATATTCGCGCACAACTCGTTGCGCTTCTTCTTTGTCCGCCCAGAAGTCAGGCGAAGCCATCAGCTGTTCTATTTCTGTAAGGCGCTTCTGCGCGTCTTCGTTCATGCGGGGAGTATAGCAAAAGCGGCCACATAGGGACCACTTTGCTTTTGGAGCCACCTCCCGGGATTGAACCGGGGGCCTTGTCGTTACGAGTGACACGCTCTACCAACTGAGCTAAGGTGGCGTGAATAGAAAATATCACGGTCTTCTTTTTTGGGCGAATTCTCTAGCTTGACGCAAAGAATGCCTTTGGAATATAATTTGGGAGTTATACCTTCCGCCCGCAAGGGCGGAATTCTTTTATATACGCCCGATACTGTTCCTGAGCCTTTTTAAGTTTATATACTTCGCTTTGCCAACCCAAAGATCGCTGCGAGTAGAAAATATTCGCAGCGTCTATAAATACTTGCGTTCTCCCTTTTGCAAGCTGTCGACCATTACCTTATCGCAAAAAGCCCGCTGACTTATCAGCGGGCTTTTTACTGTGAGTAAAGCTGAGTACTTCTCACGTACGCATTAACTTCTTTGCAGAATTTCTTCAGAGCCGATGTCCGGGATTGAACCGGAGACCTCGTCCTTCGCTTACACCTTCTCTCCGAAGCCACATGGAGAAGGGCTAGACTGTATCTTCATCTCAGAGAGATGCCCTTGTCAGTCGTTCGGGCGCCTGAGCGCCACGGTCTTGGCCAGTGGGACTATTAACCGTTATTCGGGATTCACCTGCATGTCGCCACGCAGGTGGGCAGGGCTTGCGGCCCACCATGGACGCGCTCTACCGACTGAGCTACATCGGCGGCTCTCGCACTTCGCCATCCTACCCAATTCCTTCCATTCTTTCAATTACTCGTATCTGAGCTCCTCGATAGGGTTCTTCATAGAGGTTGTTGGGATTAAAGTCACCATACGTAAGAACGAACGGTAAAGTTACAGTTCGATCACGAACTTCGTCAAAACGAGCTCGTAAACGATTTGCGTATTCGGGCAATTCCTCGCAAAGGCGCTTAGTTGATATTCCTCCCGTAGACCGAAGCACAAAACCGCCTGAATGGGCGGCTTTTGTGTAGTTGCGCGGGCTACTGAACGTTGTTGGAACCAGGATACGGGAGGCATTGGCCTCAGGAAGGCACGTTTTTATCCCTGCACTGGCTTCTGCACATAGCGACGCCTAAGAATACAGAGTACCAGCACAACAATGTTAGCGACGACGAGCATCCCCAAATACGTAAGCGTGAGCGGGTTGTATTCTGACAGCGAGAAAATGGTAAGAATTGTTACGAGAGACATAGTGAACCAGAAACTAAGAGTCTCTGAATAAGGCTCACTCCATGACTTCCTTAGTGTTGGAATATATCCAAGAGCGTCAATGGCTGTAACCATCAAGACTGCGTATAGCGGGTTATTGGTCTGCCACCATACAACTATCGCCAGCAACGCAAGAACAAGGATGCCTGTATCGCTCTTAGTTATGTTCTTAGTGCCGTATTTCAAAGAAAGCAGAAAAACTACAGCAACCAATAACGTGCCTCCAGCAAGACTAAGTACTCCCCAGTTAGCTCCACCATAGAAAGCGACAGCAGTAGCTGTACCCTGAGTAATTCCCCAAATCAACCACGTGTACGCATGTGGCTTTGTCGTCTTTGCAAAAATATCCTTGAAGTAAGGAATGTAACCGATGATGAGAACAACGACTGCGGCAATCGCAAACAGAAGCTTTATGTCCATACATAAACTATACCAGTTCAAACAGCGTCCCGTTTCCTGCTTGCGCTTGAACCAGAAAGACCGCCTCATTGGGCGGTCTTTCTGTATATTTGGGACTTGGTCCCGTTGTGCGCGGCCGACGGGACTTGAACCCGCAACCTCCCGCGTGCATGTAATCCCCTATTTTCATAGCGGCACGGACTATATCTTCACCATAGCCACTTGCGTATCCCTTAGGTGCTCCGGTATCTAGTCTCTACGGCGCCCCCTCGTTAATTCATGAGGGGTTCCCTCGGTATTAGCATATCCCTTCGGACTTAGCCTTCACCGATATCCCGGAGAGTTTCAACTCGACTTTCGTACAAGAAGCTGCCCTGTCGACAGGCGGGTGCTCGACCAGTTGAGCTACAGCCGCAACTCTTTGTCAAGCCCTAAGACTTGAATCGCTCGCTCTAATTTCTCCCGCTTACGCGGTAAATATAGATTCGAGACTTGGCCAGTATTATACATAAGCTGACAAAGGGCAAGACTATCACTGTGGCTGAATCTCAGGTCAAAACCACGCTCTTTACTTAGTACGTTCCCACCCCGCATGCCATGAGCTCGAAGTCTCGACAAGAGTGATTCTAGGAACTCTCGTGAGCCGCTGGTAAAGAGGGTGAGTAAAATCCACCTTTTATTTTTCCTATCTGCAAACTTGAGACTATTAAAATATACACACCCGTCACCATCGAAGTATCCACGGACAAAACCGCCAAGGCATGATTGTGGAACGTCGGGGAAAGCTAATGTCTGGCTTTTGTTTGGTGTAAAGCCTAATGCTGTCAAATCCTGGAACCACTCTTTGCTTCCGACCTGGAGTCGAAACGCGGTCTTCCATTTTTCACCTCGTGTCGGACGGGTGCTTATGTGATGGTTTGAGCCGGTTACGCCTTGTACATGTTCAAGAAGTATTCGGTCAGTACTAGTAAACTCTATATAATGCCCACCATTCTTGTGCGGAATCATTGAACCATCTGCAGCAAAATACCCGAGCACATATGCCATCTCGGACGACCACGTTTTGAAGAAATCTTGGTTGAGCGTCTTTGGTATCGGCATGCACTCATAATGCCAATTCAGTGATTATGGAACGCTAAAAGAAACCTTAAAACTTCCTGCAGAAATTGTGCCGACGGATGGAGTCGCACCATCGTCTAGGGTTTATGAGTCCCTCGTTCTAACTCTTGAACTACGTCGGCAATAGGGATACCTTACTACGCTGGAATGGCTAATTCAATTTTTGCTATTCGTCAATAAGCTTGGTTAGGTACTCCGATACGGCTTGCACCACTGAGGTCGGGGCAGTGATTATCTTCTCGAATCTCCTCTCCTTCCAGTCAAGTGAGCGAATCTGGTCGACAAGGATTACACTTTCTTCACCCTTGATCGATAATCCAACTTCAAAGGGATAGCCTTTCGCTTTCGTGGTAAGCGGGCATACGAGCGCAAGTCCTGATTTCTCATTATAAATCTCTGGCGAGACCACCAACGCTGGCCGTCTACCTCGCTGTTCATGCCCACGAGTTGGATCAAGTGTCGTCCATACGATATCCCCGCGTGAGGGAACATATGCTTTCGCTACCATGCTTCACGTCCGACAGGAGCACCCCAATTAACTTCCCCATGGAGATTCTTTGGGGTAATGCCCGCAACTAGCTTTACAAGTGAGAGACCACTCCGTGGAGCTGGGGTAATGGAAAGAGCGCCATCCTCCTCCTCAATACGTACAGCTTGTCCTTCCTTGAGATTAAGACTCTCTACGGACTCTCTAGGGATGCGCACAGCATAGCTATTCCCCCATTTCTGAATAGTCGTTGTTTTCATGTTATCAAGTATATACATATGTATCTACATGTCAATTAGCTCATGCCTATGAATGGTGAGTAAAAAAGATATGAATTTGAGATTCTTGGTTGCCATACCTTAAGTGTAGGCAGGCATCCCTTTATTCAATGAGCTATTGCATGTGCATAACCGCCCTTGGTCTGCAGATTTTCTTCACCCAATACTTCGTAATATGAGTCCTGATTTTCGTATACT
>Ga0209542_10007208_pt1 | contig 21252 bp, 21 predicted proteins | sample RifCSPhighO2_01_FD_184028 | JGI IMG/M metagenome (GOLD analysis project Ga0209542, IMG submission 184028) | Soil microbial communities from Rifle, Colorado - Rifle CSP2_plank highO2_0.1 (SPAdes) (version 2) | ecosystem: Environmental > Terrestrial > Deep subsurface > Rock core/Sediment ... | reverse complement strand
TGCCTTTCATTGTCGGAAACGACCAGTTTATCGATATCGATGAGGAAAAGGATCTTTTGCTCGCGGAGGATTACTTAAAAAGACAGAACCTACATGGTCGCACTGCAACTAAAAAATAAACCTATCCCCGCCGCGTCTGACGCGGCGGGGCGCCGTGGTAGGTTTGTTAGGCAAGGGGTCGGCTCCGCCGACGCTATTGCACCGCTCGCCTCCTCCTCCATGCGGCACCCGCCCGAACGACCGGTCGTTCTGGTCGGGCGGGGAGCCGCAGGGTATTCGAAATCAATCTCTAATAAAACGGTACTTATAACTGGCGGCGCCGGTTTTATAGGTTCTCACCTCGCAGGGGCGTTGCTTGGCTACGGCGGGCGCGTTGTCTGTTTTGACAACCTAAGCACTGGCTCATTGGAAAATATCAAAGAATTCGCTGACGATAAAAATTTTACTTTTATCAAAGGGGATGCCAACGCGCCGGGTGACCTCAAAAAAGTTTTTAAAAAACACAGGATAGATTATGTGTTTCATTATGCTGCGTGCGTAGGGGTGTTGCGCACACTTGAAAATCCGATAGGAGTTTTAAAAGATATCGACGGCATAAAAAATGTTCTGGAACTATCCCGCATCCATAAGGTTAAAAAAGTCATTTTTTCTTCCTCCTCGGAAGTGTACGGAGAGCCGGTGGAGATTCCGGAGAGAGAAGAGGGGCACTTGAACGCGAAATTACCCTATGCAACCGTAAAGCTTGTCGGCGAACATTATATGAATTCATATAATGAAAAATATGGTCTTCCGACATGCTCGCTCCGTTTTTTTAATGTGTATGGGCCGAAACAAGAATCGTCAGCATATGGTTTTGTCACCGGCGTTTTTATCAGGCAAGTGCTTAGCGGAGAACCAATCACCGTTTTTGGCGATGGGACACAGACGCGCGATTTTGTTTTTGCCGGAGACAATGTCGCTGCCTCACTGTCGGCGCTGTTTTCTGATAAAGCAAACGGGCATGCGATAAACATAGGCACAGGACGACCTGTTACCATTTTGGACCTTGCCGAACGAATCATCGCGCTCTCCGGTCGGAAAGGAAAAATTAAGTTTCTGAAACCGCGAATGGATATTCTGCACCGATTTCCCGCCGTTGAGAAAATGCGCGCTATACTTGCATACACCCCCCGGGTTTCCTTAGACGAAGGGTTGAAGGAAACGATACGATGGTACGAAAATAATGTAAAAAGGTCTTTATCCCGCGCTATCATTAACACAAGACAAAAAACAAAATGAAAACAGAAACAAAAGACATCACAATAGGAAAGATCACAATCGGCGAGGAGCACCCGTGCGTAGTGATTCCCGAGGGGTGCGATAATCATCGCGGAAACTTGGATAACGCGAAAGCGCTTGCATATAGCGCCAAAGAAGCTGGCGCGGAAATCATCAAGTTCCAGTTGCACCTGCCCGACGAAGAAATGGATAGGGAGGGTATGAGGCAAACATCCTCGGCGATGTTTTCAAAATGGGGTGACCTATACGGCTTCATTGAAGAGAATCTTTTGTCCGTAGAAAACCACGCAAAACTCATTGAGTTTTGCAAGAATATTGGAATTCAGTATTTCTGCACACCGTTTTCCGTCCGCGCGGCGGAGATTTTGAAAGAGATAGGTGGCGACGCGGCGTATAAGATTGGTTCAGGCGAAACAGAGGACTTACCGATGATTGAGGAAGTGGCGAAACAAGGGCGACCAATGATTATTTCAACCGGAATGACACGCCTTGATGAAATAGACGCAACGGTTGAAGTCGTGAAGGAGCAGGGGACGCTGTTTGCTCTCGCGCATTGTATTTCCGCATATCCGCCCAAAAAACTCAGCGATCTTCACCTTGGCGCGATACGCATGTTGCGGGAGCGGTACGGAGTTGTCGTCGGTTTTTCTGATCATACGATGCCGGAGGGGATTGCCAAGGCGAACGGAACAGTTGTTTCCGAAAACGAAATAATCTGGAGCGCTCTGGCTCACGGCGCAAAATTCGTGGAAAAACATTTTACTTTAGACAGGGAAGCGCAGGATGCGGATAGCAGGTTTTCGCATGACAAAAAAACGCTCAAGAGATTAATTGAAACCGTACGAAATGCGGAAGAAGCAATGGATGATACGCGCGATGTTTTCGAAACGGAAAAGGCGGTTCACCTATGGGCGAAACGAAGCTTGTTCGCGCGCATGGATATTCCCGAAGATGTTCTCGTAACAAGAGAAATGTTAAAAAGTAAAAGACCAGGAACCGGCATCAGGTCAAAAAATTACAAAAGCATTATCGGCAGATTGACACGGAGGGAAATCAAAAAAGACGAAATGATGCGATTAGAAGATTTTTTCTAATGTCAAAGATAAAGAAAAAAAGAAAAATCTGTGTGGTTACCGCGAATCGAGCCGACTTCTCGAGGACAGAAACAATTATTGAGGCTGTGAGAGAAAATTCTTGTCTTGAGCTGCAATTAGTTGTCTTTGGCTCGCATCTCTTAAGAACGACGGGGAGAACCATCGACGAGATACGAAGAAAGGGGTTTCCGATCGACAGGTCTTTTTATATGGAGATAGCAGGAAGCAACCCGACGACGATGGCAAAATCGGTAGGGCTCGCAATGATAGAGCTTTCCTCTATTTTTGATGACCTGAAGCCAGATATCGTTCTTGCGCCTGTTGACCGATTTGAGTCTCTTGCCATCGGCGCAACTGCGGCGCTTATGAATATTCGTGTGGCGCATACACAAGGAGGGGAAGTTACGGGGACTATTGACGAAAGCATACGACATGCGCTTACTAAATTATCACATTTACACTTTGTTGCTACGGAAAAGAGCAGAGAGCGGGTGATACGCATGGGAGAACACCCAAAGGCGGTGTTTAATATCGGGTGTCCTGGTACCGACTTGCTTTTAAAAGCGCCACCAATGAATTTTGGGCATACAATCGAGTGGCTTAATAAAAATCTTGTTAAAATAGACAAAAAGTTAAACACCACAGTACCCTATGTCCTCATGATTCAACATCCCGTTACGACCGAATTTTACAATACGGAACAACAAATACTGGAGACATTGGAAGCAGTAACCGGATTAAACAAACAGATTATTGCATTGTGGCCAAATATAGACGCCGGGTCTGACAGCATCGCCCTTGCCCTTAAGAAACATCCGTTAGTGATAAACGGGAAAATAAAGATTTTCACACATATCCCCACGGAGATATTTTCCAATGTGTTGCGCAACGCGTCATGCATCGTTGGTAATTCTTCAAGCGGCATACGAGAGTCGTGTTATTTCGGCACACCAACGGTGAATGTTGGTTCACGACAGAGCAACAGGGAACGGGGAAGCAATGTTATTGATGTTGGTTATAACAGAAGAGAAATAGCGCAAGCGGTCAAAAAACAAATTGCACACGGGGCATATCCGGCAGAACACATCTATGGAAACGGGACTGCAGGGCGGCAGTTTGCCAAAATTTGTGCCACTATTGAATTACCCGACATCCAGAAGAAGATTACCTATTGAATAGAGGAGTAAGGCAGAAGCACTCTTATCGTAGAATAACAACGATAGAACTAATCATTTTAACGTATAGTTATCAAAGTAAGATTCTCTGACTTTAATGGTTAATTAACACGGTACTGGGCCGTTTCATCAGACATGTCAGTTATCATAGGTAAAAAAGTAATCGGTTTCACGAATCCTGTTTTTGTTGTCGGCGAGATAGGTATCAACCATAACGGGGACATCAAAATTGCGAAAAAACTTATAGACGCGGCGGTTGATTCGGGTTGCGATGCGGTTAAATTCCAAAAGAGGACCGTATCGGCAGTGTACACTAAGGAAGAGCTCGAAAAACCGAGAGAGGTTCCGGCGCATATTATCTCGCAAGCCATCAATCGCGGGGTGCTGCCGAAGGAGAGCGTCGCGCGCCTCACTGCTTCTAATTTACAAAATACAACGAACGGTGATTTGAAACTGGCGCTTGAGTTCACGCATCGGGAATATGCCGAGATAGATGCTTACTGTAAAGAAAAAAATATCTTGTGGTTCGCGTCGCCATGGGATGAGGAGAGTATATCGTTTCTTGAGCGGCTTAATCCTCCATGCTATAAAATAGCATCAGCGAGTTTAACCGATCTCGCGTTACTTCGTCTCATAAGAAAGAAAAAAAGACCGGTTATCTTGTCAACGGGAATGAGTACCGAAAAAGAAATTACGCGTGCCGTGGACACGCTTGGGAGTAAGAATTTAATAATTCTCCACGCCGTCTCCACTTATCCGTCGTCCGATGAAGAAATAAATCTCTCTGTTCTCAAGACGTTACAGAAAAAGTTTTCTACTGTTCCAATCGGGTATAGCGGACATGAGCAGGGGATTGCACTTTCGTTCGCAGCAGCAGCGCTCGGTGCTGTTATGATAGAGCGCCATATTACCCTTGATAGGACAATGTGGGGGTCGGATCAGGCAGCAAGCCTTGAACCCAAGGACTTCAAGCTTCTTATCCGTGATTTGAGACGGCTCGCGAATGCAAGAGGAGACGGCAAGAAACGGCTATTGGAAAATGAGATTCCTATCAAAAATAAACTAAGAAGAAAGTAAGCGAATGCGCCTCGCACCTTTTCCGTGATGTTGCTTCGTGGGACAGTGAAAAAGGGCTTTCAAATTGCTTCCGGATTAAATCCGGACCCTTCTTTAAAGTTGAACAACACGATCGCTCTGCAGAAGCCCTTTTTTGAAAAAGCGGCTATCCCTCATATTGAAAAAACTTACAATGGAACGATAAATTTGGATATCTCTCCGAGAGAATTTACAATTCTCAGCCCCGACCACAAAGTAACCTGTGAATGGATCCATGGCGTGACGGAAACCTTTTGGTTGGTGGAGGTGGCGATAGTGTGGAAAAATATCAGGTACCGTGGCTACATTTATTATCCGTGCCCTTCTCCTGTGAAGTCCCATGACGACACCGTTGTGGAGATATTGGCGGAAAAAATTCCCGATCTTGGATATGGAGATACCCTCGTGGTTCAAATGCACCCAAGGAAAATAATGGTAAAAGAAAACCCGCGTAGCAAAAAAGGATAGCATTCTTTCAAATGCTATCCCCGAGGATTCAACTTTCGTTATTAATCTCCTTGAGTAGGCGCTGCACATCAATCTCGTCCCACTGAAAAAAGATTTTTTTTGCCCCGGCATCTCGTATCTGATCAAGAAGCCAGGGAAGATTAAAGACCGGCACGCCTATACCGCAAGAGCCCGCGGCGACCGCCGCCTTAATTCCCACCGCAGAATCCTCAAACACGAGTTGTTCGTTAGGGGATATCCGCATCCGGTGTGCCGTTTCAAGATAGCTATCCGGCGCAGGTTTGAGATTTTTGACATTTTCGGCAAGAACAACGCAGTCAGGGGGAAATAAGTCTGCAATCTGCGCTTTTTCCATCATGCGAAGCCCCTGTTGTCGCGTCGTGGAAGAACCTACAGCCACCTTAAGTCCGCGCCCGCGCAGTTCGTGAAAGATCTTAAGAAATCCGGGACGAGGATCAATAGCCGTTAAATCATGAAGAAGTCGATCATAATGATATTTTTTGCGTTCCTTGACACGCGCAGGTTCTATGCCGTCACAAAGGCATGCTATGCCCTCTGCGATTTTCTGGTCACCGCCGCCTATGGCGCCTGGTATTTTGGCGAGAAGTTCGTCAAAATCGAGAAAAATGCCGAATTCGCGCGCTGCGTGGATAAAACCACCAAAATGAACATGCTCAAGGTCAACAATTGTGCCGTCAAGGTCAAAAGCAATCCCTTGTATCATCGGAGTGCTCCTCTGCACTTTCGGCGTTTTTTTACGGTTCTTCCTTGAGTATCTAGGAAAAAATATTTTTGTCAAACATGCTCTATGTATAAAAACAAAAAATTCTCGCGGTTATTACCGCGCGCGGCGGCTCAAAAAGCATTCCCAAGAAAAATATCGCGAATCTCGCGGGGGAGCCAACACCACATGTTTGATATAACTGACAAAAACCGGCACATTATCGTCGTGTATCATTATGTAGAGCCCCTTCGGCGAGACCGTGTCGGCATTCACCCATGTCCACCCGAAGAATTTGAGCAGCAGATCGCGTTCCTTTCGCGGCATTATCGGTTCGTCTCGCTCAAAGACACTTTTGATGCGGCACGAAATGGGGCAAAAGAAAAATTATGCGCGGTAACATTTGATGACGGGCTGAAAGACCAATACATCTACGCGGTCCCTGTTCTAGAGCGTTTCCATGTGCCAGCGTCATTTTTCATCATCTCGGGTACTTTTGACGGCATGATGCCGTTCACGCACAAAATACATCTCTTGCTTTCCCTCGTTTCCGCCGAGAAGTTGCGCGCGCAATTTCACTCCTTTTTAAAAACCTCTTTTCCACAAAGCGGTGAAAAATACCACATTCCTTCCGGAAGACACTTAAATGCGCAGAGGACATACGGGAGCATTGTTCCGGAAAATTTTAAAGAAGTACTTGCGACATTACCTCGGCGAATGAGGGAAAAATTTCTCAGTCAGATGTTTCGCGAGCTACATCTTTATGAACCGCAATTGGCGAAAGAATTTTTTATGGACGAAAGCGATGTCAAAGATATTGCGCGGCGCGGTTTTTCTGTGGGAAGTCATGCGCATCGCCACGAGGCGTTTGATGTGTTGTCCGCGAAAGAAGCACGGCAGGACATCGCACAATCAAAAAAACGTCTTGAAAAAGCGCTTACCGTTCCCGTTGACACCTTTTGCTACCCTTACGGTCGTGTGGGGAAAAACCGCAATCGCCTCGCTTCGTTTTTGGCGGCGGAGCGCTTTTCCCACGCAGTTACTATTGAACCGCGTGCGCTTGTGTCATCGGATAACCCGATGTTCCTTCCTCGTTACGAGGCGAACGACATAGGAAACTTTCTCCGAAGAAAAGGTAATATAATAAAGGCAAGGAAAACAATCTGAAAATGTTCGCGCAACCCAAAAAATGCCTCGTGCTTGACCTTGACAATACCTTGTGGGGGGGTATCGTGGGCGAGGATGGTATAAAAGGTATACAGCTCGGCTTTACTCCGCCGGGAAGCTCCTACCTTGCGTTCCAACAAGCGCTTCTAGACCTCCACAATAGAGGCATCATTCTCGCGGTGAACAGCAAGAATAATCATGACGACGCGATGGAGGTTATCAGCAACCATCCACACATGGTACTTCGAGAAAATCATTTTGCCGCATGGCGGATTAATTGGAACAACAAAGCGGAGAACATTCGTGAGATTGCGAAAGAACTAAATATCGGCACCGACTCTATGGTGTTTCTTGACGACGACCCGATGAATCGCTTGCTCGTGCGCGCGGAATTACCCGAAGTCGCGGTGCCTGATTTGCCGTTGCAACCGGAACAATACGCCGCTTTCTTGCTTGAAATGCCCTATTTTGCGAAAGGCGGCACTATCACCGATGAAGACAAGATGCGCGGTAATTTCTATGTAACCGAGCGTATGCGCGTTGAGGCGGAAGAGAGCGCGTCATCACGAAGCGATTTTCTGAAAGACCTCGGTGTCGTGGCGACCATTTTTGAAAACGACAAAAGTTCCGCAACGCGCCTTGCGCAGATGACCGGACGCACAAACCAATTTAATGTCCTGAAAAAAGAATATACCACCGCAGAAATAGAAGCATTTTGTGATAGCGGCGCGCATATGGTTTTCAGTGTCGCGGCGCGGGATCGGTTTGGGGATTATGGGATTATCGGTCTTGCTGTTGCGGATACACGCGCGATGCCGTGGCGCATAGAATCTTTCCTCATGAGTTGTCGCGCGCTCGGACGCGGCATTGAAGATGCCTTTTTTCTGCACATGGCGGCGCACGCGAAAGAAAAAGGGAGCGTCGGTATTGCCGTGCGATTTAAAAAATCAGAAAAGAACGCACCAGCCGAATTATTTCTTAAAAGAGTCTGTCGCAGATGGGTGGACGGCTATTACACATATGATCCCTCTCGCCCGATAACAGAGCCGGCATGGGTTGCCGTTTCGTTACACACCCGCGTATGAAAACCGTAGAAGAAATTGTCGGAAAGATTTTGGACATTCCTCCGGCGAAAGTTACCAACAACACAAAACCCGAGAACACGCCGTCGTGGGATTCATTTAATGGCCTTGCTCTTGTGACCGAGCTTGAGAAAAACTTCAAAGTGGTGTTTAGCATAGAAGAAGTTGTCGCCGTGCATAAAGTCGGCGATATCAAGAAAGCGCTGCGGAAGCGCGGAGTCAAAGTATGAAAGGCAGAAAGCATAAAGCGCGCGATTTTTCTTACGAGGATATAGGCGCCGGAGACACTTTTTCGTTCACAAAGAAAATCAGCATTTCCACCGTGAGGGCATTTGCCGTTCTGACGGATGACCAAAGCCCATTGCATATGAATGCTGCCTATGCGCGGAAAACCGAATTCGGTGGACGAATCGCGCACGGGATGCTTCTCGGCAGTTTGTTCTCCACGCTTGTCGGGATGTTTTGTCCCGGGAAGCGTGCGCTTTATTTGTCGCAGGACCTCCATTTTCGCAACCCGTTAAAACCTGGAGCGACAGTGGAGGTCTCCGGAACGGTAATGCGTAAGTCGGAGGCGACGCGCGTCTTGGAACTTGCGACGCGTGTCACAGGTGTGAAAGGAATCGTGTATGTTGACGGCACCGCGCGAGTGAAAGTGCGCGAGAGATAACATGTATCATGCGCAGAGATTTTAACGGGAAAACGGTAGTCATTCTTGGTGGCACTGGCGGCATCGGTGGGGCGATTGCGGTTGCTTTTCGCGAGTGCGGCGCGAGGGTCTGCACGCATGGGCTCAAAGGGGAATATAAAGCTGATATCCGCAGCAGCAAGGGGCTTGTGGCGCTTTTCAAAAAAATACTTGCCGAACAAACGCGGATAGACATCGTAGTGAATGCGGTAAGCGCACCGGTCGTCATCGCGCCGTTTGAACGAAAAACATGGAAAGATTTCAAAGGACATTTGGATGTTCAGCTAAAAGCGGCAGTGGAAACCGCTACACAGGTGATTCCGGTTATGAAAAAACAGGGCGGCGGAAGGATAGTGCATATCCTCACGACATATGTTAACGGCATAATTCCGACGAGCACGGCTGACTACATTACCGCAAAATATGCACTTCTGGGGTTTACTCGGGCGCTTGCTAAAGAAGTCGGGCGCTACAATATTACCGTAAACGCGGTGTCACCATCGTTTATTCCGACGACATTTAATGCGCATATACCAGAGAAGATACAAGATTTTATTATCCGCGAAACGCCGCTTGGCCGGCTTGCCACGCTAAATGATGTTGTGCGAGCGGTATTATTTCTTGCCTCTGAAGATGCTTCCTATATTACCGGGGAGGATATCCAGATATCTGGCGGTAGCCACCGATAACGCCCTCCTTTGTGCATGAAAGGTTTTGTCATTACGCCGCTTACCAAAAAAGACATGACGGCGTTTCGCCATTACATCGGCAAGGCATTTCACCGCAAGTATATTTTGCGCGATGCGCGGTACCTGAAATGGCAGTATAGTCGCTTCTACATAATCCGTGCGGGAGGGAGCATCGTCGGCCACTTCGGTTTTAGGGATGTTGCCTACAAAGCACATGATACGACGAAGCGCGTGCGAGTACTCATGAATCTTTATGTGCTCGCGCCATATCGGATTTTCGGCGTAGGCACAATGCTTATCAAAAAAGTTTTTGCAACGGCACAACCGGTTTTCGTTTCGGGCTATACGCAGGCGACCGGACGGTTGGGAAAAGAATTGCGTTCCGGGTGGAACGATGCCGGCGTGCTCGAGCGGCACCTTGCTATTCTTGATGATTCCGCGTCTCTTCTTGCGCGCTACGGTTCGCTAAAAGCGCTCTCCCGTTTACAGAGGAAAACAATACGCGACCCATTTGTCGTGAACCATTCAATTTCTGTGTCTTCCACAGCGGATATTTCTTTCAGCGAACTATGGCGTGCAGTTAAGAGTCGGTATCCTGTTGCCGTTGAGCGTACGGACGCATATATGAAATGGCGCTTCAAAAAACATCCGATGCTTTCATACCATTTTCTTCTCGCGCGCCGCGCGCGTACGGCGGCGGGTTATATCGTGTATCGTTATGAAGAAGACCAAGGATTTAAAATCGCGCGCATAATAGATTTCGTTGCGGAAAAAGCAGCCGAAAGGTCGCTTCTTTCGGAATTTATTGAGAAATCTCGGCGAGAGGGTGCACATGCCGCTGATTTTTTGTTTTCTGGCGCGTTTTACAAAGATTCTCTCAAATACGCTGGATTTTTCAATACACATAAAACATCTTTCGCGAATTTCCCAATACTTTTTAGCCCAATTGCATATGAAAAAACAAAAATCAATATCGGGTATGACCTGCCAGTCTCTTTTTCGGATTGCTATTTTACGAAGGCAGATGGTGACCAAGACAGGCCGAATCCACAGTAAACCAGTATGATGACGAAGAAAGATAATCCACAAAAAAATAGCACTAGTGTCAGGGGAATCGGCATTGACATAGAGAGTATCGAACGATTTCGCAAGCGGCCCCTTCGTTCCGCGGCACATTTTTACCGAAAGATTTTTACTGCCGCGGAACTCGCCTATTGCCGTACATACAAAGACCCATATCCGCATCTTGCTGCGCGATTTTGTGCGAAAGAAGCGGCAGTAAAAGCGCTCGGCATGGCTCCTGACTTTAAAAAAATAGAGGTGCGGAAAAATGCGCAGACTGGAGCCCCGTTTCTTTTTGTAAAAGGCAAAAATTTGTCGTCGGCGTATATTTCGTTGTCACACACGCGCGACTATGCGTGTGCCCTTGTCGTGATATTCTAATCCGAATTCAGAAAAAATGCGCGTTTTGAACACATTGGAGAAAAAATATCCGCAAGGATCACTGACTATTTTAAGAGAGGCGGGGGCGATCTACTGCCGCGAGTTTTCTCGCGGAGAGCTTTTGCAGAAAGGTTGCACAGTTTTTCCGCCGTGTTTAAATATGTAAAATAGTTATGGGAAAAGATATGTTGAAAAATGCGTGGGATACATCATACAAACACGGGGATAATTTTCTGTTTTATCCGCATGAGGAGATCGTCCGGTTTGTAAATACATACATAAAAAAACGTATTGGAGTCACAGAATATAAACTCATCGGAGAAGCCAGAAGAGCGCTTGATCTAGGGTGCGGTATCGGAAGACATGTTTGGTACTTTGATGAAATGAACATAGAAACATACGGCATAGACATTTCAAAATTCGCGATTGAGTTGGCAAAAAAACTCGTTCGCCAAATGCGCAAAGAGCATCTGGTAAAACGATTTCGGGTTATGTCAGGCACCGCGATGAAATTTAAAAATTCATTTTTTGATATGATTGTGAGTCACGGGACGCTTGATAGCATGCCTTTTGTCACAGCAAAAAAGACAATGCGTGAGGCGGGGCGCGTGCTTAATAGTGGGGGCTACATGTACGTTGACCTTATTTCAGGCGACGAGTCGCGTTATACACGAGAGTTTAACGGCGAGATAATTGTAAAAAATAACCATGAACGAAACACCGTTCAGTCGTTCTTTAATTATGAAAAAATACGCGCTCTAATAGAGGGAACACGATTAAGGCCCATTTCAATCAAAATCAAAAAAGATACCGACATTTTATCTGGCAGATTTCACAGCAGATGGCATTGTATTTTAACAAAGGACTCAAAAAACCCCGTAGATTAAGGGTGCGATTCTTTTGTTGCAATGACTGCTTAAGTGTTGGGTTGTAAGGTGTAAGTTGGCAAATGAGGCCAAACTGTGGGTCTAGTACCGCCCCGTAGTGTTCATGGCGGGGAAGCTCGTGAAGTTTCTGGGAGCCCTAAAGAACAGGTGAGATTTCTTTCATGGAAATGTGCTCGTAGAGGCGCCTTGTCTTTTCCCGCATCGTCTCAAGCGGGAACTTGTCTTTGACCGTGCTGTGGAGCGCGCGTCCGGCGGCCTCCCGCGCGGCGGGATGCTCAATCATAAACCGAAGCGCATGGGCGAGCGCGCGCGGATTTTCGGGAGACACGAGGAGGCCGCTTCTTTTGTGCGTCACGATTTCGGGGATTCCGCCGACTGCCGTCGCAACGACAGGGAGCCCCGCGCCCCCCGCCTCAAGAAGCGCGTAGCAGAGCGCTTCCGTTCGCGATGGAAGGAGAAAGATATCAAACGCCTGAAGATATTTGTATGCGTCGGGAAGATGCCCAACGAGAAAGACCGTATGCTGAAGACCGAGTTTTGCGATTTGGTTCATGAGCCGCGCGCGCTCCTCTCCGTCGCTTGCGATAAAATACCTAACCGCAATCGCGGGGTTTTGTTTCTTGAGAAGTGCCAACGCCGCTATCGCCACATCAAGCCCTTTGTTTTTATGAAGCTCCGCCACGGTGCCCAGCCACAATTCACCGGGCATATTTCCCGCGAAAGGGAAAAGTGAGGCGAGTTTGCTCCGCGCTTCGTCGCGCGGAAGAAAGGACAATTCGGGGACGCCGTTATGGATAACGGAAATTTTTTCTGCGGTGAACGGCCACCACCGGATTTGTTTTTTCAGGTGCTCGGACACGACGATGGTGTGGGCGCACAGGAGGACCGTCTTCCACTGCATGAGCGCGATAAGCGCTCTTTGCCACAGCGGTCGCTTTTCGTTAAACGCCCACCCGTGCGCGGTGAAAACGAGCGACAAGCGACAAGAGACATGAGACAAGTTATAGAAAAAACACGCGAGAGCACCCAGAAAACCGACTTTGGTGCTATTAAGGTGCACGATGTCGGGCGTCTCCGTGCGGAGCAGGTTTAGAATCCCCCAAAAAGCCCTGATGTCGCCAAGTATTTTTATATCGCGTTTCAACCCCGCGAGTTCCACAACGCGGATATTTCTTTCTTCCAATTTTCTCTTGAGCTCTCCTGCGCCACCAAGCGCGACGACAACTTTATAGTTCTCGTCCGCATTAAAATATGCCGCAAGGTCATACACATACCTTTGCGCCCCTCCCCAGTTGGACTTGGTAATGACATACAAAATTTTCTTTTTCCTTAATTCTTCATTCATAATTCATCATTCAAAATTTCAATGCCCCACCCCAATTTGACTTGGTTATGAGGTAGAGGATTTTTTTCTTTTGGAGTTCAGCCATGAGGCATTTCATTAGAAATTAGGTGAATTAGAAATTAGAAATTCTAGCGTGTCCATTGCTTCCCCCTCCGCATGTGTCCATAATAACTTGTTGCACGCTTGAATCGTTATAACACATATTCTGTATGTTTCTGGGACGAAGACGGCTTTTAGCATTGCTCATAGGAGATGTCCTGCTGTTTTATGTCGCGCTTATCGCGGTGCTTCTTCTGCGGTATTTCCCGTCCGTGCGGCTTATGAATTTTCCGGAGCATGTGCTTGCGTTTTCGTTTCTCATCGCGGTGTGGATGGTCATCTTTCTTGCCGCTGGGCTCTACGACAAAAACACACTTCTTTTCCGGAGAAAACTGCCGTCGCTTCTCCTGAAGACCCAGCTCGCGAACAGCTTCGTCGCGGTCCTATTTTTCTACTATCTTCCGATTTTCAAGATAACACCAAAGACGAACCTTTTTCTCTACATCCTCATTTCGTTTCTTCTGGTGCTCCTCTGGAGGATGTACGGAATAGATTTTCTCGGGCGCGGCAGAAAACAGCGGGCGATTCTTGTCGGGCGTGGGGGTGAGCTCGCCGAGCTCGGGGAAGAGATAAACAGAAACCCGCGCTACAACATACAGTTTGTCGGCGCGTTCAATCTGGACAAAATGCACGCGCGCGACTTTGAGGAGGAGTTTCTCGCTGAAGTGAAAAAAAACAAAGTGTCGGTTGTGGTGCTTGACCTTTACAATGAAAAAATAGAAGCGCTTCTCCCGCGGCTCTACAATCTCCTTTTTTCGGGCGTGCGGTTCGTGGACATGGGCAAGCTCTACGAGGAGGTGTTTGACCGCATTCCCTTGACGCTCCTCCGCTATGACTGGTTTCTTGAAAACATCTCCCCTCAGCGGCATTCCATACACGACCTCGCGCGGCGTGTGATGGATATCGCGCTCTCGCTTTTCTTGGGCGGCGCGACGCTCCTGCTCCTGCCGTTTATCGCGCTCGCGATTTGGCTTGATGACAGCGGACCCGTTTTCATAAAGCAAAAGCGCGTGGGCGAGGGGAATAAGGAGATAGAGGTCTATAAGTTCCGGAGCATGCAGAGGGGCGATGAGAACGGCGTCTGGATTGGCGAGACGGACAACCAGGTAACGCGCGCGGGGGATTTTCTCCGCAAGACGCGGTTGGATGAGCTTCCACAGCTTTGGAGCGTGCTCAAAGGAGATATTTCTCTTATCGGTCCGCGCCCCGACATAACGGGGCTTGGCGTTCGGCTCATGGCGGAGATCCCCTATTATACGATACGGAGCATCGTGAAGCCGGGCATTACGGGCTGGGCGCAGATAAAGCAGGACTATTCATACGGCAACCTAAGCCCGCAGTCCGTTGAAGAAACAAAAACTCGCCTCGCCTACGACCTCTACTACATCAAGAACCGCTCGTTTTCTTTGGACATCACCATTGCGTTGCGGACGATACAGACGCTCTTGTCGCGGGTGGGGAGTTAAAACAGAATGATGAATGAAGAATTATGAATGAGGAATAAAAAATGTAAAAATCAAAATGGAAGATGAAAAACTTAAAATAGGGGAAAGTACAGGGAAAATCTCTGTTGAAAAAATAAAATGGTAGAAAACAACAAAAAAGACATAATAGAAAAACTCACATTTGGTCAAAGGGTTGCGGAGGACGAACCAAGTCTAGAAGATTACTTTGTGGAGACGCCCTTATGGAAAAAGATTTTAAGGGGAGAGGTTGATATTGTTTATGGTTCCAAGGGCTCTGGCAAAAGTGCAATTTTTCACCTGCTTACTTCGGCGAAATGTACCCCGGATAATGTTTTTATAATACCAGCAGAAAACCCTCGTGGGACTTCGATATTTAGTGGAATAAAGAGCGACCCCCCTACCTCGGAAGCCGAATTCGTATATCTTTGGAAACTCTACATTCTTTCTTTGATAGTGAGTCAGTCGGAGATTATAAAAAAATTCAAAGACAGTAATCTGAGTTTGTATAAGAAGCTCAATTCTGTCGGGGTAATTGACAAAGATAAAAATAACATCCTAAAAAATGCACTAAAATATATAAGTAAAGTGAGTGTACTCAGCAACACATTAGAGGTCAGCCTTAATGCTTTGCCCGTAGACGAAAAAACGAGAGTGGATGTTGACTTGGCCCTCGGCGCGTTGAACGCCGTGTTGCTAGCCTCAGAAAAGGTGGCATGGGTTGCTTTCGACCGTCTCGATTCTGTTTTTGATACAGATTTGGTACTTGAGGAAAATGCGCTCAGAGCGTTATTTAAAGCTTACTTAGATATACTTAGGCATCGGGAAATTCAGCTTAAAATATTTCTAAGAACAGATATATGGAATAGGCTGACCAAAAAGGGTTTCCGTGAAGCAAGTCATATAACTAGAAGCGATTATATCGAGTGGTCAGAAAATAATATTGTTAACTTAATCAGCAGACGGTTAGTTAATAACCCAGTAGAGTTGTTTTATAGGGTATACCCAAGACGCATTGATTCTGGGTCCAAAAAACCAGAAAGTATAAAATGGATGACATCTCGTGTATCTGACGGTAGTAAAAAAGTCGCGCCTAGAGAGCTGATACATCTTTTAAATCAAACTAAAGATGAGCAGGTTAAATCTTTAGAAATCGGTGAATCTTTGCCGGAGGGAGAGAATCTTTTTACATCAATCTCGGTTAAAAAAGCGCTCCCCGCAATCTCTAAGACTCGGCTCGAGCAGACTTTATACGCAGAATATCCAGATGTTAAGAAGTATATTTCTCTCCTTGAGGGAGAAAAAGCTCAACAGACGATAAGATCACTCTCATCTTTATGGGAGATTAAGAGTGACCAGGCAATGCTCATTGCAACAGAGTTAACAGAAATTGGTTTTTTTGAGGTTCGTGGCAATAAAAACAACCCAGAATACTGGATTCCTTTTTTATATCGTCCAGTTTTGAAGCTGATTCAAGGAAGAGCGGAAGAGAATCTATCGCAATCTCAGTAGTTTCAATCATGCACACAATTTTTCTAATTGGCGCGGCGGGGTATGTGGGCGGTTTGTTTAAATAACCATGCAAAAACCGTATTACGAGAAACCAAAGTTTAAACTCTATCAGGCAAACTGCCTTGACTTACTATCTGAACTTCCAGAAAACTCGGTTGATATGGTTTTTGCTGATCCGCCATACAATCTTTCAAACGGAGGCATCACAGTTCACGCCGGACGAATGGTCAGCGTAAATAAAGGAGATTGGGACAAAAGTAAGGGCTTCAAAGATGATTACGATTTTCATTACAAATGGTTAGAAGCATGCCGAAGAGTTTTGAAGCCGAATGGAACCCTTTGGGTTAGCGGCACTTACCATTCAATTTATCAATGCGGCTATGCTCTTCAGTCGCTTGGATACCATATCTTGAATGATATTGCTTGGTTTAAACCGAATGCATCCCCGAATTTGAGTTGCCGTTATTTTACCGCGAGCCATGAGACACTAATTTGGGCGCGCAAAGATAAAAAAATAAGGCATATTTTTAATTATGAGGTTATGAAGAATTGGAAAAGTACCTATAAACAAGAAGTAAAAGCCCCGAAGTCCAGAGAGAAATTTTTCATTGAGCCACTCAACAAGTCAGGGAAACAGATGCGTTCGGTATGGGCAATCGGGACACCAAAACCAATAGAAAAAAAATTTGGGAAACATCCAACACAAAAACCAGAAGATTTACTAAAAAGAATCGTGCTTGCTTCAACTAACAAGGGCGACTTGATTCTTGATCCATTCGCTGGAAGCTCAACGACTGGTGTCGCTGCCTATCTTTTGGGACGGCGATTCATTGGCGTTGATACAGAATCAAAGTATCTGGATGTATCAATAAAGCGATTTGAAGAATTAGACAAAAACCTTAAAAGTAAGTTTAACTTCAAATAATTATATGGCAAATAGCAAATCGTGGAAGAAAATTTTTGATGATTACGAAATCCTTAAACACGATTTTGTGGAATCGCCATTTTTATTATCCGCAACCAAAATCAAGCGAGCTTGTCAGCGATTTAAGGAAACAGGGGAGAAGGAAGTGCGAATATTATGCAAACAAGATAGTCGCGAAGACAGACCTGATATTTTTGTAAAACACGACCTCTTCTTGCTTCCTGTTAAAAACGGCTATTACAACATAATCAAGGGTGATGGATATGTTGATATACCAGAAATTAAAAAAGAGATTGTTGTTTATCCATCAAAATTAGACTTTCAGCTTGATACAACAAAGATTGGCGATTCAGAAATGCAACACCTTGATTACGCTTATGCCGCAAGTCTTATCAGAACATTTACAGGCGATCCATCCCTTGTTCTTACTATTCGAGGCAGGAAATATACTCCCGCTTTTGAATTTTATATTGGGAAACAGTTAATAAAAGTTGCGGGAGTACAGACCGAAGTAGATGCTGGTTATGAAGGAAAAGATCAGATCGTATTGATTGAGGCAAAAAATTTCAACGCAACCAATGTTATCATTCGGCAACTCTATTACCCATTTAGGCAATGGCAAGAATACACAAAGAAAAAGGTTATAACGCTTTTCTTTGATAAAGCTCGCGGTGAGGATGTCTATTCAATCTGGCAGTTTGAATTTGGGGATCTGGAAAACTACAACAGTATCCGGTTAGTAAAGTCAGGTAAATTCAGGATCAAAGAAAGATGATTTTTCAGTTTTTTTCATCTCCATAATTCTTGATTTTTAATTCATGATTCACACTGTTTTTATCACGGGTGCCTCGGGATATGTGGGCGGGATGTTAGCCGACCAGTTTTCAAAACGGTCTGATGTGAAGCAGATTATTTGTCTTGACAAGAGGGAACGGCCGGCGATTTTGAAGGAAAACGAAAAAATAATTTGGTTCACCGCGAACACGGCGGGGGACGATTGGCAAGACATCGTCCGCTGGCTTGAGCCGACGGTCGTCATCCATTGTGCATGGCAGATTCGGGAGATGTACGGAAAGAAGAAAACGCAGTGGCTCTGGAATGTTACGGGCTCGGAAAAAGTGTTTGACTTCGCGTTCTCGTGCCAGTCGGTAAAAAAACTCATTCACTTTTCAACGGCGTCCTCCTACGGCGCGTTCGCGGGGAATACGCTGGAGCACCATTTCAAAGAGGACGAGAGTTTTCGCGAAAACGAATATCTCTACGGCATAGAAAAGAGGGTGGCGGAGGAGCGTCTCCGCGAGCGGTTCGTGCGGGCGAAGATGGCGGGCGCAGAGGGAATCCCCAAGGTGTGCGTCGTGCGCCCCGCCGCCATTACGGGCCCGCGGGGGAGAGTCATCGTGAAGCGCTTCGGGCTTCAATCTGTTCTGAAAAAAGGTTTGCCGATAATTCCCGTCGCGACTGCGACATGGTGCCGCCAGTTTATTCACGAAGATGATGTAACGGACATAGTGGCGAAGCTCGCGTTTTCCGCCGGAGGCGGATACTCCTCCGGAGGAGACCGCGAATACAATGTCTTTAACATCACGCCAAACTCCGTCGTCCTCGCGCGCGACATGGCGGAAGTAATGGGCAAGCGGACCTTTCGTATCACACCCTTAATCGTCCGCATCAGTTTTTTCATCCTGTTTCATCTCTCGCGCGGGCGAATCCCCACCTCAAAGGGCGGATGGAAGTTCTATTCATACCCGATTGTCTTGGACGGCTCCAAGATCACGCGCGCGCTGGGCTTTGAGTACCGATGGCAGTCGCGCGAGGCGCTTGAGAAGATGGAAGGGCGCTACGCGGATGAAGCCCGCAATCTTGTGGATAAATAACCCCAAGGCCCGTCCTTACCCCCATTTATCCACACTCCACGCACCGCAAGGACGGGCCTTGGGCATAGTTATCCACAGGGCATCACATGACGCTGACGCAAAGAAAAAAGAAAAACTCGTCTCGGAGAGCGGAAACAATCTTGGTTACGGGCGCCGCGGGCTTCATCGGGAGCCATGTTGTCCGCGCGCTTCTCGCGCGCGGGGATGCAGTCGTCGCGGTGGACAACCTAAACGACTACTACGACCCGAAGCTGAAGCGCGCCCGTCTCGCGCCGCTCAAAAAACAAATCGTCTTTTACAAAATAGATATCGCCGACCGCGCGGCGCTTGAGAAAGTTTTCAAAAAACACCCGATAAGCAAAGTCTGCCACCTCGGCGCGCAGGGCGGTGTGCGGTACTCCATAGAAAACCCCTTTGTCTACGGCGAGTCAAACATCGTCGGGACGCTCAACATTTTTGAGTTCGCGAAGCGATACGGCGTTCCCCATATTGTGTTCGCCTCATCCTCGTCCGTTTACGGGCTTGATGCGACACCATTTCGCGAGGACGCCCGCGCCGATACGCCCATCTCGGTCTATGCCGCCTCAAAACGCGCTGGAGAACTCCTCGCGCACAGCTATCACCACTTATTCGGGCTCACCACGACTTGCCTCCGCTTCTTTACCGTCTATGGTCCGTGGGGGCGCCCCGACATGGCGCCTTTCAAATTCACCGAAGCGATTCTTAACGGCGAACCGATTGCGGTCTACAACAACGGCGAGATGAAGCGCGACTTCACCTACATTGGGGATATCGTGTCGGGGGTCATCGCCGCGCTCAAAAAGCCGCTTGGTTTTTCCGTCATAAATCTCGGCAATGGGAAGCCGGTCGCGCTCATGCGCTTTATCCGTGCGATAGAACGCGCGGCGGGAAAGAAAGCGCGCATCAATTTCCTGCCGCTTCAGGCGGGCGATGTGGAGGCGACGCACGCCGACATCAGGAAAGCAAAAAAACTTCTCGGGTATAATCCGAAAGTTGAGATAGATGAGGGGACGCGCGAGTTCGTGCGGTGGTATAAGGACTACTATCTTCTGTAATGTCAAGTTGACATAATATGATTTACAGTTTTACATAAAACCACCCGAAAGAAGCGGGCGGTTGTTCTTTTTCAATTTACACATAGAGGAGGTGAGGAGTGGCGAAAAGAGGCTTCGGTTTTTCTGCGAAGGACAACGGCTGTTCGTCGGTGACGGAGGAGGTCGCTGTGCTCGCGCGGGAAGACGGACACCAAGTATTCACCGCGCTGGAAGGTCTTGCGATGGTGCGGTATGAGAATCTCGGATTCCCCATCGGCACGCCGCCGAACTGGAGGGGAATGATGAACTTCAACTCGCCGACCGATGATGACAAGAAACTGCCGCCATTTGACGCGGCGGCGTTCCTCAACAAGACACAGCCCGACATCATCGTGACGGGTCTCGGGAGCCCCATCAACATCCAGCGACAGATTGCCGAAGAAGCAACTCGGCGCGGGATCCCGCTCGTCGTCTGTGAGGATTTCTGGTCAAAAATCCCCGGGCATCTTGACGCCGCGAAAGTCAAGCCGGCGCTCATTCTTACGGTGGATGATTATTCCATTGCGCTCAACAGAAAAGCGTTTCCGGGTGTGGGACAACGCGTTGTCGGCAATCCGGGAGCGAAGGAGGTTCCAGTGCCTTCCGAGGTGGAAGCGCAGGTGAAAAAAATCCGCGACGAGGGGTTTGACACAATCTATGTCTTTGCCGGCGGCGGCGCATCGGCGACGAACGAACTTGCGCTACTCCTCCAATGTCTTGAGAAAACGCCGGGTAACTACTGCATCGTTCCGCGCTTCCATCCGAAAGTGATGACATGGAAAGTCCCCGGCGAGAATCGGACTTATGGGGAATTGTGGACGGAATACTTGAAACCGTTCGCCGAGCGCGTGCGGTACGTGGAGGCGAAGTCAACCGACCCCGTGGCGGTTTCGGAGTCAGCGGATGTCCTCGTTTCGGGCTTCTCCACGCTTATGACCACCGCGGCATATCACGGCAAGCGGGTGATTTGCCTCAAAACGGAAGAGACGATGGCTTCCCTCAAGGCGCATGGCGAGCACTACACGGAGATTCCGCAAGTTGCGCTCGGGCTTGCTTCTGTCGTCGACGAGCCGACGGACCTTTCGCTTCTCGGCAAACCTTCTGCGGATGCGCTCCGGAAACTCATTCCCTACGACGCAAATCTCGCGTGGGAGCA
>Ga0209542_10007207_pt1 | contig 21252 bp, 26 predicted proteins | sample RifCSPhighO2_01_FD_184028 | JGI IMG/M metagenome (GOLD analysis project Ga0209542, IMG submission 184028) | Soil microbial communities from Rifle, Colorado - Rifle CSP2_plank highO2_0.1 (SPAdes) (version 2) | ecosystem: Environmental > Terrestrial > Deep subsurface > Rock core/Sediment ... | reverse complement strand
CGTTTTTTGTTTTCATTATTACCTTCGTTTTTCATGCAGTTGCAGTCAGATTCGTTCTTTCCACATTTGCATTTCTTTATTGTTTCCATTTTAATATATCATCAATGTGGGTTTTAAAGCTTGTGAATAAGGAAATAAGTTCAGCCTTTAGACTATGCTATTAAAATACCACTTTTATAACACAAATATTTTTATATACTATTAATTTAAGATTATATAATGCCTGTACAAAATGTTTCTAATCTGGGAAGAGCACTTACGCGGCTTGGTTTAGAAGACAGATTTCTTTCTAACGGAGAGCTGTCTAATTTTCCGCTTGTTGAAAGGGGTGCAATTGCAAATGGAATAATTGCAGAAAAACTGCGATTAGGCAGGTGGCAGAGTGTAGTTAATATGATGTATGGTGGTTTTGGAAAAGCCGACGCCTTATATGAAGGGGACCGGATAGAGCTGAGAGAATCTATTTTGAATTCAGCAAGAGAGCATTCTGATACTGATTATGCTAGAAGAGAAGCAGTTGAAGTTCTGGCCAAAGCAGGAGAAGCTGATTTATTGCTTAGGTTAGCGACAGTTCTTCCTGATTTAAAATACCAAGATTTCAGCGATATGACTGGAAGAATAAAATCAAGCTTTTTTAACGATCCTGAGTTTGGTCCTCAAAGAGCACAGATACTACACCAGACAGCAGCTAATAAGGCATTTAGTGAAAAAAAATATGAATCTGCTTTCCTTCATTTTTCCGAAGAAAAAGATAATGATGGAATAGGGAGAGTGTTTGATTCTGTTTTGTCTCATGAAGGCGGTTCTTATTCTGAAGATCTCTTAGAGAAAATAGCACTCAGTGATCCAGCACAAAAAGATGAAAGGCTGAAAAGAGTTGTTTTAAGTTCGTTGCCTGATGAAGCTAAAACAATAAAACCTTTAACTGCATTGTTGCTGTCAGAAAAATATTCTGTTCCTTTATCTCCTGATGAAGCTTCAGCTCTTCATTCTAAGGTGGCAGAGACAGTAAGAGCTTACGAGCTTGAAAAACTATCAACGCATCCGCAAGTGAAATTACTTTGGGCTCAGAGACATGTTTCAGACGAACCAAAGCCTGCTTATGATATTTTTAAAAGACAGGGTTTTGAAGGTCCTGAAGTAGTTTTAGCTGTTCAGAACGGATTAGGTATGGAGAGATATCAGAATGAAGGAAGAGCTTTGAGTGTGTCTGAAGTTAGCGAAGAACATCTAAGAAGAGCATATGATGGGGCAGTTTTTGACACGCAAATAAAAATAGCCACTCGTCTAAAAGATCAAGATAAGCTTCAGTCTCTTAGCAGAGAAGCTCATGGAAAGAAAGATTTAAGCCAGGCATACTGGCTTTGGGTCAGAGGCGGAGGAAAGCTTGATGATGATTATATTAATGGAGTTAGGAGTGCATTAATAGCTAAGAGTATTACTGATCATTCTGGTCATATGTCTTTCCTTGATAAATCAGATACAAAAGGAATGGATGAAGCATATGATGCCTTGATGAAAACCCGCAAAGGCGAGAGATCAAATAATGTTAGAGGGGCGTATGATATTGCTCTTGAATTAGAGGATGAAGACAGGGCACAAAGAGCCCGTGAAGCAATGATGAAAATTAATCCTGAATGGGCTGTTAATATTTTTACAAGTATACATAGAAGTGATGTAAAGGGATTGGATTATGCTCTTGGGGTTGTTGCATCTGAGCATGGCGTAGGAAAAGAGGAATTAATGAACATTGTTAAAAAATATCGGGCTGCCTGGGATTAAAATTAAAGTTAAGATAAATCTTGTCACATATGTCTCCATTTTTGACATCTTATTATAACTATATAGTTACAACAGTATAGAAATGTTTATAAATCGTAAAAAACGAGTCTAAGTATGTCAAATTCAAATGGAGCATTGATAAGTGTTGTTGTTATTGCTTTAATGGTAATAGTCGTCATAGGAGCATACCTTCTTATTGGCAACTTCTCAGGTTCTTCAAATAATGATTCAGACGATCGAGGAAAATTACCCTCTCAAACATCTGCCCTTCAGCTTGAAATTAATAATCTTAAAACACTTAATTACGAGCTAAGTACACAATTAAATGCCATTCAGGCAGAAAATGTTAGGCTTAAGTCTCAAAATCAACAGACTCAATATTCTCAGACTTCAACAGTTTCTGACACCCTAAGAAAGTGTAATAGGCTTGAAGATGATAAAGATTCAATAAAAAATGACCTTGATGACGCAAGAGACGATCAAGATAAAGTAGAAGAAGACATAGATGATTTAAACGCTCTTATTGCCACTCAAGAAAGCGGTCCAACACCAGCACAAACAGCTAGACTCAATGATCTTGAAAATGAGTGGGACGATTTAGAGAGAGATATTGATGATTTTGAAGAAGATTATGACAATGCCAAAGACGATATAAGAGACGCTGACTGCTAACTGTCTTTTTTATGTTTTATTCTAAAATTATTTAAACCTTTATTCTAAAGAATTTTATGGATCCAAACCAAACATTAGATTATTCTCTAGAAGGAGCAAAGTGGCTAGGGCTTGGTATAGGTGTAGGATATTCAACCTTGATTTTTGTAGGCCCTTTGACATCAAGTGTTTTATCTAAGAAGATTGAGAGCCAAGAAGAACTAGACTCAATTGTTGTAGAAGAATCTAAAAGATTAGGGTTAGAGGGTGTTAAAGGAATATACACCGATGAATTGGTTGCAAGCATGTCTTATATTTCAAAAGATGGAATCCCTATGGTAAGAGTTAATAATTTTTTTGGCTGTCGACGAGCAGTTAGACATGAGTTATATCATCTATATAAAGGTCACTGCAAAAAGAAATTTCAAAGCAAATTATCTGCAAAGCTTTATTATTTTTTAATAGGAGAACCTCAAGCATGTCTATATCAATTAACAGGCATTAAACTATAACTTTCTAAAAATTCCACTTTCTTAACTTACTTATAATCTTCTCTAGTTTTTCAAGAACAAAATCCAAATCTTCTTTAGAAGTATACTTGCTTATGCTTATTCTTATAGAGCTTGCAATTTCCTTGTCACTTCTTCCTATTGCTTTAAGCACATGGCTTTTTGCACCAGTATGTGAGCTGCAAGCAGAACCCGTAGAAGTAAATATTCCTTCATTTTCCAAATATCCCCCAAGAGCCTCACCTTCAACTCCTTCAACGCATAAATTAATATTGTTGCATAACCTATTTTTACCCACGGGCCCATTTAATTTCACTTTATCAATTTTTGTAGTCTTATCTATAAAGTAATCTCTAAGCTCTTCCATTTTTTTCACATTTTTATTATCAGCAACTTCAACAGCTTTTGCAAACCCAACTATCCCTGAAACATTTTCAGTCCCGCTTCTAAAGCCCCTTTCATGCCCTCCTCCGTGAAGCAGAGGATCTATCTTAATTCCCTCCCTAATATACAATGCCCCAACACCTTTAGGGCCGTGAATTTTATGTGCATTCAAAGTCATTAAATCAATATTCATTTTCTTAACATCTATTGGAACTTTTGTAAAGCTTTGGCAGGCATCTGTATGAAATAAAACTCCTTTCTTCTTACATATCTTCCCTATCTCACTTAAATCTTGTATAGCCCCTATTTCATTATTACCATGAATCACAGAAACCAAGAAAGTTTTGTCATTTATTGCCTTTTCAACTTCCTTAGGGTCAATAAAACCCTCGCTGTTTACATCAAGATAAGTTACCTTCGTGCCATGCTTTTCAAGATACTTGCATGTGTTCATAACGCAATCATGGTCTATTTTGGTTGTAATTATGTGATTTTTAGTAGGATAATTAGCGTAAGCTAATCCCGTTATTGCAAAATTATTGCTTTCTGTTCCTCCAGAAGTAAAAACAATCTCGCTTGGTTTTGCATTTATTGCCTTTGCAATTATTTTTCTACTTTTCTCCATTGCTTCTTTTGCTTGTTGCCCAAAAATATGAACGGAAGAAGCATTTCCATATTTCTCATTAAAATAAGGAAACATCTCAGCTAAAACCTTGTCATCCACTCGTGTTGTGGCTGCGTTGTCAAGATATATTTGTTTCATTTTGTATGCTTTTTCAAGAAATCTTTTATTTTTTCTTGAATTTGTAGCATTATCTTTTCCCTTTTATTAACATCTGTTCCTTGAATGTCTTTTAATCTCCAATGAAAAACCTTTTTCCCATCATTTTTTTGAACTTCCTTGAAAATGGATTTTGGAACATCATCGGCAACTAAGATTATGTAGTCACTCCACATTAGAAGGCTGTGGGGGAGTCCTTGTTGAGTTTTAGATATTTCTACACCAAGATTCTTGCCCGCTTTAATTATGTCTTCAGTCACAGGAACTCCAGGAAATAATCCTCCACTTTGTACTTTAAATTTCGAATTCTTGTTTATTTTTTTAAATATGGCTTCAGCTGCCTTGCTTCTAAATCGGTTCCATTTGCAGACAAATAAAATATTCATAAGAATAATTGGTATTATGGGCTATTAAAAGTTTCTGTTTTCTTTGTTTTTTAAAGTATCTTAAAAGTAATTTTCTGCGTTATCCCTAAGTTTACAACCCAATTTTTCTTTAATTTCATTTAAATCAAAAACTGCTCGACCATTATCGCTTATTGCATAAGCAACCATATAATCTTCATTTGACTCTAAAGCTTTTGCAAATATTTCAACGCAGTCTTTTTTACTCAAGAACATAGCACGTATATACTCTTCATCTTTTGTTCCTTTAAAGACCAAAGGGGTATCTTCAAAAAAAGTCCATCCTATCCGCAATGCTATAAATTTTATTCCAAATTCTCTAGAATAATATTTGCCTAAGTTTTCTCCAAAAAGTTTTGAAATACCATAAAACGAGTTTGGGTTTGGTGGATCATTAACAGTCAATTTCGTCTTTCTCTTTAAAATTTCAGGAGAGTATATGACATGGCTAGAACTTGCGAAAATAATTTTTTTAACACCTTCTATTTTTGCTTGCTCAAAGACATTATAAGTTGCAATGATATTATTTTTAAGAACGCTTTCCCAAGAAGCTTTAGGGCTAGAATCTGCAGCAAGATGGATAATTGCATCAGTTTTTTTAAACAAATCTTTTATTTGTTTTTTATCATAAAAATCAACACTTGCAATCTTGCCTTTTGACTTTTTATCATATAATGAAAGATCATATTTTTTAGAAAAACTTTTTGTTAATGTATCTCCTATATGCCCTGCAGCCCCGGTAATAGCAACTTTAGATATTTTCATTTTATGATTTATTAAAATTTCTCTTGCTTTTTAATCTTCTCATCTTCATCTGGGAACATAGGAGTATTAAATCCACAATCATTGCATGCCCAAGAAAGATTTCCTCCCAATATACTAAGGAAACCAGTAGAAGCTTCAACATTAAAAGATTCGCAATTCGGGCAAAACTTTGCTTTAACCATGATACAGAAAACTTACAGAATTATATAAGGTTTTCGAAGCTACTTCTTCGCAACTTTCCATATCTCATTGAAATAATTAGTATAATTCTCAGCAACTTCTTTGTTTTGTATAAGAACTGCTATAGGTTTCAATTTACTCCATGTTATTTGCATCAAGTAATCTTTGTATATATCGACATTTCCAGGTAAAGGAAAATCAACCCATCGTGCCTCTATAAAAGATTTTGTTTGTTTAGGATAGTCTGATTTTGCCCACTCTTTTGTTCCTATCCCTTTAAACTTAATACCTATTTTCCTATAATAAGGGGCCAGTGTTAAATAAAAATCATCAACTTCTTTAACAAAATCATTCTTTGTCACATACAAAAATAATCCCTCTTCCCCTTTCTTCAATCCATTATACATCTTTTCATAAGCTGTTCTAAGTCCTTTGAAGCCAACAAATATCTCTGCTTCATGCGTTTCGTCAGATGACTTAAAATATTTTTCAAGCTGAGGAACAATTTCTTTAAGTTTTTCCTTGCTTTTCTCTATTTCGTTTATCTGCCTATCTAGAAATTTATGCAATAAACTAGGGTTAATTGCCTGAAAATATTTCATCTTCCCTTTTACAATAAAACTCACAACCCCCTTGTCAATCAATCTTTGAAGAACTTCATATATTTTTGAATAAGATATTCCAGATTTCTTTGCTATTGGGCCTACTGTAGAAGATCCTGTTTCAATCATTGCAATATAAGCTTTAGATTCTCCTTCTGTAAATCCCAAGCTCATTAATTCTTGTTCTATCATATACCCCGTTAGGGGGAGATATTATTTAAATATATCCATTATCTAGCATCACTATAGGGTTACAACAATCCTAATAGAGAGGTATAAGGAGGAAAAACAAAATGACAAACATAAGACAAACAGTACAAAGGCAAAAAGGCAAATTGTTAGTTGCACTTGGAGTTGCTATAGGTTTAGCAACAAATCCGGCAATAAATGCAGTTAAGGCAGAATATGAGAAAAATACACTAGCAATGACGCAGCTTGTCCCATATATTGAAATGGAAAATGGAAAATCTGGGTTATCCGCGGAAGATATAACAATTTTTTATGACAAAAATTGCATCCCTTTCCGTAAAGTTGTGGATCCATCTTATAAATCAACCCCTGGGGATCTTTACTTCACATTAAGAAATCTACCAAGAGACAGTATTGAAAGTCTTATACAAAGTTACAGGCAGGAATCAAAATGACAATCACTGCGTCAACCCTCTTAAACACAGAACATGGAGATTTCAAAATATCTTACCACGAACATGGAAATGAGTTTTGTGTTAGTTTCACATATGGAGATGTAACAAAAAACGATCCAATCGTGAGATTCCAGTCTTCATGTCTTTTCGGAGAAACTTTTCATTCAACAATGTGTGATTGCAGACAGCAACTTAATGAAGCTTTAGAATTAATTAAAACTCATGGAAATGGCGTTTTAGTCTACTCATATAAAGAAGGAAGAGGTATAGGTTTGAAAAGTAAGATATTATCTATGGAAATAGAAAGAACCCATAATGTAGATGCCTACGAAGCATTCAAAATTCTTGGATTAGACAAAACAGACTATAGAGATTATGAAGTAGAAGTTAAAGCATTAAAAGAACTAAATCTTTCAAAAAACATAAAGGTTTTCTCACAAGATCCAAAAAAGATTGAAGTTTTAGAAAACGCAGGATATATTGTAGAGATCATCTAGAGTGTTAAATTTTAATATTATCCCTAATCCATGCTGCAAAATTATCCAACTTTGATGAAATCTTGTTCTTTGGGAAAAATTTGTCTAAGAGTGAAGCTAAGATTACAAACAAAAGTAATATTCCGACAATTATGCCTATTAAAATGTCATATCCATAATCTGCCATCCCTATAGAAGTTTAATTGTGTTTATATTTTTAACCTATAGATTAAGTGCTTGTCCTCATTCTTTAGACAATAGCAAGCTTAATCAAAAACTGAATTTTCATGAGGAAAGCTTAAAGACCTAAAAAAACTGTTAAAATTAACACAATCCCGGGTGATCCGAAAGGGTTGCCTGATGCTTTTTATATAAATTTTACTGACTAATCATAAACTTTATCTCTTTTGTCTATCTTGACAACTATAATTAGTTTTTCTTCATGATTAACACGATATAATGCCCTATATTTTCCGATTCTTATCCTAAAGGTAGGCAGTTCATATCCAAGCGCTCTTTTAGCGTCATGGGGAACTGGATTTTGCTTTAAAGTTTCAAGTTTATTAGAAATTCGCTCAAAAAATTCATTTTCACACTTACTCAAAAAATGTTCAGCTTGCTTATCTAGCTTTATTTCGAACATTTTTTATTTCCTCTAAAGAAACAAGTTTCCCGGATTTTTCGTTTTTTACACTCTCATCTAGCATTCTTCTTTCTTCTTCAGTTATAATGACATCTACATCAATCATGTTTTCTTGAATGCTTTTCAAAGCTCTTTCTATTCTGTCCAGCCTATCTGAAATATTTTGATGTTCCATAATTACCTATTGTTCTTAGCCTATATAAAATTTTCTACTTCTTGAAGTATTGTCTCCACTATCAAGATTACCAATACCTTAATAAAATCAACTCCTAAGTAGTTTTATATATCGAATCCGTCAGAGGCAATTGAAAGATTCGACCTAGGTGCTGGATTCGTAAAAACCCGCAGGAGGTTTTTACATCATGACAAAAATTAACTTTATTGAAAAACCCAATACAGAGAAAGAAATTATCTCAGTTTTACATCCGTTGGTTGCTGAATGGTTTAAAAAGAAGTTTGGAGCTTTTGCTCAATCGCAAACATATTGTATAGTCCCAATACAACAAAGAAAAAATATTCTTTTATCTTCCCCCACAGGAACTGGTAAAACTCTTTCTGCATTTGCATCAATATTAAGTTATCTTATTGATTTATCTGAAAAAGGCAAATTGGAAGATAAAATATATGCTGTTTATTGTTCACCTTTAAAGGCATTATCAAGAGATATTGAAGTTAATCTTAATATCCCTCTTAAGGAAATAGAGGAAATGTCTGGGAAGAAATTTGGGATACGAGTCGCCCTAAGAACAGGAGACACCACAACAGCCGAGAGAGCGAAGATGGCAAAGAAAGCTCCACATATTTTTATAACGACTCCAGAATCTCTAGCTATAATCCTAACGAGCAAGAACTTCGTTGAAAAGTTACGGGAGACGGAATTCTGCATTGTTGATGAAATTCATGCACTAGACAACAAGAGAGGGGCTTACCTAAGTTTAACTTTAGAAAGATTAAATGAAGTTGCTTCAAAATTTCCTTGCAAAATAGGATTAAGTGCAACAATTGCTCCTTTAGAAGAGGTTGCTAAATACTTAGTAGGGATTGCAAAAGACAGAGAGGTTTCAATTGCAGAAGTTCCTTTAGATAAAAAGGTAGACATACAAGTTTTAAGCCCTACCAAAAACATTCTTGAAGAAGTTGGCTTGCATCATAAAATGTATGAATTAATATCAAAGCTAATTAATGAGCATAAAACCACATTAGTGTTCACAAATACAAGATCAGCTACAGAAAGAGTCGTTAACTACCTTAAAGAAAAGTTTCCCACAGAATACGGAGATGATAATATTGCAGCCCACCATTCATCTTTAAGCAAGACCCATAGATATGATATAGAAGAACGTTTAAGAGCAGGTCAACTAAAAGTCGTTGTATGCTCAACTTCTTTAGAATTAGGTATTGACATTGGTTTTATTGATCTAGTTATAATGCTAGGAAGCCCAAAATCAAGTGCAAGAGCTCTTCAGAGACTTGGAAGAGCTGGTCATAAGCTCCATGATACTGCCAAAGGGAGGTTTATCATATCAGACAGAGATGATTTAGTTGAATGTTGCATTATTCAAAAAGAAATGATTGAAAGGAAGATAAACAAAATATACTTCCCAAGAAACTGCCTAGATGTTTTAAGCCAACAAATTTATGGTATGGCAATATACAAAGTCTGGGATATTAATGAACTTCTCTCTACAATAAGAAAATCATACAGCTTCGCAGAGCTTACAAAAAATGATTTTATGGACATTATAGCCTATCTTTCAGGAGAGTATGCCTTAGAAGACAGCCATATATACGGAAAAATATGGTATGATAAAGAAACAAAGCAAATCGGAAAGAAAGGGAAACTAGCAAGAGTTATGTATATGACTAATATAGGAACAATTCCTGAAGAATCTTTCATAACTGTCAAAATTTCAGGAAGCGAAGAGCAAGTTGGATTTATAGATGAAGGATTTATGGAGAGGATGAAGAAAGGAGATGTATTTGTTCTAGGGGGCAAGAAATACATTTATGGTTATACAAGAGGAATGAATTTATATGTTAAATTTACAGTTGACAGGCCACCAACAATCCCTTCTTGGTTTAGCGAAATGCTCCCTTTAAGTTTCGATTCTGCATTAGAAATAAACAAATTTAGGAAAGAAATGGCTAAGAAACTAGAATCAAAACAGCCAAAAGCAAAAATAATTGAATTCATAAAAGGCCATATGTATGTTCCTGAAGAAACTGCAGAAGCAATATACAATTATTTTTTAGAACAACATAGTTTCCTTGAAATTCCCCATGAAGATAAAATAATAGTTGAAAAATTCATAGATAATGGTAAAAAGTTCCTTATTTTCCATACATTATACGGAAGAAGGGTTAATGATGCCCTATCAAGAGCCATAGGTTATCTTATAGGTGCTTACGGAGGAAGAGATATTCAATTAGGAATAAGCGATAATGGTTTTTATCTTTGTGGAGAAAACATGATGCTTAAAAAAACTCTTGAACAGCTAACAGAAAAGAACGTTGAGCAATTTTTAAAAGAAGCCATAGAAAAAACAGATGTCTTAGCAAGAAGATTCAGACATTGCGCCACAAGATCCCTTATGATCCTAAGATCTTACAAAGGATTGAGAAAAACAGTAGGAAAACAACACATGAAATCCCATTTCCTTTTAGCCGCAGTAAAAAAGATAACAGGAGAGTTTCCAATACTAAGGGAAGCTAGAAGAGAAGTTTTAGAAGACTTAATGGACATTGAAAATGCTAAATTAGTCTTAAGCTGGATAAAAAAAGGAAAAGTTGAAGTAGATATAAAGGAAACAGAACTCCCATCACCTTTTGCTTTGAATTTGATCTTACAGGGGCATTCAGACTTGATAAAAATTGAGGATAAGCAGGCTTTCCTTAAACGTATGCATGATTTACATATGAAGAAGATACTTGGAAATTGATATGGTCTTAGTTGTCAAAAAATTGAACTAAGTCTTCTTTTCCAATATTCCTAAATCTTGTGCTCTTTTGTTTAAGATGCCAAGAAAACCTTTTTTCAAATCCAATATTTTCAACTACTTTGCCTTTTTCTCTAACGGCTTCAATTGCAGGAACAAAATCACCATCACTTGTGACTAATATAGCCGCGTCATAATCATCATTATAAGCTGACTTCACCATATCAACAGCTAAATGAATGTCATCTTCTTTAACTTCATAGATAATAGTATTATTAACAATTCTTTTTTGTATTCTACATAGAATTAAACTAAATTTTGGAATCTTTTGTAATTTGTCAAAAAATCTCTGTTGCTTTCTATAGCCTTCCTCATCTTTTTCTCTGTCAAGGGGTGCATTATAATAAAAAATTCTTATAATTTCTCTATCTTTTGTTAAATAATTCAGAAATCTTTCAAAATTAAAGCTCATTGGTTTTTTATCCAGAAATAAGCTCTTAAGAATATGGTAAAAATTACTCCCGTCAATAAATATAGAAACTCTCTCTTTTATCATGAGTAAAACCCAGGGTTGCGGTGCAAACCTGGGGGGTATATAATAATCAGTGGTCTAGGTAAGTTAAAAATGTTTTGGTTGGTAAACATACAGGGTAAGGGCGTCCGTCAAACCTACTAACCGCGTCAAGCACTGGATTCGTCAGGTCGCTTTTCCCCATATGATTATTCTAAGGCTAAGTCATATTTAAGGTTTTCCGGTCACTCGCCCAAGGCCATCGTGAGAAGAAGATATTGGGGAACTGACATTTATTTAACAATTCCAAATGAGTGGTCGTGTAAAAAAGTTCCTTGAGAATCGAACCATTTTGCAGTATATGTTCCTTCTTCGCTAAGATCAGCCCTGGTCTTTTTTAAGTCATAATAAAAAACATAAAAATCCCCCGCTTGGGCAGTACTCTCCTCTTGATAAATTTGACTACCGCTTGGACTGTATAATCTAATTTTTAGTTTAGTTTCTTTAGGATTCTCTTTAAAATGCTGAAAGCTTATTTTTACTGGCTCTCCAACCTTATAAACATCCCTTATTCCTTCAACTTCTCCATTACTCCAGTCTAGCGCCCCGTTATTATTTTCGTCATGGGAATTAAGATAAGTATAACTAAAATTTATAGTGTTGTTGTTAGCCGTTCTTATCACACTAAATTCATTTGGGTCATTTGGATAAGCCCATATATATCCTTGAAAAGGGAAAATATTGCCTGCCTCATCTTGCATTATCCTTACATGCTTTTGAATTTCTTGTTCTCTTCTTTGATTTAAATTAATATTAATATTAGTCCCACCACGGTTAGCAACATCTCTTTCTTGCATATCTTGGCCTGCTTCATAGGCAATCCTGCCTGCAGCGTCATTTTCAGAATTTTTATCTAACATCCCTGCTAACCCTATTAAAGAAAGCCAGTCTGCAGTAGAACCCCAAGAATTTTTTTCTTCATCTTGAACAACGATAGGAGTAACTCTTTTAGCATATCTCGATTTTGAGTATTCATTAACATATGCATCTGAACCGGTGGCCATTGTTGCTGCACATCCACCTAAAGCCAGGCTTCCAACTAATCCAAAAACCAATGTTGTTTTTCTAACAAAGTCCCCTATGGTTTTCATGGTAGTTTCAAAAGAACTTAGAGATTTATAAGGATTTATGTGATTCTTTCAACTTTTCCTCTTCTTATACCTCATAGCAGCCCTTCTAGCAAGATATCTTTTTTGATACGGTTTGAGTTGCTTAATTGTCTTTTCAGCTTTTTCAGGATTTCTACTGACAAACGCCCCCATTGGTTTAAACCCAGTCCCTTTTCCAACCCAAGTTTTGCTATTGGGTGATTTTGTAGAATTAATATGTTCTCCCCATCTCTTTTGAACAGGTCTTCTCGTTATTCCGGTATAAACTTTTTTAGCACCATTTTTTCTAGTGCTTTCACCAAAGTAAACCATTCCAGGAGTTTTCTCTCTCTTTCCCTTTCCAAAGAACATGTTTTAGATAAGTTGGGGGGATTATTTAAGGATTTAGAGACTTAAAGAGAAGGTTTTTAATATAAAGATTTGCTTGTTTTTCTATGGGAAATGAAAGAAGTCCGGAAGTTAGAGCAAGACACAATAAGATAAATCCTAAGTTAGAAGATGCTGGATGGAATATTCAAGATTATAAAACTGCAAACGTTCAAAGTTCAAAGGGGGTTGCAGTAGAATATTTTCAAATAGGCAAAGACCAAGCCGACTATATTTTGTTTGTTAATGGCGTTGCAGTGGGTGTTATTGAAGCTAAGAAAGAGGGAACAACTCTTATTGGAAAAGAATCTCAAACAAAAGGATATGCAGAAGGTTTTCCAGAAAAATACAGACATATAACTTTACCTCTACCATTCGCTTATGAGTCTAATGGAAATGAAGTCCGTTTTACTAATTTCTGGGACCCTAAACCACGAAGTAGAGAAGTTTTTAACTTTCATAGACCAGAGACCTTTGAAGAATGGATAAAACATCCAAAAGATACTTTAAGACACAGGCTAACAAAAATTCCTTGTGTCGAGAATAAGAAATTAAGAAAGGTTCAAGAAGAAGCAATAAATAATCTATTAAGTTCATTTGCAAAAGACAAGCCAAGAGCACTTGTTCAGATGGCAACTGGTTCTGGAAAAACTATGATGGCAGTAAATCTGTGTAATGATTTAATTGATAAAGGAAAAGCCAAAAGGATTCTCTTCCTTGTTGATAGATTCAATCTTGGAGAACAGACTGAGCAAGAGTTCCAAAATTTTGAAGTGCCAAGAGATGGAAGAAAATTCACAGAACTTCACAATGTTCACCTTTTAAGGTCTAATAAGATTAAGGAATCAGATAAGGTTTGTATCGCAACCATTCAAAGAGTCTATTCAATGATTTCTGGAAAAGAGCTTGATGTTGTTGAAGAACAGAAGTCAGGGTTTGAACAAAAGTTCCCCTCAAAACCAGTTGAAGTAAAATATAATCCTAAATTCCCCATTGAATCTTTTGATTTTATTATTGTTGATGAGTGCCATAGGTCAATTTACAATTTATGGAAACAAGTTCTTGATTATTTTGATGCTTATTTAATAGGGTTAACTGCAACACCTTCGTCAAGCACTATTGGTTTCTTTAATAGTAATCTTGTTATGGAATATGGGCACGAACAAGCTGTTGCAGATAATATTAATGTAGATTTTACAGTTTACAATATAAGAACAAAGATTTCTAGAGAAGGTTCAAAAATAGAAAGTGGAGAAGTTATTATTAAAAGAGATAAAAGGACAAGAGAGAAGAGATGGAGCAAAACTGAAGATGAAGTGATATACAATGCTAGTGAGCTTGATAGGAAAGTCACTTCAAAAGACCAGATAAGAAAAATAATTAGAACCTTTAAAGAAAAATTATTTACTGAAATATTTCCCGGAAGAAAACACGTCCCAAAAACACTAATATATGCAAAGGATGATAATCATGCCGAGGAGATTGTTGAAATAATAAGAGAAGAGTTTGGGGAGGGTAATGAGTTTTGTCAAAAGATAACTTATAAAACGGAAGGGATAAAACCAGAGGATTTGATAAGACAGTTTAGAAATAGTTTTAATCCAAGAATTGCCGTAACTGTTGATATGATTGCAACTGGAACAGACATCAAGCCTCTTGAAGTTGTCTTCTTTATGAGGGCAGTTAGGAGTAGGAATTATTTTGAACAGATGAAAGGGAGAGGAGTTCGTGTTATGAATAATCAAGATTTTATGTCTATAACTCCAGATGCCCAAGCAAAAGAAAGATTTGTTATTGTTGATGCTGTTGGAGTTTGTGAATCTGAAGAATTAAATGAAAGTCGTCCATTGGAGCAAAATCCTTCTTTAGGTTTTGAGAAACTGCTTAAATCCCTCCAATATGGAAAACCGACAAAAGAGCTCGTTTCTTCTCTTGTGAGTAGATTATCAAGGCTTCAGAAGAAGTTAACAGAAGAACAAACAAATGAAATTTCAAAGATAACTAATGGCAAGACTTTGAAAGATTTTGCAAAAGTTCTTGTGGATTCAATTGATGAAGATAGAATATTTGAACAAGCACAAAAAGAATACGGAGATAAACCAAATCAAAAACAGATTGAGGGAGTATCTGAAAAAAGAATGGATTCTGCATTAAAGCTATTCATAGAGAATGCGAGACTTATTGAAAGACTTCCAGAAATAAAGAAAGAAACAGAGATTATTGTTGATGTTTCCTCTGTAGATGTTGTGGAAGATGCCCAATATTCAGAGATTGCGACAAAGAAGGCAAAAGAGGTTGTTGGTTCATTCAAAGAATTTATTAAAAACAATAAGACAAAACTTGTTGCGATTGAAATATTTTACAAAAAAGGTAAATTACATTGGAGTGATTTAAAAGAGTTATATGAAAGAATAAAGGCTCCACCCTATGCTTTAACACCTTCAAGATTATGGCAAGCATATAGGCAAATCGAGGAATCAAGGGTTAAAGGAAGAGTTTCAGATAAAGAAATTGCCAACTTCATCTCCTTGCTTAAATTTGAAATTGAAAAGACAAAGGAACTTGAACCTTATCTTAATACAGTTGATAAGAGGTTTGCCGAATGGCTCGGAAGACAAAAAGAGCAAGGAGTTCAATTCACAGAAGAGCAGTTGAAATGGTTAATGCTAATAAAAGACCATATTGCAACTTCTATTGAAATTCTCAAAGAAGATTTAGAGGACGCCCCATTCAGTCAGCTTGGTGGGCTTGGAAAAGCAGCAAAAGTCTTCGGACAAAAATTAACCCCTTTACTTAAAGAATTAAATGAAAGAGTTGGTGGATGAAAAATTTATATAGTCTACTCACTATTGTTTTAACATAAAAAACTAATGTTCAAACAAATAAATACCTTCAATATTGTTTAAATATTGATAAAAAATTAAAAGAGTAACCTCTCCTTAGTAGTTTTATGGGATTTGTCGTATATATCTTGCTACCTAAAAGCTTTTAAATACTACTCTATCTTAATTGTCATGGTAAAAGAAAAAACTGAAGCAGAAAGCACTTCAGAAAAATTGGATTTAATTGCGGGGCTTTTACAGGATATAAAAGAGGCATTAAACAAGCCTCAATCAGTTAGGGAAAAAGTAGCTTATTTTTCTAACGAAAATAGAAGTTTAACAAACAAAGAAATTTCCCGCATTTTAGGAATATCTGAAAAACATGTTTCAAAAGAAAAGTCATTATTAAACAAACCCAAAACCAAAGAACAAGATGGACGAGAAGAAACTATTTGAGGAAATTAATATTGTTAAAAGACTTTTAGCAGCGATAGCTATAAAGGGCCAAAACTTTAAGGAACAGGTTAAATTGTTATCTGATGCAGGTCTTTCACCTAGCGAAATTGCCGATATAACGGGGAGAAATGCAAATTTAGTCAATGTTACTAAACATAGTTTAAAAAAAGATAATGGAAAAAAGAAAGTAAAAGAAGTACTGGGGGCAGAAAATGAGTGATGAAACATTGAAAGAACTAAAGAAAAGATTAGATTGTTTGATCTTGTTAACCTATCTTAAAGAGGCGCCTGAAAAAGAAAGATTGAAGCTTGTAGTGAATTGCCTTGGTTTAAGAGAAACTGCCAGATTGTTAGGAAAAGATTCTGGAAATCTGTCTCGTTCAGTAAATGAAAAAAAGAAAAAAGAGGTTAAAAATGGAACTGAAACAATTTGAAACGATTAATGCAAAGCTAGATAAAATAATAGGATTATTGGCAATACAAGGAATAACTGAGCAAGATAAAAAAATAATGATTTTGAAAAAGTTAGGTTTTACCTCACTTGATGTGGGAAACTTTTTAGGACTTTCTGAATCTACAATAAGGGGTTCTAAAGGGTGGAAAGAAAAATGACAAATGAAAACGAGATTAAAAAGATAAGAGAAATGTTGGAGTTCTTAGTTAAACAGAAAGTTTCTGAGCGGCTAAACAAACTTAATGTTGATGAAAAGAAAGTTTATGGTTTGACTGGTGAAAAAGGTCAAGTAGAAATGGCCAAACTTACAGGATTTTCAGCAGGCAAAGTCTCTAAAATTTGGCAAAAATTAGAAGAAGAAGGTTTATTGATCAAAGACGGGGCTAAATATGGGAAGGTAGTTTAAGATGGTCCTTGATTCAGAGCAATTAACAAAAAATGCTCAAAATCTCTTAGAAAAGTTTTCAGAAGCCAAAATAATTCTTAAAGTTGCGGACGGTAAAAAAGATTACAAACAGATTTCAAGAAATTTAGGGATTAATGAAAAAATTGTAAGTCCTGCCTTAAGTTTGGCTAAAGACTTGGGTTTTGCAGATAAGATTAAACCAGGGGTTTATAAAAAAATAACTTCTAATATGAAGTATATTCCTAACAAAAAAGAAAAAAGAAAAAAGTCCAAATCTGTAGATTCAATTGTTAAAAAATTTTCAAAGGAGAAAAGGAAAGTCAATATTCCAAAAAAGTCGATAAGGTTTGACTACGAAAATAAAGTTAATAAGATGACTGTTGCTTATAGCTGGCTCTTTATTACAGAAAATATGCTAAGAGACCTAATTAGGGAGGTTTTGGGAAAAACAGATAATTGGTGGGAAGATAGAATTCCAAATGGCGTTAAATCTGAAGTGGGAAAAACAATCCAAAATTCTAAATATGATGATGCGCCTAAAAAAGATAATCTGGAATACACACACATAGGTCAATTAAAAGAAATAATAATCTGGAAGAAAAATTGGAAAGATTTTGAACCTTTCTTAAAAAGCAAGGATAGGGGAAATTTTGAACATGAATTAAATAAAGTTATCCCGCAAAGAAATGCTATTGGACACTGCATACCTCTGACAGGCGATGATTACAAATATGCTGAAATGAGGTTTAGTGCAGTATTACAAATGTTAAAATGAAAAGACAAAAAATAGATTCAAAGATAATTCCTAAGTTAGAAAAGCTTTTTCTTGAAAGGAATAAAGGTTCTATTCAAGCTAGGTTGTCTCAATTATGCAAAGAAAAAGGAGTTCCTCGTGGGGCGGCTGCTGAAATAATGGCACGACAAAAAAATAGCACTGTTTGGAGTTGGTTAAGTGAAGATGATCAAAAATGCTTTAGAGAAAGTAGAATTGAAGTTAAAGGAAATTCTGGAAAAATTGAGGATGCACCAAAACAATCAGTAATAGACCCATTATCTATCTCACTATCCCAATTTAACTTATTTCCCGAGCTAGCAAAAGAATGTAAAATTAAGAAACCTTATTCAAAAGAAATTAATCACGCAATTTTAAATTTAGAAGATTTTATGAGGAAAAAGATGAAATTAGATGAAACCTTTCATAGCAAAGGTTTAGTAGAAGAAGCAAGACGAAAAAATATTTTCAAAAGGAAATTAGAAAGTGAAAGTCAGGGTCTTTATTTTATGTATATGTCAGCTTTTTTGTGGTTAAGAAATGGGGGCTTTCATAAGAAACAAAATGCGGAAAAAGATGAATGTTTTAAGCTTATTATGTTCATAGATTATTTAATTAAATTATTTGATAAATTAGCAAATGAAAATGACACCACAAATACAAACTAAACAACTACCTAAAGGATGGAAAGAAGAAAAATTAGGAAACCTTGCTGATTATATAAATGGGAGAGGGTTCAAAAAAAGTGAATGGAAGAAAAAAGGTCTTCCAATAATTAGAATTCAAAATTTGACTGGAAGAAGTAAAGAATTCAATTATTTTAATGGGGATATTGAAGAGAAAAATATAGTTTATCCTGGAGACCTTTTGATGTCTTGGTCAGCTACGCTTGATGTATATTTCTGGAAACAAGTAAAATCAGTATTAAATCAGCATATATTCAAAGTAGTCCCAAAAATTAATAAAATATTTCTTTATTATTTATTAAAAACAAAGATATCTGAAATGTATTCTAAAACACATGGAACTGGGATGGTTCATATAACAAAAGACCATTTTGAAAATATAATTGTAAATATTCCAGAATCACTCCCCCTTCAATCTCTCATCGTCTCCGAAATTGAAACCCAATTCACACGACTTGACGCAGCAGTTAAATCACTAAAAGCAGTCAAACAAAAGCTTGAAATTTATAGAAAAGCTGTTTTGAAGAAGGCGTTTGCAAAAATTCACCAAAGAAAGAAACTTAATCAATTGTGTGAAAAAGTTACTCAGGGCCCAAATCCCAAACTTAAAGATTATCCTGGAGAGGTTGGAAGTTATGTTCTTAAAACAAAAGATTTCTATAATTATGAAGTCTTATATGAAAAATGCAACTTGGTTGGAAAAGAATTAATTGATGAGTGGAAAAATTTTATTTTAAGGGATGGAGATATTATCCTTGCGCTTGTCGGTGTTGGTTCGATAGGTAAAGTGAATGTTTTCAGAGAGCAACCTAATAAAAAATATATGTTTACAAGAGCAACTGGATTGATAAGGCCAAAAAAAGATGAAGTTGACTCAGAATATCTTCATTATTTTTTCTTGTCAGAGTTAGGTACAAAATTAATAGAAAAAGGAATTGGTGGGAGCACTGGACAGCTGGTAATTAAAACTAGTTATCTTAAAGAATTGGATGTTCCTGCACCCTCACTTCAAGAACAAGCCCAAATCGTCTCCTCAATCGAATCAAAATTCTCAGTCATTGACAAAGTTGAACAAGTTGTTGAAGAATCTTTGAAAAAAGCAGAAAAACTAAGAAAGTCAATACTTAAAGCTGCGTTTGAGGGTAAGTTGATTAAGATGGAAGAGGTAGAAAATGATTGATAATACAATTTTTAAAATATCTCAATTAACCTTGCCAGTAGCTACTGTTCTGGCAACTGCTTGGGTTTTAGTTAGTGGTGTAAATGGAGCACTTGAATTATTTTTGGGAGGGATGTTGGTAACATTCTTGTTAAGAATTTTAGAACAATCTATATTTGAACACAATAGGGGAAGATTTGGAAGATATGGTTAAAAGAAACTATTAAATAAAGATAATTATTTAGATAATAAAATGACAACATCAAACCAACTCGTTCAAAAATTATGGAATTATTGCAACATACTCAGAGATGATGGTTTATCTTATGGGGATTATGTTGAACAATTGACTTATCTTCTTTTCTTAAAGATGGATGATGAACAGACAAAAGAACCTTATAATCATAAATCAGAGATTCCAAGGAAATACAATTGGCAAGCACTTCTTGACAAAGAAGGGGCAGACCTTGAAGCACACTACATAGAAACTTTGCAAGAACTAGGAAAAGAGGAAGGAATCATAGGTGTTATATTTAGAAAAGCTCAAAATAAGATTCAAGACCCTGCAAAATTAAGAAGACTTATTGTTGAATTAATTAACAAAGAAAATTGGTTAAGTCTTGAAACAGATGTTAAGGGAGATGCTTATGAAGGTTTACTTGAAAAAAATGCAGCAGACGTTAAAGGTGGAGCTGGGCAATATTTCACCCCACGACCTTTAATTAATGCTATTGTTGAGGTTATGAAGCCCCAGCCCGGAATGAAAATACACGACCCCGCTTGCGGAACTGGTGGTTTTTTACTCTCTGCTTATAATTATATTGTAAAAAACTATAAGCTTGATAAAGACCAGAAAAAAGAACTGAAACATAAAACCTTTACTGGAAATGAGATTGTTGCAATGGCTGCAAGACTATGTGTTATGAACTTATACTTACATGGAATAAATGGAGAACAGAATCCAATAAGTCTTGATGATTCATTAAAGAAAAACCCTGGGGCTATTTACGACATGGTTTTGACAAATCCTCCATTTGGAAAAGCTTCTTCAGAGACAATTGTGACAGAAGAGGGAGAAACAGCAAAGCAAAGTTTAACTGTTATAAGGGATGACTTCTGGGCAAAGACTGGAAATAAACAACTTAATTTTTTACAACATGTGAGAAGTATATTAAAAATAAATGGAAGAGCTGCAATAGTACTCCCGGATAATGTGCTTTTTGAGGGGGGAGCCGGAGAAATAATAAGAAAAAAATTAATGGAAACTTGTGATTTACACACAATCCTAAGGCTTCCAACAGGACTATTTTATGCACAGGGTGTTAAAGCTAATGTTTTATTCTTCGATAAGAGGGCTGCCCAAAAAGAAGTCGCTACTTCAAAAATTTGGATTTATGATTTAAGGACAAACAAACATTTTACTCTTAAAGAAAGTAATATGAAGTTGGATGATTTGCAAGATTTCGTTGTTTGTTATAATCCAAGTAATAGGCACCAAAGAAAAGAAACTGAAAGATTCAAGTGTTTTACTTATGATGAAATAATTAAGAGAGATAAAACAAATCTGGACATATTTTGGATTAAAGACGAGAGTCTTGACGATTTGGATAAACTTCCTTCTCCAAATGTAATCGCAAATGAACTTGTTGAAGATTTAGAGAGTGCACTAGAGCACTCTCTAAATCTTCAACAAG